>Ga0194122_10000155_pt1 | contig 104582 bp, 108 predicted proteins | sample TA2MahCa10mmetaG_FD_155487 | JGI IMG/M metagenome (GOLD analysis project Ga0194122, IMG submission 155487) | Freshwater microbial communities from Lake Tanganyika, Tanzania - TA2015021 Mahale Deep Cast 10m | ecosystem: Environmental > Aquatic > Freshwater > Lake | place: Tanzania: Lake... | reverse complement strand
ATTCGGAAGAGATAACCGCTGAAAGCATCTAAGCGGGAAGCTCGCTTCAAGATTAGGTTTCCCATTGGTTTACCAAGTAAGGCCCCCAAGAGACTATTGGGTTGATAGGCCGGAAGTGGAAGAGGCGTGAGCCTCGGAGCTGACCGGTACTAATAGGCCGAGGATTTAACTACAAAGTTGCTACGCGTCCACTGTGTGGTTCCCGAGATACGGTCGGGAATCACGATCGAAAACTCAATAGCGTTTCGGCGGTCATAGCGAGAGGGAAACACCCGGTCCCATTCCGAACCCGGAAGTTAAGCCTCTCAGCGTCGATGGTACTGCACGGGTCACCGTGTGGGAGAGTAGAACGCCGCCGGACTTAAATTAGAAAGAGGGGTTACAGATTTCTGTGGCCCCTTTTTCATTTTCTAAAGATAAAAAACCATCTCGCAGTAATTCACGCGATCGCAAAAGTGTAGGTGGAGCGCGCCCTGCGCGAAAAACTTCTGATCGTCCAGCCCGCGACGGCGACAAAAGAGGTAAACCAAGAAGTGACAGACCAAGAAGTGACAGACCAAGAAGTGACAGACCAAGAAGTGACAGACCAAGAAGTGACAGACCAAGAAGTGACAGACCAAGAAGTGACAGACCAAGAAGTGACAGACCAAGAAGTGACAGACCAAGGGACGATCGCAGAAGACCGCTAGAAACAGGCGAAGAAGAGCGTCGTCAAAGAAGTTTTGAAACTCCTCCAATTCCGGCTGAAATCACTGGTGAAGAGCTTGAGAAAAAAATCATTTTTCAACTTGAATCTTTAACGCCTGGTAATGCCAAGAGCGTTGCGCGCCACTTAGTGGCGCTAGAGAGATTTTTGGAAGAGGACCCTCAACGCGCGAATCTCCATGGAAAAGAGATCTCTTTTAGAGCAGGGCGACTTGCGATTGTTCGCGAGCGAGCCGGTGTTGCTGCACTTCGAGCTGGATTCTTTAAGGAAGCGCTGAAAGACCTTCGCGCCGCACTTCGAATTGGTGGAAGTATCGAGATGCAACCCTTTATTGCTCAATGTGAGGCTGAGTTAGGAAATGCGCGAAAGGCCCTTGAAATCGCGGGCTCTGTTGATGAAGCCAAATTAGGTAAGAGCGGTCGGGTCGAGATGCGAATTGCGGCGGCAAAAGCGCGATCGATTCTTGGCCAAAATGATGCGGCGGTTGTTACATTGAAGTGCAGCGAACTTAATACAACAGATGCAACATGGAGCAAGCGACTTCACAAAGCTTATCGCGATGCTCTAATTGCTTCTGGCGAAGTTTCTCAAGCAAAGGATTTTGAAGAAAGGTTTCCACAGAGCTTTTCATAGAGCGCCGGGAATGTCGGAGCCTTCTTGCAAGATTCTCCCTATCGGTAGAGGTAAATCTCAAGAGATACGGAGAAGTAGATGCGCTATAAGAATCGAGTGAATTTAGTTGGTCGCCTAAGTGGCCCAGCCGAAGAGAAGACCCTTCCAAGCGGTGATGTACTAGTTGAATTCCGCGTTGTAGTAGATCGAGATAATCGAGAAGGTGTAGATACTCTCGATGTTGCAACCTGGAAAGCTCCGCTGCGAAAGCGAGCGTTAAGCCTCGAGCAAGATGAATGGATCGGAATAAAAGGGGTGCTGAGACGTAGGTTCTGGAAAACTGCGACGGGAGTCGCAAGTCGTTGGCAGGTTGAAGCGCGCGAGATAACGAGGGTTTAGGTACCTTTACGCCATGGCTAATGATCTCTTTTCAGCTCTCCGTACTTACCTTATGAAATTGAGTAATGGCGAGAAGACCCCTCAAGAAGTTGCCGCAGCCCTTAATGTCTGGGCTCGGCAAAGTGGCGAGGCGATAAAGGTAAAGATTGAGCAGGAAGTTAAGAAGAATGTCTCGCGAATGGGCTTTGCTAAAGCTACTGACTTGAAGCGGCTTGAACGCGAGGTTATGGAACTCAAGGCGATAGTTAAAGGTAAGGGCGTTACTGCTAAGAAGGCCGGAAATAAACCTGCCAAGAAGAAGGTTGCCAGGAAAAACGTTGCCAAGAAAAGTGCCGCGAAAAAGATGAGCAAATGACAAGTACTTTGAATTCCGAGAATCTAGAGCGGATTACGAGCATTAAAAGAAAAGTTAATGAGATTGGTTTAGCTCCTCTTGAGGAACACGGCGCTAAATTTGAAGAGGTAAATCGCGACCTCACGGATGCGCTCTCATCCGTTGAGGGAATCTCAAATCAACAGTAAGCCGGCTTAGACAGAAGTGAGATGAGAACTCGCCTAGATGCTGAACTAGTTCGCAGAAATTTGGCGAGATCACGTGAACACGCACAAGATTTAATAGATAGAGGTTTTGTAAAAGTTGGTGGTCTTCCGGCTGGCAAGTCTGCCTCGCAAGTCGATCCGGAAGTTTCAATCACGGTAGAACTTCCTGGCGAGGATTTTGTTTCAAGGGGCGGACATAAGTTAGTTAGCGCACTCGATGCATTTCCTGATTTAACTGTGGAAGGAAAGCGATGCCTCGATGCCGGGGCTTCTACAGGTGGCTTTACTGATGTTCTCTTAAAACGGGGAGCTGCGAGAGTGATTGCAGTTGATGTCGGCTATGGGCAACTTGCCTGGGCGCTACAAAGTGATGCGAGGGTTGAAATTCATGATCGGACCAATGTTCGAGAATTGACACCGGCGAAGATTGGTGGCCCGGTGGACCTAGTTGTTGCTGATTTATCTTTTATCTCGCTAAAGACGGTACTGCCAGCTCTGACTGATTGCTCAACTTCAAATACAGATCTACTTTTAATGGTTAAACCTCAATTTGAAGTTGGACGTGAACGATTAGGTGCCGGGGGAGTTGTAAGAGAGCCCGAACTGCGCGAACTGGCGGTAAGGGAAGTTGCCGCGAGAGCTGCTGAGTTGGGACTGGGCACACTTGGTGTAGTTGCTAGTTCACTGCCCGGACCCTCTGGAAATGTGGAATATTTCGTCTGGTTGAAGTCAGGTGCACCTAACCTTAGGGAAGAAATGGTTAAGGATGCGATTAAGAAAGGACCGAAGTAGATGACACGTAGCATCACTCTTCTCCTTCATCCCTCACGCCCCGAAGCTCATGATTGGGCAAAGAAGATAGTTAAGGATTTGAATGCACGGAATATTGAAGTTCGCAGTGCAAGTGAGGTAGCAATAGAGGGCGCTACAAAAAAGTCAGAGCAGGAAATCAAGAAATCAGTTACTGATTGCGAACTTGTTCTCGTTCTTGGTGGAGATGGCACGATTTTGCGTGGTACAGAGATTGCCCATGGAAGTGATGTTCCAGTCCTTGGAGTCAACCTTGGCCATGTTGGATTCTTAGCTCAAATAAATCGTCCAACTATTGATGTTTTGGTTGATGCAATAGATAAGAAGAAGTACAAGACCGAGCGCAGGATGACCCTTGCTTACAAGATTGAACGAAAGGGTTCCTTAGTTGGAGAAGGTTGGGCACTCAACGAAGTAGCGGTTGAACGAAATACCGAATCGATGATTGAGTTGTTTGTACAGATTGATCACCGCCCCCTCTCAAGATGGGGTTGCGATGGAGTTATATGTGCAACTCCAACGGGATCTACTGCCTACGCATTTTCAGCTGGAGGCCCGGTTGTCTGGCCTGATGTTGAGGCGTTGGTTCTACTTCCGCTTGCCGCGCACGCTCTCTTCTCAGACCCAATGGTGGTTTCACCAGAATCTGAAATAGCAATTGATGTTGAGAGCGATACTGGCGTTATCTCGGCAGATGGTCTGCGCAAATTCCAACTGGCTGCGGGTGATCGAGTATTACTAACAAGTGAGAAGACCTTCGTTTCCCTCGCTCATCTCGAAGATGTGGCCTTTACAGATCGTTTAGTAGCGAAATTCAAACTTCCGGTAGACGGGTGGCGCGGTGAGTGAAGCGACTAATGAGAGTCGCACACGACTAGAAGAAATTTCAATTCGGGGACTTGGCGTTATCGATAGCGCAACTATCGAATTCACTCCGGGCTTAAATGTAATTACTGGTGAAACTGGCGCGGGAAAGACGATGGTTATTACCGCTCTTTCATTGGTTCTAGGTGGGAAAGCAGATTCCGATCTGATCCGCAGGGGAAGCGAACGTTTAGTTGCAAGTGGTCGTTTTGCCCTTCCCGCAAAAATGCCCAAGTCTCTAAAAGGACTGATTGAGGAACAAGAGTTGGAATTGGATGATCGCGAAATTCTCATGTCGCGAACTGTTAATGCGGATGGAAAGAGTCGAGCGCAGATCGTAGGGCTTCCAACAACGGCCACAGTTCTAGGAACCTTTGCAAGTGAATTAATTGAAATTCATGGGCAACATGGAACTCTCCAACTTAGCAAGCCCGCAAAACAACGCGAGCTACTAGATGCCTTTGGTGGCGAGAAGTTATCCAAATCTCTAGATGTATATCAAGTTCTCTTGAGGAGATATAACGAAGCGGTTGGAAAGATTAAGGAGTTAGAGCGAGCGGCAAAAGATCGCGATCGAGAAGTTGAGGAACTATCAGCTCTCGCCGAAGACTATAAGAAGCTTAAGCCAAACCTGGAAGAGCTTTCTGAGATGGATCAAGAGATACGAAAACTGGAGAGCGTTGAGGAGATCCGGCAAAGCGTTTCTCTTGCCACTTCAACCCTCGATAACGATGAAGATGGTGCAATTTCAACTTTGAATTCAGCCCGTCGGGCGCTCCAAGGAGCGCGGGGCAAGGATCCCAAAATAGATGAAATTGCGGCAAGAATTGATGAGACTTTTTACAACCTCTCTGACGCAGGTAGCGAGATTGCGAACTACTTAGAGCAACTTGCTGCCGATCCAGTGCGGTTAGAGGAGTTGATAAATCGAAGAGTCGCCTTACGCTCCTTTGCTAAGCGATACGGAACGGGAAGTGATTTGAGTGAAGCCCTCGCCGTAGCAATTACGCGAGCAGAACAGGCAAAGGAACGAATTTCCGATCTTCAGGGCGGTGAAAATCGGGTAGCTGAATTACGAAGGGAAGAGCGGGAGCTTTTGAGAGAGCTATTAAGCGCTTCAGCAACTCTCTCTGAGATGCGAGCTAAGGCTGCTACATCGCTAGACAAGGAAGTAACTCTTGAATTGCACTCGCTCGCGATGCCTAAAGCAACTTTCAAATGCAAAGTTGAGAATCAAATTACCTCGGCTCAAGAGAAGCAAGAGTTCGGTCTCTTTGGTAACGACGATATCCAAATGCTTTTCTCGGCGCACAGTTCTGGCGAATTACTGCCCATTTCAAAAGCTGCAAGCGGTGGTGAACTTTCTAGGTTGATGTTGGCAATTGAGGTAGTTGTCGCGGCAACCTCACCCAAAGGCACATATCTCTTTGACGAAATTGATGCGGGCATTGGTGGAAAGGCAGCCCTTGAGGTTGGTAAGCGACTAAAGAAACTTGCGCAGCACTCGCAGATAATTGTTGTTACGCATCTGCCACAAGTTGCAATTTGGGCTGACAATCACCTTCGCGTTGTAAAGGACAGCTCTGGATCAATCACCGAAAGTTCGATTTCAAATGTTGTAGAGGCAGAACGCGAGGTTGAAATTGCTCGGATGCTCTCAGGTCTCGAGGAGTCCGAACACGCCCAAGAGCACGCTCGCGAGCTCTTGGATTTAGTAAAAGGTTGAGCGGCTGATAAGTTAGCCCTCCATGACCGCCCCTCATGTGACAAAGCATCTATTTGTCACCGGCGGAGTCGCCTCAAGTCTCGGCAAAGGTTTAACAGCTTCTAGTTTGGGTCGCTTGCTACGCGCAAGAGGTCTTCGAGTAACGATGCAGAAGCTCGATCCCTACATAAATGTTGATCCAGGAACGATGAATCCATTTCAACATGGTGAGGTATTTGTAACTGAAGATGGCGCAGAAACGGATTTAGATATTGGTCATTACGAAAGATTCTTAGATACAAATTTGCACGGTTCAGCAAACGTCACTACTGGTCAGGTCTACTCAAGGGTTATCGCACGAGAGCGGCGCGGCGAATATTTGGGGGATACCGTTCAAGTAATTCCTCACATAACAAATGAGATAAAAGATCGAATCCGAGCAATGGTTGCTGCGAATATTGACATTGTTATTACTGAGGTCGGTGGAACTGTCGGTGATATTGAATCTCTACCTTTTCTTGAAGCAGCAAGACAGATTAGGCAAGAAGTGGGTCGAGAGAATGTCTTTTACCTGCACGTCTCACTCGTTCCATATATCGGTCCATCGGGTGAGTTAAAGACAAAGCCAACACAGCACTCCGTTCAAGCTCTTCGCTCTATCGGTATTACCCCGGATGCAGTAGTCCTTCGCTCTGATCGTGAGATCCCACTTAGCGTAAAGAAGAAGATTTCCTTGATGTGCGATGTTGATCAAGATGCTGTAGTTGCAGCTGTTGATGCGCCATCAATTTATGACATCCCAAAGGTTCTCCACCGAGAAGGGCTTGATGCCTACATCGTTCGCCGGCTCGGCCTGCCATTCCATGATGTCGAATGGGCTGAGTGGGATGACTTACTAAATCGAGTTCACAAATCCTCTGCCACTGTAAGAGTTGGCCTAGTTGGAAAATATGTAGATCTGCCAGATGCCTATCTTTCAGTAACAGAGGCGCTGCGCGCTGGTGGCTTTGATAACAATGTTAAAGTCGAAATTAAGTGGGTGGTTAGCGACAATTGTGAAACGGCAGCTGGGGCGGCAAAAGAACTATCTGATGTTGATGCAATTTGTGTCCCGGGGGGTTTTGGCGTGCGCGGAATTGAAGGAAAAGTAGGTGCGCTCAAATACGCGCGCGAAAATAAGATCCCAGCTCTTGGGCTATGTCTCGGTTTACAGTGCATGGTCATCGAAGCTGCGCGTAATTTAGGCGGAATAGCAGGTGCGAACTCGGCAGAATTTGAACCAACTACTTCCCATCCGGTAATTGCCACAATGGCTGGTCAAGAGAAGATTGTCGCGGGCCAGGCCGATATGGGTGGAACGATGCGACTTGGTTCCTATAAAGCTCTGCTCAGCAAGGGATCTATCGTGGCTGGCGTTTATGGTAGCGAAGAGGTTTCTGAGCGCCACCGCCATCGTTATGAAGTGAACAATAAATATCGGGAAGAAATGGCTAAAGCGGGGCTGATATTTAGCGGGGTATCTCCGAGTGGGGAACTAGTTGAGTTTGTTGAATTGCCGAAAGATGTTCATCCTTATTACGTAGGAACGCAAGCCCATCCAGAGTTTAAATCTCGCCCAACGCGGCCTCATCCACTCTTTAGTGGTTTGATCAAAGCTGCGATCACTCGTGGAAAATAGCGCTCGCTTACAAAGTTTTCTTGGCCATCTTGGCGTAGAACGAGGATTGAGTTCAAACACAATCTCCTCTTATCGAAGAGATCTAGAGAAACTTCTTGAGTTTCTAGAAATCAATCACCTCGATTTGCACTCGGTCGAAGTAGATCAACTTAGAAAGTTCATCACATCTCAAAGAGCTGCTGGCCTCTCGGAATCTAGCTTGGCTCGGTTGACCGTTGCCATTCGAAGTTTCTTTAGATTTCTCGCGAAGGATCAAGGTTTAAGTGATGTGGCAAGGGAGCTTGCGCCTCCGACGATTCCGAAGAGGTTGCCGAAGGCGCTGACAATTGATGAGATGAACGCCCTTTTAAGCGCGCCAAGTGATGAAGGTATGGGAATTCGCGATCGCGCCCTGCTTGAACTGTTATATGCAACGGGAGCACGGGTAAGTGAAATTGTTGCCCTCGATCTAGATGACATACGTTCTACCGATGAATCAATTACGACCATAAGGGTGATGGGTAAGGGCAAGAAGGAGCGAATTGTTCCGATGGGCAGCTACGCGAAGAAGGCCCTAGATCAATATCTCACTCGAGTTCGGCGAGGGCTGTTGAAGGGGAGTGAACCAGCGCTATTTCTTAATTCCCGCGGGGGCAGACTTACCCGCCAGAGCGCCTGGGCCATAGTTCTTGCTAGCGCTAAAAAAGCAGGAATAAAAAGGGAGATTTCACCCCATGCGCTTCGTCACTCATTTGCAACTCATCTATTAGATGGCGGCGCTGATATCCGCGTTGTTCAAGAGTTATTGGGACACGCTTCAGTTACAACAACTCAGATTTATACACTCGTAACTATCGATAAATTGCGAGAGAGCTACGCCAGCGCGCATCCACGCGCAAGATAGAACTAGCGACCGCGAAGACGGCGCGCAATAATCGATTGGTCACCCTTTGATTCAAGGTCGGCAATCACAATTGATAGCGCTTCACGTACGATGCGACCGCGATCAACAGCAAGACCTAAATCGCCGCGAAGATGCAAACGCGCTTGTTCCAAATCAAAGAGTTCCTCGGGTGAAAGATAAACAGTAATTTTCTCATCATGCTTTTCGCGGCCGGATGGACCCTTATCAATTCCAGTTGGCCGGCGACGCGGAGTTTGACGAACGCCTGTTGAGCGAGGTTGTGTCTTAGCAGCCGTTGAAGTAGTTGGACGGTTTGTATGGACAACCTCTTCCGCATCTTCTACTTCATCTGGTACAGCGCTTAAAGTTGTTTTTCTAAAAAGTTCATCTGCCCCAGGCAGACTTATACGTCGTGTCATCGGACACCTCCATTGGCTATAAGTTCACGGGCTAGGCGACGGTAAGAAGCCGCGCCAACTGAAGAGCTTGCGTAAGAAGTAATTGGCTCGCCCGCAACAGTAGTTTCTGGGAAGCGGACAGTTCTAGCGATAGTTGTGTCACAAACCTTATTTGGGAAAGCCTCGCTGATCCGCTCAAGAACTTCGCGGCTATGCACGGTTTTGCGATCAAACATGGTTGGCAGGATGCCAAGGAGCTTTAGATCTGGATTGGTGTTTAGTTGAACCTTTTTGATGATGTCATCCAAGAGGGCGACACCGCGAAGCGCGAAATACTCACATTCAAGCGGGACAAGGACCCAGTGCGAGGCGGTGAGTGCATTTACCGTTAATAGGCCAAGAGAGGGCTGGCAATCAATCAAAATCACATCGTAGAAATCTAAAACCGGCGCGAGTACTCGCTTTAAGATCTTTTCGCGCGCGATCACATTTACAAGACCGCCTTCAGCTCCAGCAAGGTTTTCGTGCGCTGGAACCATATCCATTCCCGGAACACTTGTTTTCAAGAGGAAATCATCGATTTTTGTAGATTCGTCCATCATCAAGTCATAGATCGAACCTTCAATTTCACGGGTTGAAACATTTAGGCCAACCGACAATGAATGTTGCGGATCAAAATCGACAAGCAGGACACGCCTTCCCATTTCAGCGAAAGCTGCACCAAGATTGATTGTGGTTGTTGTTTTTCCAACTCCACCCTTTTGATTTACGACTGAAATAATTCGTGCGTCACCATGAGATGCAAGTGGTGGTGGCTCAGGAAAGCGCGGAGTTGCTTTACCAAGAACTGATGAGGTTGTTACAACCTCGCTATCACTCTTTGAAGCGCCACGAATTGTCGATTTAGCGTTCAATTGAGAAATCTCTGAAGCACTTTTTGCCATGGCGCGACTCTACGCAGATGGATACTCAATAATGGAGCGACACGCGTAGAGTTCGGTTGCCATGTCGACAGAAAATACTGAACTCTCAAGTGAAACTTTAGGTTCCACTGGCTCAGCCATTGAGGGGACGGCTGTAAATAATTCTGCGCCAAGTCGTATTGCTGGCTTCTCCGTTTCACTAAAAAACTTCGATGGGCCATTTGATCTTCTACTGCAACTAATTTCGCGGCACAAGATGGATATCACTGAAGTTGCAATCGCAACCGTGACCGACGAATTTATAGCGTATATCAAGGCTTTAGAGGGCACCGAAGAGGGATGGAAGTTAGATCATGCAACTGAGTTCTTAGTTGTCGCTGCAACGCTGCTAGACCTTAAAGCCGCGCGCCTTCTCCCATCGGGGGAGATTGATGATGAGGAAGATCTGGCACTCCTTGAAGCTCGAGATCTGCTCTTTGCTCGCCTTCTTCAATACCGCGCCTTTAAGGAGATTGCATCAATTTTGGAGCAGCGCATTGAAATCCAGGAAAAGACTTTTGCCCGAAGTGTGGCCCTTGACCCGGTCTTTGCCAGCCTCTTACCTGAAGTTCTAATTGGGGTCACCCCAGAACGCTTTGCCGCAATCGCCAATCGAGTTCTGACTCCGAAAACCACTCCGACCCTATCTACAGCCCATCTGCACCTTGCCATGGTGAGCGTTGCAGCTGAAGCCACCCATGTGATTGCTCAACTCCGTCGCCACAAAACCGCGACCTTTCGCTCTCTTGTTGCCGATGCCCCGAATACGCTGGTGGTCGTAGCTAGATTCCTAGCTCTTCTTGAGCTGTATCGCGAGGGTCAGATTCGATTTGAACAGGTCATTGCTCTGGGTGAGCTTCAGGTAACTTGGACCGGGAGTGAGAGCGGAGAAGTCACAGTCAGCGATGAATTCGATCAGCCGGTGAAAATGGATAGCGAGGATGGAAATGTCTGAACGCGAACTTGAACGCTCAATAGAGGCGATTTTGATGGTGGTGGAAGAACCGCTCTCCGAGGTTGTATTGGCACAAATTATTGAACGCCCGACTGAGGAGATACTGGAAGCGCTACATCGCCTAGCGGGGGAGTATGAGTCCCAGGCTCGCGGCTTTGAACTCAAACAGATTTCAGGGGGTTGGCGCTTTTATAGCCACCACGATCTTGCGCCTCTAGTGGAGAAATTTGTACTTGATGGCCAACAGGCCAAGCTCACGCAGGCGGCGCTAGAAACTCTCGCCGTAATTGCTTATCGGCAACCGATCTCTCGAGCTCGAGTCTCTGCGATCCGTGGCGTAAATGTTGAGGCCGTGATGAAGACGCTCGTAAATCGGGGTTTGGTAGAAGAGTGTGGAATAGAGCATGAGACGGGTGCGATCCTTTATCGAACAACCAACTACTTCCTCGAGCGGATTGGCTTAAATCGGGTGGAGGATCTTCCCGCCTTAGCGCCATTCCTTCCAGATGTTGATGGCCTCGATGAGGTCATAGCTTCATTAACAGATTAGAGGTAGAGGCCCATAGACTCGGGGCATGTCTGAACTTCGGCTTCAAAAATTCTTAGCTGATGCCGGGGTTGCCAGTAGACGCAAGTGCGAGGATCTGATTGTCGAAGGTCGCGTGAAGGTGAATGGCCGAACAATTACCGCTCTCGGCACAAAAATAAACCCGTTAAACACTATAGTTACAGTTGATGGTTGGACAATCAAGGCAAAAAATTCCAAGTTATACATTGCGTTTTATAAACCAAGGGGAGTTTTGTCCACCATGTCAGATGATCGAGGAAGAAGTTGCATTGGGGACTTCTTCGAGAGTAAAAAAGAGAGACTCTTCCATGTGGGGCGGCTCGATAAAGAGAGTGAAGGTCTTCTGCTTCTCACTAACGATGGAGCATGGGCGAACGACCTTGCCCATCCCTCAAAAGGAATTGAGAAGAGCTATCGGGTTAGGGTGGAAGAGGCTGTAACTCGTGAACATTTAGGTCGCCTCCTCAAAGGCGTTCGTCTTGAGGATGGCCTTGCTAAGGCAAGCGGAGCAAAGGCGATCTCCGGTGGTTTTGAAGTGACCCTTCATGAGGGAAGAAATCAGATAGTCCGGCGAATGGCTTCGGCACTTGGATTGACGATTCTTTCGCTCACGCGAACACGGATTGGACGGATACACCTTGGGGAACTAAAGAGCGGTAAGTGGAGATATCTATCTAACGTTGAAACTGTAAGACGTTAAAACTATATAACGACAAATTAGTTTTTTACAGAATATATGTTTATCGATAAATAGTTATTTTGGGCATAGATTAAAAGCGTTTTATCGACTTTCTTGAGGATGAGAATGGGGTCGATTACCAATAAATCGACATTTATAAGGGCAACTTGGAACCCAGGGAATTGTCGACAATCCAATCGACCTTCAACCGTAGTGAGTAAAACCAGTAGATCTATTTGTCGATAAGACGCGTTATTCACTTCCCACGAGAAAGTGGAACGGGGAAGTAAAATTCGCAGGTGAAAGTAAGAGGCGTTAGAGGCGCTACCCAGATTGATCGTGACGAGCCAGCTTTGATGCAGGTGGCGGTCGTCGAACTAATGCAAGAGATTCTGCGCGCCAATAGCCTTGAGCCATCAGATCTCATCTCAGTAATTTTTACCGTGACAAGTGATATCAGCTCGGATTTTCCTGCCGCATATGCAAGGTCCATGGGCTTAGGGGATGTACCACTTCTCTGTTCGACTGAAATCCCAGTCCCAGGAAGTTTGCCGAGAGTTATCCGCGTACTCGTTCATTGCGAAACGGAACGTTCACAGAAGCAGATTGCCCATATTTACCAACGGGGAACCGCCGTACTGAGGAAAGATCTCGCCCAGTGAGCGCAAGAGGGGCTCGCGTCGTTGGCGCAGGGCTCATCGGAACCTCGATTGCGCTTCGCCTAAAAGAGATTGGCTGGCGCGTTGATCTTTCAGATAGCAACCCAACCGCTCAGAAACTCGCTCAAGATCTTGTGGGGGAGAACCAGGCTCCGAGCGCAATCGATTCGAGCGCAATCGAATTTGTAATAGTTGCGACTCCACCAGAGCAAGTCATCCCAACTCTTTTAACCGAAAAGAAGTACAACTCTCAAGCAATATTTATAGATGTAAGTAGTGCTAAAACTAATACTCAACGTGAGATAGAAACTTTTCCGGAGTTACGAGTGAAATTTGTGGGAACACATCCCATCGCCGGTAGAGAACTGAGTGGCGCCGGTGCTGCGCGTAGCGATCTTTTCATGGGTCGAGCATGGATATTGACACCATCGCCATCGGTCTCTGAGTCAGATGTTAAGTCGGTTGAATCGCTCATTACTGCCCTCGGATCGACTCCTTATCGGATGGATCCCAAAGAGCACGACCGGCTCTTTGCCCGAATCTCTCATCTGCCACAGATATTGAGTACCTCTTTGGCCGGTTCGGTAGCAAAACTGGGGAACCAGGTCGACCTCTCCGGGCAGGGTCTTCGAGACATGCTTCGTCTCGCCGGTTCAAAGGGCGAGCTTTGGAGTGAGATATTGATTTCTAATAGAGATGAAGTTCTTAAAGCGTTAGAGGAAATGAAAGCGCTTTTAAATAACTTCAGCAAGGTGCTCGAAGAAAACGATGAAAGAGCCATTTTGGAACTTTTCCGAACCGGAAATATCGTGCAATCGAGTCTCAGTGGAAAGCATGGCGGTAAGCCTAGAGATTACACACACTTAAGCGTCGTTATTGAAGATAAGCCAGGGCAATTAGGTGCGTTATTTAGGAAATGCGCAGAAGTTGATGCAAACGTTGAAGATCTTTCGCTAGAGCATTCGCCGAATCAAGAAACTGGTCTAATTCGACTAGCACTTTCAAAAGACGATGCGTCCAAGCTTGAAACTCACTTACTCAAGAGCGGTTGGAAGGTTCATCGTCAATGAGTTGGCAGACGAAAACCGTAGTCGTGGCGATGGATGGCCCAAGTGGTGCAGGTAAGTCTTCCACGTCTCGCGGTTTAGCTAAGCGAGCAAACTGGAGTTATTTAGATACCGGAGCTCTATATCGAGTAGCAACCTGGTTAGTACTTGAAGAAAGTATCGCTGACGAGAATGCACTCCTTGAAAAATTGGCAAAAACAAAAATTAAGTTTCTTACTGATCCGGCAAATCCACGTATCTTTCTTGGTGAGAAAGAGCTTACAAAAGAGATTCGCGAGGAACGAGTCACAGCAAAGGTCAGTGAGGTAAGTGCCTGGCCGCAGCTACGAAAAGAATTGTTGCAACTTCAGCGCGCAATTATTGATGCAGCTCCTAGTGGAATTGTGGTCGAAGGTCGCGATATCGGAACTGTTGTTGCTCCAAATGCCCAGGTAAAGATATTTCTCCAAGCGGACATTGAGAAGCGAGCTGAGCGGCGAAATAGTGAGCTATCTACAATGAAAATTGATGGGGGAGGAGTAGATCAAGTAGCAGATTCGTTAGCAACTAGGGATCAAATCGATAGTTCTCGCGCGACCTCGCCACTTCGAAAAGCAGAAGATTCAATCTTGGTTGATTCCACTCATTTAACCCTTGAGGAGACTATCGATTACATCTGGAATATCCTCAAGCAGCGTTCCCTGCTAGGACTGCCGATTGTTGCTGTCATTGGCCGGCCAAATGTCGGTAAGTCAACTCTCGTTAACCGCATCATCGGCGGTCGAGAGGCAATTGTCGAAGATACCCCTGGGGTCACTCGCGATCGAGTCAAGTATGACGCAGAGTGGAATGGAAGAAAGTTCACTATTATGGATACCGGCGGCTGGGAGCCAACTGCTGAGGGAATAGCGCTAAAGATCTCAGATGCGGCAGCAAGTGCGATTGGCGAAGCGGATTTAATTATTTTTGTCGTTGACTCGCATGTAGGCGCGCAGAGTGAGGAAGAGGAGCTCGTTAACGTTTTGCGCAAAAGCGGAGTCGATGTCATGTTGATAGCCAATAAAGTCGATTCGGAAAAAGATGAATTAGATGCACACCAACTTTGGAATATAGGCCTTGGCGAACCGTACTTTGTCTCGGCGGCGCACGGCCGAGGTAGCGGTGACTTACTTGACCAAATTGTCGCCCGTCTTCCCGAAGTTGGAAAGGGGCGAATCTCAGATGGATTTAGAAAGATAGCGATAGTGGGACGGCCGAATGTGGGCAAGAGCAGTCTGCTAAATACTTTTGCGGGCAATTATCGAGCGCTTGTCGATGATGCTGAAGGCACAACAAGAGATCCAATTGATGAGTTGATCGATGTTGATGGAAAGACCTGGAGATTTATTGATACCGCAGGAATTAGAAGAAGAGCTCATCAAACAAGTGGCACCGACTACTACGCAGCCCTGCGAACAGAGCGAGCGATTGAGAACGCCGAAGTCGTAGTAATTGTTCTGGATGCTTCGGTGACGATGACTGAGCAGGATTTACGGATCATCTCGATGGCCGAGGAGGCCGGCAAGGCTCTAGTAATTGTGATGAATAAGTGGGATTTACTTGATGATGATCGTCGCCCTCAGCTGGAGAAGGAGATTGATAGAAATCTCGATCAGGTCGAATGGGCGGAGCGGATAAACCTCTCAGCAAAGACTGGTTGGCATAAAGACCGTTTGATTCCTGCCGTTGAACGAGCACTTGCTGGCTGGGAGTACCGAGTTCCTACTGGAAAATTGAACGCATTCCTCGGACAACTTGTGAGTGCGAACCCGCCCCCGGTCCGGGGTGGCAAACAACCCAAGATTCTCTTTGCAACACAGGCTGGAATTGAACCGCCAACATTTATCATTTTTGCATCTGACTTCCTCGAGTCAAGCTATAGACGTTTTATCGAGAGACGTCTAAGAGAAGAGTTTGGGTTCTCAGGTTCCCCAATACGAATCTCAGTTCGACTTAGGGAGCGATAACCCTGAAGTAATATTCAATTACGGGACGTAGCGCAGCTTGGTAGCGCACATGGCTGGGGGTCATGTGGTCGGAGGTTCAAATCCTCTCGTCCCGACTCGAAGCCACTTTCACAACTACTTTAGGGGGAGTCCTGGATCGCAAGGCCTTCTTAACTATCCCGAACCTCTTGACTCTCCTTCGCGGCGTCGGCATTCCAGTCTTCCTACTCTTTGTCGCTCAAGAGCGGTATTCACTTGCAGTGATCACTCTCATGCTTGGCGGGCTAACGGATTACCTAGATGGAAAGTTAGCGAGAGCCTTGAATCAAGAGAGCAAGTTAGGTGAGTTGCTCGATCCAGCTGTTGATCGCCTCTATATCGCAAGTGTTTTGATTGCAATGTATGTAACCGAATCAATTCCATTATGGGTTTTGGCTTTAATCATTCTCCGCGATCTCATTCTTGGAGCTCTTCTGATTGCTATGAAGCGAAGTGGAATTGAACCTTTCAAAGTCACGTATCTTGGCAAGGCAGCTACCTTTAATCTTCTATACGCTCTGCCACTTCTTCTGCTTGCTCAATCTGGTGGCGAAAATTTGAGTCAAGTTGCTTTTATTGCAGGATGGGCCTTTGCGGGATGGGGTATTGGTCTCTATTTATGGACTGGTGTGGGATACGCTAGAACTGGAGTCAACCAAATTAGGGGAGGAAATCTTGGGTAACGTTCCCGACAATCTTTCATACACCAAAGAACATGAGTGGGTCTCTAAGGTAGAAGGTAAGAAATATCGGATTGGAATTACTGATTTTGCTCAAGGCGCCCTTGGTGACATCGTCTACGTCCAACTTCCCAAGATAGGCGAACTTGTAGAAGCCGGAAAAGTCTGCGGTGAAGTTGAATCTACTAAAAGCGTTTCAGAGATCTACGCCCCAATCTCGGGCGTAATAGTTTCGGTCAACAACGACCTGGATAGTAAGCCAGAGATAATTAATAGCGATCCATACGGAGCAGGTTGGTTGGCAGAGATAGAAATCAAGAGCGATTTAGCTTCCGATTCGCTCTTAACGGCCGAACAATACCGAGCTCTCACCGCTTGACTCGCCCCAGCCTCCACCATAGGGTGAGCCTGAAGTTAAACTGAAGATTTATGGGGAGGGTTCGTGGTCTCGGCAGCTGAAGAGAGAAACGATCTCACCACCACTATCCACCTCACCAACCTTCGCTCGGTTGAAAGCCCACTTGCCAAGCTACTGGAGCAGGCCGGCAGTGAACTCAAAGAAGTTCTAGCGGGGCTAAGTGATGAAGCGGCAATGTTGGTCTCACTCGTTGGTCCAAGTAAAGGAGCGCGCTACCTTCTAGATAGCGAAGTTGTTCGGATTGGAAGATCTACCGATAGTGAGATTTTTCTTGATGATGTAACAGTCTCAAGGAAGCATGCTCAAATCATTAAGCGCAATAAGAAATTCCAGCTTGAAGATTCTGGGAGCCTTAACGGCACTTACCTAAACGGCACGATTACCACGAGCGCCGAACTAAAAGATGGCGATGAAGTACAAATTGGAAAATTTAGAATGCATTTCTTCTCTGGAAAGGCTGGTAAATGAGCGTCCCCGCCCGTGCGTACTTGAGTATCGGAGAAGTCCTTGCAAAGTTGCGAAGTGATTTCCCAGATATAACTATTTCAAAGATTCGCTTCCTTGAATCTGAAGGTCTAATCGAACCGCAACGCACGCCATCCGGTTATAGAAAATTCACAACCCCGGATCTTGAACGACTTCGCTATGTACTTTTAGCCCAGCGTGATCACTATCTGCCACTCAAAGTTATTAAGGAGAATCTTGATGCGCTTGATCGCGGGTTAGAGCCAGCTCCTATCTCTGGCGGAAGCGCTTCACCGAGAATGCTTCCGGTAGATGCCGCCATTGCGCCTTCGGCATTTGCAGAGCAGAGCGACTTGCGACTTTCTCGTGACGAACTCTTGAAGAGCGCCGAGATATCTGAGGAACAATTATCGGAGCTAGAAAGCTATGGTTTGGTTTCGATGAGGGGAAAGCACTTTGATGGTGATGCGCTAATGGTTGCAAAAGTTGTGGGCGAGTTATCTGCTTTCGGAATCGAAGGACGACATCTGCGTGCATTTAAAGCAGCTGCAGATCGCGAAGTTGGTCTGGTTGAACAGGTCATTACGCCACTGCTTCGTCAGAAGAACACAGATTCCAAGGCGCGCGCCGAAGAAGTTGCTCGCGAGATTGCATCTCTATCTATCCGCCTTCATGCATCTTTAGTCCGCGCTGGCCTGCATCGAGCAAAATGAGTTTCCAAGCCCTTGACGTCGTAGGCGTCCGGGTTGAGATGCCCTCCAATCAACCGATAGTGCTACTCAAGGAGATCGGAGGGGTTCGCTACCTTCCAATCTGGGTAGGCGCAGTTGAAGCAACCTCAATCGCTTTTGCGCAACAAGGGGTTCAGCCTCCGAGGCCTCTTACCCATGATCTACTGAAAGACATCCTTGCTTCCCTCGATGTCAGCGTGGATTCAATTCATCTCACCGAACTTAAGGATGGGGTCTTTTACGCGAACATCAACTTGAAGGGTGGCGTATCGGTTTCAGCAAGACCAAGCGATGCGATTGCCCTAGCGCTTCGAACCGGCTCGCCCATATTGGGCAGTGAAGAATTGCTTAAGGAGGCCGGGATTGAGATCCCTGACCAAGCAGAGGATGAGGTTGAGAAGTTCAAAGAGTTTCTAGAAGGCATCAATCCCGAGGATTTCCAAGCGTAGAACTCTAAAGTGCTACTTGAGATTTAGAGTGTGTCGGTAATTGATGTCGAGTATCTCCGGTCTTACCGTTAAGCCACTCAAGTGAGAGGCTTTCCCCTGTGACATCTAACGAGGTCGGTTATCGTGGCGCTACTGCATGTACTGCTGCGGGCATCTCCTATCGTCAGCTCGATTATTGGGCGCGAACTGGATTGGTAGAGCCAACTATCAGGGGAGCGAGCGGCTCAGGTTCACAGAGACTTTATGGTTTTAGAGACATCCTGGTTTTGAAGATTGTAAAGCGGCTACTTGATGCCGGAGTTTCACTTCAAAATATCCGAAGTGCGGTTCAACATCTACGCGAACGAGGCGCTGATGACCTTGCGCGTGTGACGCTAATGAGCGATGGCTCATCTATTTACGAGTGCACCAGCTCAGAGGAAGTCTTCGATCTTCTTCAAGGCGGTCAAGGTGTCTTCGGTATCGCGGTAGGCAAGGTTTGGAACGAGGTTGAGGGATCATTGACCTTGCTTCAAGGCGAAGATCTTGAAGATGGAAGCGTCGTACCTGGTACCGGTGATGATGAATTAGCCGCTCGTCGCAAGCTACGCGGCGCATCTTGACCTCTCATACTTTTAACTAACCCTCTATTCTTCTCGCCGTGGCGCGAAAGAATTTCTCAGATCGACATATCGGACCATCTGCTGAGCAGATTGGAACCATGCTGCATGAACTTGGATATTCAAGCCTTGAAAAGTTCATATCCGATGTCCTTCCCAATTCCATAAAACTCTCCGAAGTTTTTGGAGCAACGCTTCCAAAACCAGCATCGGAACCGGAGACGATAAAAGAATTAAAGGAATTGGCTGCCAAGAATCGTGAGTTCACCTCGCTTATTGGCATGGGTTATTACGGCACTCATACACCTCCAGTAATTCTGCGAAATGTTTTAGAGAATCCCGCTTGGTATACGGCATATACGCCATATCAACCTGAAATTTCACAAGGGCGGCTGGAAGCGCTATTTGCATTTCAGACTATGGTCAGCGATTTAACAGGTCTACCGATATCAAATGCTTCAATGCTCGATGAGGGCACAGCAGCAGCGGAAGCAATGACCTTAGCAAGGCGTGCCTCTAAGAGCCCAGATAACGCTAAATTTCTCATTGATAGCGGTGTTCATCCGCAGACCACAGCAGTAATAGCTACTAGAGCAAAACCCCTAGGAATTGAAGTAGAAGAAGTGGACTTTGCAAATGCCAATCTCGATGGGGCTTTCGCACTTCTTATTCAATATCCCTGCACATTTGGATCTTTACCGGAGTTAGCAGATTTAATGGAGCGCGCGAAGAGCGCGAATGCCATGGTCATTATGGCAACAGATTTACTTGCTCTAACTCTGATTCGTTCACCGGGGGAGTGGGGAGCAGATATTGCAATCGGTTCTGCCCAACGTTTCGGCGTTCCCATGGGATTTGGTGGACCTCATGCAGGCTTTCTTGCAGTACGTGATGGGTTGGAGCGTTCGCTACCTGGACGTTTAGTTGGCCAGAGCATTGACTCTGCTGGCGATCCAGCTTTGCGTCTCGCGCTACAGACTCGGGAACAACATATACGACGCGATAAGGCGACCAGCAATATCTGCACCGCGCAAGTTCTGCTTGCAAATATTGCTGCCCTATATGCGGCTTGGCATGGTCCAGAAGGTTTGCGCGAGATTGCGGTGCGAACTCATAACCTTGCTAGAACTTTTGCCGGTCACTTAAAGCGTTCTGGTTTCAAACTCTTCAGCGAAACCTTCTTCGACACAATCTCATTTAAAGCTGAAAATCCTGGTGCGTTGGTTGAAAGTGCTGCTCGAGCCGGAATCAATGTTCGATTGATTGAAGGTGGAATCTGCATTTCCTTTGATGAAACAAGCACAAGTGAGATCGTTGAAAAATTGATTAAAGCTTGGGGGCTAACGGTTCAAAAAGGGGAGGGCGCTGGAAGTATTCACGATCTTCGCAAGACTTCCTATCTTTCCCATCCCATCTTTAACTCTTATCACTCTGAGACTTCGATGCTTCGTTACATCCGAACTCTTTCGGATCGAGACTTAGCACTTGATAGAACAATGATTCCGCTGGGCTCCTGCACGATGAAATTGAATTCAACGACTGAGATGGAGGCAATTACCTGGCCGGAATTTGCCAATCTCCATCCATTTTCTCCTGCTAGCCAATCGGTTGGAACTAGAGCTCTTATTAAGGATCTATCTGATTGGTTAATAGAAATTACGGGATATGACGCTGTATCGCTGCAACCCAATGCCGGCTCCCAAGGTGAATTTGCTGGATTACTTGCGATTCGTAATTTCCTCGATAGTAAGGGGGAGACTAGCCGGGATATCTGCCTGATTCCATCTAGCGCTCATGGAACCAATGCGGCTAGTGCGGTTATGGCCGGCATGAAAGTTGTTGTTATATCCTGCGATGACCACGGAAATGTCTCACTCGCTGATTTAAAGGCAAAGATTGCCGAGTACGGGGATCGGTTAGCTGCGCTCATGGTTACCTACCCGTCAACACATGGGGTTTTTGAATCTGAAATTAGCAATATCTGCGCGCTGGTTCATGATGCCGGCGGACAGGTTTATGTTGATGGCGCGAATCTCAACGCTCTTGTCGGTTTAGCAAAGCCAGGAAAATTTGGCGCCGATGTTTCGCATCTAAATCTTCATAAGACATTCTGCATTCCTCATGGCGGCGGGGGACCAGGCGTTGGCCCAGTCATTGCGCGGCGCCATCTCGCTGCTCACTTACCAAATCATCCACTTGACTCATCTGCCGGACCACTAACCGGCCCTGGCCCAGTAAGTGCTGCACCTTTCGGTTCCGCTTTGATTCTGCCAATTTCATGGGCGTATATAAGGATGATGGGCGCAGATGGTTTAAAACTTGCGACCGAGATTGCAATTCTCTCGGCAAACTATATTTCTAAGAAGCTTGAACCGTATTTCCCAACGCTTTACAAAGGGGAGAGCGGATTTATCGCTCATGAGTGCATCATTGATCTCCGTGAAATCACTAAGAACACCGGGGTTACCGTTGATGACATCGCTAAACGCTTAATGGACTTTGGCTTCCATGCGCCAACAATGAGCTTCCCGGTTGCTGGAACATTCATGATTGAGCCGACGGAAAGTGAAGATATTGCTGAAGTAGACCGTTTTATTGAGGCGATGCGGATTATCAAAGCTGAAATTGATGAGATTGCCAGCGGCAAGATCGCCCTTGACTCTTCACCACTTCGAAATGCGCCACACACCCTCAAAGATCTAGTGGGCGATTGGGACCGTCCTTACCCGCGCGAAAAAGCGGTCTTCCCAGCAGGAACCGAGGTTGGCATGGCTCGCAGAGGTAAATATTGGCCAACGGTGGGGCGGATTGATGGCGCTTATGGGGATAGGAACCTGGTCTGCGCCTGTGAACCGATAGAAGCTTTAGCGATTAATTAGTTAACATAATGTCAATTATCGGCTAAGTACTGAGCGTCTGGAAGTAATCAGAACCAGCCCAAATAGCCCCAGCCAGAACCAACTGCCGAGCCTGGATGCCACCGTCCGGGATTCATGCGTTGAGATCTGCATATTCAACTCACCCGGTTTAAATTGAACTAACTCTTTTTCAACTGAACCACTTGAATCAATATGTGCGGAAAATCCGGTTGTGCTTACAACGGCAATATCACGGCGCAATTCAGCTGCTCGTGCTCGAATTATCTGGAGTTGTTGCCTTGCTTGCGCAGATTTTCCAAAGGTCGCGTTGTTCGTCTGGGCTACTAAGAATGCGGCATCTTTCGCACCATTTCGGATGAAATCATCATCTAAAACCTCAAAGCAGATTAACGAGATGAACTTATGCCCCGCCACCTCGTGAGTAATCCAACTCGATCCGGACTGGAAATCTCTTACGCGCTTTGCCTCGGGCGCTATCAGTTCGGCTAATGTGCGAAGCGGCATGTACTCGCCGAATGGTGCAAGATCTTGTTTTATATACATGGAAGCAATTTCGCCACTCGGTTGGTAAAGAATTGAAACATTTCTTGGACCTTCTACACCTCTTAATACTGCACCTACTAGTAGAGGGATCTTCTTGGTTTCAAGTACTTCTGAGATTCTCGACTTTGCGCGGGTATCAACAATCGGGTCAATATCCGAGGCATTTTCTGGCCAAATAAAAAGTTCTGGTTTACTAGAAGAGCTAAGGGTTCTATCAACATGGCGGTTAAGAACGCCAAGTGCGCGCTCGTTGTAATCAAACCCAAGTTTGTCGACTCCACCTTGGATAGCAGTAACAGAAAGGCTTCCTGTCGCGCTAGCTGTTGGTATCAATAAAGCAATAGGTAATATGAAAATCACAACCAATATTTGCCGCTTGGCAAGAATTACTAGTGCAGAGGCGAACGTCACAAGAAAAGTAATCCCAGCAACCCCGACTAAAGGATAAACACTTGAGAGTAGATCGATTTGAGTATGACCAACTCTCCCCCAGCCAAAACCGCCAAAGGGAAACTTCATTCTCAGTAGTTCAATAACGGTGAAGGCTGAGGCAAAAAGCAAAGCTCCGCGCACTGTTCTCTCGAACCTCGGCACGGAAACTAGAGTGAACATCCCCGTTTGTAAGAGCGCCAAAAGAACCCAGGGCAACCAGCCAACATATGAGCCGGACCAGTGAAGCAATGGTGCGAAGAAGGAGAAGCCCGCGATGCAGCTAAGCGACCAACGCCTGCGCAATTCGTATCTGCTCAATAACCGGAAGAGAATTGCAGCTCCAATGAACGGTCCAATTGCTAAATCAATTGGCGGAAATCCGGACCAGAGAAGGAGTCCAGAGAGAATTGCAAACGCTATTGCCATCTAAGCGCCGCCTTCAGACGCTCCAAACTTGTTGTGAGCCCATATTCCGTAGCGACATCGGTCACCTCATCTAGATCCTTAATCGCACTTGGGATTTCAAATGTAACTTTAGGAAGCCTTAGATCATCAGCGCAACTAGTTAGCTTTGCGGCCACTTTCGCATATTTCAAATCAGCAAGAATCTTCTTTCGGTGGCTTTCTTTAAGAGCTTCATGAGAATTCTGTGCCGCATCAATTACCTCATCCATACTTGAGAAAACCTTTGCGATTTCAGCAGCACCTTTCTCACCGATTCCCTTTATCCCCGGTAGCCCATCAGAAGCATCGCCACGAATCATCGCAAACAACCCATACCTCTCCCCCGGTATCTGATATTTACTTGCTATCCATTTTTTATCTACTAAATCATGGGCGCTAATACCTTTAGCAAGATAGACAACTTTGATATCCGATGAATCATCTACAAGTTGGAACAAGTCGCGATCGCCCGTAACAATTCTTACCGGCCCACGTTCTCGCCTTGCTAATGTTGCAATTACATCATCGGCTTCATAATCATCGGCGCCAATAATTTCAAAACCAAGTGCTTCAAATAAATCAAGTATTACCGGGACTTGAGGGGTAAGTAGATCTGGCTCTTCTTCCTCCTCGCCCGCTTCATCCAATCGATTTGATTTATATTCAGCAAAGAGCTCAACTCGCCACGAGGGTCGCCAATCCCCATCCAAACAGAGCGCAAAGCGATCTGGGTTGTAATGATTAATCAGCCGGGCGGTCATATCGATAAAGCCCTTAACGGCATTAATTGGTTCACCCTTTGGACTTAGTAACGTGTCGGGCATTCCGTAGTAAGCGCGGTACCAGAGCGAGGCGCTGTCGATCAGCATTATGGTCATGCCACTACCGCCGAATATGCAACAACGCTTCTATCAATCTTCTTGATTGCTTCACGAGCAAGTAATGAAACGACGGGTTGGGCATCAAGTAGTTGACCAAGCAGATCAATTATCTGGCGCATATTCCGTACGAAGTCACCAACCGGAATCTCAGTTTCACGGAGTATCGAGTGCAGTGTGTTTCCATTCGCCCAACGATATGCGGTCCAGGCAAGGTCAAAGTTTGGCTCGCGTTGCGGATCGACGCCATGCTCTTCTTCAAGTATCGTCAATCTTCCCCAGATCGAAATTGTGCGCTCAACAAGTGGTTCAAGGCTCTTGGGAATCCTAGGAATCTTGCTTCGCTCTCCTCGCCCTTCAAATATCAAACCAGATAAAAGCGCTACTAAATCAGAGGCGGTAATGCCTTCAAAGAGTCCATCAAAGATCATCTCTGTTAGTAGCAAATCACTCTCCGAATAAATTCGAGTAAGCACTTCGCCCTTGTTACTTAACTTCTGATTTTGCACATAGTCAAGCTCCATCAAAATAGAACTAACTCGATCGAAGGTGCGAGGTATGACATTAGTTCGTGAATCCATCCGACTCTGCAGACCCGATGTCTCGCGTTTCAAGCGCTCGGCTTTCTCAAGTAAACGTGCATGATCCTCGCGCTGCGGACATTGATGAGCAGGATGTGATTTCATCTCTCGTCGATGTGCCGAAATTTCTTCTTCAACATCCCTGCGATTTCGCCGCTTGGTGTAGCTCTGAGATTTCTTATGGTGTGCGCTTTCTAATTCCTTGATTGCAAAACGGTGGGACATGTACTCGGCAAAATCACCAAGATGACATTGGGCCTCGCTAGTAAGGCTACGAACAGCCTCACTGTTCCGCTCAATCTGACGAAGTAGCCCTGAGACCGAAGCATCTGCTTGAAATTGCGCAAAGGATGCCGCAAGGGATTTACGTGCTCGTTCGGCGCCAAAGCGCGAGATGAGATTTGCTGACATGTTGTAGGTCGGTGAAAAGGATGACTTGAGTGGATAGGTACGGGTACTTGCAAGGCCTGCGGCCATAGCGCTATCGATCTGTTCGCTCCATAGAACTACAGCATTACCTTCGATATCAATCCCTCTGCGCCCTGCTCTTCCAGTTAATTGGGTGTATTCGCCAGGAGTAACTGCAACGTGGCTCTCGCCATTCCACTTGACCAACTTTTCAAGCAGAACAGTTCGGGCCGGCATATTTATCCCAAGCGCAAGAGTTTCAGTCGCAAAGACGACTTTGATTAGCCCTCTTTGAAAGAGTTCCTCCACAGTTTCTTTAAACATCGGCAATAAACCTGCGTGATGTGAGGCGATTCCGCGCTCAAGGGCTTGTGACCACTCGTAAAAGCCCAGTACTCCATAATCTTCACTTGGAAGTTCGGATGTTCGGCGAGCGATTACGCTCTGAATTACTTCACGCTCCTCTTTGTTGGTGAGAGAGATTCCTTCTTTAATGCACTGTGTAACAGCGGCATCGCATCCTGCCCTTGAAAAAATAAAGTAAATAGCGGGCAGGTAATCATATTCACGTAGCTTCTCAACAATCTCGGGTCTAGTCATGGAACGGATCGATGAGAAACTCTTGCTGTAGCCGGGCATAGCTTTCCCAGGAATGCGCCTACTTGAATGTCGCTCTAATCGAATGAGCTCTGGATTCACCCTGCCATCATCTACAAACAAATCAAGGAGTCGATTTCCAATCAGAATATGTTGATATAGCGGAACTGGGCGAATTTCAGAGAGTACGACTTCGGTTTCACCACGAACGCTCTTCAACCAAGCTCCGAATTCTTCCGCATTCGAAACCGTGGCAGAGAGAGAAACGACTTGTATCCGCTCGGGCAAGTGAATGAGTATCTCTTCCCAAACTGCTCCGCGAAACCGATCGGCCAAGAAGTGCACTTCATCCATAACTACATAACCAAGATCAGAGATTCCTTCTGGTCTTGCGTAAATCATGTTTCTAAGAACCTCAGTTGTCATAACCACGATTGGCGCATCGCCATTTATTGAAGAATCTCCTGTCAATAAACCAACGTTGGCTTCACCATGAACCCTGGTCAACTCTTGAAATTTCTGGTTGGAAAGCGCCTTAATAGGGGTCGTGTAAAAGCAACGCTCCCCTTTCTCTTCCGCTAGAAACGCCGCAAATTCGCCGACAATCGTCTTTCCCGCCCCAGTTGGCGCAGCAACCAGAACGCTCTTTCCATCTTCAAGATGTTGGCAGCCTTGAATTTGAAAGTCATCAAAACCAAATTCATATCCCTCTGCAAAGCGGGTAGTTAATGGATGTCGATTGCGATTCTTCGCTGCAATCATTTTTTCTGCCGGCGAGCGGTTCACCTCATTGTCCAAGTCAAAAGCGCATCCCGTTCAATGGAGGCGTGAATCGGGAGGGATCCGATTCGTTCGCCATCAGCATAAGCAATTGCTGGAGCTTTAACAGTTACCGAACGAGCGCGTTCGATCCGCACTCGTGGGTGAGTGATGTGGGTTCCCTTAAACACTCTAGGAAAAACTCGAAGTAATTCGAATTTAGAGACTGGTTCTAAAATCATCAAATCAAATAGACCATCGGTAAGTGAAGCATCAGGACAGACCTTCATCCCTCCCCCGTAGCTTGCGCCATTCGCAATTGCGATCAGCATCGCTTCTGTCTCAATCCTTCGATCATCTAATTCAATTTCATAAGCCAAGGGTTTGAAGAGCGGCAGCTCGAGTAACATCGCCAAGTCATATTTGCGCTTACTCTTCATGCGAATTCGATTTGCTCGTTCACTTACGAGTGAATCAAAGCCAGTGCTTAGAATCTCAGCGAAATACCTATTGTTTACTTTGCCGAGGTCAATCCTGGATGCTCTGTCATTCAGACCTTGATTTAAGACTGCTAACGGGTCATTGAGTGGCAATCCAAGTGAGCGCGCGAAATCATTTCCGGTACCGGCAGGTATCAAGAGCAGTGCTACATCCTTTTGAGCAAGTTCTTGGATTGCCAAATGCACCATGCCATCCCCGCCTACAACGATTACTACTCCCGCCTCTAACATCGCTACCGCTTCGCGCAGATTTACGGCAGCGCTCTCATAGCTCGTCCCGGAAATATCCTGGAATTGCACACCCAAGGATGAGAGGTGCTTGGTTACTTGATTCATAACCCTTAATCCCTTGCCACCACCCGAAGTTGGATTGGCAAGAAGTAGGCATTTCATAAGTACTGCTTAAATATCTTCAGGAGAGTCAATCGGCCTTACTTCATCCATTGAGGAGGCTTCGGTATCTGCGAACTTGTTCCGCTTCTTATCCCGACGTTTATCAACCAAGAGTCCAATCCCGCCGGCTCCGAAATAGAGCGCAATTAGTGGCACAGCTAAGGCGGCCATCGATAGCGGATCTGCGGTTGGTGAGAAAGCTGCTACGAAGAAGGTGATCCCGAAGATGGCAAACCGCCACGGCTTGAGAATTCCGCGACCAGAGAGCACGCCAATTAGGTTAAGAGAAACAAGAAAGACAGGTAGTTCAAAAGCGATTCCGAAGATAAGAATCAACCTTAAAACGAAATCCAAATAATCATCAAATCTAACCAGGTTATCCAAAGCGGTGGGAGTGAAACCAAAAAGAACCTTGATTGCCAAGGGAAGAATCAAATAAGCCAGCGTTGCGCCAGCGGCGAAGAAAGGTGTTGCGGCAACTATGAAGAGGACTGAGTTTCGTCGCTCTTTCCAAGTAAGTGCCGGTGCGATGAATGCCCAGAGTTGGTAGAGCCAAAATGGCGCCGACAGAATAATCCCAGTTAAAAAGGCAACTTTAAGTTGGAGGTTTAGTGGCCCAAGGACTCCAGAGATGTAGAGCGCACCACATTGCTCAGAACCTATGGCCTGAGCCCCGCGCAAGTCACATACTGGAGCTGAAAGCGTTGTGATTATCTCGCCATAAAAGACCCAGCCAAGAATTGCAAAAAGAAAAATGAAACCGGCAGCTTTGATGATGCGACTGCGAAACTCACGGAGATGATCTAGCAGGGGCATCGTTCCCCGAGTTGTTGAAGCCAATTTAGTTCACCGCCTTTTTCCGAGTGCGGTTTGAGTTAAGCAGACGAACTAGTTCGCCGCCTTACCTTCCTCATCTGATTTCTTCTCATCTTTATTCAACTCTTTAACCTCACTCTTGAAGATTCGAAGTGAACGGCCGAGGGCACGAGCAGAATCTGGGAGGCGCTTGGCGCCGAAGAGCAGGACGACGACAAGAATAAGCAGAAGCCAGTGTGATGGTTCGCGAAGAAACATTTATCCCCCTAAAAGACGTTGCCCTACGCTACCACGCAGAGAATTGCCCTCAACGCTAGCTCTTTGAAGGGCTAGCTATATAGCGCCAGCGCCTTACGAGCCAAATCCTTTACCCGGAGCGACAATTCAATCGGTTCCACCAGTTGCGCGGACCCGCCCTCAGCAAGGACTTTTCGCACCAGCCATTCAGGTTGGAATATCTCAATTTCATAACCTTCGGAGACTTTGCGCAGTTGGGCTTGATTCTCAGCCACAAAGTAGGAATTCGAATCTGCCTTCAATTTCGCTACAAGAAGCTCATCGCTCTTCAAGTTCTCTTGCACTTCAATCGGATCCTTGGTGACTTCCAACTCCTCTATCTGGCCGAGATTAAATGTTCGCACTCCATTGCTAGCGTCGCACCAAGCATCTATAAGCGTCCGCCTAGGTTCGGCCTTAACTCGTATGACAGATATGGCGCGATTAGTACGCTCACCTCTGAGCGGATTTAGATACGTGATCTTGAGCTTTTTCCCGGTCTTTATTGACGCCTCGATCTTTCGCATCTTCTCTTTAGACGGATCTCCCTGATAGAAGAGCGCATCTTCTGGAATATCTGCGCTGTAGAGTTTAGAAAGTTTTTCACGTAACTTGCGAACGCTCTCTTTCTTGGTGGCTGGCAAGAGATCTTCAAGAGCCGATAAGGCCACTCTCATGACTAAGGCTTCACCTTCTGAGAATCTACGAGGCGCTTCTAAGTTCTGGGGGTCTCGAATTGAAATCACGCCATCTTCAACCGAGAGGTCAATTAATTCAAGTGGCGTGTACCCAGGCAGACCACAAACAAAGAGCAGGTCTAAATCCTTGAGAAGGTCCGCAACCCTGACTCCAAACTTTGTTGCAGTCTCTTTTACTGATACCCCAGGGTTAGAAACGAGATATGGCACCAGGTCAATCAATCTAAGCGCCCGAGCAGCTGCTGTCTCAGCCATGTACCAGAACCAAACGCTTCAATTTTTCAATGAGAAGGCCTTTCAGTGATGAAGGTGAGAGCACCTTTGTATCATCGGCAAGCCAGAGCGCCTCTCGCAATGCGTGAGCTTCGTCAGAAAATGTAAGTTCAACTTCATCCCACTCATCATCAATCTCGGAAGTCGAGATCGCCCGGTTACGTAAGTGAATCCCTGCGGACTTTCTTATTGCAATTTTCGCTACGTAATCCCAACTCTTTAGCATTACCAAATACTCCTTAATATTAAAGTCTGAAGGGACCTGATAGGCCCCAGCCTTTGAAATCCTCGAGATTCCGCTTGAGATACGGGAGAGTTTGAAGGCACGAATGTCATCGCGCTCCAAATCCTCGCCAACTAAATACCAAGCACCGCGCCAAGCGCTAACCCCTAGTGGATTTACCTTTCGCTCCTCCGATTTATTTGATGAAGCTTTCTGGTAATCAAATGAAATTGTTGCTCTTTCACTTAAAGCACTTAAGACTTCAGAGAGCCCTGCCTCAGAGATTGCGCTCTGCGCAACAGGTATCTCAACTGGGATTTCAGGAGTTACTGCAAGTGAGTTGAGTCGAAGCGCCAACGACCTTGCGGTCCCAGAAAAATCATCACCTTCGATTTGTTGTAGAGCGAGGGATATAAGACCGAGTTCTTCTGCGCTGAATTTTTCATGTATTTGGAAAGCTTCTGGTCGAATCCGGTAGCCGACTTCATCTTCAAAGAGTGGATCATGTGTAGCGACTTCAATTTCTATTCCAAGGTTGCGCAAATCATCTTTGTCCCGCTCGAACATGCGCTCTTTAGTCTCTTGAGTACCCGTGTATCCCGAAACCCGCTTAAAGATTTCACTCTTAGCCATGTATCGCTTGGTACCGAGCAGCGCCATGGTGAGATTGACCAATCTCTCGGTTTTGGCGCTAGACATAGGGCGAATTATGTCGGCCTTCGTTATAGGGTGCGCAGCATGAAGCGATTAACAATCTCATTAACTCTTATTGCACTCTCAGCCTCGCTCTTGAGTGGCTGCACCACAGATGGCGGAGCTCCTTCTGACTCACCACAAGGCAGTTCGTCCACTACGGTTGGCGGCATGCCAAAAGTGACTGGAAACGCGGGCGAAGAAGCAACCATCTCAGCGCCGGAAGGAAATCCACCGACCGAGCTCTACACCGAAGATGTCATACAGGGATCTGGCGCAGAAGCGCTCGCTGATTCCACACTTACCGTTCAATACACATTGATGTCTTGGTCAAGCGGCCAAGTTGTTGAAAGTTCTTGGGCGTCTGGCGGACCAGCAACATTCCCGCTTAATGGTGTAATCCTCGGCTGGCAGCAAGGTATCCCGGGTATGAAGGAAGGTGGCCGTCGACTTCTCGTTATTCCACCAGCGCTTGCTTATGGAGAAGCGGGAGCAGGCGGAGCGATTGGCCCAAATGAAACTTTGATCTTCGTTGTCGATCTAATAAAGGTTAACTAAGAGAGGTCAATTAGTTTCGCTGTAAGCACCTTTTGCTGGACGGCGCCTCCTTTTAAGGGGCGCCGTTTCGCTATCTAACCTTCTTGTCAAAATTAAGAAACCAGTATGCGCATTCATTGAATGTTGCGGTCGCACCGCAAGTCCTTCATGATGCCAATTACGCAGCATCGTCTCAAAGCTCTCTGGCTCTGAGAAGGCGCCCGATTCCTTGATTGCTTCTGCGGTTCGGGAGAGCTGGGTTGTTGTAGCAACATAACAACATAGAACTCCGCCTGCTTTAAGGGCCCGCTTGGCACTTTCAAGAACATCCCAAGGAGCGAGCATGTCTAAAACTACTCGATCAAATTCACCATTGAACTTTCCTTCTTCAACCCTTCCAGAATGTAATGTCCAATTGGATGGTATGTCACCGAAGTAATTACGAACATTATTCCGGGCAATCGAAAGAAAATCGTCGCGTTCCTCATAAGAAGTTAACTCTCCCGAGCTTCCAATCGCCCGAAGCAGGGTAATCGAGAGCGCTCCGCTGCCGGCACCGGTTTCAAGTACATGTGCGCCCGGAAAAATGTCAGCAAAACCAACTATTACAGCCGAATCCTTAGGATAAACAATGGTCGCGCCTCGCTCCATGGAGAGGACGTAATCATTAAGTAGTGGACGAAACGCTTGGTAAGAAGTCCCGCTATTGGTCTTGATGATGATTCCTTCATTCTTTCCAATAATTTCGTCGTGATTTATCCAACCTTTATGAGAGTGCCATTGGTTTCCACTCTGGAGAAAGAATGAATAGAGCTTTCCTTTCTCATCAGTAAGTTGAACTCGATCCCCTGACTTAAAAGGCCCAGATCCGATTGCCTTCATCGCGAGAAAACTCCTTGAAATAGCAGGCCCAATGACTCTAAATCAAGTTCAGCAAGACCTTCTCTATGCACAACTTTCCCCCCCATCGGCAGGTCTGTTAGATGAGGAAGTCCCAGAACAAATGCCCCCGATTCAATTGCCGCTTGCATCCCAGTTTTTGAATCTTCGATAATCAAACTATTCTCAATCGATACTCCAAGAAATTCTGCTGCCTTCACATACCCTTCCGGACTTGGTTTTGTATTTGTAACATCATCTGCCGAACAAGTGTGTCGAAAATAATGACGACCAATTCCATCAAGAGCAGCGTCCATAATTTTTCGGGTACTCGCGGAGACTAGAGCCATCGGAATTTGCTCAAGGTGCATCTCGTCAAGGAGGCTTTTTGATCCGTTTGTGAAATCTACCCCGCCGGAGAGGCGAGTGATCATCCGGTCAATCAATTCATAGGCGAGCTCAAGTGGTTGATGTTGATTACCTGAACGAGAGCGCATGTATGCATCCACTCGTTCTAACGGCCCGCCGAGGCAATGTAGCGCGTCCTCGTTACTCCATTCGACCCCAAGAGAGCGCATAAGAAGAGTCTCTTCCTCAATCCAAATCGATTCGCTATCAATAAGAGTTCCATCCATATCCCAGAGCACAGCTTCAAATGGAAAAGACGATCTAATTGGCATTGAACTAATTTGCATTGAAGTACTTTGCTTCGGGGTGATGCACGATTATTGCGGAGGTGGATTGCTCAGGATGAAGCTGGTGTTCCTCAGATAACTCAACGCCGATTCGCCCCGGTTCTAGCAATTCACATAGTTGCACTTGAGCCGAGAGATCAGGGCAGGCTGGATACCCAAAGGAATATCTTGAACCTTGATAACCCTGATCCAAAATTCCTTGCAACGCCGGATCATCGCTATCACCGACACCAAGTTCTTCCCTTATCCGGGCATGCCAATATTCAGCCAGGGCTTCGGTCAATTGAACAGATAACCCGTGAAGCTCTAAATACTCGCGATATTCATTCCGCGCAAAGAGTTCGGCTGTTGCCTCACTTACAGATTGCCCCATTGTTACAACGTGGAATGAAACGACGTCAATATCGCCACTTTCCTTGGAGCGGAAAAAATCAGCTAAACAGAGTCTGCGATCGCGCCGCTGCCTTGGGAAGGAGAACCGCACTTTCTCCACTCGCTCCGGCAATTTCTCATTATCAAGAATTACGAGGTCATTACCTTCGCTATAGCAAGGAAAATATCCGTAAACGACGGCCGCATTTAGCCAACCTTTTGATTGGGCTTCATTTAGCAGAGCCCTAAGTCTTGGCCTGCCCTCTTCCTCTGCCATCTTTTCAAATTCACCTTTTGCGCCACGTAATCCCCATTGCCCCATGAAGAGCGCACGTTCATCAAGCATCTTCGCATACTCAGCAAGCTGCACACCCTTAACAACTTTCGAACCCCAGAATGGCGCCTTCGGCACACGATTGTCAGGTGTCACATCACTTCGTTTCGTATCGATCTCACGGTTTGCATCATCGGAAACAGGACGTGTTCTACGTTCCTTAAGTGGTGGCAGAGCTGCAGATGTGTCACCACGTTTCTGCGCCATCAAGGTATCCATGAGCGAGAGCCCTTCAAAAGCATCACGCGCGTAACGGACAGTGCCAGGGAATTGTGACGCTAAATCGCTCTCCACATAAGTCCGAGTAAGAGCGGCTCCGCCTAGAAGCACCGGCCACTTTTCAGCAAGTCCACGAGTGTTTAGCTCCTCCAAATTCTCTTTCATGATCACAGTCGACTTAACCAATAAACCACTCATTCCGATTACATCGACAGAGCTGCTCTCGGCCGCATCGATAATCTGATTGATGGTCTGCTTAATTCCGATATTCACTGTTCGATAACCATTGTTAGAGAGAATGATGTCAACCAAGTTCTTTCCAATGTCATGAACATCGCCTTTGACGGTTGCAAGCAAGATTGTGCCTCGATCTTGAGCATCACTCTTCTCCATATGCGGTTCAAGGAGGGATACCGCAAGCTTCATTACCTCAGCTGATTGGAGAACAAAAGGAAGTTGCATCTCCCCCTTCCCAAAGAGTTCACCCACAATCTTCATACCCTCTAGAAGGTGATCATTGATAATGCTAAGCGGGGCAATTCCGGTGGTCATCGCTTCTTTCAAATCACCCTCTAGCCCGTGTTTCTCGCCGTCAATGATCCGGCGCGCCAATCGTTCACGGATCGGTAGGGCTGCAAGCTCTTCGGCTCTGCTCTTCTTTGATGATGTGACTGCGACGCCTTCAAAGAGTTCTAAAAATCTTGTTAATGGGTCATAGGTACAGACATCGCCCTCGAAAGTGCGCCGGTCATAAACTAAATCGAGCGCAACTTTCAATTGCTCTTCGGGAATCCGATTCATCGGAGAGATCTTGGAGGGGTGAACAATCGCAGAGTCCAATCCCGCTTTTACGCACTCCGCAAGGAAGACCGAGTTCAAAACGATTCGCGCAGCTGGGTTTAAACCAAAAGAAACGTTGCTAACGCCAAGGGTAGTTTGTACCTCAGGGAACTCAAGCTTTAGCGCACGAATCGCTTCAATTGTTTCAATCGCATCACGTCGAGTCTCTTCCTGTCCAGTTGCGATAGGAAATGTGAGGGTGTCGATAATGATGTCACCAACTCTAACTCCCCAGTTCCCAACCAAATCTGAAATCAATCGCTGGGCAACGCGAACTTTCCATTCGCGAGTGCGTGCTTGTCCTTCTTCATCAATAGTTAGCGCGATTACGGCTGCGCCATGCTCTTTAACGAGTGGCATGATTTTGGCAAAACGTGATTCTGGCCCATCTCCATCTTCATAATTAACTGAATTGATTACGCTCCGCCCACCCAAACGTTCTAACCCGGCCTTTAAGACAGGTGGCTCGGTTGAGTCAATAACAATCGGAAGAGTTGAAGAAGTAGCAAGGCGACTAGCCAACTCACTCATATCGGCAACACCGTCACGGCCTACGTAATCAACGGAAAGATCGAGCATATGAGCGCCATCTCGGATCTGGTCCTTAGCAATCTCTACACATGCTTCCCAATCCTGCGCAAGCAATGCTTCTCTAAAGGCCTTACTTCCATTCGCATTCGCCCGCTCGCCGATTGCTAGATAAGTTTGATCTTGGCGGAATGGAACAAATTGGTAGAGCGAAGAGGCTCCTGGCTCGAACTTTGGTGTAATTCGTGGAAGCGCGCGACCACGAACTTTCTCAACTAGAGCAGCAAGGTGCTCGGGAGTCGTTCCGCAACATCCGCCAATTAAGTTCAGTCCGTATTGATCAACATAGTTCGAAAGCGCCTCAGCAAATTCTTTAGGTTCAAGTGGGTAATAAGCCCCGCCATCCTTAAGAATCGGTAAACCAGCATTAGGCATACAGGAAATTCCAACTTTGCTGGTCTGGCTAAGTTGACGTAAATGCTCACTCATCTCAGCTGGCCCAGTCGCACAGTTCATTCCAATCAAATCAACCCCAAGATTTGAAAGTGCATTCAACGCAGCGCCAATTTCTGAGCCAAGTAACATCGTTCCAGTCGTCTCAACTGTTACCTGCGCAATCAAAACAATATCTCGAACAGAACCTTCAATCGCTCTTCGCGCCCCATTGACAGCTGCCTTCGCTTGAAGAAGATCTTGCGTAGTTTCGATTAACAAGGCATCAGATCCACCATCAATTAGACCTCTTGCAGCCTCGCAATATGTATCTCGCAATTCTTGATATGAAACGTGGCCGAGGGTTGGCAACTTTGTTCCCGGTCCCATCGAACCAAGCACCCATCTATCAGAACCAAATTCATCAGCTGTCTCCCGCGCCACCTTCGCGCCGGCAAAAGCCAACTCGTAGATCCGCTCTGGAATTCCGTACTCACCAAGATTGGCGAGGTTTGCTCCAAAGGTATTTGTCTCGACTGCATCTACTCCGGCCTTGAAATACTTGCGGTGAATCTCCTTAATCAAATCCGGCCGAGTCACATTAAGAATCTCGTTACAACCCTCATGCCCCTCAAATTCCTCAAGAGTCGGGTTTGCCGCTTGGATCATCGTTCCCATCGCCCCATCGACGATAACAATCCGTTCGGCGAGCGCTCTACGCAGCGTACTGGGCTCTAATTTCAACGCGCTCACTAGGTGGACTTTATCGTAGGGTGGTCTTATGCATCTCTTTGAGAGCGCCTTCTCGCTTCGAAATCCAATAATGCTCGCTGCATTTGCAGGTTGGAATGATGCTGGCGAATCAGCAACGGGAGCGATAAATCATCTACTTGCCTCTTGGACGCATCACAAGTTAGGAATGACGGATCCTGAGGATTATTACGACTTTCAGGTAAATCGACCCTCAATCAAAGTAGATGAAAGAGTTGTTCGCGAAATTATCTGGCCCAATACCGTTCTCTTTGAAGTCTCCACGCCTCATCTTGATAACGACTTCCTCATCGTAAAAGGAATAGAACCGTCAATGAAGTGGCGGACCTTTGCTACCGAACTTCTAGATATCGCAGATGATTATGAAGTCTCGATGTCGATTACTCTGGGTGCACTTCTCTCGGATACACCGCACACTCGCCCCATCACAGTCACCGGCAGTGGTGCTCATCCTGATGTTGCTGGTCGACTCGGAATTGAGATCTCAAAGTACGAAGGTCCAACTGGAATCATCGGAGTCCTTCAAGATGCTGCTCACCAACGCGGAATCGATGCTGTTTCACTCTGGGCCTCTATTCCTCACTACGTCTCAACTCCACCTTGTCCAAAAGCATCACTGGCTCTAATCAATGCCTTAGAAGATTTCCTTGACATATCTATCCCACAAGGCGACCTACCGGAACGCTCTAGTTCTTGGGAAACCCAGGTAAATCAGATGGCTGCAGAGGATTCCGAAGTTGGCGATTACGTTAAACAGCTAGAAAATTCTAAAGACTCTGCCGAGCTCCCTGAAGCAACTGGCGAATCTATTGCCCGGGAAGTTGAAAGATTTTTACGCCGCCATCCTGGCGTTTAAAGCGTTATCCCAAGATATAGATCAAGGGCGCGAGCCATCTCACCACTATTTCCGCCGATCTCGCCTTTCTCGGTTGCTTCACACCAGTTATCTATAGCTGCAAAGGCTTTAGTAATCTCAAGATTATTGGCAATTGCGTCAACCATTTGCTGGACGTAAGAAGCAGTTTGTGCAACTTCCTCTCGAGCGAGAGCTGCTGCGATTCGGGCTAGATCAGTTCTGGCTTTTTGAAGAAAACTCTCTTTCCATTGGAAATCCTCGGTGTAATTACGATTAATGAGAGCAAAACGAATCTCTTCGCCCCGCCATCCCGCTTCCAGCAATTTTGATACGAAGACTAGGTTGCCTTTGCTCTTACTCATCTTTTCGCCCTGCCACTCAATCATTCCAGCGTGGGAATAAACCGAAGCGAAAGGCTTATTAGTAATAGCCCGCGCTTGCACGCCAGTCATGTAATGATGTGGAAAGCGAAGATCACTTCCGCCACCTTGAAGAGTTATTGAAGTTGGTTCTACGGCTCCTGAAAGTGTTTCCAGAGCTAGCGCAACACATTCAATATGCCAACCTGGGCGACCGCTGCCTAATGGACTTGGCCAAGCGGGCTCACCGGGTCGGGCCTTTAGCCAAATCAAAGTATCTAGCGGATGTTCTTTCCCTATTAGATCCGGGTCTCCCCCGCGCTCTGAAAAAATCGAAAGAGCTTGATCAAGTGAGCAAGGAAGATTTTCAAGCGCACCTTCTAATTTGCTAATTGATAAGTAGTAATCTCCTTCAATCTCATAGCACAGCCCAGTTTCGACAAGCTCAAATATCTTCTTTGTGATCAGTTCCATCGATTCCACAACTCCGAGATAAGAGTTTGGAGGTATTACTCGCAGAGCAGTCATATCATCACGGAAGAGTGAAATTTGGTAAGTGGCGAGATCTTTCCAATCTTGGTTATCTCGTTTAGCGCGCTCTAACAAAGGGTCATCAATATCGGTGATGTTCTCGGTGAATTGAAGGCTCTTGCCCGACGCTTTTATGTAGCGATGGATCAAATCAAAAGTTAGGTAGGTGGCGGCGTGGCCGAGATGAGTCGCATCGTATGGTGTTATTCCACAGATATAAGAAGTGATGCTGTTCTGCTCTAGTGGGACCATCTTGCCGGTGTAACTATCTTTCAAGGTAAGAGGTTTATGAATAATCCCAGGGAGTGCTGGCGGCAGATAAACCGCGGACCAACTCTTCATATTGGAAAGCCTACCTATCGGAGTTAATCAAGTTAAAAGGGCGGCCACGGAACAGCCGGCCACTCTTCATTTGGGTAAGGAAAGAAGCCCTCAGATAAGAGAGACTCAATCCTCTGCTTTAAGGCGGTCAGTTCGGCTGCAGTTATCAAATCTCTAAGCTGGTTTTCAATTGCAGTGAAGTTGGTGATCGTCGCCGTTAGAAGTTCGATCTCTTTTTGCGTGAGCGGCGCCCCGGCAAATTGCCAGAGCACAGTTCTTAATTTTGGTTGGGCGTGAAAGGTGACACCGTGGTCACATCCAAAGAGTTTGCCAGAGGAGTTAAATAGCAGGTGTCCAAACTTGCGGTCAGTATTGTTTATCAAGACATCAAAGAGCGCCATTTTTCTAAGGGTATCTTCGTTCTTCTGAGCTTGCGCAATTACATCTACACTTTCATCAATCTCTATCCATTCTTGTACGGCGCCCGGACCAAAAGGTCCGTCTCGCATTACGGTTGTTGGGACGAGATTGAAGTGAAGCTCGCGACTAAGAATGTAGGCGGCAACTTCTCTTGATGCAAGGTTGCCATCAGGGAAATCCCAAAGTGGCCGCTCCCCTGCGATTGGTTTGTAAACGACCGGGCGTTCGTCCTGTGAAACTTTGATTTTGCCAAAGAGAGTTGCATTTGAAGCATCGACAAGTCGTCCAACAACTTCCAGTTCTCCGTTGAGGAGTTCAGATTCCGTGAGGGAGCCCACCTTATCCCTGTCGACGATATCCATTTGCCCTTGGACAGAGATGACCATTTGGATTAATTGGACCGCCACAAAAGACGCATGGTTGTCGACCGGCAGCGACAACTAATTCGGTTCGCTTTGCAAAAGTGCCAATTTCTTCTAGTGAAATCCTTACTCGCAATAGGGCGGGAGCGCCCGCTTCATCTTCAAGAATTAGAGCTTCGATGATCTCCCCGCCTTCACCCTGTGCCATTTCTTGAGCTTCAAAGAGGAATTTGCGTTCATCTGCGCTCCATGAAAGTGCCATTACCCCTAATGTGAATTCGGCTTCTACCGGCGTTTCTAGCGGCGCTAAATCAGGCTCATTTGATGAGAACGCAAGACCGAATTGGCGGACCATTTCACGTATCCGTTCGGCCAGCGCCGCTGCCTGTGATTTTTCCAGCGCGAAACTTGCCAGAATCTTTCGCCCCTTTGATTCCCCTTTAACCTGTAAGTAGAACTCCCGTTCACCTGGGACGCCAATAGTTCCGATAAGAAATCGATCTGGATCTTCAAACTCAAAAAGCTCCCTAGACATTGGTGCCACCGCCTAGAACGCGCCGCTTCGTCACACCAGCTTTTCGCTTCGCAGTCTTTTTCTTAATTGGAAGAAGAGGGATATTGGATCCAAGCAACGTTCCGCTTGGCCAATCAATTATCGTCAGTGAGGCGGGATCGACAACTATCTTTTGAAAGTCATCAAGGTTCATTCCGAGCGCGGAAGCAATAACGACCTTTATGGGGTCGCCATGTGAAACTATTAAAACTCGCCCCTTCTTATGCTTCCTAGCTAAATCATTTAAGCCCTTTTGAATACGAGCCTGCATCTCTTGAAAGCTTTCTCCATTTGGGAAGCGAACAGTTGAGGGTCGTTTTTGAATACTCTTCCAAAGTTTTTCGCGTCGAAGTGCCGATAACTTACGACCGCTCCAGTCGCCATAATCCATCTCAATGAAATTTGGTGCGCTCGTTACTTTACTATTCGAAGATTTGGCAAAAGGCTCGATCGTCTCTAGACAGCGCTGAATTGGGCTGGAATAGATATGAGTGATTTCAAGATCCTTTAGAGTTTTTACAATGGCGCGACTTTGAACCTTGCCCGCTCTTGAAAGAGAGATAGATGGCAATCTTCCCGCCAGAATCCCGGCGTTATTAGCGCTCGATTCGGCATGACGAAGGAGATAAATCGTTGCCATTTGCTAAGAGTAACGATTTTTCTCAAGCGACTATTGCTAGGGTTTTGGTATGGAAAATCGCCAAGCCGGTAATTCAGGGTTACGCATTTCAAGGTTGGGCCTTGGAACAATGACTTGGGGACGAGATACCGATGAGCATGAGGCGGCCGAACAACTCCGACTTTTTCTTGATGTTGGTGGAAATTTCATTGATACGGCGGCCGTTTATGGCGATGGCGACAGCGAGCGGGTATTGGGTGGATTAATCGGCGTTATGGCACCGCGCGAAGATATGGTGATAGCCACAAAGGCCGGAATCTCTTTTAAGACCGGTGAGCGAGTAGTTGATAATTCGAGGAGTTCACTCTTAGGCGATTTAGATCGCTCCTTAACCCGCCTTGGGATTGATTATGTAGATCTTTGGCAGGTTCATACCTGGGATCCAAATGTGCCGCTAGAGGAAACGCTTACCGCGATTGATCAAGCTGTTTCATCCGGCCGAGCTCGATACGTTGGCATCTCAAATTTTTCCGGATGGCAGACAGCGCGAGCAGCAACTCTACAAAATCCGCTCTTTGGTCGAGCTGCAATCGCAACCACACAGAATGAGTACTCACTCTTAAATCGAAAAGTTGAACGCGAGGTATTGCCGGCTTCACTCGCACTTGGAATTGGTCTGCTTGCCTGGTCACCACTTGGCCGTGGCGTTCTGACCGGTAAATATCGTGGCGGTCTTCCTTCAGATTCTCGTGGCGCCAGCCCGCACTTTGCGAACTTTATTGAGCCGTATCTTGATGATCGTTCGGCTCGGATTGTAGAAGCGGTCTTTGTTGCAGCTGATGGGCTAGGACTTTCACCTCTAGAAGTCTCTTTGGCCTGGGTGCGTGATGCCTTAGGTGTTACTACATCGGTAGTTGGAGCACGTACCGCCGCTCAATTACGCGGAATTCTCACCTCAGAAGAAGTCACCCTGCCAGCCCCAGTTCGAGAGGCTTTGGACGATATCTCTAGAAATTAAGCATGGACTAAGAAGTGATGAAGAGATCTCGCACCGAATTGAAGTGAATCAACCGGGACTCTCTCATCCACGCCATGAAAGAGCGAGAGAAAATCCAACTCTGGCGGAAGTTTCAACGGGCTAAACCCATAACCAGCAATTCCAAGTTTTGCTAGCGCCTTGTTATCAGTACCACCGCTCATTAGATAAGGAACTGGGATTCCTTCTGGATCCTCTGCCTTAATTGCATCGATCATCTTCTCAACAAGTGGGCCTTTAAATTCAACCTCTAATGGGATATCCGAAACAAGTGATTCGACTTTTACATGTTCGCCCGCAAGCTCCTTCACTGTTTCTAGAAGTTCCTTTTCAAAGCCTGGGATGGTTCTGCCATCTACAACCGCGCTTGCACTCTGTGGGATGACATTGGCTTTGTAGCCAGCCTCAAGCATCGAGGGATTTGCTGTGTTAGTTAACGTTGCGCCCAGCATTCTTGAGATGGAACCAAGTTCGTTGAGAATTGGAGTTAAGTTTTCGGGATCATATTTGTGACCAGTTAACTCACCAACAGCGCGAAGTAACGCTTCATTAGTTTTAGTCATCCGTTGTGGCCACTTGTAATTACCAATGCGAGAAATAGCATCAGCAAGTCTCGTGACCGCATTTTCTTTATTGATCATAGAGCCATGCCCAGCAAGGCCAGTGGCGGTTAACTTCATCCACTCGATACCTTTCTCAGCAGTCTCAATGGCGTAGATGCGCTTTCCGGTGGTTAACGTAAGTGAGAAACCGCCGACTTCGGAGATCGCTTCAGAGCAACCGGCAAAAACTTCCGGGTGACTTTGAGCCATCCATCTTGAACCAAATATTCCGCCAGCTTCTTCATCGCCAAAGAAGACAATCACCATATTTCGCTTTTGCCGGAAGCCATGTCGGGCCCATAAGCGAAAGACCGCAAGAATCATCGCATCCATATTCTTCATATCGACTGCGCCTCTTCCCCAGATGCAGCCATCTTTCAATAATCCAGAGAATGGATCGACGCTCCAATCAGCAGCATTTGCTGGAACGACATCTAGATGGCCGTGGATAACGAGCCCTGGAAGAGAGGGGTCAGTACCTTCAAGATTTGCAACGACGGAGCAACGCTTTGGCGCGCTCTCATAAATCTTCGATGAGATCCCAACCTCTTGGAGTTTTGCGACTACATACTTTGCTGCTGCTTCTTCATCGCCTTTACCGTCACCGAAATTGACGCTTGGAATTCGGATCAATTCTTGGCAGAGCGTTACTACATCGGCTTCAAGTTCTTCGCGAAGAGCAGGGGTAAGTTCCATGGGATAAAGTATGCCCGCTCTTGTCCGGGTGGCGGAATTGGCAGACGCGCTAGCTTGAGGTGCTAGTTCTCGAAAGAGATTAGGGGTTCAAGTCCCCTTTCGGACACAATTTTGGCGAACGCTGGTTATGCTCCCACCGTGACTTCACCCTTAGGGCGCGCACTCTCGTTAATCGCAGATGTTCCCGATTACCCAAAGCCCGGAATTCTATTTAAAGATATAACGCCTCTTCTAGCCGATGGCGAAGGTTTTAGCGTTGTTATTGACGAGTTAGCAAGGCACATCAAGGGTCTTAGCGTTGGGATTGATGCAATCGTTGGAATTGAGAGCCGTGGTTTTATTCTCGGTGGCGCGTTAGCAAAAGCTCTGGGTATTGGTTTTGTAACGGTACGCAAGCCCGGAAAGCTGCCCCGCGATGTGCATCGTAAGGACTATCAACTTGAGTATGGATTCGATGCCCTCGAGATGCATAAAGATTTACTAGATCCCAAACATAACGTCGTGATAGTTGATGATGTACTTGCAACCGGCGGAACGGCACTTGCTTGCCATGAGCTAGTTGAGTACACGAAGGCAAAGACAATTGCTCATGTTTTCTTACTTGAGATTTCATTCTTACAAGGTCGCAATTTGATCAACAAGACCCATCCTGAAGTCGAGATCATCTCGCTCCTTCAAACTTAAGGTAGCTATGGCTGAATTGGTTTATTACTGCGGCACGATGGATAGTGGCAAATCAACCCTTGCCCTTCAAACTGCACACAATCACCAAAGCCGTGGCCGAGCTGGTTTGCTTTTTACTAATAAGGATCGAGCCGGAGCCGGAAAGATTTCCTCTCGCCTCGGTTTAACTTCAGAAGCCCTCGAGGTCTCGGAAGATTTAGATTTGCATCGCTTTGTGGTCGAACAACTTTCGCGCGGTGTTCGTATCGACTATGTAATCTGCGATGAGGCCCAGTTCTACGCACCAGCACAGGTCGAGCAGCTGGCCCGGATAGCAGACGGTCTAGGTATTGATGTTTTTGCTTTTGGAATTCTTACTGACTTTAGAACGAAACTCTTCCCCGGCTCTGCTCGGTTAGTGGAGTTAGCGGACCGAGTTCAAACCCTCCAAGTTGAAGCCCTATGTTGGTGCGGCGAGCGTGCGACTCATAACGCTCGTACCGTAGATGGAGTAATGGTCACAGAAGGTGAGCAAGTTGTTGTCGGGGATACTGTAGGAAAAGATGTTGTTGCATACGAAGTGTTATGTAGAAGGCACCATATGCGAAAAGTAACCGCGCGTGTTTCGGGAGAAGCCCATCAATCTAGTGATCCACTTCCCTTTTAGATTCGAAATCACCACTCGCTCCATTTGACTTTGAGCGTCGCCCAGTTGGAGCCAACGACATCGGATTTGAAATCCGCTACGCCGGAATCTGCCACTCTGATATTCATCAAGTTCGAGAGGAGTGGGGACCTTCGCTCTATCCAATGGTTCCCAGAACAATGCTCAATGGCCGAAGAAATATTGCTGGTTCGATGATTGGCGGGATGCCCGAGTTACAAGAAATGCTCGATTTCTGTGGCAAGTGATGTGAAGTATCGATTTGTAATCGACGCAAACTCGTTTTAAAACTTAGTGGCTATTTCAACGAAAAGTGGCGCAAGAACGAGCGCAGGCAGAAGGTTGCCTATCGCTATTTCTTTGATTCGAAGCAGCTTAAATCCAATTCCTAATAGCAACACTCCCCCAGTTGCCGTCATCGCAGCAACTTGGTAATCCGAGAGAATTGATCCAAGTAGAAATCCGATAATGGTCCAAGCTCCTTGATAGATACCTACAGGTAACGCTGAGAAAGCTACTCCCCATCCAAGAGCGGCTGCGAAGGCAATTGATGCGAAGAAGTCCAGAATGCTTTTTAATAGAAGCTGATCAATACCGGTCGACATCCCATCGCTGATACTTCCCAAGATCGCAAGCGGTCCAATCACAAAGATCAAAGAGGCAGTTACAAAACCCTCAACAAAGGTTGACTCACCCTTACTGAAGCGGTTTTTTAAGGCGAAGCCGAGTGATTCGAGCCTTCCTTCAATGTTGAGCCACGAACCAATTAGCCCTCCGATTATGAGCGAGGCGAGAAGAACGAGAATCGGTCCCCCACTTGGTATTGACGAGACGAAGTCGCTATCACCAAGTGAGATGAGCGCCGAGGCGGCACTTATTAGCGTGACAATTCCTAGAATGTCAGTAAGAAGATTTCGAGTTCGCTCGTTAAACCGATTACCAAGTAGTTTTCCCGCAATTGTCCCTAATACAATCGAAATCACATTGATTAAAGTTCCAAGACCAACAAACACGCATCGAGTCTACGCTAGAGTAAATTGAATGAAAGACGTTTTCCGCTTCTTCGCCCCGCATAAAACCGTTCCGCACACACCCTGGACCGGAACTCACCGCTGGGACTTAGCACCGAAGCGAGTTTCAATTCTCTTTCTCGCACTTCTTGTTTTCGGACTCGGGGATTCGTTGTTAATCAAATCTGAGTTAGGCAATGCCCCCTGGTCAGTCTTGGCTCAGGGAATTTCTAAACAATTAGATATTTCGATTGGTTTTTCAACTTTGGTTGTTAGCGCGATAGTTCTTGCGCTCTGGTTACCTCTGAAGGAGCGCCCCGGATTTGGTACTTTTTCAAACATTCTGATTGTGGCGAGCGCTATCGATCTAGGACTTCACATTTTTCCAGAACAAGAGCTACTTCCGCTTCGTTACCTATATGTTTTTGTAGGTATTGCGTTAGTGGGTTTCGGCTCGGCCTTCTACATAACTTGTGGACTCGGACCAGGGCCAAGAGATGGCTGGATGACCGCCTTACATAATCGCACCGGAGTGAGGGTGGGCCGGGTGAGACTGGGGATTGAGGTTCTCGTGCTTACGCTTGGCTGGCTACTCGGAGGCACTCTTGGGATTGGGACTGCGCTCTTTGCGCTGCTTATCGGCCAGTCAATTGCTATCTCTTTTGGTGTCGTTTCCCGAATTACCCCTCGGTAACAAATAGGTTTAGGCCTTCCCTCAGTTCGTGGACTGCCTCCGCCGGTGTCGCAACCACCACCGTTAAAAAATTAGCGATCTCTTGCCCTTTGCGGCGAGATGGAAGGAAGAAGATGCTGGATAAATTCTTCAAAATCTCTGAACGTGGCTCAACTGTAGGAACTGAAATTCGTGGCGGAGTCGTCACATTTTTCACAATGGCCTACATCGTCGCGCTCAACCCCTTGATCATTGGTCTGGCCAAGGATGCTGATGGTAAATACATCGGCGGCGGGGACGCACCAAACCTCGCACTCATTGCCGCTGCAACTGCACTTGTTGCTGGCGTTCTCTCAATCCTGATGGGCGTTGTGGCAAATTTCCCACTCGCGCTCGCAACGGGCTTGGGACTAAATACCTTCGTTGCAGTTGGTATTGCTTCTCAAATGACATGGAAAGATGCCATGGGCCTTGTTGTGCTCGAAGGCATCATCATCACGGTCTTGGTTTTAACTGGATTTAGAACGGCGGTTTTCCGCGCCGTTCCAACCCAGCTCAAGATCGCGATCTCTGTTGGTATTGGTCTCTTCATCGCACTCATCGGACTTGTTGATTCTGGCTTCGTCCGCCGTACTGCCCAGGGTCCAGTTCCAGTCACACTCGGAGATGGCGGTGAGTTGGTCGGATGGCCAATCGTCGTCTTCTCATTCGGTCTCTTCCTAACTATTGGATTAATGATCCGCAAAGTTAAGGCAGCCCTCTTACTTGGAATCGTAGTTGCAACTGGAGTTGCGATTGCAATTGAGAGCGCCTTTAAGGTTGGACCGTTATTTGATGGAACAAATACCAATCCAAAGGGCTGGAACCTAAACGTCCCAGCAGTTCCTTCCGACATAGTTGCAACTCCCGACTTTAGTTTGATCGGTCAGTTCAATCTATTCGGTTCATTTGAGCGAGTTCCGCTAATCACGGCACTTCTTCTCGTTTTCACTCTTCTTCTAGCCGACTTCTTCGACACCATGGGCACCATGACTGCAATTGGTCAAGAGTCCGGCTTGAACGATAAGGATGGCACTCCGCCAAACTCGGAGCGCATTCTTCTAGTTGACTCACTAGCGGCTGTCGCTGGTGGAGCATCATCAGTATCCAGCAACACTTCCTATATTGAATCAGCATCTGGTGTCGGTGAAGGCGCACGAACAGGACTTGCATCAGTAACAACTGGCGTGCTCTTCTTGCTCACAACCTTCTTATCACCACTAGTTGCAATCATTCCTTACGAAGCAGCAGTTCCTGCTCTCATCATCGTCGGCTTCTTGATGATGACCCAGATCAAGTCAATTGATTGGGAAGATTACGGAATTGCAATTCCAGCGTTCTTAACAATCATCTTGATGCCATTTACTTACAACATCTCTGTAGGTATCGGCGCCGGATTTGTTTCTTACGTTGTGATTCGCGTCTTCCAAGGAAGAACGAAGGATGTACACCCACTCCTACTATTGGTCGCAGGTCTCTTCATGGTTTACTTCTTGAGCGACCCAATCAATACCTGGATTGGCTAGTAAGTAGTTACCAATTGGGGCTCAGGAAACTGGGCCCCGATTTTTTTACCAATTGATTCCGGCTTTACCTTCGTCCACAAGCATCTGGTTGATGGCAGAGAAGGGCTTGGAACCTAGAAAGCCGCGGTGGGCAGAGAGCGGACTCGGATGGACCCCTTCGATCTTTCGATTATCGGCAAAGAGATGAGCAAGTTCGCGGGCTGAGTTTCCCCATAAAAGCGCAATCGCACCCTGTTCGGCGCAAACCCTCGCTATCTCTTCGGTTATCTCTTGCCAACCTAAGTTTGAATGTGAGCCGCTATCACCGGCAGTAACGGTGAGGGTTCGATTCAGCAACATGACTCCTTGCTTGGCCCATCTACTTAAATCACCATTAGATGTGTTGGTAGAGCCGATATCGGTCATGATCTCTTTTTGAATATTCATTAACGACCCTGGTAGACCAGATTTTCTTGGAGTCACGGAGAAAGAGAGCCCACATGCATCTTGGGCGTTTGGATAGGGATCTTGGCCAATGATGAGCACTTTTACATCTTTAGGTTGGATTTCGAGGGCTCTAAAGACATATTTGCGATCAGGAAGTATCCGCTCCCCTGAGTCCGCGCGTTTAGTAAGGGTTACACCGATTTCGTTTACCTTACTTTCGTGAACCTTTAGGTGCAGCTGCCACGGTTCGGGGATGAGCGAGAAGAGCATTAGCGCCTTGAGATCGCGGTGTAGCGATTGCCCTCGCGGCGCACTTCAACATCTACGCCAAAAAGGGAATTTAGATTCTCAGAAGTAATCACACCTTCAATCGGGCCACTCGCAAAATCCAGCCCGTTTTTCAAAAGAAGCGCATGGGTAGTACCGGCTGGAATCTCTTCAATGTGATGAGTGACGATTACTGATGCCGGTGAGTTCTCCACATCCAAGTAGTTTGAGATTCGATTGAGAATATCTTCACGGCCTCCGAGATCTAGCCCCGCGGCGGGCTCATCTAGAAGGAGGACTTCGGGATCTGTCATTAGAGCCCTCGCGATCTGAACGCGCTTTCGTTCACCTTCACTCAAAGTCCCAAAAGTTCTTGCCGATAACTCACGCACTCCAAAAATATCTAGAAGCGCCTTCGCACGCGATTCGTCCCACAAGTCATAATCCTCATTCCAACGCCCGGCAATTGAATATGCCGCCGTCAAAACCAAATCCATGACCAACTCGTTAGCCGGTAGGAAATCTTGGAGAGCGCTAGATGCAAGCCCGATTCGTGGCCGCAATTCAAAAAGGTCGACAGCGCCGATCCGATTTCCTAACACCGAGACCTCGCCCCGAGATGGATGCATAAAGGCCGCTAGGAGTTGAAGTAACGTTGTTTTTCCGGCTCCATTCGGACCGATGACCACCCATCTCTGCCCTGAATCAAGTTGCCAGCTAATGGGACCTAGGATGTTGCGACCTTCTCTTATTACTGAAACCCCTTTAAGGTCTAAGAGCGTGGTCATGAGGGAAAGATACCGCGCATGAGCGCATTGCTCTTGAAGTGGTACGAGTAAAATAATTAAGTGTCAACGACCTCGAAGTTAACCGCTAAAGCGCTCATTCTCGCCTCTGGTCCTACGAGTCCAAGCGCTGGCGATGTGATTAACAACGCTCTGCGCGATTTTGTTCATGAGAAAGGTGAGTTACAGCGAATTGATCTCGGTGGCCGGACAATCGTCGCCTTAGAAATCAAATTGGATCCTGCCCACGCCGACGCAATTTCTGAAGAACTGGAAACTTTGGGCAAGCGCGCGACGTTAGATATAGCCATGGAGATTCTTTGAAATATCGACTAGTTCTCTCTGATGTTGATTCGACCCTTATTCAAGAGGAAGTCATAGACCTGCTGGCAATACACAGCGGCCGTGGTGAAGAGGTGTCAAAAATTACTAGAGCTGCGATGTCTGGAGATCTAGATTTCAAGGAGGCGCTAAGGCAGCGCGTTGGAACTCTTAAAGGTCTGCCAGTTTCGATCTTTGAAAGAGTCGCAGCGCAAGTCAATCTCAGCCCGGGTGCGGTCGAACTTCGCGAATTCTGCAGGTCGAGTAATGTTCGCTTCGGCGCTGTAACAGGTGGCTTCTATCAAGTCCTTAATCACATACCGTTCTTTCAAGAATTGGATTTCTTGCGCGCTAATTCACTTGAAGTCAAAGATGGATTCCTCACCGGAGGAGTTGAAGGAGAGATACTGGATCGGGTTGCCAAAGCCAAATATCTTGAGGAATTCGCGCGCGAGGCAAATGCCCCACTCGCTGAATGCGTTGCTATCGGAGATGGGGCTAACGATTTAGATATGGTTAACCGAGCAGGCCTCGGCATCTCTTTTCGAGGCAAAAAAATACTTAGAGAAAGCGCTGATGTTTCAATAGAGGAAAGCTTGACAGAGGTTATTGGGCTTCTTAGTTAGGTCCTACAGTCGGCAAGAGTTAATTTCGGTCACGAGTATTCCGCGGGCGCCAATTTGCCAGAGATTATCCATTACTAAATGAACATCACTTCGTGTGACCATCGCTCTAACCGCAACCCAATCTTCCTTTTGCAGTGGCGAGATAGTTGGGGACTCCAACCCTGGTGTGATTTTGCAGGCTGCATCAAGGTTCTTCTTTTCGATATCGTAATCAACAAGTACATATTTGCGAGCAATCACAACCCCAGAAACCCGGCGAATTAGAACCTCAAGCACGTCGCTCTTGAAATCTGGACGCGTAATCAGAATTGCTTCACTTTGAAGGATTGTTGGTCCAAATATTTTCAACCCTGCTTGTTTGATTGTGTTACCTGTGGCGACTACATCCACAATGAGATCAGCTACTCCGAGTTTGATTGCACCTTCAACGGCTCCATCAAGTTCGACAACTTCTGCGACTATCTTTTGCTCGGTAAGAAATGCCCTCACTAGCCCTGGATATGCAGTAGCGATCCGCTTGCCAGCAAGGGATTTCTCGCTAGTCGTCCCAGCGCTTACATCAGTAGCGTTTCCGGCCAAACGGAATTCGCTATGTCCAAAATCTAGAGCCAACTTCTCTGTCGCTCCCCGATTGCTATCCTTTAAAAGATCTCTGCCGGTTACCCCGATGTCGATCTGACTAGAGGAGACATAGGTAGCAATATCGCGTGGCCGGAGATAGAAGAACTCAACATCATTTTGAGAGTCTAGAAAGGATAGTTCTCGAGCATCATTTCTTAATCTGTAGCCAGCCTCTTTGAATATGACCGTAGCATCTTCGGCTAGCGCTCCTTTATTCGGAAGAGCAACAGAGAGCGTCATAGTTATAACCTCCGGTAAACATCATCGAGGGGTAGTTTTTTATCAATCATTAGAACTTGAATCCAATAAAGCAATTGCGAAATCTCCTCGGCTAGTTCGGCCTTACCTTGAGACTCGGCAGCGAGCATTACCTCACCAGCCTCCTCAATAACTTTCTTTGCTATGAAATGGGTACCTTGATCTAAAGCCTTTAGAGTCGAGGAACTCTCAGAGTTCGCCGCGTTAGCGCTTTTAACCTTCTCATTAAGCTCATTCCAAAGTGAATCAAAGGACTTCAAAAAGCTGCTCCCCTCGGCGAAAACGTAATTCTACTTTACGGCGGAGGCGAGGCGTCGAAGAGTTTCAATCATTCCTGCAGGGTTTTCGGACTTAAAGACCGCAGATCCAGCGACAAAAGTATCGGCGCCCGCTTTTCGCGCGATTGAAATTGTTGATTCATTGATACCGCCATCGACCTGTAACCAGGTATCACTCAACCCTTTCTGCTCGAGGTAATGGCGTGCCGATTGCACTTTTGGCATCATCTCGCTCATAAAGGATTGTCCACCGAATCCTGGCTCAACCGTCATTATGAGAACCATGTCAATGTGGTCCACAAGCTCTTGAATAGCCGAGACGGGCGTACTTGGCTTTATGGCGAGAGCAGCCCTCTTCCCCTTCTTGCGAATGTTTTTAAGGGTTTGTTCTGGATCCACGCATGCTTCAAGATGCACCGTGATGCTCACCGCCTTTGTATCGGTGTAGGCAAGTGATTCTGTATCAGCGTTGGCAATCATTAGATGAACATCAACATCGATATCAGATGATTCAATGATCTCGCGCGCACGGGGAAAATCAAATGTGAAATTCGGTACAAAAATTCCATCCATGACATCAAGATGCAGCAGGTCACTAGCGCTAGCTATCTTTGCAATTTCACCAGGAAGATCATCAAGGTTTGCATTTAGGATGCTGGGACAGATACGAATCATGCTTGAACTCTATCCGCTTAACTTTCCCGTTTTAGTAATGAGAGGAACATCGCATCGGTTCCATCTCGATAGGTCCAAAGTTGCATATCTCCATCAGGGTCTGAACCTCTCTTGAATGGGATGCGAGCGAAGTTTGGGTGGCGCTTTAGAAAATCAGTCACCTGCAATTTCGTTTCAGCGAGATGCGGTGAGCAGGTCGCATAACCAATAACTCCGCCAACGTTAAGTTTTGCAGCAGCTGAATCTAGTAACTCTGACTGAAGCGCTATCAGCGCTCGCAAATCCGCTGGGATCCTTCGCCATCTAACTTCAGGGCGTCTGCGTAGCGCCCCAATTCCGGTACATGGAGCATCAACCAAAATCCGATCAAAAGTACCTAGTTCATCTGGAATGTTCCGACCGTCGAAGGAAGTTATCTTTCCTCGTCTGACAACTTGCCCCACTAATCTCGCGCGTTCTGAAGAGGGCTCATTAGCAATGAACTCACCGCTGTCAATTAGGGCATCAAGGTAAGCAGCCTTTCCACCGGGGCCAGCGCACATATCAAGCCAGCGTAGATTGGGTAACGATGTTTGAAAAAACTCTTCGACCACGATTTGTGACCCAAGATCTTGAACGCCCGCACGACGTTCACGAATTGCGGGTATTTCCCCCGGTGAACCCTTAAACAAAAACGCGCGGAGTGAACCTTCGATCGGCTCGGCGCCGACTGCTTGTAATTCCTCAGGTGAAGAAAGTCCTGGCCAAGCAATGAGAGTCGGGCTGGCAACTTCATTATCAGCAATTAATTGCGCTGTAACCAATTCCTCATCCTTAAGCAGATCGCGTAGAGCCGAGATTATCCATTTGGGGTGGGAGTACTTCTCCTCAATCTCTGTTGGCGCGAATTCCAAATCCTCAGAGATACGGCGCATGATTGCGTTAACAAAAGATGATGCGCTTCTTCCGCAAACTATCTTTGCCAGATCCACCGTTTCATTCACAGCAGCGTGAGCCGGTGTTTTCATTATCAGGAGTTGGTAAGCGCCCATACGAAGAACCGTCAGAACCTTCAAATCAACATCACCAAGCGCACGATCTAGATGTCGCTTAATAGCAGCGTCGCAAAACCCGCGCATCCTCAGCGTTCCATAAACAAGCTCTGTCACGAGGCCGCGATCGCGTTTCTCTAAATCGGATTCTGTAAGCGCTCTGGGTACAGCGAGATTGCTATAGGTATTTGAGTTCTCTACCTCAAAAAGCAATTCCCATGCCAGTTGCCTGGGATTCTTCACATTTTCTCTCTTATTCAAAGAATTCGCCGATTGCTAGCCTCGCGCCTCTGACCCAATCTTGGGCGTGCATTACTTTCTTGCCCGCTTCCTGCACCGTCTTTATAGTGATTGCGTCATCGGATGTAGAAATAATCAACGGATTTAGAGAGAGTATCTCTCCGGGTTTCTTGGGTGGAAGATTTGAGCGCTCTGCTTCAAGGATTTTTACTCGCCCGCCCCGAAGCTTGCTCCATGCCCCTGGTTTTGGAGCAAAGGCTCTTACCTTACGAACGACTACATCAACACTCGCTTTGAAATCCAGAGCTGTTTCTGCAGAGTCAATCTTGGGTGCAAGTGAGGCCTCCCCCATTTGTGGAGTTGGCGCAACACCCTTTTCCATCATCTCGATTGCACGAAGAAGCTCCTGGCTACCAATTTCCGCGAGTTCATCAAGTAACTCACCAGAGCTTTTCTCACCCATTTCAATCGACTTTGATGTGTAGAGCGCTCCCGTATCCATACCTTTATCGAGTTGAAAGACGGACACTCCAGTTTTCTTTTCTCCGGCAAGAATTGCACGTTGCACTGGTGCTGCGCCTCGATACTTCGGCAAAAGTGAGAAATGAAGATTTATCCAGCCCAAAGAAGGAATCTTCAAGGCCTCCTCTTTTATAAGCATTCCAAATGAAACCGTGACTACAAGATCAACCTTTTCTTCCTTCAGCGCAGCGACTAGCCCCTGTTGATCTTCGACTCGAATCACTTTCTCGCCTTCAAGGGATGCGATAAAGGCGCTCTCCTCGATCTTTAAACCCCGACCAGACTCTTTCTCGCTTTTAGTGATGATTGCGGGGAGTTGGTGGGATGAGTCTTTAAGCGCCCGGTAGGTAGGAAGGGCCAGGACCGATGTCGAGGCCAAGGCAACCTTCAAACTAAATTCCTTTGCCGAAAGTCTGGTGTGGCGAGATTCTAATTTCTGGTGAAGTGCCGAGTGATTGGGCTTCGAGGAACCAATCAGCACTTCGTATATCTTTCATCGCCTGTTTTCTAAGGTCACTTGGGAGCCGATCAATAAAGAGAACGCCATTTAAGTGGTCAGTTTCATGTTGAAGCGCCCGAGCAAGGAAAGCGGTTCCTTCAACAACAACTGGTTCACCGTACATGTTGAAACCTTTGGCAACCGCGCGCATGGCACGAGGGGTGTCATAACGTAACTCTGGGAAAGAGAGGCAACCTTCCTCCCCTTCTTGCATCTCCTCACTTAAATCCAAAGAGGGATTCACAAGGTGTCCAAGTTGTTCATCTACATCCCAAACAAAAACCCTTAGTGGAACTCCGATTTGCGGAGCTGCCAGGCCCGCGCCTGGGGCATCAATCATCGTTTCGGTCAAGTCTTCTACTAACCGTCGTAATTCCTTGTCAAAATCAACCACCTCACTTGCCGGCGTAGTTAAGACCGGATCGCCAAAGTAGCGAATTGGTTGAATAGACACGTGCTGATTCTACCTAAATGTCGAAGGGATCTATCTCAAGCGAAAGCAGATCCTTGCCACTTGCTCCGCGATATTTCTGTAGCGCGTGTAGCGCAGATATAAATTGCTGTGCTTTGGAGATCTCAACCCTTATCACCAGTTCATCATTTTTCGAGACTCGTGAGAGCTCAATATCTTCAAACTCATTCTTCAGTTTCTCCGCAAGGGCCGAGAGTAACTCCCCTTTAATCCTGATTACTCGAAAACCCGGTGGCAACTTTGCTTCCTTACGTTCGTTTAGCGCCTGCTTACTTTGCCGATAAGGATCATTTGCAATCAGACTCTGTGTTATTGGATGTGAATTTGCAAGAGTGAGAAAGACCGGAGCATCATCAGTGGTCAAAGCCAATAATCGATGCCAATGATTTCGAAGTTGCTCTTCTGCCCGTAAAGTTGCTCTACTTACTCTCGAAACTCCATCAAGGAGGACTAAAGCTGAATATCTAAGAAATCTTGGTTCCACCCCTGGAGTTGATAGAACAATTGAATTTGATGAAGGAATGGCAAGATCTTGGTCGGCGGTGCAGATAACTATTGGAACATTTGGAAATGCCTTTGCAAACTCTTCCTTATACCTCTCTATACCTTTGCCGATCTGGATAAACTCAAGGCCAGAGCATTCGCTACAGCGAAAGTGACTAGATAGGACGCCACAAACTGAACAGAGCGCTTGATTCTTTTGAATGAGCTTGAGTGGAAAGCCACATTTGCATCTAGGGATTGCATTGCACTTCTTGCAAACTAGTGAGTTCGAATAACTCTTATTGGCAACTGAGACTAAAACCGATCCACTCTCTAACCCCTTTCTTACGGTTCCGTGAAAGGTTTGCGGCGCTACTGTGAAGCGACGCCGGCGGAAAAACGATTTAGCACGCTTCTCTAATCTGAGGTATTGAGTCTCGGCAAGGCGCACTAACTCAAGTGAGGGTGATCCAGATATAAAAGAAATCGGAATCTCTTCAAACCTTGATCGAAGTAGGGCCACATCTCTCAAGTTCCAAAAAGGCGATCGCTGATCCCAAAAATGCTCCGAGCTCTCATCAAAAATCACCATTTCAGAGAGTTCTGCTACTTGAATGAAGATCATCCCTCGCATTCCAACTATAACCCGATTATCGCGCTCGCTTCCTGTCAATTTCTTCCAAGCTTCAAAAGAAATGACCTGCTCGCCTAACCTTCTTTCTAGTGCCGCGAGAAGATGTGAGGCCTCTTTCTGAGTTGGAGCGAAGATCAGTCTGGTTCCACCGGTCTTCATTAGTCGCTCTGCTAAATCCGAAAGGCTCCGTGCGGATTCAGGAATGAAGTGGCGGAGTACGTGATTTTGGCTCTGGAGCTCCGGACTCTTCTGACCGTCTTTGAGTAGCGGCATGAGATTAAGGAACTTGATCGATGAAGTTGCGTAACGTTTTGAAACTTCTCTTGCGAATGCAATCGCGCTCTCACTATATGCGAATTGATGAACTACCTTAAGAATTGGTTTTACGGATTTATCGCCAGCCTCGTTTGATTGAACGACAACGCCCTGCAGCTCGTTTTTATTGAATGGTACTTTTACTATTGAACCTACTTGTACTGAGCCAAATAACTTCTCGGGTACTCCGTAGGTGAAGCTCTGATCTAAATGAGCTACCTCGTGATCAAGCAGTACTTCAACGGTCTTTGTGAATGCGCCCGTTTTAGTTGCGCGGCGACTCTTTTCCCTCTTTAGAGAGAGTGGTTTCGCCGCCACTTAACGAATTAGCCCTTTACGGCTTTAGCAAGAGCTTGAGCTCTATCGGTTTTCTCCCAAGAAAATTCCGGTAACTCTCTACCGAAGTGTCCATAGGCGCTCGTTTTACGATAAATCGGACGGAGCAAATCTAGATCACGGATGATCGCCGCGGGTCTTAAGTCAAATACGCTTAAGACCGCATCGGATATTTGAGAGGGTGGAACCTTCTCAGTTCCAAAGGTCTCCACAAACAACCCGACTGGATGCGCTATGCCGATTGCATATGCGACTTGAACTTCACAGCGATCGGCTAGCTCAGCCGCAACAACATTCTTGGCTACCCAACGCATCGCATATGCCGCACTTCGATCCACTTTGGAAGGATCTTTTCCGCTGAAAGCACCGCCACCGTGTCGCGCCATACCACCGTAGGTATCGACAATGATTTTTCGTCCGGTTAAACCGGCATCGCCCATCGGCCCACCAATCACGAAGCGGCCGGTTGGATTGATCAAAGTTTTCATACCTTCAAAAGGGATGGCGAAGGTAGAGAGAACTGGCTTAATTACTTTCCCTACAACCTCGGGGGTCATTTTCTTGGCAATATCAATATCTGGTGAATGCTGAGATGAGACCACAACTGTGTCGACTCGGATCGCTCTATCGCCGTCATATTCAATTGTTACCTGGGTTTTCCCATCAGGTCTTAGGTATCCAAGCTCACCGCTCTTACGTAGCGCTGAGAGTCGCTCGGCTAATCGATGCGCCATCGCGATTGGTAGTGGCATTAACTCTTTAGTATCGCGATTTGCGTAACCAAACATCAAACCTTGATCGCCTGCACCTTGCAGGTCAAGCGGATCTACAGATTTAGACTCACGCTCTTCAACAGCATGGTCAACGCCTACAGCAATATCTTGGCTCTGGGCGCCGAGTGAGACCGAGACTCCGCAACTATTTCCATCGAAACCTCTTTCAGAGCTGTCGTATCCAATCTCAAGGACTGTCTCGCGCACCAGCGTCATCACATCTGCATATCCATTTGTGGTTACTTCACCAGCAACATGGACTTGTCCGGTCGTTATGAGAGTTTCACAAGCTACGCGACTCTTTGGATCCTGTGAGAGTAAAGAGTCAAGAACTGAATCTGAGATGGCATCAGCAATTTTGTCTGGATGACCTTCGGTAACTGATTCTGAGGTAAATAAACGTCTAGCCATTTGCGCCTTCCATCTCTCGAGCGATTTCTTCCACAATCTTTCGACCAACGGCGAATTTATCGGCAGATTCAAAATCCCAACTTTCGCCACGCTTAGATAGGAGCGATCCACTCGTTTCCAATTCGCCAAAGACCCTTCCCCCGGAGACATCAGTCACATAGAGCAGATCCACGCCTTTGGAGTGTAATTTCTTCAAGCCGCGTGATTTAACGCCCTCGCCGGTCTCAGCCGCAAAACCTACAAAGATTTGTGACGGACGTTTTCTTGCTCCGGCTTCGCCTAGTACATCTGGATTGCGGGTAAGTTCAATTCTTTCGAAGGATTCTTTACCGATCTTCTCGTGCGATAACTCGACCGGCCTTGCATCGGCAACTGCGGCCGCCATAACTAAGGCATCGGCATCGAGTAACTCCTCATTAAGAATTGTTTGCATTTGTTCCGCTGTTTGAACATTGATTCGCTTTGCGCCCTCAAGATGAAACTCTTCGGTCTGGGCTGCTATGACGGTTACCGTTGCGCCTTCGCGGAGGGCTTCATGAGCAATTGCAACTCCTTGACGTCCACTTGATCGATTACCAATGTAGCGAACGGGATCAATCGGCTCAATCGTCCCACCGGCAGTTACGACAACTTTCTTACCAAGAAGTTTTCCGTGCGAGCCAGAAGTTGTAAGAACGGTCTCAATAATTCGAGCGGCTTCTGGGAACCTTCCGATTCCAGAATCGGCACCGGTAAGTCTTCCGTAATCTGGTTCTAGAACAGTTATCCCGCGTGAACGTAAGGTTTCAATATTGGATTGTGTTGCTGGATTTAAATACATCCCTGGGTGCATCGCAGGCACAACAATCATTTTTGCGGAAGTGGCTAGCGCTGTAGTCGTTAGTAAGTCATCGGCTCTTCCAGTTGCAAGCTTGGCAATCAAATCAGCGGTCGCTGGGGCGATGAGAATCAGATCTGCTTTATCGGCAAGTGCTACATGCGAGACAGCCTGGGTGCCTTCCCAAACTTCACTCTTTACCTCTCTACCCGAGAGCGCTTCCCACGTTGCCTTTCCTACAAAATTAAGGCTTGAAGGCGTAGGTACGACTGTGACTAGAAAGCCATGATCCTGGAGGCGACGTAAAACATCACAAGCTTTATAGGCAGCTATGCCCGCTCCAACGCCGAGCACAACCTCTCGGCCGCGCGGGAAGGAAATCATTTATTTCTCCGCTTGTGGCTCTAAATTCTCAATTGTGAGCAGGTTGTCGTTGATTTCGCGTAGTGCGATTGATAAAGGTTTCTCATGTACATGGGTCTCAACAAGTGGGCCTACATATTCAAGGAGACCTTCGCCCAGCTGAGAGTAATAAGCATTAATCTGGCGAGCACGCTTTGCGGCATAGAGCACGAGGCTGTACTTCGATCCACTCTTCTCTAGCAGATCATCAATCGGCGGATTTGTGATGCCATCAAGGTTTGCCACTTAAACTCCTTAAGAATTGCCTATTTGCGAACGGCAAAGGATACCAGCGCGGCCACGACCTCTTCGACTCGATGATTTACCAGCCGATGATCAAATTCCCCGGCCGCCGCCATCTCCTCGCGCGCTAGAGCCAAGCGAGCCTGGACCCGCTCTTCGCTATCGCTCGCCCTACCTCGAATCCGCTCTTCCAGCTCTGAAAATGAAGGCGGCTCCAGAAATACTAAAAGGGCTTCGCTCCGCTTCTTTCTTACCTGTCGCGCCCCCGCAATTTCAATCTCAAGGAGAACGTGCTTGCCCATCGCTAACGCCTCATCAACGGGATGGCTTGGAGTTCCATAACGTGCACCAGCAAATTCCGCCCACTCTAAAAACTCACCACTTGAAATCATCTCATCGAATGCTTCTTCAGCGACGAAATGATATGCCTCACCATCAATTTCTCCGGGGCGTGGTCCACGAGTTGTTGCAGAAACTGAGAAATAGAAATCAGGATGTTGTTTCAACTCTTTTACAATCGTACTTTTGCCCACACCGCCTGGACCTGAAAGAACAATCAACTTCCCGCTCTTCATCGACCCTTCAATTCAATTTCCAATTTCTGCCGTTGTGTAGAGCCTAGTCCTTGAACTCGCCTGGTTTGGGAAATTCCAACACGATCCAAGATCGCTGCGGCACGAATAGATCCAAAGCCTGGAAGTGCTTCAAGAAGCTCCTTCACTCTCATTCGCAATATCGCTTCTTCCTTACTATCTAGCGCTTCCCGCCAATTCCGCTTTCCCTCAGCCAACTCCCGCTTAAAAGCCGCTCGACGTTTACGGTTATTCGCAGCCTTTAGAAGTGCGTCTCGTCTCGCCTCATTCGATATTACGGGTGGGTTTGGCACAACCCAATTAAAGTCACTTAGTTACAGATTTAAAAATCTCTTGCGCGGCTTGCCCGGGATTAGGGGCGCCACTTATTGGTCTACCCACTACAAGGTAGTCAGCGCCCGCAGCAATCGCTTCTGCGGGAGACATAGTGCGCGCCTGGTCATCTTTGCCAGACTCAAATCTAATTCCAGGGGTAATCAACTCGATCTCACTCGGAAGCGCGTTGCGAAGCGCACTGACTTCCAGGGGAGAGGCAACGATGGCTTTAGCTCCTGATTGGATTGCGGATTGAGCCCAATTAACAACAGTCTTCTCCACATTTGACCCGAGCCCCAACTTCGCAAGTTCCGCGCTATCTAGTGAGGTGAGCACAGTAACGGCAACAATTTTCGTCTTTGGGAGAGCTTTAGCCGCGCCCTCGATCATTGCGGATCCCCCAGCTGCGTGAACAGTGAGAAACTCAACGCTCAGAGTTTCAAGCGATTTTGCTGCCTTTGCAACCGTGTTAGGGATGTCATGTAGCTTTAAATCCAGAAAAATTCGGGCACCAGGATGTCGAGTTTGAATTTCCTGGACACCACTTCTGCCATTAGCAAAGAAAAATTCAAGTCCGAGTTTATAAACTCCTATGTAATCCTTCGTTGATTCGATAAGCGAGTTAGCAACTGAAATCTCCTTGGTATCTACAGCAAGAATTATTGGCGAGTTAGACATGAGCGACACCAATGGCTTCACTAAGAGAGTTGAATCCTCGACTCCTTAAACCTTCAAGAAGTTCGCGCTTAACTTTGATTACCGCACTTGGGTTGCCGAATGTTGCAGTACCTACAGAGACCCCGGATGCCCCAGCGAAGATCATCTCCAACGCATCCCTTCCATTTGTTACTCCACCCATGCCGAGAATAGGAATTTGTGGGAGTGCTTTATGAACTTGGTAAATAGCGCGGACCGCTATCGGGCGAATTGCAGGTCCGGATAGGCCCCCAGTAATTCCAGCCAACTTTGGTCGCTTTGCATCGACATCTATGACCATCCCGAGAACTGTATTGATGAGCGCAAGCCCATCTGCTCCAGCTGCGACTACTTCATTTGCGATTGAAACAATATCTGTAACATCGGGCGAGAGTTTGGCGATGATTGGATAGTCACCGCTTATGTTTCGCCTAACCGCTTCGATTACTGCGCGAGAAGCAACCGGATCACAAGCAAAAACTAATCCGCGATTTTCTACATTGGGACATGAAATGTTTACTTCAATTCCGTGTAGTGAGTTGATCCCCCGTAACTTCCGAGCAAGTGAGGCATATTCTTCAACGGTCTCACCTGATATCGAAACTATGACTCGGGCCCCGTTGCTTTGTAACCACGGAATATCAATCTCTAGGAACTGATCTATCCCAGGTCCTTGAAGCCCAATTGAATTAAGCATTCCGGAGGGGGTTTCAGCCATTCGCGGAGTAGGCCTGCCACTTCTAGGCTTTACTGAGATGGACTTTGTTACAACAGCGCCGAGTTCATCTAGATCAAAGAATTGCGAAAGCTCCTTGCCTGAACCGGCGCAACCGCTCGCTGTAAAAATCGGTGATGGAAAGTATCTACTACCAAACTTAGTTCGAAAGTCGAAAGCTTGAAACTCACTCACTGTGGGGCTCCCCATGTACCTTGCGCGATCTTCCGCTCACTTCCCCAAACAACTTGTGAACCATCCACGACCGGGCCTTCGATACAACTTCGTTGCATTTTTATTACTCCAGCGCTATCGCGCATCGGAACGACGCAGGTCATGCAGACGCCAATTCCACAGGCCATCGACTCTTCGACTGCGCATTGATGAAGTACGTTTGCACCTTCGGCTACTTGATTTACCGCCTCCAGCATCGCCATAGGTCCGCAGGAATAGATAATCTCGACTTGATTACGCTCAATAATTTGTGGCATCACATCAGTAACACGTCCTTTAACTCCTGCGCTGCCATCCTCGGTCGTCAAAGTCATAACGTTTACCGATCTCTTTCCTTCGAGTGGCGCATAAATTTTTCCGGCAACTGAGGCACCTAGAACCATATCTACGCGACAGCCGCGCGCCTTTAAAACTTCAGCCAATCCAAAGAGCGGCGCAGATCCATATCCTCCGCCAACGAGAAGCGCATTTACCGGTTCGGTCGGAATTCCAAATGCAGTTCCAAGTGGCCCAACCATGTCGACTCGTTCATGAACTGATCTCTCACTTAGCCACTTACTTCCAGTTCCATGTGCGGCAACCACCAACTCTATGGTTCCGCCGTAGGCTCCGCGATTGCTTGATCTATAGATTGCAAATGCTCTCCGCAAAATTAGAGAAGAGGATGGCCCGCCTACGGAGATAGCCACGAAGTTTCCGGGTTTTGCATGAGAGGCCATATCCCCCACTGCAAAGACCATATGGTTATAGGCGCCAACCTTCTTATTGGATAGAACTTCGACGCTATCTTGAATCGCTCTAGAGTTTATGTTCATTTGCGATTCCAATCCTGGAGTGACTGAACTTCGATCTTCTTCTCTTTTAGCGCCCTGATACCAGAGACCGCCGCCTTAAGACCCGCAACGGTAGTGATGCACGGTACGCCTTTTGCAACAGCAGAACTTCTAATCAACCAGCCATCATTTCTAGAGTCTCTTCCAAATGGGGTGTTTACAACCAATTTAATTAGCCCACCTTCAATCAATTCCACCGCCGAGCTATCTGTTGGTGACTTCTTCTCTGAAACCTTTGCGACCAGAGTTGATGAGATTCCTTCTTCAAGTAATCGCTTCCTTGTTCCCTCTGTTGCAAGTAAATCAAAACCTAGATTTGAAAGTGCGCGCGCCGATTCAATCGCACCTTCCTTATCCTTATCTGAAAGCGAGATGAAGACCGATCCCGAAGTTGGAAGAGCCGCGAAGGCAGCAATCTGACTCTTAGCAAATGCGGTGCCAAAGTCGGGCGCTATTCCCATTACCTCACCAGTTGATTTCATCTCTGGACCTAGAACTGAATCAACGTTCTTTCCATCAATCCGGCGGAATCGATTCCAAGGTAGAACTGCTTCCTTAACAGCAATTCCGCTCGCAACCCCAACATCAAATCCGGGCAAGATTCCCTCACTTCTTAAGGTTTCAATCTTTGAACCAGCTGCAATAAGTGCGGCAGCCTTTGCAACTTGCACCCCGGTTGCTTTGCTTACATACGGAACCGTACGCGAGGCCCGTGGATTTGCTTCTAGGACATAGAGTCGGTCGTGGGCGATTGCGTATTGGACATTCATTAACCCCACTACGCCAATTGCATCGCCGAGTTTGCGTGTAGTTGCCTTGATCTCTTCTAGCTTTTCCTTTGAAAGAGATTGTGGCGGAATAACAGAAGCAGAGTCCCCAGAATGAACACCCGCCTCTTCGATATGTTCCATAATTCCGGCTAAGTACATTGAATCGCCATCAAAGAGTGCATCTACATCTATCTCAATGGCGCTATCTAGAAAGGAATCAATTAAGACCGGATGCTCTGGGTTAATTTCAGTAGCCCTTGTTATAAAACCTTCAAGTGAATTTTCATCGTAAACAATCTCCATCCCGCGTCCACCCAATACAAAGGAGGGACGGACTAGAACGGGATAACCAATTGTATTTGCAACCTTCTTCGCTTCTTCAAAGGATTTAGCGGTTCCAAAGGCGGGTGCATTGAGCCCCATGCTATTTAAGACCTCACCAAATTGCCCTCTATCTTCGGCGCGATGAATTGCTTCAACCGATGTTCCTAAGATTGGAACGCCCTCTTTTGCTAAGCCACTTGCTAAGCCCAGCGGAGTTTGTCCCCCGAGCTGGGTGATAACACCGACGACTGGTCCGGCTGCAAGTTCTGCGTGATAAACCTCAAGCACATCTTCCAATGTAAGGGGTTCAAAGTAGAGACGATCCGAGGTGTCATAATCAGTGGAGACGGTTTCCGGATTGCAGTTAATTATGATTGTTTCAAATCCCGCTTTACTTAGAGCAAAACAGGCGTGGACGCATGAGTAATCAAATTCAATACCTTGGCCAATTCGATTAGGTCCACTTCCGAGAATTATGATCGCGGGTTTTGTTCGTGGTTTTACCTCGGTTGATAGGTCATATGCGGAATAGTGATAGGGAGTAAAGGCCTCAAACTCACCAGCACATGTGTCAACTGTTTTGTAGACCGGACGAAGATTAAGTCGCCAACGGAGAGCGCGCACTTCATCGGTAGTTAATCCGCGGAGCTGAGCGATTTGTGCGTCGGAGAGTCCAAGTCGTTTCGCCTTACGCAATATTTCAAGGTTTAATTCCCCCGCTTCCCTAATTTTTGCCGCCAGATCGTTTATAAGGTTGATTTGGGTGAGGAACCAAGGATCAATCCCAGTTACTTCATTTACCGTGGCGATGGATTCTCCTAGAGCCAAGAGTTGTTGTACCTCAACTAGACGCGATTCAGTCGGAGTCTTGACTGCGTTTAGAAGGTCAGTTCGATCTCGTTTGATATCCCAATTGAATTCAGAGCCTTTCTTCTCAAGTGAGCGCATGGCTTTCTGTAAAGATTCCGGGAAAGATCTTCCCATCGCCATCGCCTCTCCAACGCTCTTCATGGTTGTGGTTAATCTGCGGTCGGCTTCTGGGAATTTTTCAAAGGCAAATCGGGGAATTTTCACAACTATGTAATCAAGGGTTGGTTCAAATGAGGCTGGGGTTTTCTCAGTAATGTCATTAGGAATTTCATCAAGGGAATAACCAATCGCCAACTTTGTTGCGATCTTGGCAATTGGAAAACCGGTTGCTTTAGAGGCAAGCGCGCTACTTCTTGAGACTCGCGGGTTCATCTCAATCACGACGATCCGGCCATTTGCTGGATTTACCGCAAACTGAATATTGCAACCACCGGTTGCCACCCCGACCTCGCGAATAATCGAAATGGATAAATCTCTCAACTTCTGAAATTCGACATCAGTGAGCGTTAGTGCTGGAGCCACTGTTATTGAATCGCCGGTGTGCACGCCCATCGGGTCAAAATTCTCGATACTGCAAACGATTACAACGTTATCTTTGTGATCACGCATAACCTCCAACTCAAATTCTTTCCAACCGATAATTGATTCCTCTAAGAGAACTTCGGTTACCGGGCTGTATTGAAGCCCTGCCCCAGCGATAAGCCTTAACTCCGATTCGCTATGTGCGATACCGCTACCTAATCCACCCATAGTAAAAGAGGGTCTAACTACAACTGGGTACTTCAACTGCTCAGCCGCAACGAGGCATTCATCAAGGGTGTGGCAGATAATCGACTTGGCAGATTCACCACCAATTCTCTCCACGATAGTTCTAAACTCCTCGCGGTTCTCGCCGCGCTTGATAGCAGGGATGTCAGCGCCAATTAGTCGGACCCCATACTTTTTTAAGATTCCCAGTTCATCCAATTTCATCGCGGCATTTAGCGCAGTCTGGCCACCAAGGGTTGCAAGAATTGCATCCGGTTTTTCGTGTCCAATAATCGCTTCGAGGTATTCCGGTGTAATTGGCTCAACATAGGTTGCATCGGCAAATTCCGGATCGGTCATAATCGTTGCCGGATTGCTATTTACCAGAATTACCCGCACGCCTTCACTTTTTAATACACGACAAGCTTGAGTTCCAGAGTAATCAAATTCGCATGCCTGACCGATAACTATTGGACCACTACCGATAACTAAAACACTCCTGATTGAATTATCTCTTGGCATGCTTCTCCAGCATCGCTAGAAATTCATCAAATAGGTAATTTGCATCGTGTGGACCGGCAGCCGCTTCTGGGTGATATTGAACGGAGAATGCAGGGCGCTCTAGAAGTTTCAACCCCTCAACGACTCCATCGTTAAGCGACATATGAGAGACCAAGCCAGGTCCAAAGACCGTTGAAAACTCACCTTCGGTTGGGGCTTCAACAGCGAATCCATGGTTATGGGCGGTAATTTCAACGCGATTCGCGAGCTTATTCATTACTGGTTGATTGATACCGCGGTGACCGAAACGCAATTTGTAGGTATCAAACCCGAGCGCCCGACCAAAAATCTGATGGCCGAAGCAGATTCCAAAGAGTGGAATCTCCAGATCAATTAAAGCGCGTACATTTGCAACTACTTCGGTCATGGTTGCTGGATCGCCCGGCCCGTTCGATAGAAAAATCCCGTCGTAATTTCCACTCTTGAGCTCATCAAGGCCAGTACCCACAGGTAAAAGATGAGTTTCAATACCGCGTTTTGAAAAGTTTTTAGGTGTAGCCAATTTGATACCAAGATCTAGAGCAGCAATTCGAAAACGGGTTGCGCCTTCCGCTTTGAAGATCTTTTCACCCTCGGTAGAAACTTCATCTGCAAGATAAGAGCCCGCCATCGGCGCGGTATTTCTCACCTTTATAACCATCTCTTCGCGAGAGAGTTCTTGACTTGAGAAGATTCCAACTCTCATCGCACCGCGCTCACGGATGTGAAGCGTGATTGCCCGAGTATCGACTCCGGAAATTCCCACCACACCATAACGCTCTAGATCTGATTCAAGTGAACGTTTTGATCGCCAATTGGAGACGATGGGCGATGGGTCGCGGACTACAAAACCACTCACCCAGATACGACTTGACTCTTCATCTTCAAGGTTCATTCCGGTATTACCAATATGTGGCGCAGTCATGACAACTACTTGATTGAAATAAGAAGGATCGGTCAAAGTTTCTTGATAACCCGTCATTCCGGTCGTGAAAACAATCTCACCGAAAGTCTCCCCGGTACTACCCCATGATTCACCTTCAAATATGGTGCCATCATCCAAAACCAGGAAAGCGGCGTTCATTGTGAGTAAACCTCGTTACCTCTAAAAAAGGTCTTGATAACCTTTACTGGTAGTTCACTTCCCACGAAAGGTGAGTTCTTACTCTTCGAAACGATGCCAGTGCGCTCAACCTTCCAAATTGCAGATGTATCAATAAGTGCAAAATTCGCCCAATTTCCGGGCTTCAATTCACCATGGCCCTCGTATCTACCAATTTGAGCTGGGTTCTTGGCCATTTTTGGTAGTAGATCTTCTAACTTCATTAAACCGCTCTTGACCATCGCCAAGTACGTAATTGAGAGCGAAGTTTCAAGGCCAATCATTCCGAAAGCCGCAGCCGCCCATTCGCACTCCTTATTTTCAGCTGGATGAGGTGCGTGATCAGTTGCAACGATATCTATCGTTCCATCCGCTAAACCTTCCCGAAGCGCTTGTACATCTCGATCAGTACGAAGGGGAGGATTTACTTTATAGATTGGATCATAGGAACGAGCCTTCTCATCAGTAAGAAGCAGATGATGTGGCGTTACTTCTGCAGTAACTTGAATTCCACGCGCCTTTGCCCACCGAACCAACTCAACTCCTCCTGCTGTGGTTAAGTGGCAGATATGAAGGCGACTTCCAACGTGCTCACTCAAGAGAATATCGCGCGCAATAATTGATTCTTCAGCTGCAGCAGGCCAACCCTTTAACCCAAGCTCGGCAGAAACCACACCTTCATTCATCTGTGAGTCATGGGTAAGCCGTGGATCTTCGGCATGTTGGGCAATTAATCCATCAAAGCTTTTTACATACTCGAGCGCTCTTCGCATAATCAGTGAATCCCAGACACAATTGCCATCATCGCTAAAGATTCGCACCTTCGCCTCAGATGAATTCATTGCCCCCATCTCAGCGAGTGATTTACCTAGTTGCCCTACCGTTACCGCACCAATTGGGAAAACATCACAGATTCCATGTACTTGTCCAAGTCGATAAACCTGTTCGACAACGCCGGCAGTATCTGCAACTGGGTTGGTATTGGGCATCGCTGAGATTGCGGTGTAACCACCAGAGACAGCAGCTTTTGAACCAGAGAGAACGGTTTCGGCATCCTCTTTTCCGGGTTCTCTTAAATGTGTGTGAAGATCAACCAGACCAGGGATTACGGTTAAACCTTTTCCGTCAATGACTTGCGCTTCTTTCGAAGCGTCCTTTGGTTCAATAAATCTTCCACTTTCGAAAGCAATCTCAACTAAATCCCCTGATGCTGTTTTCACATTCTTAAGAAGAATACTCATTTCAATTACCTCCTAAGAGGAGATAGAGGGTTGCCATACGCACCGCGACGCCATTTCTTACCTGATCGACAATCACAGACTTGGAACTATCAGCAGAATCTGCAGAAATCTCCAGTCCTCTATTCATCGGACCTGGATGCATCACGAGGCAATCTTTAGATAACTTCGATAAGCGTTCGCCATTTAATCCAAACCGCCTTGAATACTCCCGCTCGGATGGAAAGAAAGCTTCATCCATTCGTTCGCGTTGGACCCGAAGCATCATAACTACGTCATACTCATTAAGTTCTTCATCAAAGTCGTATCTAACCGCCACCTTCCAACTCTCAACCGCAACTGGAAGAAGTGTCGGAGGCGCAACTAAAGTCACCTTCGCCCCTAGTTTCTCTAGCAAGTGGACATTGCTCCGTGCAACGCGAGAATGGAGGACATCGCCCACGATTGCGACTCTTAATCCACTCAGATCGCCCTGCGATTGCTTGAGATGTTGCCTAATCGTGAAGGCATCTAAGAGAGCTTGAGTGGGATGTTCATGTGTTCCATCACCGGCATTGATCACAGAGCCGGTCATCCATTTTTGATCAGCGAGTCTCTGGGCAGCGCCAGATGCTGGATGTCGAATCACGACCCCATCAGCCCCCATTGCCTGAAGAGTTAACGCGGTATCTTTGAGACTCTCCCCTTTACTAAGTGAAGAACCCTTCGCAGAGAAATTAATGACATCTGCAGATAGCCGTTTGGCCGCCGCCTCAAAAGAAATTCGAGTCCGAGTTGAATCTTCAAAGAAGAGATTAACGATCGTTCGACCACGAAGTGTTGGAAGCTTCTTAACCGGCGTCTCGGTTATACGAGCAAGCTCTTCGGCCGTATCGAGAATGTTAAGCGCATTCTCCTTCGTTAAGTCCTTAATTGAGAGTAGATGGGTAGTCATGGACGGCCCTCGATTTGAACTTCATCAGCGCCATCAATTTCAACTAATTTAACGCTGACGCGCTCAGATCTATTTGTCGGGACATTCTTGCCTACGAAGTCTGCGCGAATCGGCAATTCTCTGTGACCACGATCGATAAGTACCGCCAATTGCACACTTTTCGGTCGACCATGTTCCGCAAGCGCATCTAGCGCGGCGCGAATCGTCCTTCCCGAAAAGAGGACATCATCAACAAGAACAACTTCCTTCTCATGAACTCCCCCAGCAGGGATCTCAGTTTTAGCTAATGTCCTCGGAGCAGAACCGCGCAGATCATCGCGATACATGGTTGTATCAAGGGTTCCATGTTCGACTGGTTGGCCTTCAAGGTCACTTAACACCTTCGCCAGTCGAGTTGAGAGGGCCGCCCCCCGTGTGGGAATGCCCATCAGAACTAAATTTGAAGTTCCTTTATTTCGTTCAATGATTTCATGCGCGATGCGCTTTAACGCCCGATTAATCTCGGAGCTATCTAATACAACAGCCATAACACTTCCTTTTCCGCCTCTCGGGACGGTCACTTAAAGGTTGGCGAATGATAGCCCATGCCAATAGCTTGTGTATAACTGCGCCGTTCGTTTACCGACTTCCTCTATCTTCGCGAAATGTCTGATGAATACATAAAGAGTCTCGCTCGTTTACGCGGCCTAAGGCTCGCAGCAGGTATGACTCTGAAACAGGTAGAGATCAAAAGTCGCGGGAATTGGAAGTCGGTAGTTGTTGGCTCCTATGAGAGGGGAACTCGCCACCTAAGCCTGTTAAAGGCGGTGGAACTCTGCGAGTTTTATGGCGCTGATATCTCAGCTCTCGGCCAATTCGGCGAGTCTGAAGTTTCACAAGCTTTGGTCTTAGATCTACGTCAGCTATCAAAGTTGCGTGAGCTTCCCGATGAAATTGTCACAATCACAAACCGCCTAGCGAGCCGCATTACGAGCAAAAGAGGTGACCGGAATGGAACAGTCCTCTCCCTTCGAGAGTTGGATATCGAGACATTAGAAGTTGGGTTAGGTAGGAGTACAGGCGAGGTTCTAGAACTATTGAAACGGCGAGGCTTACTACTTATAGAGAGAGGCTTGCCTTTATCTCACTGATTGCTGCCAAAACCCCATTTATATAAGTTGCTGAATCCTCAGTTGAAAGCGTCTTAGCCAGCTCTACTGCCTCGGAAATGGCAACACCTTCTGGCAAGTCATTTCCCCAGAGAAGCTCAAAGGTTCCCAGACGAAGGATGTTTCGATCCACAACGGGCATCCGGTCTAGATCCCAATCCTTTGCCCGCATTGAGATGATTTCATCAAGCCGCTCTCGCTTTTCTACAACTCCCGCGACTAAGAATTCGGTGTATTCGCGAATTAGATATTCAAGCTCATTCTTTCGCGTATTGAGCAATTCCGCGGCCGAGCGACTTCTTATATCGCCTTCATAAAGTAGATCAAGGGCAGCTTTTCGCGCCTTAGAGCGTGTGCTCACTTAGTTGGCGCGACCGAGATAGTCACCAGTGCGCGTGTCGATTAGTACTACTTCATCTTGTTTTATGAAGAGCGGTACTTGAACAGTAATTCCAGTTTCTAACGTCGCAGGCTTCGTTCCCCCTGAGGACCGATCGCCTTGTAGTCCAGGTTCGGTGTAACTGATTCGAAGCGGGACTGATGGTGGCATCTCAATATAAAGCGGATTACCTTCATGGATAGCAACAATCACTTCCATATTTTCAAGGAGGTAATTTGGGGCATCACCCACGCTCTCTTCCGGAATAGTAATCTGATCAAAAGTTGTGTTATCCATAAAAATATAGCCTGCGGTGTCCTTGTAGAGGAATTGCATCTCGCGCTTCTCAAGGATTGCGATCTCGACTTTAACGCCAGCATTAAAAGTCTTCTCAACGACTTTGCCTGATAGAACATTCTTCAACTTAGTGCGCACGAAGGCTGGGCCCTTGCCGGGCTTTACATGTTGAAACTCAACGACATTCCAGAGTTGTCCTTCAATGTCTAGTGTCATGCCATTCTTAAGGTCATTTGTTGTGGCCATGGTTCGCAGGCTACCTTCCTAGAGGCTATTTCGTTAAATTCGTGATTAGCGCGCGCATAGCTATAAGGGCCAAGCGATAAGAATTTGCACCAAATCCTGCGATGGTGCCATTAACAACCCCCGAAACCACCGATGTGTGACGGAATTCTTCGCGAGAAAGTGGATTCGATAAGTGAACTTCAATAACGGGGGCTTTGAGCATCATGACTGCATCTCTAATGGAATAGGAATAGTGAGTAAATGCAGCTGGATTGATTATTACTGGAGTCTTCTTATCTGCCGCTTCGTGCAACCAACCTATGATGGTAGCTTCGTCATCGCTCTGACGCATATCGATCTCGAAACCCTCGGACTTTCCAGCTTCTAAAACGAATCTCTCGAGGCTTGGGTAATCAAATTCCCCGTACACGTTCTTGTCGCGCAGGTCCAAGCGTTTCAAATTAGGGCCATTTAGAACCAGGATTCTCATAGTGTAATTCTACCTTCCAACCGATTTTAGATAACACTCATTTAGTAGTTCCCTTGAAGCAGTTGCTCGATCAGTTGCACCAAGCGCTTTAAGTGTTACAAATCGAAGGCCACCTGCCCCTCTCTTCTTATCGCTGCGCATTAGATCAAAGAGGGCATCAAAAGCAGTTGCTGAATATGTAACCGGCAGATCTAGAGCTTGAAGAATCTCTCTATGTTTTTCTGCAATCGAGCCACTGAGACCAGAAAGTTTGACGGAAAGCTCGGCGGCAAAGCACATTCCTATTGAAACAGCTTCACCGTGGCGAAGGGAATAACCGGAATGCTTCTCAATCGCATGCCCCAAAGTGTGGCCGTAATTCAAAATCTCGCGTTCGTGGCTTTCTTTGAAATCTCTTGCGACAACTCCCGCTTTCACTCCAACCGAGAGCGCGATGATTTCAGTTAGATTCCGCTTCCAATCAGTCACAAGATCAAGAATCTTCGGTTCTGAGATGAAGCCACACTTAACCGCCTCAGCAAGTCCCGCCCGAATGTCGCGATCACTTAATGTTGAGAGCCAATTCGTATCAATAACAACTTCGTGCGGTGAGAAAAAAGCACCCGCTAGATTCTTGCCAGAAGTGAGATTTACGCCAGTCTTTCCTCCGATGGCAGCGTCAACCATTCCCGCAACGGTTGTGGGAATCGCCACCCAATCAACTCCCCTTAAATAAGTTGCCGCTACAAACCCAGCAAGGTCTGTAGTCGCACCGCCGCCGATGCCGACAATGAGTGAGCTTCGGTCAAGACCCATCAACGCTAATTTCTCGAGAATCGAGCCATATGAATCGATTGACTTTTGCGATTCACCATCCGAAGTCAGTATCAAACGGCTGGGATCGACAACATCTTTGATTTGCGATGAGATCGGTTCAGGAACAATCACAGCAAAACTTCGGTTCGCGATTAATTCGTTAAAACGTGGGCGCCAACTACTTGGAAATGAAACGACATAATCACGTTCCGCCGATACCTTAATTTCATTCATTGCAGCGCACCAACTATTTCAGCAACAACTTCCTTTGGTTTCTTATTGTCAGTTGAGATTCTTATCTTGCCTAGATGTTCGTATTTCTCCCGTCTTGCTTCCAAGAGTTTGAGCCACTGTTGCCTCGGGTTGCCAACGAGCAATGGGCGATCTGTATTGAAACCCACTCTCGGGGCAGCATTTGAGATTGATACCTCAAGGTAGACAACCCTTGGTTCCTTCTCTAGAGCGCTAAATATCTCCTCGTTTAGTATTGCTCCACCTCCGAGGGCGAGCACACCAACATCTGATGAGAGCGCAGCCATAACAGCATCTCGTTCTAGCAAACGGAATTTCGCTTCACCTTCTTCAACGAAAATATCACTTATGCTTTTTCCAGCGAGTTTTGCAACCTGTGCATCAGTATCAATAAGACCTAGCTTTAATTCTTTCGCTAGGACTTTGCCAACTGTGCTCTTTCCGGAACCAGGCGGTCCAATAAGTATCACTTTAGAGCTCATTGAAACTTAGGTAGGTTTGCCAGGTAAGAATCAATATTCCGCTTGGTCTCACCAAGACTATCTCCGCCGAATTTCTCCATTATTGCCTCAGCTAAAACCAGAGCCACCATTGCTTCGGCAACAATCCCTGCGGCAGGAACCGCACAGACATCCGAGCGCTGGTTTATCGCCTTTGCTGCTTCACCGGTACTGACATCAATTGTGTCTAAAGCGCGCGGAACAGTTGAGATTGGCTTCATGGCTGCACGAACTCTTAATACCTCCCCGGTGCTCATGCCTCCTTCGGTTCCACCCGCGCGATGCGTCCTCCGAGAAATTTTTCCAGATGAATCGCGCCCTATCTCATCATGGGCGATAGATCCGCGCCGTGCGGCAGTGAGAAAACCATCTCCAAGTTCTACGCCTTTAATCGCTTGAATACCCATAAGCGCTCCAGCTAACCGAGAATCAAGGCGACGATCCCAATGAATATGTGAACCGAGCCCCGGCATAACACCATGTGCTACTACTTCAACCACTCCACCTAAAGTGTCACCATCTCTATGGGCTGCTTCAATCTCCGCCACCATTTTTGAAGCGCTATCACGATTAAAGCAACGAACGGGATCCTCATCAATAAGAGAAACGTCCGCCGGCGAAGGTATTTGAGAATCCTCCGGAACAGCAACTGTTCCAATTCGGACTACATGGCTAAGAACCTCAATACCAGCAACTTGCTGTAAGAAGGCTCGCGCTATCGAACCGAGGGCGACACGCATCGCAGTTTCGCGCGCCGAAGCCCTCTCTAAAATGGGTCGCGCATCGTCGAAATCATATTTCTGCATACCAACAAGATCTGCATGGCCAGGACGAGGCCTCGTGAGCGGCGCATTTCTAGCAAGCTCGGCAAGTTCACTCTCAGGAACCGGGTCGGCCGACATCACTTTCTCCCATTTTGGCCATTCACTATTTGCAACCTCAAGTGCGATTGGGCCGCCTTGAGTTATCCCATGTCTTACTCCGCCAAGAATCCTTAGTTCATCGGCTTCAAATTTCTGCCGCGCACCTCTTCCAAAGCCAAGACGTCGTCTGGCTAAATCTCCTTGGATCTCTTTAGAAGTAATCTGGATATGCGCAGGTAATCCTTCGATTATCCCCACAAGACTTGGGCCGTGAGATTCCCCTGCAGTTAACCAACGCACACCCAATTATCGCAGTAACTGCTCTATAGATGCGGGAGAAATAGCGCTGAAAGGGTAAAAAAGGGCGCAAATGGCAGATTGATATTCATTTTACGTTTATAAAGAAGAAAGATTCCAGCAAGAAACCACGCAAACCCATGTATCAAAAGTGGGTTGGCAACGTCGGTGAGAATTGCAGCGACTGGAGCAAGACGAACATCGCCATACCCGATTCTGCCTCCAAAGATGCGAGAGAAAATGCAATAAATGAAGAAGAGTCCGTAAGCCCAGAGAACCTTCTTTAACTCCATCGATAACGGAATCAACGCGAGTATTAGAAAATTAAGACGCTTAGGAATGATTCGGTATCGAATATCCGTAGCTGTAACGAGTAGCAAAATCAGATAGAGCATCCGTTGAGTCTAGGTTGAACGACGACTCTCAAAGATTGGTTGTGGAAATCCAACTGCTCAAATCAGGGCGCGGAGCTCCTTGAAATAGCGAGGCCTATCAATGGTGCGCCCAGAAAAAAGTTCAATCTGAGAAAGGGCTTGTGCGACCAAGAGATCTTTACCGGTGAATAGAACGCGCTCTTTGGAAGTCGCCATAAGCGGAGTAGGCCACGGATGATAGAGCGAATCCATTACTTTGCCGCGCGGATTACTTCTTAGTTCCGGCTGTTCAAACGCAGCGATGGGAAGAGTATTCACGAGCAACGATGCTTCAAAGGCTTTACTAACATCCTGCCAATCCATTATCTCCACCGCCGCACTTATTTGCCTTAAAGATTCATCTCTCTTGGAATCTCGCCGAAATACTTTCGCGGATTTACCTAGGGAAGCGAGCGCGCTCAAAGCTGCTTTTGCAGTACCTCCAGCTCCAAGAATTGCGATCTCGTTCAATTCCATCTGCGCGAAGAGATATGAGAATCCAGCAACATCCGTGTTGTATCCAATCCATCCTTTTTCATTCGAAACCAGAGTATTAATCGCACCGATACTTCGCGCAACTTCCTCGACCTCTTGGCAAACCGAGAGCGCAATCTCTTTCAAAGGCATAGTCAATGAAAAACCTCGCCACTTGCTCGGAGAATGCGCCTCCATGAAATCAAGAAAAATAGATTCTGATACCTCGTGAGATCCATATTCAGCCTGTAATCCCAAGGCTTGATAAGCAGCTCCGTGAATTTTAGGTGAGAGGCTATGAGAAATGGGCGAGCCAAGGACCGCTAACTTCATCATTATTCGAATTTACCAGCCTGGTAATTGCGCTTGTACTCCGCTTTAAACCGAAGAAATTCATCATAGGAGGCGGTGAATTTGGTCTCTCCCGGCAGAACCGTTACAAAGTAGAGCCACTTACCTTCAGCCGGATTTAGCGCAGCTTCTATGGCCTTAATCGTTGGACTTCCAATCGGGGTTGGCGGTAATCCTTGATACATGTAGGTGTTGTATCGGTTATTGATCTTGGCGTCTTTGAGAGATAGTGCAATCTCACCTCGTGAATCCAAAATGTAATGAACTGAAGAATCAAATTGCAGTTTCATCCCAACTTCTAACCGGTTATATATAACGCGAGAAACCTTGTCGAAAACATCTGGCGTTCCCTCTCCTTCAATCAAAGAGGCAATCGTTAGGAGTTGGTATGGGGTGAAATCAAGGTAACTCCAATTCACCCTCTTAGTGGTGAAATCAAATTTCGACAACATCACTTCAATCGCATCACTTGCATCCGTCTCGTTTGGAAAAGAATAGAACGCCGGATAGAGAAATCCTTCGAGCGATTTGGTTTTGAAGGCGGATGGAGGTCTTACCTCTTTGAAAGCCGCAGAGACTGCTCCTTTTCCAAACCCTGCCTTAATTAGAGCTCTTGATATCTCCTTAATACGCGCCCCGTCGCGAACTCTTACTAAATTCACAATCCGATCAGCATCAAGAAGTTGCCGAACTGCCTCTCTGGCAGGTATCTGTGTCTCTAAACGATGCTCACCGGGAGCGATGCGTTCACTCTTTGGCTCTGCTACTGCAGCCCTAAAGTAAGCCAGCGATGATTTAACAACATCTTTAGATTCGAGCAAGGTACCAATTTCAGATCCACTCATTCCCGCTTCGATATGAACAACTACTTCCTCTCCTCTCGTACTACCGTCATAATCAGGGGCTTTGGCTGGTCCTGGGGCGATGGCGCGGATAAAGAAGGTGAAGGCAAGAACGAATATTCCGGCAAGAAGAAGATTGCGAATCGCCGGTCTTTCAATGCTAGTCATTAACAAGCTCCCCAAAGCGATTACCAGAACTCTTCTCGCCCGCAAGAGCTAACTCAAGAATCATGGTTGCGGCAACTGCATCAATCCCAAATCGATCCACAAGTTCCTTTGCTGCACCAGCGCTTTTCGTCGAAAGTCGTTCATCGATAAGATGAACAGGAGCAATGCGCAATTGCGCCAATTTGCTGGCAAATTCTCTAGTTAATTGCGCAGAAACACCCTCTTGTCCCGAAAGGTGCGCAGGCAGACCGATATAGATAGTGAGAATGGCTTGCTCATCCGAAAGTTCTTTGATTCTCTCCATAATCTTCTCTGTTGCTACGGTTTCCAGCGGAGAAGGCAATAATCCAAGGGCATCACTAGAAGCAATCCCACAACGTACTTGACCGAAATCAATCGCTACCCGGCGACCATTCGGCAATGACATTAGAGCTTGCCCAGGCTCTCTTTTATTGCAAAGATCGCCTCGCCCACCTTCGCGACTTCGATCCCTCCGCCTTGAGCAAAATCATCTTTTCCTCCACCGCCCCCGCCAAGTAATTGCGAAGCAAGTTTTGCGATCACACCGGCTTTGGCACCAAACTTGCGCGCCCCTTCATCGACAGCGCTGACAAGTTGAACCCTTCCATCTAATTCCGAAGAGAAGACAACTACGCTATTTGCGTTCCTAGCCTTTGCGTCAAGTGCTAGAACTCTTAGTTCATCGGCTGACAACTCTTCTTTGAAATGATGCGCAAGAAATGTAAGAGTTCCGATCTTCTCCACTTTCTTAAGAACTTCAGCTAGCTGGCCTTGGACTGAGGCTAACTTTGTTGCTCGAAAATCCTTCTCCATCTCTTTCATCTTCGCAAGGAGCTTGGAGATACGCTCGGGAAGTTCCTCCACCCTAGATCCCTTGATCAACTCCGTTAACGAATTCAAAATCACATGCTCTCGAGCTAGGAATGAGAATGCATCTACTCCAACAAGGGCTTCGACTCGTCTAACGCCAGCGCCAATTGAAGATTCGGAGAGAAGTTTGATTACTCCTAGTTGCCCCGATCTAGAAACATGCGTACCTCCGCAAAGTTCTTTAGCCCACTCACCCACACTTACAACTCTCACTCGCTCGCCGTACTTCTCACCAAAGAGCGCCATCGCACCAATTGCCTTTGCATCAGCAATGGACATCTCAGCTGCGCTAACTTCCAAGTCTTGTGCGAGTAGTACATTCACTCTCATCTCTACCTCATCTAAAACTGACGTAGGGACTGCGCCCGCCGATGGAAAATCAAACCGAAATCGTCCCGGAGCGTTCTCTGAACCTGCTTGAGTGGCGGTTTCACCCAAGATTTCACGGAACGCCTTATGCACCATATGAGTTGCGGTATGGGCGCGCGATATTCCAACTCTTCGTTCATGATCGATCTCCGCTAACGCACTTGCGCCATGAGTAATCTCGCCATCACGAACTCTTCCTCTATGTACAAATAACCCAGGAATTGGCGATTGAACATCATCAATCTCGATGACTGCGCCATCACCAGTTGTGATCAGTCCACCATCAGCAAGTTGACCGCCGCCCTCTGCGTAAAACGGAGTCCGATCTAAAATTATTTCAACTTCATTTCCCACGCTTGCAGATTTCTCACTCTTACCTGCGACTAATACGCCAACAACTTTCGCTTCGGCAGAGAAATTTTCATAGCCGACGAACTCAAGTCGCTTAGCAGCATCTGCAATCTTGCGATATTCACTTAGATCGGTGTGGCTAGTTTTCTTAGCCTTGGCATCTGCCTTTGCGCGCTCTCGCTGTTCTTTCATCAAGCGCTTAAAACCGTCGCCGTCGATACTCAAACCGTGCTCGGAGGCCATCTCGAGAGTTAAGTCATATGGAAAGCCATAAGTATCGTGCAGTTTGAAGACATCCTCACCAGAGATAACTTTCCCTCCGCTGCTTGCGACGCTATTTCTAGCTTGATCAAATATAAGCGTTCCGCTCTTTAAAGTGGCTAGGAAAGCCTCTTCTTCAGCAACTGCAATCTTTGAGATTCGCTCTTGATCGCTAACCAACTCTGGATACTGCGGACCCATTGCTTCAATAGAGGCGGTAATTAAATCCTTGGTATTTCGATCTTCAGCGCCCAATAACCTCATATTTCTAATAGTTCTACGCATCATTCGCCGGAGAACATAACCACGACCTTCATTTCCCGGAATTACTCCATCACCGATAAGCATCGTCGCCGTTCGAGCATGGTCGGCGACAACTCGCAGCGCAACATCATCTTTCTCGCCCGCCCCATATTTAACGCCAGAAATCTCACTTGCTTTCTTGAGGATATGAGCGGTTGTATCAATCTCATAGATATTTTCAACGCCCTGAAGTAAAGCAGCGGTGCGTTCAAGTCCTAGCCCAGTGTCAATGTTTTTTGCTGGAAGCTCGCCAAGAATTGGATAGCCCGCTTTACCGGCACCTTCACCTCTTACGTTCTGCATAAAAACGAGATTCCATATTTCGAGGTAACGATCTTCATCGGCGATCGGACCGCCCTCTTTCCCGTATTTCGCTCCGCGGTCAAAATAGATTTCCGAACATGGCCCACATGGGCCGGGTACTCCCATCGACCAGAAATTATCAGCCATTCCGCGCCGTTGAATCTTTTCTTTCGGAACTCCGATCTTTTTATGCCAAATATCCGCTGCTTCATCATCATCTAGATACACGGTCACCCAGAGTTTTGACTCTTCGAAACCGTAACCGCCTTCGGATTGCGGTTTTGTTAGAAGCTCCCAAGCAAGTTCGATTGCTCCTTCTTTAAAGTAATCGCCAAATGAGAAGTTTCCGCACATCTGAAAGAAAGAGGCATGGCGAGTGGTCTTACCAACCTCATCGATATCCAAGGTACGCACGCATTTTTGCACCGAGGTAGCTCGTCTATAAGGCGCCGCCATCTCACCGAGAAAATACGGCTTGAATGGAACCATTCCTGCATTCACCAAGAGCAGATTCGGATCGTTCAAAATTAAAGAGGCCGATGGAACGACCGAGTGGGTTAACTTAAGCGAGTTTCCATTCTCAAAGAACTTAAGCCAGCGATTTCTGATCTCTTCAGATTTCACGATCGACTAGAACTCCTCGTCGTCGTCAAAAGGCTCTCTAGCCGCTCTCTTTCCTGAACTTTTTGTCTTCTTCCGCTTTCCTTTTTTTCGCAATTGTGCAGCAGTAAGTACAGCTCCTGCCGCCTTCATGGCAACCTGATTCTTATCCAGGAAGGTTGTTGTAGATTCGGCGATTTTCGTACTCACATCATCGATTGTTTTGGTCACTCTATTAATCGTCTCAAGGGGCCCATTCACCAACTCAACGGTTGTAGTTACCTCATTAATTAAAGGAGTCGTCTCTTCGGTAAAACTTCTGACAGCCGTTCCCACTTCATCAATCGCCCGACCTAGGCGAATAACTGCGTAAGCCAGTGAGATTGCAAATATTAGTAAAGCTGAGGCAGCAATAATTGCTGCTATTCCACCAGCGCTCATGAGCAAACATTATCCAAAGCCATTAGATAAGTACCGGCAAGGGAAGGTCAGGTTTGCGGTGCTCCCTATGCGCTTGCAGCGCGGATAGGTGATAAGCCTCTATTGCTGCGATGTTTTCGGGATTTTCATATTTCGCGCCATCGACAACATCGCCCTTGCGCCCTTCAATAACAGCATGGACATCATTTCCCGAGAGAGTCTTATTCGCCTCAAGGGCATGTGCAACCGCTAAAACCTCGCGCCGATTTTCTCGTAACAAACTTTCAGACTTTTCGAGCAAAGTTGCCAAGTTATCTTCGATTCGATCAGCAAGGGCACGACGCATCTCGGCCTTTGAATCATTTGGTTTTGCTCCGCCTGGGGCGCCCAGCTCCATCCTGCGACTGGATGCATATGAGGAAACGGTGGAACCCATTCCCCAATACCCTTCCATTAAGCCGGCAATCGAAGTCGCGGATTCCAAATCCCCAGATACGCCTGAAGAGTTGTCACCGTCAAAAAACATTCGCTCGCCTGATAGTGATGCAAGAGCAACGAGAATGTCTGATTGATACTCGCTCTTCCAATGAGTGAATTGATCATCTGGTGGAATCGAGGCGACCATGCCTAAATATTCCGCTCCCTTTTCTATTGTCGCGATGTCAATCTCCATATGTTTGCGAACGCGGTAGGCCATCACGGCATGACATGCCTCGTGAATTGCGGTTGCGTGTCGCTCCCGTTCGATGTATTCGACATCTTCTGATGGACCAAGTTGCTTCAATTGTTTGGCTTTTAGGATATCGCTCCACGTTACGGTTGTGCGCTCGTTTCTGATCGCCATAATCAAAGATTCGTTGACAAGATCTTTAATCGTCGCGCCAGTTGCGTAGGGCGTAATAATCGCTAACTTCTCGATCTCTTCCTTGCTTAGTGAATGAGAGATTTTCTCAAAGTAACCTTCATAAGTTCTAATACGACCAGCTTTGCTTGGATAGCCAACTCGATACATACGATCAATACGACCGGGACGCAATAACGCTTCATCTAAGGACTCCGGCATATTTGTGGCCATAACAACCAAAATTCGATATTTCGGTGGATTTTTAGGTCTCATGCCAAGAGTTCGGCGAACAATTCGATTAAAGAATCCTCTTGGTTTCTTTAACCCCGATAACTCAGTGAGTAAGGCTTGCAGGGTTCCCATTCCTCCCCCGCCGCCACCTCCTGCGCCCATCATGAAGCGATTAATTAGCGTTGGCTTTTCGGCCTCAACACTCCTTCTAGAAAGTTGACGGGTAGCAATAAGGGATTGACTAAATGATGATAGATACGTAGCCCCATGGCATTCATTCTTCTTATCAAATCCATTTGCGTAAGATCCTGGCGGACGATTGGTCATAATGCCACGATTTCCAAGTGCATCTGCCTCATCAAAGAAGACGACAACTCCGCCGTAGCGAAGTGCGAGCTTACGAAGTTTTCGAAATAGGCCTTTTACTTTGAGGATTCCAATTCCAAAGAACATATTGTTAAATGCGCCTGGATCCACGAAGACGAAAGGTTTACCGGTCTCACCGGCCATTGATTCGGCCATAAGAGTCTTGCCGGTACCTGGTGGCCCCCAAAGCAGAATCCCTCCTGGGACATATCCACCGAGTTTTTCAATACTCTCTGGGTTTTCAAGGAAAACCAAATTTTCGCGGATACGAGCAAGAACATGATCCTGTCCCCAGACATCGGAGAACCTGGTCTTAATGTCATCGGGAAAATATGTATCTATTCCACCGCGGCTTAAGAACCAGAAAAGCGCTACAAACTGAATAAGTATGAAAACAACGGCAAAACTTAATTGGGCAAGGACTGGAAGTGCGCTCCATAGCGCTTTCGGAGCAAAGAAGAGTGCGCGTACTGGGGTCTCTTTATATATAGCTCCAAGAACAATGGAGAGGAGAACAATAAAAACTAACCATTTAATTACTCGAGATAAGCGAAAACGAGTCCAATCAGAGAGCCGGTGAAGTTGACGATCAACAAATCCAAAGTAACTCTGCCAAAATCCGTGATACGGAGCTGCTAGCTCTGCGATTAGAAAATGAGCCTGTCGAATGAACTCAATAGCAAAAAGCGGGAAGATCCACCATCTCCGGTATGCGCTCTGCTCTAAAGCGGTGGTGAAGCCAAGTCCCTCTTCTCCTGCCATATCGGCCCAGACCAGGACCAAGAAGGTGATACTGAAAAACAATAGAAATTTGATTCGGTCGTAGAAAGATAAATGGATTCGAACTTTGCGATCAGAATCCTTCGGCCGAGTCGAGGAGATAGCCATTTTTCTTCCCCTCTACTTCTTCTCTGAACCTGATGGCTCTTCAGGAATGAAATCTACACCACTTTCTTTTCTTTGCGCTGGCGTAATTGGAGTCGGCGCTCCAGTAAGCGGATCGCCACCGCTTGCAGTCTTTGGAAAAGCTATGACCTCGCGGATTGATTCAGCGCCTGCGAGTAACGCGCAGAGCCGATCAAGACCAAATGCAATTCCGCCATGAGGAGGTGGTCCGTAATTAAAGGCTTCTAACAAGAATCCGAATTTGCTCTGTGCTTCTTCATCAGAGAGTCCTATTACCTTAAAGACTTCTCGTTGAATCTCGCGGCGATGGATACGGATTGAGCCACCAGCGATTTCATTTCCATTTAGAACCAGGTCATAGGCATATGCCAAGGCGCTAGCTGGATCATTTGCAAAACTCTTTTCAAACTCTGGCTTAGGACCAGTGAATGGATGATGCACAGCAGTCCAACCACCTTCATCGGTCTGCTCAAACATCGGAGCGTCAACTACCCAGAGAAATTCCCAACGCGATTTATCAATTAGATTACAGCGCTCTCCAATCTCCAGACGGACTGCGCCAAGTAGCGCCAATGAAGAACTTCGCTCTCCGGCTGCAAAGAAAATAGCATCGCCATTCTTTGCGCCAACAGCCGAAGCGATACCCGCGCTCTCTTTCTCAGAGAGATTTTTTGCAACAGGTCCACTTAATGTTCCGTCGTCTCCGACCAAGATGTAAGCAAGGCCCTTTGCGCCACGTGCTTTTGCCCAATCTTGCCAAGCATCGAGCTCGCGTCTAGGTGAGTTTGCTCCACTAGGCATAACTACTGCCCCAACAAATGGTGCTTGGAAGACCCGAAATGAAGTCTCCTTAAAGAATTCAGTTACATCGCGGAGTTCATTAGCAAAGCGCATATCTGGTTTATCGGATCCAAAGCGACGCATCGCCTCGTGGTAGGTCATGCGAGCAAGTGGAGTGCGAATCTCATAACCAATCGCTTCTTTGAAAACCTTGCCAATAATCTCCTCTGCAACCTTTATTACATCTTCTTGATCCACAAAGGACATCTCGATATCTAATTGTGTAAATTCTGGTTGACGGTCGGCGCGGAAATCCTCATCCCTAAAGCAGCGCGCGATCTGGTAGTAGCGCTCCATTCCGGCAACCATTAATAGCTGCTTAAAGAGTTGCGGCGATTGTGGCAGCGCGTACCAAGAACCCGGTTGTAGCCGCACTGGGACAAGAAAATCTCGAGCCCCTTCAGGGGTGGAGCGAGTTAGGTAAGGGGTTTCGATCTCTAGAAAATCTAAACTACTCATTGCGCCACGAATAACGCTCGTAACTTTGGAGCGGAGCCTGAGCGCTTTCGATTGCTCCTCACGTCTTAAATCCAGATAGCGATACTTAAGTCGCACTTCCTCGCCAACATTAACTTTCTCTCCTGAATCAACCGGGAAAGGAAGAGCGGCGGCCTCACTTAAGACTTGGAGCTCATCGCAAACAATCTCAATCTCCCCCGTTGGAATATTGGGGTTCTCATTTCCTGCGGGACGTTTTGAGACCTTACCGATAGCAAAAACACACCATTCAGCACGGAGAGAACTGGCGACCTTCTCATCCGATATGACAACTTGCACGTTGCCGGAAGAATCGCGCAAATCAATAAATGCAACGCCGCCATGATCGCGTCGCCGCGCCACCCAACCAGCTAGCTTTACGGTGGTTCCGATATCAGAAGCGCGTAGAGCTCCCGCAAAATGGGAACGAAGCATCAAACACCCCTTACCGGTTTAGGCTCTTAAAGAGCGCTTTTCAGCGCTGTAACTAAGGAGTCAAGGGTAACGGAAACTTCATTTCCATCAGACATTCGTTTCAAAGCCGCTTTGCCTGAGTTCAACTCACTATCTCCGAGTACAAGGACATTTCGAGCAGAGAGCTTATCCGCTGCTTTCATGGCGCCTTTCAACGACCTATCTCCATAGCCCATATCTGCAACGAAACCAGCTCGTCTTACTACATCGATCAACGCGACCGCCCTTAGTCGAGCCGCTTCACCAATCGGAACAATAAATAGATCTAGATATCCGCTCATTTCGTTTGACACATCAATTAGATTTTCACTTTGTAGCGCCAAAATAATTCGATCAATTCCTAAGCCAAATCCAATTCCCGAGAGATCTTGTCCCCCAAGATTTCTCATCAAACCGTCATATCTTCCGCCGCCGCCAATACCTGATTGAGAACCTAGTCCATGATGCACAAATTCAAATGCTGTGCCAGTGTAATAATCCAGACCGCGAACCATTCTTGGATTTATGACAAATGGAATTCCTAGCGAACTAAGGGCCCTTTGCAAATCTGCAAATTTCGATTTACTTTCATTGGAGAGATAGTCAATTAGTAGCGGGGCGCTCTCCATCATCTTGCGGACACTTTCGCGCTTATCGTCAAAAATTCGAAGCGGATTCTTAGCAACACGGGCAGCAGTCTCTTCATCAAGGGATTGGGCGCTTAAAAACTTGAGCAGCTCAACGCGGTGAGCAGCCCTTGACGGTTCATCTCCGAGTGAAGTTATCTGTAATTCGAAATTCTTTAATCCCAAGGCTGAAAAAGCAGAATGCGCGATCCCGATTACTTCTGCATCAAGGAAAGGGTCATCAACCCCAACAGCTTCAATGCCAAATTGATAGAACTGGCGATACCTTCCAGCCTGTGGCCGCTCTGCCCGAAAAAAAGCGCCGTGGTAATAAAGCTTTACAGGGAGCTGGCCGCGATCTAGGCCATGTTCAATAATCGAACGAATGACGCCAGCGGTTCCTTCTGGACGAAGAGTTAAGGAACGTCCACCTCGATCTTCAAAGGTGTACATCTCTTTTGTCACGACATCCGTGCTCTCCCCCACGCCCCGGGTAAACAACTCGGTATCTTCGAAAACGGGTAGTTCAATCAAGTGGTAGTTAGCGGCAAGTGAAATGTTTTCCAACTTGCGAATTATTCGTTCAAATTCATTAGAGATTGGTGGGAAATACTCAGATACGCCCTTGGGCGCTTGAAAGTTTTTACTCATCCTAACCTGCCATCAAGAGCGGCGCGGATGTACGGATTATTACTAATCTCATCCTCCATCCGTGATTTTTCTCCATGCCCGGGCAACACCTCTAAGTGCCCTGACAAGGTTGCAATTTTCTCACGAAGAGTCCGTTCCATGTCGGAGATCGAACCTCGTGGCAGGTCAGTTCGACCGATTGCCCCCTTAAACAAGGTATCACCAGTAACGACACACTCATTATCTATTGTGGCAACTAAAGATCCCGGTGTGTGCCCCGGCGTGCTCGTGATCGAGAACTTCATTCCCGCCAGATCAAAATTCGCACTCTCCCGTAACTCGCGAATTCCGCTCGGCTCATCAAAGTTTGGTAATCCGAATTTGTCTCCAAGATCTTTCATTAAAGCAAGACCGTTAGCTCCGAGACCTCTCTCTGGTTTTGATAACAGATCACGATCGCTTGCATGTACGAGAACTTCTTCAATTCCACAATCACTTTGAAGCGGGACAACTGAGAAGATGTGATCTAAATGTCCATGAGTAATCAATATTGCCGCGGGTTTTAGATTAAACGCGTTTAAGCGCTCACGAATATCGGAAACGAGATTTGGAATTCCTATTCCCGGATCAACTACTACACACTCTGCGCCTTTGCTTGGTGCAATGATCCAGCAGTTTGTTCCGAAAAATTTCGCAACCACTCGTTCAACCAGTAGAGCCAAGAACAGAATCCCCTATCTCAACTGAGCCAGAGCCGGCTCCATCGGTGAGATTCTCCCGAAATACTTGCCGTGAGCGTGGCTCATTTGCTCGCCTTTTACAGATTCTCCTATCTAGGGGTAGCGTGGCCCCATTCAACCGCTGAACCCCGCAACGGCTCCGGCCGCGCTGAGTAGTTAGGAAGTAGAGATTATGAATTCACAAGAGTTACCCGTTAACTCCGCAGCCGCCGCACTTATTGGCGATCCAGCCAAATACGGTCGCGTTGATGAATCAGGCATGGTCTACGTTCAAACCTCAGATGGCGAGCGAGTTGTTGGTTCATATCCTGGTAAATCTCCGGAAGAGGCGCTCGCCTACTTTGTCCGCAAATTTGAAGTTGTTGCTGCTGAAGTTGCGCTTCTCGCAGCGCGAATTGTTAGTGGCGCGATGGTTCCCGATAGCGCCCACCAGGCTGTTACCAAGTTGCGCAATCAGATTGAACATCTAAATGGCGTTGGAAATCTCGCCGCTTTGAAGTCTTCCTTAGAACAGATCCCATCCTTAATTGATGAACACCGCTCGGCCTATGAGGCTAAGCGCGAAATTGAAGCTCAAGCTAAAGCGGCAAAGCGAGCCGCTGCCGTTGAGGCAAAAGAACAGATTGTTAAGGAAGCAGAATCGCTAAAGGATTCAGAGCAATGGAAAGCAACTGGGGATCGCCTTAAATCCCTACTTGATGATTGGAAGAAGGCTCCACGTTTAGATAAGAAAACTGATACTGATCTTTGGAAACGCTTCTCGGCCGCTAGAAATCACTTTGATAAGAAGCGTCGTCAGCATTTTGCAAACTTAAGCAAGAAGCAAGGTGAGGTTAAGAGTAATAAAGAGAAGATTGTCGCCGAGGCAGAATCACTTGCAAACTCAACGGATTGGGTTGCAACGGCTCGCCGCTTCAAGGCGCTCATGGATGAGTGGAAAGCTTCTGGTCGAGGCAAGAAGAATGATGATGCGCGCCTATGGGAACGATTCAAGGCTGCTCAAGATACGTTCTTCTCCGCAAAAAATAGCGATCTCGAGAAGCGTTCTGAGTCAATGGCAGAGAATTTAACTAAGCGTGAATCCCTAGTTGCCGAGATTGAAGCCTTACTTCCGATTACAAATCTCGATGATGCCAAACGTAAGTTCCGTGACCTGCGTACTAAGTACGGAAAATGTGGCATGGTTGAGCGTAACAAGAGAACTCAACTTGATCGTAGAGTGGAGAACGTCGAATTGACGCTTAAAGAAACAGAACAAGAACAGTGGCGCCGTAGCGATCCCGGAGCTAAGTCTCGCGCTATCGAAGTAGTAAATCAGCTGGTGGCGGCTGTTGCCGATTACGAGGCGAAGGCAGCGAAGGCTGAGGCTGCAGGCGATGCGAAGAAGGCTGCTGCCCATCGTGAGGCAGCTGCTGCAAGATCAGTCTGGCTGGTTGAAGCGCAGCGCGGCCTTGCTGAATTTAGCGGCTAGTAAAACTAGTTATTTGTAATTCGATAGACGTCATAGACGCCATCGATTTTTCTAATCGCACTCAGCACCACATCGAGGTGAGAAGCATCAGCCATCTCAAAGGTAAATCTTGAGATTGCGGTCTGATCTTTTGTCGCATTAACCGCAGCATGGAGAATATTCACTTCTTGGTCAGATAGAGCCCTCGTAATATCCGAGAGTAGGCGAGCTCGATCCAGCGCTTCGATCTGGATGTTAACAAGAAAGATTGTCTTGGCGCTGGGATCCCATGAAACTTTCACAATGCGATCGCCTTGATGAAACTTCAAGTCCGCAACATTTACGCAATCGCTTCGGTGAATACTGACTCCGCTTCCTCGTGTGATAAACCCAGTGATGAGATCGCCTGGAACAGGGGTGCAACACCTCGCTAACTTGATGAGTACATCTTCAACGCCTTCAACATTTACTCCCGAGGCGCTTCTTCTCTCAATTCGGGGAACAGTTCCACTACCCAGAATTTCATTGAGCGGAGTTTCATGAGTTTCCTCTGACCCGACTGCGGCTATCAACTTCTCAACTACTGAACCTGAAGAGATGTGGCCATCCCCGACTGCGGCGTAGAGACTTTCGATATCTGGGTAGTTCAAATCGTGCGCCAATTGGAGAAGAGTCTGTCCGGCGAGAATCTTCTGGATGGGAAGCCCAGCTTTTCTCATCTGACGGGCAATTGACTCTTTACCTGCATCTATCGCCTCTTCGCGTCGCTCGCGAGTGAACCAAGCTTTAATCTTGGAACGCGCCCGCTGTGACTTTACAAAACTTAGCCAATCTCGACTCGGCGCAGCGTTATCACCTTTATTGGTAACTACTTCGACTACATCGCCGTTACTTAGCGGCGCCTCTAGTGAAACTAACTTTCCATTCACCTTCGCGCCAACGCATTTATTGCCCACTTCGGTATGGACTGCATAGGCAAAATCAACTGGAGTCGAGCCTTGGGGAAGCGCAATCACGCTCCCCTTGGGTGTAAATACGAAAACTTCAGGGGTGCGTAAATCAAACCTCAGCGCATCAAGGAACTCAGATACATCGGTTGTCTCTTGTTGCCATTCGTGAAGTTGCTTCAACCAGAGCACATCTGGAGAATCCCCGCCGGTTCGCTTACCTAACTTGTACTTCCAATGTGCCGCGATTCCATATTCAGCCCTGCGGTGCATCTCATGGGTACGAATCTGAATCTCTACGGCTTTTCCATTTGGACCTATAACCGTTGTGTGGAGAGATTGATAGAGATTGAATTTTGGCATTGCGATGTAATCTTTAAATCGTCCGGGGACTGGATTCCAACGCGCGTGAATTGAGCCCAGGACCGCGTAGCAATCACGCACATCTGTTACCAAAATACGAATTCCAACGAGATCATAGATATCGTTGAACTCGCGCCCTCTTACAACCATCTTTTGATAAACGCTAAAGAGGTGCTTCTGGCGGCCGGTTACCTTTGCAGTGATTCCTTCTTGTGCGAGATCATGCTCAACTATCTGAACAACTTCGGCAGTTAGCTTTTCGCGAGATGGCGAACGCTCCGCAACCAGGCGCTCGATCTCTTCAAACTTCTTCGGCTCAAGAAACTTGAAAGATAGATCTTCCAACTCCCACTTAACGGCATTCATACCTAAGCGGTGTGCAAGCGGTGCGTAGATATCAATTGTTTCACGCGCTTTGCGAGCTGCACTATCAGCGCTTACATATTGCCAAGTACGTGCATTGTGTAATCGGTCTGCAAGTTTGATAACAAGGACTCTAATGTCCTTCGCCATTGCAACGACCATCTTGCGAACTGTTTCAGCTTCGGCTGTTGGTCCATAAGTCAGGCGATCCAACTTAGTTACACCATCAACCAAATTTGCTATCTCATCGCCAAACTCTTTCCGCAAAAGTTCAGGTGAATACTCTGTATCTTCGACTGTGTCATGTAGAAGCGCTGCGGCGATTGTGTTGGGATCTAGTCCTAAGTCAGCCAATATTTCAGCAACGGCAACTGGATGAGTTATGTAAGGTGCGCCGCTCTTTCTTGATTGACCATCATGAGCAACTTCGGCGCGCTCGAAAGCTTTCTCAACAACGGAGATGTCAGCGCCTGGATTGGCTTTCCGAACTCGCTCCGCTACTGGGGTTAATAGCGCGCTCATTCGCAAATTATCGACTACGAACGATTTTTACGCTTATCGCGTTTGTGCTGGATTCTCTGGCTTGGTGTAGCGCTTCCGCCCCCTCGAGCCATCACTCTCTGATTTAGGGCCTTAATTGCAGGTTCGCGCTCGCGGAGCTGAACTAAGACTGGTGAGGCGATGAAGATAGAAGAGTAAGTACCAGCAATAAGACCAATGAAGAGCGCAAGCGAAAGATCCTTCAGCGTTCCGGCCCCAAGCAGACCCGCACCTACAAAGAGGATCGCCGCGACAGGTAGGAGTGCGATCAGAGAGGTATTGAGTGAGCGGACAATTGTTTGGTTGACCGCCAAATTTGTGGCTTGCGAATATGTATACCGACCTGTTGCAGTGATAGATCGAGTGTTTTCACGAACTTTATCGAAGACAACTACTGTGTCATATAAGGAATATCCCAAGATTGTTAAGAATCCAATCACCGTAGATGGTGAAACTTCAAACCCTACGAGTGCGTAGATCCCAACGGTGATTAATACGTCGTGAATGAGAGCTACTATTGCAGCTACTGCCATCTTTGGCTCAAAGGCAAGCGCAAGATAGATCATGATTATCACCAAGAAGGCAATGAGTCCTTGGAGCGCCTTGCGAGAAATCTCCTCGCCCCAAGAAGGACCTACATTTTGAGTGTCGATTGATTCAATCGAAACAGCGAATTGCTGGGCCAGTGAATCTTGGATTGCATTTGAGAGCGATTGCTCAATCACTCCAGTTTGAATTCTGATCTTATCTTCACCGATTGTCTGGATTCGAAGCTCTTCAAGGTAACCGGCTTTTGTGACAGCTTCTCGCGCTTGATCGATAGTTCCACTAGGCGTAGTTACAGTAAATGAAGAACCACCTTTGAATTCAATTGAGAGTTCGACACCTTTAGTTCCAAGAGTGAACATGGAGAGCAGAATGAAAAGCGTAGAGAGTAGATACCATTTCTTGCGACCGCCAATGATGTCAAGAGATGTCTCGCCACGATAAAGCCTTCCGCCTAATCCACTTAGCTTCATGACTTTACCTCCGCCAAAATTGGCTCCTTAATCATTCCGACGCTCTTAGGCGAAACTCCCGAATACCTAGAACCTTTTTGGAAATACTTGGCACGCGCCAGCAATGAAACGAGCGGTTTAGTGAAGAAGAAGATGACTATCAAATCGATAATTGTGGTCAGTCCAAGTGTGAATGCGAACCCACGGACGCTTCCAACAGAAACAATGTAGAGAACGATCGCAGATATTCCAGAAACCAAGTCAGCAACGACGATGGTTCGACGAGCTCGTTGCCACCCAGTTTCAACAGCAACTCGGAGTGGCTTGCCCTCACGCATTTCATCTCGAATACGTTCAAAATAAACAATAAATGAGTCCGCCGTGACACCAATAGCAACAATTGTTCCTGCGATACCCGCAAGCGTTAACGTGTAGCCAACGCCCTTAGTTAATAGCACCAAGCTCAGTAAGACTTGTGCAGCCGCTAGAGCGAGCGAGCCGATAACTACTAGCGAGAGCGCTCGGTAATAGAAGATCGAGTAGAGAATTACAAGGAGCATTCCTAACCCACCGGCGAGAAGACCTGCACGCAGTTGATCACTTCCTAGGGTTGGTGAAACTTGTTGCACCTCTCCGCGGTCAAAGGCAAGAGGTAGTGATCCATACTTGAGAACATTTGCAAGATCTTGCGCTTCTAATTGTGTGAATGAACCAGTTATCTGGGCTTGGCCACCAAGAATTGCTTCGTTGATTCGAGGAGCTGAGACAACAACCCCGTCAAGAACAATCGCAACCTGATTTTGTGGCTGTGGCAGATTTACAACTGCTTGGGTTAACTCGCCAAATTTCTTTGTTCCATCTCCCGTAAAATCAAGTGAGACATACCAACCTTGTGCGCTCTGCGGATCTATCGCTGCAGTTGCGCCTCGAACATCACGACCAACGACTTGAGCCGGGGCAAGGATGTATCGAACGACTCCGCTGCGATCGCATGTAACGAGTAGTGCTTCTGGTTTATCTACAACAGCATTTGAATCGAATGTCGTACAGTTCAAATTATTAAATTGGCTTAGTTCCTCAGGTGAGAGGTTTAGCCCTTCAATCAAAGCTGCATCGTTCTCACTGGGAACAGATTGAGCTTCTACAACAACCTGTCTAAATCTAAGTTCGGCAGTCTGGCCAACAAGATCTACGATTCTTCGTCCGGTCTCTCCCGGTACCGCAATCACAATCTGGCGATTTGTTCCGGTTCCTTCCGCAGTGACTTCACTTTCTGCAACTCCGAGTGAGTCAACGCGTTGGCGGATGATCGAAACTGCTTGATCGATTGCTTCAACGGTAACTTGCCCTGAATCGCCATCTTGAACTCGAGGTTGCAAGGTAACGCTGGTTCCGCCCCGAAGATCGAGCCCTAAGTTGATTGTGGTTGCACCCACGGCGAGAGCAACTCCGGCAAGGACTGCCGTTAATAACAAGGTAACGGAGAGGGTGCGAGCCGGATTGGACTTCTTGGCATCGCCAGAATTTCTTTGGGAACCCGCGTAAGACATGAAGCGAGAGTCTACTTTTCTATCTCAGGACTGTCGAAAAGCGCGGGCGTTTGGGGTGGTGGATTCTTGCCTAAATGGCGCCAAGCCAAGGCTGTTGCAGTTCTTCCTCGAGGCGAACGGAGCATAAAGCCAGAGCGAACTAGGAATGGTTCTGCCATTGATTCAACTGTTTCGCGCTCCTCACCTACTGCCATTGCCAGGGTGTTTAAACCAACTGGGCCACCACCAAATTGTTCAACCAGGGCCTTTAATATGGATTTATCCAATCGATCTAATCCCATCTGATCGACTTCATAGATATCAAGTGCGTTCACAGTCATCTCACCCGTTACCTCACCGTCGCCATGGACTTGGGCGTAATCTCGAACTCTTCGCAGAAGTCTATTTGCAATACGGGGCGTGCCTCTTGATCGCTTGCCTAATTCTGTAACCGCTTCTTTATCTATCGAAACATTTAAAAGAGAAGCGCTGCGCTTGACGATTGCCTCGATTTCAGATGGTTCGTAGAAGTCAAGATGCGCCGTAAAACCAAATCGGTCGCGAAGTGGTGCGGGTAATAATCCGGCTCTCGTTGTTGCACCTACTAAAGTGAAATGCGGAAGAGATAGCGGGATTGCGGTCGCGCCTGGGCCCTTGCCAACAATTACATCTACTCTAAAATCTTCCATCGCCATGTAAAGCATTTCCTCTGCGGGTCGCGCCATGCGGTGGATCTCATCTAGAAAGAGAATCTCACCTTCGACTAACGAAGAAAGTATCGAGGCAAGATCCCCTGCATGCGTTATCGCCGGGCCACTAGTAACTCTTATGGGTGCGCCCATTTCTTTCGCAACTATCATGGCTAGCGTCGTCTTACCTAATCCCGGCGGACCTGAAAGGAGGATGTGATCAGCTGGCGCTCCCCGCTCGCGCGCTGCTCTTAAAAGCAGACTTACTTGATCTCGGACCCGGTGCTGACCGATAAATTCAGAGAGATCATGTGGACGCAGCGCCTGTTCTGCCGAACTCTCTTCCGGAGTTAAATCTGTACTTAGAAAATCCTCACCGCTCATCTTCTGCTCCGTGCATGGCTAAGCGCGGTTCGAAGTAACTCCGAAATATCAATCTTTTCTGGGCTGGATTCAATGCTTTTCAAGGTCTCATCAATTGTGCGATCAGCTTCCTTTGTGGTGTAGCCAAGTGAAGTCAACGCGTCATGAAGCGCATCGCGCCACTTTCCATCCTTTGAACCTCTTGATTTTCCAACGTTATATCGCTCTCGCAGTTCGAGCAGAATTCTTGATGCAACTTTCTTGCCAATTCCGGGAACTCGCTCCAAAGCTGCTTGATCACCGCTTCCGATGATTGATTGCAGCTCTTCTGGTGGATAGACCGATAACAAGGAGTGCGCAACCTTCGGTCCTACGCCTGTGACACCTTGAAGTTCTTCGAAGAGATCGCGCGCATGAGAATCCAGATAGCCAAATAGCTTCCATGAATCTTCGCGCACAACTAAGGAGGTGTAGAGCGTCAAACTTTCTCCAACCGCAACCTTGCTGGCCAATTCGGGGGCGACAGAGATCTCATATCCAATTCCGCCAACATCTAGAACAACGCTAGTCAATTTAGCAGTTGCGACTCTTCCCGAAACTTGCGAAATCATCTCTTCGCCTTAGCGCCTCGAAGCGCATGCAATCTAGATTTTTCTTTAGCGGCGGCGTCTTTCAATTTGTCAGAACTCATACCGCGCCAATGATGGCAGATGGCAAGTGCTAAAGCATCAGTGGTGTCGACTGGCTTTGGCGCCTCCTTAAGTTCAAGAATTCGTACCACCATTTTTGCTACCTGATCCTTACCTGCTCTGCCGGAACCGGTGACTGCCGCTTTAACTTCGGTTGGGGTATGAAGAGCGATTGGTACTCCTACTTTCGCAGCAAGTAAGAGAGCTACGCCGGCCGCCTGACCGGTTGCCATTGCAGTCTTAACATTGAGCTGAGAGAAGACTCGTTCGACCGCGATCGCATCGGGTTCCACTTTGGAAATCCACTCCCTAAGTGATTCATCTAGAAGAAGTAGTCGTTCATGAAGAGGTGAATGTGAATCCGTTCGGATCACACCGCAATCAATCAACCTCAATTTTGTATCCCCGGCGCGTTCAACGACCCCGATTCCGCAACGGGTTAGACCGGGATCGATACCGAGGACTCGCACCCACAGAGCCTATAAATCAGGCTCCTCTAACTAGGCGAGGCTCGCCATTACCTCATCAGATACATCGAAGTTTCCATAGACATTTTGCACATCATCCAAATCTTCAATCGCATCGATGAGTTCAAAGACGGATTTAGCTGTTTCGCCATCAATACTTATAGAAACGCTAGGCAAGAATGAAACATCTGCCGATTCATATTCAATTCCGCTCTTTTCAAGTGCTCGCCGAACCTCAACCAAATTTGTCGGCTCCATGACAACTTCAAAATTCTCACCTAAATCATTAACTTCTTCTGCGCCAGCATCTAGAACTGCTTCGAGCAAATCATCTTCTCGTAAGTTCTTTCCGGCTTGTGCCTTCTTGACGATTACAACACCTCGGCGATTGAACATGTATGCAACTGAACCAGGATCAGCCATGGTTCCACCATTTCGCGTAACCGCGACTCGCACATCGGAAGCAGCGCGATTGCGATTATCGGATAAGCATTCGATCATTAAAGCGATGCCGCCTGGACCATATCCCTCGTAAATAATCGTTTCCCAATTTGCGCTTCCGCCTTCAGCTCCGGCGGCACGCTTCAATGCACGCTCAATGTTCTCACTTGGAACTGAACTCTTCTTTGCCTTGGTAATTGCATCGTAAAGCGTTGGATTACCGGCCGGATCTGCGCCGCCATTACGTGCGGCCACTTCAATTGCCTTTATATGTTTGGCAAATGCCTTAGCTCGCTTCGAGTCGATTAGCGCTTTCTTCCGTTTTATCGTTGCCCATTTGGAATGACCGGACATTAAGCACCTACCTTCGCTGCATCTCTACAAATCACATCTACAAAGTAGCGATGAATTCGATTATCTCCAGTCAATTCCGGGTGGAATGAGGTCGCCAGCAATGAACCACTTCTCACGGCTACCGCCCGGCCATCAACTTCAGCTAGCACCTCTACATCATCCCCATGCTGCTCAATCCATGGCGCCCTAATGAAAACCGCCCGAAACTTCGGCCCCGTGATTCCTTTAAATTCGATATCGCTTTCAAAGGAATCGACTTGTCGTCCGAATGCATTACGCCGTGTTGTTACATCTAACCCACCAAAACCCTCTTGCCCATCGATCGCATCTAGCACTCGCTCAGAGATAAGAATGAGCCCCGCGCATGAACCGTAAGTTGGCATTCCAGCCTTGATTCGAGCCCGGAGAGCTTGGATAAGTCCAAAACTTCTAGCCAATTTGCTGATTGTAGTTGATTCACCGCCTGGGATAACCAGGGCATCAACCCGCTCTAATTCAGCTAACGATTTAACTTCTATCGCACTTACTCCGCAGTCGCTCAAGGAGTTGATGTGTTCACGGACATCACCTTGGAGCGCTAAGACTCCAACAATCACTTTTTCTACCAACCTCGATCTGCAAGACGGTGAGGGACCGGAATATCAGCAACATTTATTCCGACCATCGCTTCACCTAGTCCGCGCGATTGATCGGCAACCACTTTAGGGTCGGTGTAGTAGGTAACTGATTTAACGATTGCTGTAGCACGCTTTGCCGGATCTCCGCTCTTGAAAATTCCAGATCCTACGAAAACACCATCAGCGCCAAGTTGCATCATCATCGCAGCATCAGCAGGAGTTGCGATTCCGCCAGCAGTAAAGAGAACGACAGGTAACTTGCCAGCTTGTGCAACTTCCTTCACTAACTCGTAGGGCGCTTGAAGTTCTTTTGCCGCAACGTAGAGCTCATCTTCGCGCATCGAGGTTAGTTTTCTAATCTCCCCTGAGATGGAGCGCATATGAGTGGTTGCATTTGAGACATCACCGGTGCCTGCTTCACCTTTAGAGCGAATCATCGCCGCGCCTTCATTAATACGGCGGAGCGCTTCACCGAGGTTTGTTGCGCCGCATACAAATGGAACAGTGAAATTCCATTTATCGATGTGATGGGTGTAATCAGCTGGGGTTAAAACTTCTGATTCATCAATGTAATCAACGCCAATCGCCTGCAAAATTTGAGCTTCAACAAAGTGACCAATTCGAGCCTTGGCCATAACTGGAATCGAAACACAGGCCTTAATCTCTTCAATCATGTCCGGATCAGACATACGCGCAACGCCACCTTGGGCGCGAATATCAGCGGGTACGCGCTCTAGCGCCATTACCGCAACTGCGCCGGCATCTTCTGCGATCTTTGCTTGCTCAGCATTTACGACATCCATGATGACGCCACCCTTGAGCATCTCTGCCATGCCGCGCTTAACGCGTGAGGTGCCCGTTACATGTCTTTCAGCCATGGCGAGATTCTACTTAAAAATGGCGATTCGGCGATTTTTCAGCGAGAACGGCTGAAATCACGGTAGTTATGGAGTCGGCGACTCTTTGCGATAGATGATCTCGGGATCCTTATCATTGAGAAATATCCAAACTTGTCCCCGTGCGAATTCTGCTTCGCTGCCATTTTCAAGCAACCATGATGTGGGCTCACTCGCACTTGGCCGACTCCAACGAACCTTAGTAACTGTGCCATCACGGAATAGAAAGGCATCGCCCTCACCCACTACTTCACTTTTTGGAGTAACACCGCCGAACTTGTCGCCATATTCCGAGGGTGCAATTTTCACAACTTGAACCACCAACATATTTGACCCAAGTCGCTGGCCTGATTTGGCAAGGTTAGGGCGACCGTCAAAGTTCAGATCGAAAGCTGAATTTGTTTCGTTCCAAAAAAGTTCATAAGAGGCGTTTGGCCAAACTACTTTCGCACTTAGAACTGGAAGAGCCCTCTCGGTCAGCTCTCCATGCTTCCAACCAACGCTCTTGACTATCTCGACCTCATCAGCTTTCTCAAATAGAAGTGGGAGGCGAACCATCATGGCGTAAGGAGCCACACGCTCTGGATCGTTGAAATAAATTGTTGGTGGGTTTCGCTCGGCGCTGAGATTTACCAAATTAGCGCTACTTAAAACGGGACGCAATTTGCTCTGTGCACCGCTATAAAGAAAACCAACCCGACCAAATTGAGAAAGGATGTCGATATCTGAAATGCGTGCCGAACGAATAGGTCCGAGCTGTTGAGGATAATTTGAAGAGTAGATTCCCATCAACCTAGTTAGTCCGGCTTCAACCTGGGTGATCACAACTACATCTGCGGCTTCCACTCCATCTTGTGGATGCGCATAGGTCGTGTCATCAAACTTAACTGCGAATACCTTTCCATTACTTCCAACTTCCCCAGTAAGGATGTTTCGTTCTGGCTCGGGCTCACTCTTGGAAAAAGGCATACTCAAATTCGCACAGGAAGTAAGTGACAGTACGAGTGCCAGCAATATTGGCGCGAAATTCCTAGGTCTAAAGAACATCGTCCTCAAAGGGATAAGTGACTGGAAGAGGTGCGCGGCCAGCTAAACGAAAGAGGCGGAAAATCAACTTTGAGCGGCGATTAACTGTTGCTCGCACCGCTTCTTGGTGGATAGCAATCGCTGTCCTTAAGCGATCGGTAAGTAAATCAAGTTCCTTAAAAGGTTCGGGGTGAATGTGCGGAATATCGCTCTCATCACGAAGGTGTTTGAGAGCGCCGGAGAGCCCGCTCTCTGCCTCGCTACGTTCTGAGATCCCTGCAATCCGGGCCTGATGAGCAGCAGCAATGAGAATTAAATTGGTAGCAGGATCAATTTCTCGTAAGTGGGCAATCTCGCGGGCAATCGCAGCTCTGCGCTGCAGGATTGAATCTAAGTTTGCCCAAGAAGTTTCAACTCGATGATGAAGTCGATCAAGACGATTGGCTGAAAAGGTTAAGTACCAGATAAAGATCAGAGAAAAAAGTAGTACAAGTGCAAAGGAACTCATCAACCCTCATCCCTCGTTAAGAAACGCAGCCACGATCGAGGTTCACTTCCTACTTGAACCCTCTCGCTGGCAGCGCGCGCCAAATGATAAATGTTCATAACTTCTGGTCCTACCTCACTCCAATCAAATCGTCTTGCACCTTCCCGAGCGCGGCCTCGTAATTCCTCACGTAAGTTAGCATCCTGTCCTAGACGAATAATCTGTCGTTCCAAATCGGATGCATCTTCATTTCTAAACGTTAATCCATATCTTCCAGAACCGAGCACATTGAGAAATGCAGGTAAATCGCTCGCCACTATTGCCGCACCAGCTGCCATCGCTTCAGCCAGAATGATTCCAAACGACTCCCCACCAGTATTGGGTGCTACGTAAATATCAATTGAGCGGAGAAATACCGCTTTCTCTTCCTCACTTAATCTGCCCAAGAACTCTAAACGATTACGGAGGTTGGGTGGTACGGATTGCATCAGCTCGAGACCTTCGCCAGGACCTGCAATCAAGATCCGCGCGCTCGGTATCGATTTTGCAATGCCGGGAAGCGCCCGCAATAAGAGCTCCAGCCCTTTACGAGGTTCATCAAACCTACCGAGAAAACCAATCGTTAATACCTTTGTCCATTCTGCTTTCGGTTCAGCGGAGGCGAAGAAATCAACCGTTATTCCATTGGGAATTACAACAGCATCGGTATCAAGATGAATTGTGAGAGTCTCACGCGCAACCTCACTTACTGCTATTCGTGCGCGTAGCTTCTCAATTACTGGTTCGAGCAGAGGTGCGATCGCAAAAGCAACCTTCTGGCGCGGCGCGGCAACATGGAAGGTTCCAACCATCGGACCCTCAGCAATTGAACAAGCAAGGAGTGAGAGTGATGGGATCGCTGGTTCATGTAGGTGAAGTACGTCAAAGTCATTCTTGTGAATCCATTGGCGCACTCTCGTTGCAGCAACCGGACCAAAGAGAACTCGCGCCACCGCACCGTTAAAAGGAATCGCAACTGGGCGTCCGGCGGTAACAACAAAATCCTCCGAAACTGAAGCTTCATCGAGCGCAGGAGCGAGAACTGATACTTCATGTCCGGCCCCTTGAAAATAGTGAGCTAAGTCTTTTATATGCGCTTGAACACCACCCGGAACATCCCATGCATATGGTGAGACCATCCCGATTTTCATTCGGTCTCACTCCTTTCACGAAAGTCTGCATCATCAATAAATATTCGTTGCTGCATATGCCACGAAGTCGGATCCTCGTTTATATCTTCTGCAAAAGCATCGGCAAGGCTCTGGGTTATGCGATGTATTTCCTCCTTCTCGGGTTGGTCTCGCCGGACTTCAAATGGTCCTTTGAACTTCACCTTGATGCCATCGCCAACAAATGAAACATAGGCAGTAATCAAATCCGCATTGGTACGAAGCGCAAGAAGAGCCGGACCTGCTGGCATGCGTGACTTTCGATTGAAGAAATCAACTTCGATTGCGGAGCGAGATAGATCTCTGTCTGCAACTAAAGCGACAAGCAATCCTTGATTTAGAAAGAGTTCGAGCTGATTAATAACCGAACTATCAATATCCAAAACCGTCATACCCATCGCTTCCCGATGCGTTAGGAATTTGCGAAAGAGTCGTTCTGGCTTTAGGTGCTCTGCCACCGTGTGCACTTTGACCCCTTGGCTACAGAAAAAGAGTCCGGCATGATCCCAATTACCAGCGTGAGGCAGGGCAACGATAACTCCTCGACCACTTTTTGCGCCCCCATAGAAGAGGTGGCCGTTAACTGTGGAGACCGTTGATGCAACTCTTTCCCTGCTCCAATCCGAGATTCGAAAAGTGTCACACCAATAACGCATTGAACTCTGCAGACCACCCTTAACTAATTTCTCAATCTCATCCTTACTTGCCGTTGGTCTAACGGCGGTGTAGTTGCTACGAAGCCGCCTAACTCTCTTTCCGTTTCTGCGATAGGCGCGCTCGCCAAGGTTGCTAAAGAGTCGATATGCGCTCTTCTCTGGGATTATTCGCAGAGCTCGCCAAAGTGCGCTGTAGACAAAATAGATACTCCAATCCGAAATCGCTTTCACGCCCGGTAGACAACTCGCATTCTTTGTAAAACTGTCACGACGCTAAGGAGCGCAAGCAGGACCAACGCCGCCTCAAGTGCAATATCAATCCCGAGTCCGGCAAGAGCAGTACCTATTAGAAGGAGAATTAATCTCTCGGCGCGCTCTGCTACACCGACGGAACACTCGATTCCAAGACTTTCTGCGCGAGCTCTTATATAAGGAATTAGCCCACCAAGAAATAGAACTACGAGTGCCAGATACTGAAAGTCAGAATCCGCATTTCTAAAGTAGAGCCAGATCCCGGTTGCGATTGCCGCGTCGCTAACTCGATCAAGTGTTGAATCTAATAGCGCTCCCCATTTTGTTCCTTGGTTGTTGGAGAGTCTTGCCATGGTCCCATCAAAGAGATCGCTGAGAGCAAAAAGTGAGACAACTAGAGTTCCGACAAAAAGTTGATCGCGACTAAAGAAATAGATCGCAGAAATCGAAACGCCTATAGCGCCAAAGATTGTTAGGGCGTTTGCGCTTACCTTCATTCTCAGCAACCCGCGACAAATAGGCGTGATGACCTTGGTTACTGGCGCCTTAAATCTGCTTTGAATCATTGGGTACATCGTAGGCTCTTCTCGTGAAAGAGCCCCGAATCCGCCTACTTTTGGCCTTTGATACGGAGACTAAGCCGGCAGAGCAACTAACCGATGGCCTCGCTTCACAAGTCATCAACTTTGAAATTTCAAGAAGCGGTCAAACTGCAACTGAATTGAACTTTGAGGTAGATCTATTTGCCTTGCTTGTGGATGCGCGCTCTGGAATTTCGCAACAGATGGTTGAGATTTGGCAAGAATATGCAGAGCGGCAATTTCCTCGACTAATTCTCGTTCAAGGTTTGGAGTTTGCTGAGAACGATTTCGACGACATCGTTTTAATTGGAAATCGAATCTTAGAACAATTCGCAACCCCATTCCTAGTTTTACATGATGATCTTGGTCAACCAACTGGGCTGATCTCGCTTGAAGATAATCTCGTTCATGATTATTCGGGAGCCGAAGTTAAGCGTTATTCGGCTGATTCTGAGTTGGTAGATCTGATTAAGGATTTTCAAGATGAGTACCTACAGCTTTATAGCGATCTTGGTGAAGATGGCTTTGCTCAAGGCATCTTCGCCATCGCGATACCGATTGGTATCCATAAGAGATTTGGAGGCATCGAACTTAATTCGATTTTGGAAGCTCTCGCCAAGCGCTAGCTAATTCAGAGCGAGTTTCACTTAAGAGTTTAGGTAGGACCTTTGTCTGCCCAATCAACGGCATGAAATTCGCATCTCCGCTCCATCTTGGGATCACATGTTGATGGATATGTTCAGCCACACCTGCCCCAGAAACAGACCCTTGATTCATTCCGAGGTTAAATCCAGCCGGCTTTGAGACTATTCGAATCACCTTCATCGCATCTGTCGTAAGGTCAAACATTTCTTTCTTCTCTTGATCCGTGACATCGGTTAGATCGGCAACATGTCTAAAAGTGCAGATTAAGAGATGGCCCGGGTTATAGGGGTAAAGATTTAGGACAACGTAAGCGCTCTGGCCACGATGAATAATGAGTGAGGTTTCATCATCGTTCTTAGGAATCTCGCAGAAAGGACAACCAACATCATTTCCCTTAAGGGGACGATTTTCACCCGATAGATAGGCCATCCGATGCGGCGCCCATAAACGTTGCCAACGATCAGGCACTCCTACGCCATCGATCTCACTCATGAATTTGTTTGTTAAACCTGGGTCCGCTCATTAACCGCTTTTAAGACCATGGCAATTGCTTCCTTTATTGGAACACCATTCTTCTGTTCGCCATTTCGGAATCTAAATGAGACTGCGCCCGCCTTTTGATCCTCTTCGCCAGCAATCATCATGAATGGAATCTTCTCTGCCTGTGCGTTTCGAATCTTCTTCTGCATCCGATCATCCGAGCCATCAAGTTCGGCGCGAATCCCCGACTTCTTCATCTCCCCAACAACCTCAGCAAGATAAGGCGCAAACGCCTCAGCAACAGGAATACCTCGAACTTGAACGGGTGCAAGCCAAGGAGGGAAAGCCCCGGCGTAATGCTCAGTTAGTACGCCGAAGAATCTCTCAATAGATCCAAAGAGTGCGCGATGAATCATTACCGGACGTTGCCGTGAACCATCAGATGCTTGGTATTCAAGTTCAAATCTCTGTGGGAGTTGGAAATCAACTTGGATTGTAGACATCTGCCAAGTTCGCCCGATTGCATCCTTGGCTTGGACGCTTATCTTCGGACCGTAAAACGCAGCTCCGCCTTCATCAAGTACTAGTCCTAAGTTTTGTTTCTCTGCGGCTGCTTTCAAGGTCGCAGTTGCTTTATCCCAATCCTCATCTGAGCCAATGAACTTCTCCTTATTTTTTGTAGAAAGTTCAAGATAGAAATCTTGCAATCCATAATCACGCAAGAGATTTAGAACGAATGTCAACAAACTATCTAGCTCATCTGCCATCTGCTCAGATGTGCAATAGATATGCGCATCATCTTGAGTGAAACCGCGCGCCCTTGTGATTCCGTGAATTACGCCTGACTTTTCATATCGATAAACAGTTCCGAATTCAAATAAGCGAAGTGGCAGTTCACGATATGAGCGACCGCGGGAGGCGAAAATGAGATTGTGAAAGGGGCAGTTCATAGGCTTCATGTAGTACTTCTGTCCCGCACGTTTAATCGTTCCATCGGCATGATGTTCTTCATCCATCACCATCGGCGGATACATGCCATCGGCATACCAATCAAGGTGCCCGGATTTTTCAAAGAGCGCCGCCTTAGTTAGATGCGGTGAGTAAACAAATTCATATCCCTCTTCAACATGGCGCTTACGCGAGTACTCCTCCATCGCCATACGGATGATTCCGCCTTTGGGATGAAAGACTGCGAGCCCAGATCCAATCTCTTCTGGGAATGAGAAGAGATCTAACTCAGAACCTAATTTTCGGTGATCTCGCTTTTCAGCCTCTTCAAGCAAATGCAGATACTGATCTAACGCTTCTTGGGTAGGCCAAGCAGTTCCGTAGATTCGCTGCAGCATCGGGTTCTTTTCAGAACCGCGCCAATACGCACCGGCTGAGCGCATCAACTTAAATGCTGGAATGTACTTAGTTGAGGGCAGGTGCGGGCCGCGACATAAATCTCCCCAAAGCGCCTTACCGTCGCGACCGAGGTTGTCATAGATTGTTAATTCACCTTGGCCTACTTCTACCGAAGCACCTTCTGCGACATCGCCACTCTTGAACTTAATCAATTCACACTTGAAAGGTTCTTTTGATAATTCTTCTAACGCCTGCGAATCAGTAACAACTCGACGCTTAAATCGCTGTCCATCCTTAACGATCTTGCGCATTCCACTCTCAAGCTTCTCTAAATCTTCCGGCGTGAAGGGGCGCTCTGGATCAAAGTCGTAATAGAAACCATCTGTAATTGGTGGGCCAATTCCAAGTCGAGTCTGTGAGAACAGGCCTTGAACCGCTTGAGCAAGAACGTGCGCGGTTGAATGGCGAAGCACATTTAGCCCATCAGGTGAATCGATGCTCACGGTCTCCACTACATCGCCCTCTGCGATGTCACTCCAGAGATCCACAAGTGAGCCATTTACCCGGGCAACGACTATTGCGCTCGGTCCTGGCTTCATCTGATCTGGATAGACCAACTCACAAATTTGGGTGATTTTCTGACCAACTGGAAAACTCTTAGTTGCGCCGTCGAGTTTGATTGAGATGACTTGGCTATCGGCGCTCACTTAGCGAGGCTACCAAAACCACTTGCTACAAAGCGTAAAAGATCACCAAAAGAACTATAGAAAGAACGGCTCCACCAGCCACAAGCAAGTATTTGACCCATAGCGGAATTCCAAATCTCTGCGAAGTGGTCTCAGCGATTGACTTAGTTCTTCGAATTGCACTAGATGCCCAAGCAAACTCAGTAGCAAGAATTCCGAGTCCCGCTAAAAGGACCAATAATCCAGGACCTGGGGCAAATAGAAATATCGTTCCAATAATTGTTACCAGTCCGCCAATGACGCCGATGAAAATCCGCCAGACTAAAGAGCCGTAAGGGCTAGCTTTTATTTGTTCCCGGAATTTCACGAGAGAAGATTACCTAACGCTTCGAGGTCGCTACGAACCTCGGCTAACACCTCTGCGTGAATACCGCCCATCCAGAATCGCGCCAATGTTCACCGCCTGTATCCGTTTGGGAAGCTCTCTAAATCTAGGATAGATTTCACCTCCTTGATCATCGGTGCCGTTTGGTGGCGAGATCAAGTTTTGCGGACGTAGCGCAGTTGGTAGCGCGGAACCTTGCCAAGGTTCAGGTCGCGGGTTCGACCCCCGTCGTCCGCTCTGATTAGCCAATTCGGCTAAATAGAGTGCGACATAGATTTGGTGGAGTGGCCGAGAGGCGAGGCTCGGGACTGCAAATCCCGCTACACGGGTTCAAATCCCGTCTCCACCTCGATAGATTTCGTTACAACTTAATAAGGACGATTAGCGCAGCGGTAGCGCACTTCCTTGACATGGAAGGGGTCACTGGTTCGATCCCAGTATCGTCCACTCTCTACGCACAATGTGGAAGAAAAGTTCGTAAAGCGAACACTACTTCCTAACTCGTAGGTGTTTGGAAGTGTTGTCCATCCGAACCATATGACCCATACCTTGTTTGCACTTGTATGTGTGGTTTTAGCCAATCTGAACAAAATCAGAAAGGACAAAACCATGTTAGTAAGTGAATTTACTCTTAAAGTGATATCTGAGAGGCAGTATAAGTATCAAACCAAGCAGTCTTACATCAAAGGTATTAAAGCCATAGGGATTTGGAATGATGAGGTTTCTTCTCTATCCCCGCAGATTTTCTATGAGAGATTAGATGCAATTGCAAATCTAAACACCAGACGATCCATCACAATCATTTGTCGCTCTATCTTCAAGGAGTTAGGGATCTGCAAGGATTTGAAGGTCACGGATGGGATTCCAAGAACTTATGACCTACCCTCTCAAAGTGAATTGCATAGATTGATC
>Ga0194122_10000154_pt1 | contig 104843 bp, 95 predicted proteins | sample TA2MahCa10mmetaG_FD_155487 | JGI IMG/M metagenome (GOLD analysis project Ga0194122, IMG submission 155487) | Freshwater microbial communities from Lake Tanganyika, Tanzania - TA2015021 Mahale Deep Cast 10m | ecosystem: Environmental > Aquatic > Freshwater > Lake | place: Tanzania: Lake... | reverse complement strand
TATGAAGGTGAAAGGAATACAATCGGCAAGCACCGGAGCAGTAAACGAAGGAAATGCCGCATTTTCAATAGTTATTGCCATTGTATCGGTATTTATACATCCGTTGATGTCCGTTCCTGTAACCGTGTAGGTGTTGTTCGTAAGTGGAATGAAGTAGTCATTATTAACCACCCCGTTATTCCAAACATAACTCACCGCACCGCTTCCTGATAACACGGTGGAATCACCTTCGCAAATGATTTGATCGTTTCCTGCACTTACAACGGGATTAGCCCAAACAGTTAGCAACATTTGATCGGTGTCAATACATCCGTTAACATCCGTTCCTGTCACGGTGTAGGTCACTACTCCCACGGGAGGGGTAAATGTTTGACCATCCAATAAGCCATTATCCCAGGAATAATTGGCAACACCAGAACCCGTGATGGTTACCGAACTTCCATCACAGACGCTAATGTCCGGTCCGGCATCTACAACAGCTGCAGGATATAACGTAACGAACAAGGAGTCCGAGTTCACGCAACCGTTTCCGTCGGTTCCAGTTACCGTAATCATTTCACTGGAAGGAGGAATGTAGGACCCTCCGTTTGGCGTACCCGTTTCCCATACGTATGAAACCGCGCCTGTCGCCAAAAGTGGAATGTTAAAACCAGGACAAATTGTGGTGTCGTTTCCTGCAAAAACAGGCGGAAGCGGATGAACGGTTACCGCTTGATATAACGTATCCACACAACCACCAATATTCGTTGCAGCTAAACCCAATTGAAAAGTTCCCGGGTTTTGATATACATGCCAAGCGTTCGTGGTTGTCGCATTTGGGGTGTTGTCTCCCCAAATCCATTGGTAAGTCACGGCTGCTAAATTTGGGTCATTAGTAAGGTTGGTCGTGTTAACTGTGTCAAAAACGCAAGCGTTGTTGAAGTTGAAATTGATAACAGGAGGTGGGAGTACGTTGATGGTTTGTGAAATCGTGTCACTGCATCCGGCTTGAGTGAACACAATATGGGTTACCGTGTAGGTCCCCGGATTTGCGTAGGTGTGCGATGGGTGTTGGTGAGCACCTGGACCATTTCCTGCAACGTTGCCGTTGATGGTTGATCCGTCTCCAAAATCCCAAAACCATGAGGCGGCACCTCCGTTTGCCAACGGGACTCCGTTGATGGATGTTGGGAGAATGGTTGGAGTACTGGTGAAAAGGGTAGGAGACCAAGGACAGGCTTGAGTAACCGTGAAATTATTGCTCACGGTGGTTGGAATAGCTTGAGCAGTCAGCGATACCTGACAATTTCCCTGATTTGAAAACGATTGCATGGTAACTGTATAGTTGGGCTGTGCCAATGCCGCCGGAACCGTTATAGATTGGGTGTTCTGACCGCTACTCCAGTTATAGCTCTGGAAACCGGCAGGACCCGCAATACTAATGGTGTTTGCTCCAAAACAATAATCCAAGTCAAGAATCAATGGCATACAGTCTGCCACAACATAGGCATACCCAAAGTGCCCTGAATAATCGCAATCTTTTGTGGTGAACTCGATGGTAACTTGTTGATTTGTGTAGGCAGTTAGGTTAATTCCTACAATTGTCCAGGGTAACCACTTGACCCCCCCACAGGTCTGAAAATTCTGGCCTGGTTGACCTGCATAAACGGTATATTGACCACAGTTACCACCTATTTGATTTCCAGCTGGACCCAGTAAACGCATTTGAAAAACAGGTTGGGCGTTCGGTGGATGTCCGGGATCTTCAAGCACAACAGCATATTTGTAAATGAATAGGGCGTTTTGTGGAGTAACGGTCATCGTGTAGCGTAATTGCTCTCCTTGGGCTCCCGTACCCGAATTACCAAGTCTTGCGGATGAAGTACTTCCTGTCGGTACTATTGGCAACCCTCCGCAGGAAAAGGGATCAGTTCCAGCTCCGGTCATAATGGTGTGGCGACCATTCACAATCCCCATGGCTGCCGCGGGATTTGAATAATTTCCCGTAAAACCTTGCCAATTGTTAAAATTCCCCATGCTCAAATTAGCATTCGGACAACCTGGGTTATTTTGCGCAAACCAGTGCGGACACGCGAGCAAGAGGCATAGAAAAAAGAGCGTAGTGGTTAGGTTCACGTGGTGATTCGGTATGGCATGACAAATATGTTATTTTTTTTCGGAAAATACAACATACGTAAATATACGAATCTCCTTTATTTTGCGTTGCCTTTGCCTTTGAAAAAAAACTTGGGTTAGTGTCTTTATGACACTTATTGGACGCTGAATTTGTGAGTAAATTGAATCAAAAACTTTATAACTTTACCCAAATTTTAAACTCATCGGTATGTCAAATATGTTCCAAAACGAAATTGATGCCTTCATGGAAAATGTTAAGATCAAAAACGGTCATGAGCCCGAGTTTTTGCAGGCGGTACATGAAGTAGCTGAGGCCATTATTCCTTTTACTGAGGCGAATCCAAAGTATAAGAATGCCAAAATTTTAGAGCGAATAATAGAGCCCGAAAGAACCATTATTTTTAGAGTTCCTTGGTTGGATGATCAAGGGAATGTGCAAGTGAACCGGGGATACAGGGTTGAATTTAATTCAGCTATCGGACCCTACAAGGGAGGCCTTCGATTCCACCCTTCAGTTAATCTTTCCATCCTTAAATTTTTAGGTTTCGAACAAATATTTAAAAATTCCTTAACAACACTGCCCATGGGTGGAGGTAAAGGAGGTTCAGATTTTGATCCTAAAGGGAAATCCGATAATGAGGTGATGAAGTTTTGTCAATCTTTTATGACGGAATTAAGCCGACACATTGGGGCTGATACCGATGTTCCTGCTGGGGATATCGGCGTTGGAGGACGTGAGATTGGTTACATGTTTGGCCAGTACAAAAGAATTCGCAATGAATTCACGGGTGTTTTAACAGGAAAAGCGCGAAATTGGGGAGGATCCTTAATCCGCCCAGAGGCAACCGGTTATGGTACCGTATATTTCGCAAAAGAAATGCTAGCTACCAAAGGTGATTCGTTCCAAGGCAAGACCGTAGTGGTATCTGGTTCGGGGAATGTTGCCCAGTTTGCTTGCGAAAAAGCCACGCAGCTTGGAGCTAAGGTAGTGACCTTTTCCGATTCCTCCGGTTACATTTATGACTCCGATGGAATCGATGCTACCAAACTTGCGTTCGTGATGGAGTTGAAAAATGTACAACGTGGTAGAATTGCGGAATACATTAAGAAATATCCGAATGCTAAATTCGTGGAAGGGAGACGTCCATGGGAAGTTAAGGCGGATATCGCATTGCCATGCGCTACGCAAAATGAGCTAAACGGTGACGAGGCAAAAGCGTTGATTGCCAACGGCGTTAAATGCGTTGCAGAGGGTGCAAACATGCCATCCACACCTGAGGCCATTGCTGCGTTTCAAGCGGCCAATATTTTGTTCGCTCCCGGGAAAGCTTCTAACGCGGGAGGGGTGGCTACTTCAGGTTTGGAAATGTCGCAGAACTCCTTGCGTCTTTCATGGCCGGCAGAAGAGGTTGATCAACGCCTGCATGGAATCATGGTTTCAATCCACGAAGCTTGTGTAAAATACGGCACCAAGAGTGACGGAAACGTGGATTATGTTAAAGGAGCCAACATCGCCGGATTTGTTAAAGTAGCGGATGCTATGATGGATCAAGGATTGGTTTAAGCTAATACATAATTCCCTCTAAACCCACTTCGGTGGGTTTTTTTATTTCTTAATTTTAACCCGTGGAAAAACAACTCGAACAATTATCCCTTCGCTTCAACCGTGAAGGCTTCAGCAACGAGGAACTCCTGGAAATTTACAAAGCCCTCGTTCTACCGAGGCTGATTGAAGAAAAAATGTTGATTTTACTTCGTCAAGGAAAAATCACGAAATGGTTCTCCGGTTGGGGCCAGGAAGGAATTTCTGTGGGGTGTGCCTACGCTTTGGAATCCGATGAGTTTATTCTACCAATGCACCGAAATCTGGGGGTTTTTACCACCCGGAACATTCCGTTGAACCGACTTTTTGCTCAATTTCAAGGGAAAATGTCCGGCTTTACCAAGGGGCGTGACCGTTCTTTTCATTTCGGCTCAGTGGAACATCATTTGGTGGGCATGATTTCACATCTGGGTCCTCAATTGGGTATTGCTGATGGGATTGCTCTGGCGCAAAAACTATCGAAACGGGCTAAGGCTACCTTGGTGTTTTCGGGGGATGGTGGCGCATCGGAAGGTGATTTTCATGAGGCGTTGAATGTTGCGTCGGTTTGGGACCTGCCCGTGATTTTTTGCATTGAAAACAATGCTTGGGGCTTATCAACCCCTTCCAATGAACAGTTTCGATGCCAGCAATTTATTGACAAAGGCATAGGTTATGGCATGAAAGCGGTACAGGTGGATGGTAACAATATTTTAGAAGTCATTCGTACAGTACGAACCATCGCTGAGGAAATTCGGTTGAACCCTAAACCCTATCTTGTGGAATTAATGTCCTTCCGCATGCGCGGACACGAGGAAGCTTCGGGAACAAAATACTACCCTGAAGGGCTGCAAGAAAAATGGGCATTGAAGGATCCAGTCCAAAATTATGAGTTGTTTTTATTGAAAGATGGAATTATTTCCGACCAAGATGTTGCTGAAATTAAAGAGGATTTTAAAACCTTGATTCAATCATCCTTCGATGCTGCGAACGCTGAACCTGAAATTCCTCTTAACATGGAAAGGGAATTTACGGACCTATATGCCGAACACAACCAATCGTTAGTTTCACCCTCCGGCGCATTGAGAGAAATGCGGTTTATCGATGCCATTCAAGATGCCCTTGCACAGAGCATGGAGCGACATCCGAACCTCGTACTGATGGGCCAAGATATTGCTGAGTACGGTGGAGCCTTCAAAGTTACGGAAGGCTTCGTCGAGAAGTTTGGTAAGGACCGCGTTCGCAATACGCCCCTGTGCGAGTCCGCGATTGTGGGCGCTGCTTTGGGGCTGTCGATTTCAGGTATGAAGGCCATGGTGGAGATGCAATTTGCTGATTTCGTCACCTGCGGTTTCAATCAAATAGTCAACAATTTAGCCAAAATTCATTGGCGCTGGGGCCAAAACGCCGACGTGGTAGTTCGAATGCCTACTGGGGCAGGAACCGCTGCTGGCCCTTTTCATTCGCAGAGCAATGAGGCCTGGTTTACCCATACGCCTGGACTCAAAGTCGTTTATCCATCGAATCCCCATGATGCAAAAGGATTGCTTAACGCGGCCATAGAGGATCCTAATCCGGTGTTGTTTTTCGAACATAAAGCCCTATACCGTAGCGTTAAAGGCGAGGTGCCTTCTGCGTATTATCAATTGGAAATTGGCAAGGCAGCCGTGGTTTCCTCAGGAGATTCGGCAAGCGTAATTACCTACGGTGCGGGCGTTCATTGGGCTACAGAACTGAAGGAAAGATTGTCGCTCGACCTGGAAATCATCGACCTTCGAACCTTGTTACCGTTGGATACAGCCACTATTTTTGCTTCGATTAAAAAAACAGGTAAAGCGCTGGTTCTTCACGAAGATTCTCTGTTCGGAGGCATTGGAGGGGAAATAGCAGCACTGATCAACGAACATTGTTTTGAATACCTTGATGCTCCGGTGAAAAGGGTAGGGTCTTTGGACACGCCGGTTCCTTTTTCTGCTATTCTTGAGGAACAATATCTACCTATCAAACGCTTTGAAAGCGCCATACAAGAACTTCTTGCTTATTGATGGTTTCGCGGATGGTAGGTGAGGATGGCATCGCGTAAAAAGCGTTGATCCATGTGGGTGTAAATTTCTGTTGTCGTGATGGATTCGTGTCCCAACATTTCTTGGATGGCACGTAAGTTCGCCCCTCCTTCCAGCAGGTGGGTGGCGAAGGAATGACGAAAGGTATGCGGGGAAATAATTTTTTTGAGTCCAATGGCTTGCGCTAGTTGCCGAATGATGGTAAAGATCATGACCCGAGTTAACCGTTGGCCACGACGGTTCAAGAACACAATGTTCTCATCTCCTTTCAGGATGTTCATGTGCTTGCGCTCATGGTCTAGGTAAAAAGACAGTTCCTTTTCTACTTTTTCGCTGACGGGCACCAGCCTTTCTTTGTTCCCTTTTCCAATGACCCGAATAAAGCCTTCTTCAAAAAATAAATCGGAGAGTTTTAAATTAACCAGTTCACTTACGCGAATACCGCAACTGTAAAGCGTTTCCAGTATTGCCCTGTTGCGGTGACCTTCTGCCTTGCTAAGATCCACCGCCGAAATTAAGGCATCGATTTCTTGAATGTCCAGGACTTCGGGAAGTTTTCTTCCTAGCTTGGGTTGTTCTAAAAGTTCGCTTGGGTCGTTGGCTATAACTTGTTCTGCAAGCAGAAAACCAAAGAACTGTTTAATGCCCGATATGATGCGTGCTTGGCTTCTTGCGCTCAGCCCTAAGTCATAAAAAATGGAAACCAAATCCTTGAGGTGCTCATAGGTTACCGATTCTACTGCCAATTGACGTGCAAGGCAAAAGTCCATGAGCTTTTGTAAGTCCTGCTGGTAAGCTAAACAGGTGTTCTCCGAAAGTCCTTTTTCAATGCGCAGGTATGCAACAAACTGCTTGTGTAGTGAATGCCAATTCAATTAACGCGATGCTTAGTTCTCCATAATTATGTAGCCTTCTGGTATTATGAATTCCGAAGGCATCATTTTTGTTTTCAAGACAGAAGACACTTCAAATTTGACCTTTGTTCCATCCGACAATGTTCCTTGGTGTAAAAGGGGAAATCCTGAGGGGCGAGAAGCCGAGGAGGAAAGGTATTGACGAAAAGGGCCAATCAACAAGGGGTTGAGTTTTAAATCGCTCGCGTACCACGTTTTAACTTCTGAGTTACCTTTGGGGCTAATGCATTTTTGAAGGTATTCGTCGCAAGGATAACCAAGCAGGGTTTTCTTATTGCCCGTTTTTACGAAGGTGCAATTGCAAACTTCCAGGGTGTCGAACATTGCTTGTTTCATTTTAATTGCCATGTTCTGTTGTGGCATGAGGTTGTATGTTCCTCTATCCAGCAAATTAAGCATGATCATTTCCATGCCTTCCATGACAAAGGTGGTTTTGGACGCTTTTTCTGAAATGGTAGACCGATAAGCAATTTCGTTTTCTCCAACAGTAACCTTACAATCAATCTGATATTGAGCATTCGTAAGAATTGCAAATGAGCAATAAAATAGGAGTAAACGGACTTTCATGATGGGTTATTTTTCACCGAAGATAGAAATTTTTGAGGTTTATTGCTTTTCACGTACCTTTGATGGATGAAAATAGCCATTGTTAATGGCCCTAATCTTAACTTGCTCGGACAACGAGAGCAGGGCGTATATGGGTACCGTTCTATGGAAAACTATTTTGACGAGCTACAAGGCCAATTTAACGCGGAGTTGTTGTATTTTCAGTCCAATGTTGAAGGAGAATTGATCAATTACCTTCAAGGATTTTCAGGAGATGGTATTGTCTTGAATGCCGGTGGATACACCCATACCAGTGTGGCATTGCGGGACTGCATTGCAACTTTATCAATTCCCGTTATTGAAGTGCATATTTCCAATGTAGCAGCTCGGGAGTCTTTTAGGCACGAATCTTTTTTAACGCCCGTTTGCAGGGGTTTGATTATGGGTTTTGGCTTAGAAAGTTATGCCTTGGCCCTTCGTTTTTTTGAACCTCAATGAACCTAGATTAAGTTGAAGTGTATTGGCGTTAAATTTTACGCCATGAAACATCTATTTTTTGCCCTTGCCCTTTTTAGTTTAAGCTTCTATTCCTTTGCTCAAATCAGCAAACGCAAGGTTCAGTTGGTCATTTTATTCGATACGTCTAACAGCATGGACGGCCTCTTAAATCAGGCAAAATCGCGCATTTGGGCCATCGTTAATGAGGTTTCCAAGTTGCGTTTTCAAGGGGAAATCCCTCAACTAGAAATCGCCATGTACGATTATGGAAACCAGGCTTTACTTCTTAAGGATCATTATGTTCGGCAGCAATTGAATTTTACGCAAAACCTCGATTTGGTGTCGGAGAAATTATTCGGTCTTACCACGAACGGTGGCGATGAATTTTGCGGAGCAGTTATTCAAACCTCGTTGAAGGATTTATCTTGGTCAAACGATTCAAAAGACCTGAAGATGATCTACATCGCAGGAAATGAACCTTTTAACCAGGGTCCGGTATCGTACAAGGAGGCCTGCGCTTTTGCAAAGTCCAAAGGCGTCCTCATCAGTACCATCTTTTGCGGTGCCTACGATGAAGGAATTAAAACGTTTTGGCAAGACGGAGCAACGTGTTCAGGCGGCGATTTTTTCAACATTAACAGCGATCAAACCGTACAGTATATTTCCACTCCCTACGATTCTTTAATTCAAAGCTATAATTATAAACTGAACGGAACCTATGTTTCCTACGGGAGCGAAGGTTTTCTTCGAAAAAGCAAGCAAGAACGAGAAGATGACAATGCGGGTGCCATGGGTGAATCCGTCATGGTAGAGCGAATCAATGCTAAAGCCAGCGCGAATTACCGCAACGGAGATTGGGATTTGGTGGATGCCGTGGCGATGGATTCTACCATGTTAAAAAAATTGACTCAAGAGCAATTGAGCGACGAATTGAAAGGTAAAACGGAGGAGGAGATTAAAACCATCGTAGCGGAGAAAACGAAAGAACGCGAAAACTTTAAAAAAGAAATCGGATTTTTGAATTTACAGCGTGAAGCCTACATTGCAGAACAAACTAAGAAATCCGAAGGAAAATCGGACGATTTTGGAACGGCGGTATCGAAAAGTTTGAGGTTGCATGCAGAGCAAGTCGGTTTCGATAAAACTTCCGAATAATGTGGGATAATCGGTATATTTGCCAAAAAGTATACCATGGCATTGCAACGAGATGATCGGATCAATTATGTAAATATTGGATTGATGGGGATAACTGCTGTGTTGGCATTCTTTTCGCCCTTTGAAACCTTTTTGTTTGCGTATGCTTTTCTTGGACCACTGCATTATTTAACGGAAATGAGCTGGTTGCACGATCGCCAGTATTTTGCGAGGGGGAAATACGATTTTACCGTGTTATTGGTAATTGGTGTATTGCTGTCGACGGCTGCTTTCGCCAACGATTTTGGTTATGATTGGGAAATATATACCCAATTTGTCGAATTGAATTTGTTTGATAAACTGTTGGTATTTGCCCTTTTTTCCGCCATACTGTTTGCGCTTGTAAAGAATGTGTTTGTGAAAATCATCAGTTGTTTACTTTTATTCGTTTTTGTTTCGGGGTGGTTAAGTAAGGAAAACGCTGTTACCAATGAAAGCAGCACCACCATTTTCGCTTTAACCTCCCTGCTTCCGACGCTAATTCACGTTTATTTGTTTACAGGCCTCTTCATGTTGTACGGAGCCTTAAAGTCTCGAAGCAAGTCGGGCTTGTGGCAAATGGTCGCCTTTATACTTTTCCCCTTGATGCTTGTTTTCTTTATACCTGTGGATAAGGAGAAAAGTGCTCCTTCTGATTACGGGAAAAGAGCTTATTATGCGAATGGCAATGGCTTTCATAACACCAACTTGAGCATAATGTCTCATTTCAAGTTCATTCCGCAGGTATCGAACAACGATTATGTCAACTACGTTCTAAAAGACCCAAAGTACATTCCTGACTCCATTAAATATGCCTTTGTTTTGGATAAATTATATACCAACAAACGTTTTTCAGTTGTCGGTAAAGATACGATGGTGAATTATCGGTTGAACGGCCCGAGGTATGAGGATATTGAATGGATTGCTTCAAGTCCCGTGTCGAAACCGGAAAAAAGCTACCTCGACTCTATTTTTCCTTTAGAAAAACAAAAATTCATTGATGCACAAGCAGCTCCTTTTTTAGCTCGTAAAAATGAGCCGTTCATGGTCGACAATCCGGAATCTCCTTATTACATGAAACCGATTACCATTGCACAGTTGATTCCTTCGAGCCATCCCGCAATTTTTGATTGGATTTATCACTCTCAAATCGGCATCATGCTCATGCGGTTTATTGCTTTCGCCTATTTATACCACTATTTGAATTGGTTCAGTAAAACAGAAATCATTCAGTGGCACAAAGTGCCGAAGGTGCGCTTCATTGCCGTGATCATTCTTTATTTGGCGGCCTGTGGCTTCTACCTTTACGATTATGGCTTAGGGCTTAGCGTGTTATTCTTCCTGAGCTTTACGCATGTTTTATTGGAGTTTCCTTTGAATATTGTTTCCATCGTAGGAATTGGTAAAGAAGCCTCCGTAATTTTCAAGCATGGCTTCAAACCTTTAAAGACGGATTCTTAGCTTTTAAAGCCGCGATAAACCCAGCCTCGTCGGCAGGAGATATTAAGATTTCATCCCATTTTCCGTAGGATACCACCAGTCCTTTCCATGCAGTGTTAATTTTCAGCCCCGCGTACAGTCCTTTTTGCTGTTCGATTTTTGTAATGTTTTCTATGGATATGTTTTTTCGAAAGCCAAGAATGTGACAGGTTAAGTAGACATCGTTAACGGTATAATACGTAGTTTTTATTAGAAGATAAAGCAACAATCCCAAGGCTAACCATACAGCACCTAAAACGAATAAATCCGATATTCTTCCACCGGAATAAAGGATAAGGCAACCGATTATTGAATAGATAACGAGTACAAATCCCCAAATAATGGGAAAGGTCCAATCTTTTTTCGATTCAAAGCGTGTTACCACGCAAATAAGGGTTTCGATCCCATCAAATGTTGGACTTCTCTTTTAACTGCATCAATATTCGACTCAGACGTATCGGTAAGGGTTCGGTCGATGAGGTCAACCATGTTTTGAATTTCCGCCACGCTAACTCCTCTCGATGTTATTGCTGCTGTTCCTAAACGAATCCCAGAGGTAACAAAGGGCGATTCCGTATCGAAAGGAACCATGTTTTTGTTGACGGTGATGTGTGTATTGCCTAAGGCTATTTCAGCGTCTTTTCCGGTAATTCCTTTGTTGCGCAAATCAATCAGCATGCTGTGGTTGTTCGTCCCTCCTGAAACAATGTTGTACCCGCGTTGTATTAGAGCATCTGCCATTGCTTGTGCATTGTTCTTTACCTCTTGGCAATACTTGCGGTATTCAGGACTAAGGGCTTCGCCAAAAGCAACCGCTTTTGCAGCAATTACGTGTTCGAGTGGGCCGCCTTGAATGCCAGGAAAAACGGCAGCATCCAGCAACGCAGCCATGGATTTTAAATTCCCATTGTTCCATTTCAATCCGAAGGGATTGTCAAAATTGTGACGCATCATGATGATTCCACCACGAGGTCCGCGAAGCGTTTTGTGGGTCGTTGAAGTAACAATGTGGCAATGTTCAAGAGGATCGTTCAGAAGTTTTGCTGCAATTAATCCAGCCGGATGGGATATATCGGCTAACACCAAAGCACCTACAGAATCCGCTATCGCTCGTATTCTCCCGTAGTCCCAATCCCTCGAATATGCGGATGCACCGCAAATAATCATCTTGGGACGTTCTCGTGAAGCCGTTTCCTCCAGGCTGGTATAATCCAAAAGTCCGTCCTCTTGACGAACTCCGTAGAAGAAAGGTTGGTATAATTTTCCTGAAAAATTTACCGGTGAACCATGGGTTAAATGGCCTCCGTGGGATAAGTCAAAACCTAAGATTTTGTCACCTGGGTTCAAGCAAGCAAGAAAAACAGCCGCATTGGCTTGGGCTCCTGAATGGGGTTGAACATTGGCCCATGAAGCACCAAATAGTTTGCACAAGCGGTCAATGGCCAATTGTTCTACTTGGTCCACCACTTCACAACCCCCATAGTAGCGTTTTCCGGGCAAGCCTTCCGCATATTTATTGGTTAAAACGCTTCCTATGGCCTTCATGACGGAGTCACTCACGTAATTTTCGCTGGCAATCAATTCAATCCCAATGGTTTGCCGAGTACGTTCCGCTTCAATCAAATCGAACAATTCTTTATCCATGCGTTTTTTCATTGGTGATTAGCGATAATTTAAGCAAACCAGATTCGAGGTTGATGGTGGGTTTGAATCCTGTGAGTGCGTACAGTTTTTCAGAGGATCCAATTCTTCGCTCCACTTCATAGTCGTAGCGTTTCTTGGGCGCATCTAAATACTTAATTTGTGCTTCAGATTCCCATAACTCCAAGATTAAATACGCAAGATCGTTAATTGTCCATTCACGCTCGTTGGCGATGTTGACAATATGAAATCCATCGGTTTTTTGAAGTCGAACGCAGGCCTCAATAAGATCTTCGATGTAGGTGAAATCGCGTGTTTGAAGGCCGTTTCCAAAAATCGTAATTGCTTGATTATTTTGAGCTTGTTCAATGAACCGTGGAATCACCATTCGGTTGTCTTGCCGTTCACCGTACACGTTGAAAAACCGTAAGGCAATGGTGTTCAATCCTGTCTCTTCAAAATGACTGGCTAAATAGATCTCGTTGTAACGCTTGGCCATGGCATAGGAGGTTCTCGGGTCTACTAATACATCTTCACTTAGGGCAGTTTTAACGATGGCCGAGTGGCTGTAAATTCCGCTGGTAGACGCATAGAACATCTGTTGGACTCCGTGTTCCAGGGCGGCATTTACCACGTTTCGGGTGCCAATGACTTCAACGTCCATGGTTTCCACTGGGTGGTCGGCAACCACATCAACGCCTAAAACCGCTGCAAAATGGTAAACGGTATGCACTCCTTCCATGCAAAGGGAAACCAATGCCGAATCACGAACATCGCCGATATGCAATGTTATGTTAGGAAGAAGCTGTTCAGGGATTTTGTTTCCCTGCAACAAGTTATCAAGCACTACGACTTCGTGTCCCAAAGAAACCATTCGTTCAACCAAATGGCTTCCGATAAAACCTGCTCCTCCCGTAATGAGTATTTTCATGATGTTCTACAAAGATGCAAAATTACGACGAAATTTTATTGTAATCTGCGCGCGGAATGAAATCTATGAGTAATTTCTTGAAGGTCGTCATTCCAAATATTTCCGTCAACCAAAGGGTCGATACGAACTCGACCTGAAGCGTGAATGACTTCTCGACCATTTAGGGCAATGGCGACGTGCATGATGTTCCCCGCCGTATTTTGAAAAAAGATAAGGTCATCTTTTTGCAAGCTGTCTAATGCAATAACATGACCACATCCTTCTTGGTCTTTTGCGTCCCTGGGTAATTTGATGCCAAGAGTTGTGAAGTACAATTGACTTAAACCCGAGCAATCAATGCCAAAACTGCTTTTACCGCCCCACAAATACGGTACATTGAGCAGAATGGTCAGAAAATCGCTGGGATTCTCAACCGATTCTGTTTTTAACAGGTCAAATTGTTCTTGCCCAATGTTGAAACGGGCGTTGTGACCTAAATAACTTCCAGCAGGTAGTTGTAGTTTACCCCACGATGCACCGACGCTAGTTAAAAAAGAGCTTGATACGCACCGAAGGTCGTGCCATCGCTGAATTTCTTTTTCCGTAAGACCAATGAGGTGTCTGCGGTCAACGTAACCTTCATAGCCGTCACTTAAAGATTGTACGTTGATCCAATGTTCATGTTGGCCAATTACCTCGAAGGTTTCGCCAAACACCAATTGTGTAACCATTTCGGAACTGTCCGATGTATTTCGGCGCACTGCGCATACCGGGGCATGGCAAAAACCAAATTTTTGATGATTCAAAAGAAGTTGCATAGACCATTAATTACAGCGTAAAAATACATAGACCGGCAGAATAATCCTTATTTTTGTTAAGATATGGAAATGCAACAAAAATTGATTTTGGTTACCAACGACGATAGCGTTAATGCGAAAGGAATACATTCACTCGTTAAAATTGCATCGAAGTTGGGACGGGTGGTGGTGGTGGCTCCGGATAAGCCGCAATCAGGGATGGGACACGCTATCACCATTAATGATCCCATTCGTATGAATCGAGTCGAAATGTTTGGTGAGGTAGAGGCCTACTCAACAACTGGAACCCCAGTGGATTGCGTAAAATTAGCCATTTATGAAATCTTGGGTCAAAAGCCGGATTTGGTTCTTTCTGGAGTAAACCATGGTGAAAATTCGTCAACCAATGTGCTTTATTCAGGAACCATGTCGGCTGCCATTGAAGGTGCCATGGAGGGCTTACCATCCATAGGTTTTTCCTTGGCAAATTATGCCCACGATGCTGATTTTTTACAGTATGAGTCTTTTATTTCTCGCATTATTGCTCATGTTCTTCGTGAGGGAATGCCCGAGCACACCTGCTTTAACGTAAACATTCCCAACATTGCTAGCGAGGCAATTAAAGGCATAAAATTTTGCATGCAGGCACACGCTTTTTGGGCCGACCACTTCGACCGGCGTCTAGATCAATTTGGTCGGCCATATTTTTGGTTGACGGGTGAATTCGGGGAGGTTAATCCAAAAAAAGACTCTGATTTGCACGCAATGTCGGAGGGATTTATCAGTATTGTGCCAACCCAATTTGATTTAACGAATTATGTGGCGTACGAAAAATATAAATTCGTCGAATTGTGAATCAATCAAAGGACACGCTTTTAGGAATGTTGGTGGGATTCGGAACCCTGATAATCAGCTTACCGTTGGTGCTGTTGATCCTATCTTTGGCATATTCCTACGAGTTCGGGTACTTTTGGAATCAGTTTACTTCATATTCGGTTTATACAAGTAAATACTTGTCCTTGGCGTGTTTACCTAATCTTTTTTGGTTTTATTTTTTCTTGAACCGCGAACGATGGGCTCGCGCTCGCGGTGTTATTTTTTCCGTATTGGTCTTAGTTCCTTACGCAATTTATGTTAATTTTTAATGACGGCTAAACGCATTTTTATCTTGTGTGGAGAAGCTTCAGGTGACTTGCATGCCGCCAACTTAGTCAGAGAGTGGAAAGCCATGGACAGTGAGGTCGTCTTTAAAGCCTGGGGAGGGGATCGTTTAAAAGCAGAAAATGTAGAAGTTTTAAAACACATCAAAGACCTCTCTTATATGGGGTTTGTTGAGGTATTAAAGCATTTTTTTACCATCCTTAGGAATTTCAAAGAATGTAAAGAAACCTTATTGGAATTTAACCCTGATGCGGTTATTTTGGTGGATTTTCCCGGCTTCAATTTACGCATTGCTCGTTGGGCAAAAGAACGCAACATTAAAGTTATCTACTACATTTCTCCGCAACTTTGGGCGTGGAAACAAGGACGGATTAAGCAGGTTAAAAGGAACGTCGATCATATGTATTGCATTTTGCCATTTGAAAAGGCATTTTATCAAGAACACAATTTTAGCATTTCCTATTATGGACACCCGCTTTTGGACGAGGTGAGTCGATTCAGAAATCTCGAGGATAGGCTGAACTTAGGCCCGAAACCGGTTATTGCCTTGTTACCGGGAAGCAGGGTTCAAGAGATTCGCAGGAAGTTGCCCATTATGTTAAAAGCCGTGAATCATATTACTGACCATCAGATTGTAATAGCCTGTTCTGACCAAATCTCCCCTGAAGTCTTTCAGGTTTTTGATACAAACCATGCAAAGTTGGTTTTTGGCCGCACCTACGAGGTGCTAAATGTTGCGAAATTAGCTATTGTGACCTCCGGTACAGCTACCCTTGAGAGCGCTTTATTTCGTGTACCTCAGGTGGTATGCTACAAGAGCAATTTCCTGTCTTACCTTATCGCACGTCAAGTTGTTCAGGTAAAATACATTTCTCTTGTCAATCTTATTTTGAATGAACCCCTTGTACTCGAATTAATACAGCAGCATTGCACGGAAAATTCGATCAAAGCAGAGGTATTAAAAATGATTGAAAATAACAATCACCGAGCTGCCTTGTGCGCGGGTTACGATCGGTTAATCAAGGAGCTCGGCAGTGAAGGGGCAAGCAAGAGGATTGCAAAAAGCATGCTTGAAACTTTTTAGTTACCATTTCAGTAAGAACCTTATGCTTCGGATAGCCCTTCTCTTTGCGTTAGGAGTTTATTTCGCTTTTTTCAGCAACGCCCAGCCTCTTAGAATTGGAATAGCACCTGCGAAGAAGTTCACGAGGATTAAATTTTCCAATGCGTCAGGAGACTATTTTATCGTTGCAGACACCTCGTTGATCGGAATCTTGAACCCTACATCTTCTCTAGAAGTAATTTTTGATGAAAAAGGTAAAATGGATTTGATCTTTGCAGGTGCGAGAAGAAAGGGGTTTAACAAGATTAAAGCCATTACCGCTGTTTTGGGACAGTCTTTGGAATTCTCCTCCTCACTACCTCTAAACAAGGCTCGCTCTTTTGAGGGGGATTTTGAAATTACGTCATTAAATGACCGACTTTTGGTGGTCAATGAGGTCGATTTAGAGACCTACTTGGAAGGCGTATTGGAGTCGGAGGGAGGAGAGGGGCAACAAAAAGAGTATTATAAAGTTCAGGCCGTTATTAGCAGAACCTTTGCCCAAAAAGTCATCAACAAGCATGCTCATGAGGGGTTTAATCTCTGTAATCAGGAGCATTGTCAAGCATACCTTCACAAAAGGAATGGAAGTTCAATGATCGATAGCGCCGTTTCTCAAACTCGAAATCAAGTATTAAAAAATGAGGGCGATGCTTATGCCCCAACTTTTTTCAGCGCAAATTGCGGAGGAGAAACGTGCGACCCTTCCTTTATTTGGAACGAAGAAATTCAAGGCCTAATCCCGATGCTTGATACGTTTTGTACACGAACCAAACAAGCCACTTGGGTCAAGCGAATAGATCCTACGGAATGGAAAACCTTCTTCGTCGAAAAATATTCGTTCCCAGTAGACGACTCCGTCAGCTACCAATTGTTGTTTGAGTCCAATTTGGAGCACAGAAAGGCTTTTTTTATCCATCCGAGATACGGAATTCCATTGCGAGACATTCGTGAGAAGTTCGACCTAAAGTCAACATTTTTTTCGGTACGTTTCGACAACAACCAGGTGTTGTTGTCTGGGCGCGGTTATGGACATGGTGTAGGGTTGTGTCAGGAGGGAGCAATGAATATGGCTCGGAAAGGGTATGATTATACCCAAATTTTAGGGTACTATTTTCCCTCTTTTCACCTCGTATTTACTTCTTTCGAGCGTTACTAGGGATAATAACAAAGATATCCTCGTCTTTTGCTTTGAAAAACTTTTTCGATCTCGCGTAATGCTCCAGGTAGTACACTTGATCAAGTTGTTTTAGCGCTAATTTATTGCTGGCTAATTTTTCCTTAATAACCTCATTTTGAGCTATTAAATCGTTTCTCTTTTTGATATTAGCATATACGGTAAATATATCGGTATCGTCTAAGAAAAGAACGTAGACACTGAAAAGAAAGAAAGTCACGTAGAACTTATTGCGCAAAAGTTTCGGAAGTTTCATCCGTTAAATTTCGTGGAAAAGGGGCCTTTTGAAAAGGTATTTGGCACTAACTTATCCAACGTATAATGTTAACATCACTCGCCACAATTATTAAATTCTGTTGTCATGAACGCCATAAAATCCCGCTCCTCGCTAAGCCATGGCGATACTATGTTGAGTAAATCGCAGGCCTTAGTGGAATTTCCATCCCTGGTTTTCATGAGTAGAGCACTTTGCATGACCCCAAACTTTAGCATTTGAATGTCCACGTTGGAAATGATGATGCTTGTGCCCATGTCATCTTTGAACTTTTTTCCGTAGGTTGTTTCAATATCTAGATCGATGTATTTTTTTAACTTAGGAATTTCAGTATTCCAAATTAGGGTGGCGCCCTTGGTATCTTTCTTCATATATTTTGTGGCGGCTTGAAAAAAACTGGAGGTGATGGGAGCAAAACTTATCTGGCTGTAGATATCAATGTTTTCGACCAAAATTTCAAAGGCATCAACCTCTGTTTTCGGATTGGCGCTTACATTATCCTTGATATTTTCATCGAACACATACGACTCTAATTCCAACAAAAAGCGTTGATGTTCATCGTCAAAAATAACGCCGTTCTTATCAAGTTCGCGCGCTGTATTAAAGCTGGTAATGCATTCTTCCATGGCCGATTCAAATCTCGGATCGTTGTTGGTGCTTTTTACCAAACCCAGATAACCCTTGGCAAGGAATAAATGGGGTGTTGGATCATTTGCGTACTTGGGTTTTACGGAATATTCTGAAGCTTTTTCAACTAGTTTGACGTAATTTGGAGTAGGTTTTTGAGCGTAAATTGCGGCCAGTTCGGGAAAAACACTACGGACTGAAATAAAATCTTCGATTTCCCCGGAGTACTCATTCTCTTCCTCCTCGAATTCTTCACCCACTTTTTTCTTCGAGGTTACGGTTAAGGTCAATGAAACCGCATAATTTCCCACTCTCGTAAAATACACTTTTAATTTCTCTCCTGTTGTAGTTTGGCCTTTGGGTAAAACCCAACCCTTACCAGCTTCTGTGGATCCATTGATGGCCCACTGAAATTTTTGGGTTCCTTGAAGATTGATCGATTTTGGTACCATGCAACTAATCTCTACCATATCCTTAGTGTCGAAGGTCTTGTCGTCGTTCAATACAACAGGTTCCATTAACCTCCTATTCGCCTTGAAGGATAAATCTTCCTGAGAAAAAAGGCATAAGCCCAAGGATAAAAATAAGCTGAAAAATATACGATTCATGGTAAACTGTTTTTGATTCGAAAAGTCCCAAATATAATGCCGAAGTTACAATTTAATCATGACTTTTTATGAGCAAGGATAATATTTCTTGCGCAGCAGCGGATAGTTTGGTTCCGGGCCCATAAATGCCCATAACTCCATGGTTTAGTAAAAAATCATAATCTATTTTCGGAATAACTCCACCAACAATAACAAGAACATCGCTGCGTCCAAAGGTCTTTAAAGCTTGTATTAAAGCCGGAACCAATGTTTTATGCCCGGCTGCAAGGGAGGAAATACCTACAACATGCACATCGTTTTCGATGGCTTGTTTTGCTACTTCTTCAGGCGTTTGAAAAAGAGGGCCTAAATCGACATCAAACCCCAAATCAGCAAAGGCTGTTGCGATAATTTTAGCTCCCCGATCATGGCCATCTTGCCCCATTTTAGCCACAAGTATTCTCGGTCGCCGACCCTCTAAGGCCACAAAGCGTTCACACATGGTTTTCGCTTCAATAAATTGCGGATCTTTCATAGCATATGTTTGATAAACTCCTTGTATGGTTTTCATTTGTGCTTCATACCTTCCAAATACCTTTTCCAATGTCGTCGAAATTTCTCCGAGGGTGCACCGTGCAAGGGCGCATCTCACAGCAGCGTCTAAGAGATTGCCGCCGTCTCCGGCCGAATCCTCTAAGTGGGCTAATGTTTCGCGCACATCCGATTCGTTGCGTTCTTTTTTAAGACGCATTAATTGCTCCGTTTGTTGGTTTAGGACTTTACTCGGATCTACTTCGAGAAGATCAATGGTGGCCTCATCTTCGACGTTGTAGCGATTGACGCCAACTATTATGGATTCTTCGGCATCAATCTTTGCTTGTTTGATAGCTGCCGCCTCCTCGATGTTGAGTTTGGGTAAACCGGATTGAATGGCTTTTGCCATACCTCCCGCCTCCTCCACGCGGCTCATCAGGGTTCTTGCCTCAGCGATCAGTTCATCGGTAATGTCTTCCAACATCCTGCTTCCTCCCAGCGGATCAATGTAAGCTGTTAACCCTGTTTCCTGTTGAATAATAAGTTGGGTATTGCGGGCAATTGCTGCGGAAAAATCCGTAGGCAGAGCAATGGCTTCGTCCAGCGAGTTGGTGTGCAGGGATTGCGTTCCTCCCAAAACAGCCGCTAAAGCCTCCACGGTTGTTCGCGTTACGTTGTTGAAGGCATCTTGTTCGGTTAACGACCAACCCGAGGTTTGGCAGTGAGCTCGCAACAATTTCGATTTCTCATTTTTTGGGGAAAACTGTTCCACAATTTCGGTCCAAAGAACCCTGCCAGCCCGTAATTTGGCAATTTCTACGGGGAAATTCATACCAACTGCCCAAAAGAAACTCAAGCGTGGGGCAAATTCATCGATATTAAGTCCCGCTTTAATTCCTGTGCGTAAGTATTCGAGGCCATCGGCAAGGGTGTAGGCTAATTCTTGGGCAGCAGTGGCGCCCGCTTCGTGCATGTGATAACCTGAGATGGAAATGCTGTTGAATTTTGGCATGTTTTTGGCCGTGTATTGAAAAATATCGGCGATGATTCGCATTGAAGGATCTGGCGGGTAGATGTAGGTGTTTCGAACCATAAATTCTTTGAGGATGTCGTTTTGGATGGTTCCTTCCAACCGGTCAAGGGGAACCCCTTGTTCAATTGCGGTCCCGATGTAAAAGGCCATAATGGGGATTACCGCGCCGTTCATAGTCATTGAAACTGACATTTCCCCCAACGGAATGCCATCGAATAAACGCTTCATATCTTCGATAGAATCGATGGCTACACCGGCTTTTCCAACGTCTCCTCTCACGCGAGGGTGGTCGGAGTCATAACCTCGGTGTGTTGGCAAATCGAAGGCAACCGACAGCCCTTTTTGGCCTGCCGCCAGGTTGCGCTTGTAAAAGGCATTGGATTCTTCAGCGGTAGAGAAACCTGCATATTGGCGAATGGTCCACGGTCGGATGGTATACATTGAAGCATAGGGACCTCTTCGAAAAGGAGCAATTCCTGAAAAGCCTATTTCCGTTGGCTGAGCTTCGTCAGATGGTTGTAAGTATTCTGACCAAGATTTCATGGGATGAAGTTTTGAAAATAAATCGCTTTCTTTCCAAAAATCCCGGGGAGTTCACGAAATTGTTGCTCACCACTTTGCGCATTCAATTGCGTTTGCACCCGTTTTGAACTTCGAATTTGATGGGTTTGTGCCATCTCGCTCAACAGATTGGATTCAAAAGATGCTTCGGAAACGTTTTGAGTCATGGACCAAACCTTATTGCATAAAAATTGGGCATGATGTTGAATAATGGGGCTTTTTTCGAATGAAAAATTTTCCAGGTTCAATTGAGCTTCATTTTCCAAAATGTGGAAGGTGTTCAGTGCCATACGTCGCACAAACAGATCCTCCTTGGTTGAATAGGCAAAATCGTATGGGGTAATACAAAGCTCATGAACTCCGGAAATGATACCACAGATCGCCTCCATCGTTTGTCGAATTTGGTTATCGTTCGCTTGGACTGAGGATTTATTTCTCCAGCCTGATTTACAACGAAGTTTGATTTCAGGAAAGTGCTGATGTTTTTCAAGGAGCGCTTGTATCAGCCAGTCAATGGCGATAAATTTTGATAATTCTACGACCGTGTTTTCACCAATACCCAATTCGATGGAAATGGGGCGCGGTGAATTTTTCATAAGAAATTGGTCCAGACGAAAAGCAAGGTATGCCAATTCTTGAGCGGCATTGCACCCCCCAGAATAGGCATTGAATCCAGAAATTAAATACGCCAGTTGTGGATGTGATTCAGGCACACTTTCAAGCTCTGTTTCCAGTGAAAAGCGACTGGGTTTATTGACGTTCATCCATGCAAGGGGGGCTGTTATATCAACCTCTTTTCTCAGGGATACTACGGTTTGAAGGTGTTCAAAATGTATTCCTTCAAAAAGAGTATCTAGGTTTGGAGTTTTATCCCAAGTAAGTAAAATACCCTCACAGCCATGGTTTAAATCGTGCATGAGAATCGCATGGCCTTGCTTCGCGTCAGAAATAGGGTGAAAGGAGAATGGGACGGTTCTTCCGGTATGTAAGAATTTCGATTTCCAGGTTGGTATGGTAAGGGATTGATCGCTGAAAGAATACGTTATACCCTCAATGTCGTTTACAAAATCGGGTAGAGGGTCGGTTTTATACTCCTTTTTGAGCTGAGCAATCCACGGGTCCATACAGGTGTTTGGATTCAAAGGTAAGGAAAGTTGATTATTCCCCGGTCTCAGGGCAGTTATTATGCAAAACCTTCACAAAAGCAGAATCGGTCGTTTCTTGAAATATTTTGAAGTTTCGGATGTCGATCGAAGTTTATTTTGGGGTTAAATTTGAAAAAAAACCTTAACTATGCATGTTTTTAACATGAAGCTATTCCAATTACATAGGCTTTTATTGCGGTTCGTAGTTTGTGCTTTTCCTTTTGTTGATTGTTGTGCGCAAGGGTGGGCTCCAGCCGGAGGGCGATCTCGTTCTATGGGCGATGCATCCGTTACCCTCGCTGATGTTTGGGCATACCACCACAATCCTGCCGCAAATGCAACATTAAAGCAATGGGGCCTCGGGGTTGCTTACGAAAATCGTTTCTTGCTCAAGGAACTCCAAACCCAATCATTTGCTTTAGCGCTTCCCTTGAAAAAAGGCGTCCTTTCTGTCGGCGCTCAGGTGTTCGGTTATTCTCAATTTCGAAACATAAAATCTGGCGTAGGGTACAGCCTTGCCCTCACCGAATTAATTTCGATTGGATCTCAAATCAACTTACATCAGGTGCGTTTGGGACAAGGTTATGGAAATTCGTTGAAAGCAACAGGGGAAGTAGGGGTTTTGGCTCAAATAAAAGACGAGTGGAATATTGGTTTTTCTGTGTTTAATGTTACCAGAACCATGTTGAGTGATTACGAAGAGGACCGGCTTTCGGCTTTACTTCGGTTAGGTACTTCCTATCGGTTCTCGGAAAAACTCTTGGTTTGTATCGAGGCAGAAAAAAATGTAGAATTTCCCTTGAGGACTAAATTAGGTTTGGAATACTTGCCCATGAAATCTTTTGCCTTGCGAGCGGGTTTTTCTACCAACCCGACGGAATTAGATGCAGGTGTGGGGTATTGCCACAAGGATTTGTATTACCTCGATTTTGGTTCCTCTTTCAATCAATATATAGGCTGGTCGCCCAATGTTTCTTTTTCTTACCGTCTGAAATGAGGGCTTCGATAGGCTTTTTGTGTCTTTTTGTACTCATGGTACTCCCTTCTTGGGCTCAAGTCAAAACCGAGATCATTCAGCAGCGCATCGAATTCATATCCGAGCGTTTTCAATCTGAGGCCATGGATCTTACCAACATCATCGAACAGTTAAATTATTTTTACGAGCATCCGATTAACCTCAATGAAACCGAAGGAATAGAGCTCGAAGACTTAGGATTATTAACGACCATTCAGATTTCCGACTTGCTACGACATAGAAAGTTATTTGGAAAACTGATAACCATTTATGAATTGCAGAGTTTAACGTTTTGGGATTTACAAACGATTGAATTGGTGCAACCTTTTATAAGGGTGGATGATAAGCTTGATAATATCCATGTAAGTTTTAAAGAAGCGCTAAGGCAGGGTAAGTTTGAGTGGTTTTTAAGGTATCAACCCACAGTTGAACCGAGGTTGGGGTATGAAAAAGTGTCGGATAGCCTACTTGCGAACAGCAACAATTATTACTACGGAAACAGCGACAGGTACTACACGCGTTTCAGGTACACCTACAAGACCAATTTTAGTTTAGGAGTTACTGCAGAAAAAGATCCGGGAGAGGAGTTTTTTCGCGGTTCACAAAACAATGGCTTCGATTTTTATTCGGCCCATCTTTTTTTTAAAGGAGGAAAGTATGTGCGGGGGGTCGCATTGGGAGATTATCAGGTACAGATAGGACAAGGTATCGGTTTCTGGTCGAGTTATGCTTTTGGTAAAACGGCTGAAATTGCTACTGTAAAAAGAACAGCGATTCCCCTCAGGGCATATACCTCGGTCGATGAAAATCGCTTCTTACGTGGCGCAGCAGTTGATTTGGGATATAAGAATTTTGGATTGCTCTTGTTTACCTCGAGCAAACGGGTCGATGCGGCAGTAATCGCAGATTCCGTATACGATGATTTGGAGTTTATATCAACCTTGGATTTGACGGGTTTACACAGAACGAATCGGGAAATTTTGAAGAAAAATGCTTTAAGGGAAAATATTGTTGGAGCGAACCTCAATTTTCACAAAGGATTGTTTCGAATCGGTGCAACGGGCGTTTATCAAGGCTATGATAGGCCTTTTCTTAGAGATTTAAAAATTTACAACCAATTTGACTTCAGGGGACAACACCATTTCAACTTTGCGACGGATTATTCTTTCAATTACAAGAACATAAGCCTTTTTGGCGAAGTGGCCAAGGCTTTCAACGATTCGCTTTCAGCGATAAGTTCGGGTTGGGCAATGATTCACGGGGCACTCATTTCTTTTGACTCGAGAGTTAGTTTTGGCCTAGTTTATCGAGATTATCAACGCGATTATTTTTCCTTTTACAATGCTGGTTTTTCAGAAGGAGGTAACACCCAGAATGAACGCGGACTTTACAGCGGGATTAAAATGAAGTTCAACTCCAAATGGAGTTTGAACGGCTATGTCGATTTATTTAAATTTCCGTGGATGAAGTATAGTGTTGACGGCCCAAGTCGCGGGCATGAGTTTTTAGTTCAGCCTGTCTACAAACCCAATAAAATATTGGAGGTGTATTTTCGTTTTCGTCAACAATTGCGAGAGCGAAACAGTTCTGTCTATGAAGGATCGGTAACACCTATTGAAACCTACACGCAAAGAAATTACCGATTGAATTTAACCTATGTGGTTAGTGAGTCCTTTACCTTGAAGTCGCGGATTGAGTTTTTAACCATAAACAGTCAGAGTAAGGGCCTCCAGAAAGGCATGATTGCGACGCAAGATTTTTTATGGAAGCCGAAAGATTCTCCCATCGACTTTGCGTTACGTTATGCACTTTTTGATACCGACGGTTACGATACTCGAATTTATTCTTTTGAAAACAATGCGCTGTACGTTTTTGCGGTACCTGCCTATTATTATCAAGGCAGCAGAGCCTACCTTTTAGTTCGGTATTTTTTCCTGAAACGCTTCGATTTATCCATTCGCTATGGGTATTTTTTGTACAACAACCGTTTTAAATTGAGTTCAGGTCCCGAACAAATAAATGGCAGCCGAAAATCCGACTTTGTCATTCAGTTGAGAATAAATTTTTAATTTTTTTGTTACGAAAAGAGGTTAACTGCGTTACTTGAAATATCAGGACTGCAAGCCTGTATGTTTAACCTTTAAATTCTAAGTGTATGTCTGCCTCTCTCCAAATCTCCAAGCATCAGCCACTGTTCGATGAAGTAGCACAAATAGACCGTGCTAAAAGAAATCCTGCTCACTTCGCACCTTTGTACTCGTTTTACCACGAACGCATTTTTATGTACATTTTTCGGCGCGTTGAGGAGGAGGAAACAGCTTACGACATAACCTCGTGTGTTTTCGTCAAAGCCCTAACTTACCTCAATCGATATGAGCATCGCGGCTTGCCGTTTTCCTCGTGGCTATTTCGGATTGCAAAAAGTGAATTAAATCAATCTTTTCGCGATAAGAAAGTTCAACGTACGGTAAGTATTGATTCTATGCAGCTCGGTGTTGTGATGGAAGAATTTAACATAGACGAAAACGAACATCAGCGAGAAATTTTGATAAAAGTCCTCCCGCTGTTGAAAGAAAAGCAACTGCAACTCATCGAGATGCGTTTCTTTGAAAAGAGATCTTTCCGTGAAATTGGTGAAATACTGGATTTAACAGAAAATAATGCGAAGGTGAAAACATTCAGGGCATTAATAAAGCTGAAAGAACTGTATTCAAAACATAACCCTCAAAACAGATAGAGTATGATTAAATTTTTAATTGACCGAAAAATTCCTTCGAGACTAACCATTAAAAACCGCCAAGATTTCGAGACAATTTTACGTAAAGTACCGAAACATAAAAGTTTGAACAACCCTTGGTTTTACGGGGCCATTGGTTTTTCATCGCTAATCCTATTTTTAATTTTTTTATCTGTTTCGTAATATTTGGATACTTTTTACTATTTTAGCGCGTGATTCGGTGCATTACATTTTCATTTCTAATTGGTTTATGCTCTAATTATATTGGGCAGAGAATAAATTTTAATACCCAGAAAAATTGGTCGCTCAACAAAAAAGAATTGTTGCTGAACGTTGGTGCAACTCAATTTTTAGGTGATTTAGGAGGTTCAAATCCTGGTGGTTACGATTATTCATTGCGTGATTGGGATTGGGAGTCCATTGGATTCAATGTGGGTGTTGGTTACAGGTATCGTTTTCATCCGATGTTTGCCACAACCTCTATGTTGAGCTATGTGATGGTGCGTGGAGATGATGCACATTCTGAGGAGTTCGTGCGGAAAGCTCGCAATTTGCATTTTAAAAGTTCCATGTTCGAATTACAACAACGCTTGGAAGTCATTTTGTTCTCCGTAGAGAAATTTTCTCCTACTTACAACCTACCGGGTCAGCGAGGAGGGAAACGCAGAAACCAGCAATATTATATTTTTGGTGGAGTTGGCCTGACATACTTCAACCCGAAAGCGCAGTATACGGATGGTAGATGGTACGCTCTTAGGCCGTTAATGACGGAAGGCCAAGACAAGCCCTATTCTCCCCTTGCCTTTACCTTACCCATGGGGTTCGGATTTAGGGTAGGCCTTGGCGCTGAGTGGAGAATTGGTTTAGAGGCAAGTTACAACACAGTGTTCAGCGATTACTTAGACGATGTTTCAGGCGTTTGCGGAGATCCTGCTTCCTACAGCAACGATCCAATAGCTGCATATTTTGTCAATCCCTCAGATCCTGCGATTACCATTCAGGTTCCCAGTGGGAGTGTTGGTGGATATAATTGGTTTGGCCCGGGTTATCAGCGTGGAGATGATAAACAGCGCGATTCTTACTACCGATTGAACCTAGTACTGGTGAAAAATATCACTTATAAGGATTACGGTAGGCAAAGAATTAAAACCTCAAAAACGAAAGTTAACGGAACTAAAATCCGCTAATCAATGGCATACCGCCTCACGAGGTTTTTCTTGTTTTTTTTAAATGCTGAAAAAGCCCACTACCTGTCTGTTTTTCTGATCCATGTTTTTCTCAAGATTCCCGTTTTAAGAAATGTTCTGTGCGCGAAAGAGGATGACCCGAGACTTCGTCTGACTTTGTGGGGTTTAACCTTCAATAATCCCATCGGTTTAGCTGCCGGTTTCGATAAAAATGCGAGTTGTTTTGAAGATATGGGGAGCTTGGGTTTTGGTTTTGTGGAAATTGGAACGGTAACTCCTTTACCCCAAGACGGAAATTCAAAACCTCGGCTTTTTCGTTTGAAAAAGGATAATGCTATCATTAATCGCATGGGATTCAACAACGATGGAGCGGTTAAAATCGCAAAACGTTTGGAAAAACGAAGGAAGGAGGATAGGTTAATTATCGGTGGAAATATTGGAAAAAATAAATGGACGCCGATTGAAAAAGCAGAGGAAGATTATCTCAAAGTATTCGCTGAATTATACCCATATGTGGATTATTTTGCAGTGAATGTGTCTTCACCTAACACTGAAAACTTACGGTCATTGCAGGACAAAGAGCCGTTGTTAGCATTGCTGAGAAATATCCAGCAAAGGAATTTTTCCATGGGAAATCCCCGGCCAATTCTGTTGAAAATTGCCCCGGATCTCAATAATGAACAATTAGACGATATTATAGCTATTGCACTTTCTTTAAAATTGGATGGAATCATCGCAACCAATACCACTGTTTCCCGCGATAATTTGATCTGTGGCGATAAAAAGGTGCAAGCTATCGGTGCCGGCGGGCTCTCAGGGCTTCCTTTAAAGAGTCGTTCAACAGAGGTAATTCGCTATCTAAATCAGGGACTAAAGGGGGCTATTCCAATTATTGGGGTCGGCGGCATACACTCGGCTCAAGACGCTTTGGAAAAGCTCGAGGCTGGTGCAACTCTGCTTCAGTTATACACAGGATTTATCTATGAAGGGCCACGATTAATTAAGGACATAAAAAGCGCAATTTTAACCGATGTTACATAATCTTGTAAGTATCACAGAATGTCCGCGCGACGCCATGCAGGGGATTCATGCATTCATTCCAACCGAAAAGAAAATAGAATACCTAAATGCGCTGTTAGCTTGTCAGTTTTCACGTTTGGATTTTGGCAGTTTTGTTTCACCGAAAGCAATTCCTCAACTCAGGGATACTGAGGACCTTCTGCCCCATTTGAATTTAGGGTCCACTACGCAATTATTAGCCATCATAGCGAATGAAAAGGGGGTCGAAAAAGGCTTATGTTTTGAGCAGATTGCTATTTATGGGTACCCTTTTTCGGTTTCTGAACAATTTCAAATACGAAATACCAATGTGGGAATTAAGGAATCAAAGAGCCGACTAAGAAATATCGCTTTAACGGTTTCTGAATCGAAACGCACGCTCCTCGTGTACCTTTCTATGGGTTTTGGAAATCCGTATGGAGATCCCTGGTCAACCCGCTTAGTGCTTGATTACGCGAAAGAATTATACGAAACGCTAGGAATCTCGCATTTTGCCCTGGCCGATACCATTGGTTGCGCCAATCCCGACCAAATTCGAGAGTTATTTACGCAAATTACCCATCAATTGCCCAACGTTGAGATGGGGGTACATCTGCATGCTTTGCCGGAGAACGCGAAGGCCTTGATGACCGCAGCATTGAAAGCGGGTTGTCGAAATTTTGATACCGCTCTTCTGGGTAAGGGGGGCTGTCCAATGGCTAACAACGAGTTAACGGGAAATTTAAATACGGAAACCTTATTATCTTTATGCACGGAAAAAGAAATGCGTGTGACAGTTGACCCAATGTCTTTAGAAGCAGCCCGCCAAATAGCCAGAAACATTTTTACTACCTACTCATGACAGACCGAAGAATCTCTAAAGGGTGGATTGTTGGACTGGGATTGAGCCTTTTCTTCGCGGGACTATTCTTGTATTATTTCACGCAAAAGTCTTCTAAAAAACCGAAAGAGCCGCTGGACCCGGTAATAACTGTTGAGAAATTCGATATTGATTTTCGAAATAATGTATTTGATGACGGAATTGAGGTATCGCTTCTGAAAGAACTGCGGATTTGCGATAGTTCAAAAGTAGGCGATAATATGGGAGCTTGCTCCCCAAAGTTTTTTCATTTTATTCCTTTGACTTCATCAAAACCTTTGAAAGACGCTTTCATTTTACTCATCAATGGCTTGGCTTTTGCGGATCCAGAGGCCAAATTTCCGATACGCAGGACCTTGATTTTTGAACGCGAACGAGGGGTCTTAACCGCTGTAAATAAATTCAAAGGTAACATTATTGAACGGCGAAAGGTTGAGGGTTCGAATTACGACGATATTGTCATTCGTTTTCGTCTTGATCAATACAGCGAGTCTTACCATGTGGTGTATTCTTGGAAAAACAACCGCTATCAATTTAACCGATGCGAAGAATTAAATTCTTTTTACAATAAGGGAAAGGTACGGCCTGAACTAGTTGACTCGGTGTCGAAAGAGGTGCAGAAAATTCTGGTGGAGGAAAACCTGGTTTTTTAAAATTGTTCAAATGCCCCGAGGCCGAATAGGGCAAAATCTAGTTTGGCCGGATCTTCTGGGCTTATTACAGAACAATGCCGATACAGTTCTTCGCTGCTCTTCCAGTCGTTTTGTTTTCGCTGTAAAATACCCAAACTTCTGGCTGTTTTTCCGGTGTGTACGTCTAAAGGAATCCTGAGATCCTCTTTCGGGATGTTGTTCCAAAGTCCAAAATCTACCCCTTTCGCGTTTGAACGAACCATCCATCGCAGGAACATGTTCAAGCGTTTGCAGGCGCTATTTGCCAGAGGATTTGATATGTGTTTTTGCACCCGAGGCTCGTTGAAATGGTTCAGCATGGCGTTTCTAAAGTGATGGATTCGCATTCCATGATCCTCGGAAGGTTGTTTATAGAAACTTGCCTGTAATCCGCCTTTTTCATAAATGCCTCGAAGGGCAACAATAAAACTCCGAAGGTCGTCGCCAGAGAAGGTTCTATGCACAAAATTGACCGGGGTGTCAAGTTTGAAATTCATCACAAAGTCGTAGGGACTTTCTCCAAAAATAGCAAGGAGTTTTTCTCCACTTTTAATAATCGCTTTTCGGTTACCCCAAGCAATAGAAGCCATGATGAGCCCGACAATTTCAATATCCTCTTTATGTTTGCAGCGATGGGGAATGGATATAGGGTCTGTTTCAATGAAATTGGGGTGTTCGTACTGCGCTGCTTTCCACAAAAGGAATTCGTCGCGTTCCAGTTCTGTCATACGATTAACCCGTCTTGCAGGGTAATAGTTCGGTCGGCCTGTTGGGCTAGAATGGCGTTATGGGTCACGATAATAAAGCTTTGCTTAAATTGGTCGCGCAGTTTAAAAAATAATTCATGCAATTCTCCTGCATTTCGCGAATCCAGGTTCCCGGAGGGCTCGTCCGCAAAAATAATTTTGGGTTGGTTAACAAGAGCTCTGCAAACAGCCACCCGCTGCTGTTCTCCGCCTGATAATTCATTCGGCCGGTGAGCGAAACGTTCCGACAAGCCTACTTGACTCAACAGATGTGCGGCTTGTTCTCTTGCCTCATTTTTCGATAAGCCGTGAATCAATGCGGGGATCATAACGTTTTCGATGGCATTAAATTCAGGCAACAGTTGGTGAAACTGAAAAACAAATCCGATATTTTTATTGCGAAATTGCGCCAGTTCTTTTTGGCTAAGAGAAAACGGATTGGTTCCATCGATGGTAAAGGATCCGGAACTTGGTCGATCTAAGGTGCCTAATATTTGAAGGAGGGTCGTTTTTCCAGCGCCCGATGATCCAACGATGGAAATGATTTCGCCGGAGGCAACGGAGAAGCTAATCCCTTTCAATATCGACAAGGAACCGTAATTTTTGGTAATCTGTTGCACTTCAACCATGACCGTCTAAATTTAGGTCGTGGCCCATTCTATCGCGCTTGGTTTTTAAATAACCTGAGTTGTGTTGGTTGCTTTTAATTTCAATTGGAAGATTTTCAACAATTTCCAAACCATAAGCAAGTAAACCTGTGCGCTTTTTGGGGTTATTCGACAATAAGCGCATTTTCGTCACACCAAGTTCGCGGAGTATTTGTGCACCTACACCGTAATCTCTTTGATCAGGTTTAAATCCTAATTTCAGGTTCGCTTCAACGGTATCTAGCCCCTGTTCCTGTAATTTATAAGCTTTTAATTTGTTAACCAAACCAATTCCTCGGCCTTCTTGGTTCATATAGACTATAACTCCCTTGCCTTCTGCCTCAATCATCTCCATTGCCTTGCGCAACTGAGGACCACAATCGCAACGGCAAGAACCGAAAATATCACCTGTTAAGCAAGAGGAATGAACCCTCACCAAAATTGGTTCATCCTTTTTCCAAGTACCCTTGACTAAAACGAGGTGGTCTTGGTCGTTGTTTTTATCCTTAAAGGCATGCAATTGAAATTCTCCGATTGTTGTAGGCATATGCACGTCAACAATTCGCTCTATATGTGTTTCATGAGCTAGCCGATATTTAATAAGGTCTTCAATGGATACAATTTTCAAATCAAAACGTTTCGCAATTTCCAAAAGTTGTGGCAGTCGGGCCATACTGCCATCTTCGTTTAGAATTTCGACAATAACGCCAGCTTCCTCAAAACCAGCCATTCTCGATAAATCAATGGCTGCCTCGGTATGTCCGGCACGCCTTAAGACACCGCCTTTTTTGCCCTTTAAGGGAAAAATATGTCCCGGTTTCCCTAATTCTTCTGGCTGAGTAGCAGGGTTGATTAAAGCAAGGATCGTCTTTGAACGGTCACTCGCAGAAATCCCGGTAGTGCATCCATGACCAATTAAGTCGATGCTTACGGTGAAAGGCGTTTCATAGGCCGCAGAATTGCTACGAACCATCATTTCTAGCCCAAGTTTGTCGCAACGGTTTTCGCTTAATGGAGCGCAAATGAGTCCTCTGCCGTACGTTGCCATAAAGTTGACGACTTCAGGAGTGGCGTTTCGAGCCGCTGTAAGAAAATCGCCCTCATTTTCGCGATCCTCGTCATCGACAACTATGATAACCTGTCCTTTTTTAATGGCCTCAATAGCTTCTTCGATAGTATTTAATGAATTTGCCATTAGTTCTTGTTCGGAATGTTTTTTAGGGTGTCAATTAAAAAGGACCAATATTTTTGCACCGAAGAAATTTGAACTTTTTCGTCGGGCGAATGTGCAGCACGTATGTTGGGGCCGAAAGAAATCATTTCGACTCCGGGAAGGTGTTTTCCGAGGATTCCACATTCTAATCCTGCATGGCAGGCTTTTACTTTTGGCTCTTCCTTGAAGAGGTTTACGTAAATGTTTTCCATTACTTTTAAGATGGAAGAATTTCGGTTCGGTTGCCATCCCGGATAATCACCTGCTTGTTCAACTGTCGCCCCAATATTTTCGAAGGCAGCTCTTACGGCCATACATACTTCGGCTTTGGTGCTTTCCACAGAACTCCGTTGTAGGGATTGCGTGGAGAAAACTCCTTCCTGAATCCTAACGCGGGCCAAACTCGTAGAGGCTTCAACAAGTTGAGCGATTTCAGGGCTCATTCTAAAAACTCCATTGTGCACAGAACACAATACGTTTAATATTTTAGTGCAGTCCTCGTCGGAGAGGGCATCGCCGCTGCTTACAACGTTTTCGATTTCGAAGCGGTGCTCGGGCTCAATCGTGCGGTATTCATCGCTAAGTTGCTTAATGGAATGTTCCAATATATCACTAGCCTTGGCGCTATCGGCAACAGCAATTCTGCAAGTAGCCTCCCGAGGTATCGCATTGCGAAGGCTTCCACCATCGAAAGAAATAAGCTGCATCGGAATTTCATTATGCAATTCCTTAAGGATCCTCGCCATCCATTTATTGGCGTTGCCACGGCCCTTATCAATGTCCATTCCGGAGTGTCCTCCCAATAATCCGCGTAATTTAATTTTCAGCACCTGCCAACCCAATTGAATGCTTTTCTCCCGATAATGATACGTCGTGTTGGTATCAATACCCCCTGCGCAACCGATGGATAATTCGTCGTCGTCTTCGGTGTCCAAATTCAGCAGAATTTTTCCTTGAAGCAGGCTGCTATCCAGTTCCTTTGCACCGGTCATTCCTGTTTCTTCATCGATCGTAAATAGAGCTTCTAAAGCCGGGTGTGCAATATCTTTCGAGGCCAATAAGGCCATAATTGAGGCAACCCCAATTCCGTTGTCGGCACCTAAGGTGGTACCTTCGGCCATTACCCAATCTCCATCTGCTCGCATGTTAATTCCTTCGTTATCAAAATCAAAAACGGTTGACTCGTTCTTTTGATGCACCATATCGAGGTGCGATTGCATAATGACGGTATTGCGTCCTTCCATTCCGGCAGTAGCCGGTTTTTTTATAATAACATTTCCAATGGCATCCCCGAGGGTTTCAAGGCCAAGTTTATGGCCAAAGTCCAGCATAAATTGGCGTACTTTTTCTTCTTTTTTTGAGGGACGAGGAACAGCATTAAGATCGGCAAAAGCGTTCCATAAAGCTTGGGGTTCTAAGTTACGAACTGAACTCATCAGGGAAATTTTGGAAATTGTTGGAAATTTGGGTCGCGTTTTTCAAGAAAGGCATTTTTACCTTCTTGCGCTTCGTTAGTGAGGTAATACAGGAGGGTTGCGTCGCCCGCAAGTTCCATGAGCCCATGCTGTCCGTCCAATTCAGCATTCATGGCGCGTTTTATCATCCGAATGGCGAGCGGGCTGCGTTTCATAATGGTTTTGCACCATTCAACCGTGGTATCTTCTAATTCATTTAACGGAACCACTTTGTTGACCATGCCCATTTTTTCTGCCTCCTCGGCGTTGTATTGGTTGCATAAAAACCAAATTTCTCGCGCTTTTTTCTGACCAACGTGACGTGCAAGAAAAGACGAACCAAAGCCACCGTCGAAACTCCCTACCTTCGGACCCGTCTGTCCAAAACGGGCGTTTTCTGAAGCGATGGTGATGTCGCATACCACGTGAAGAACATGCCCACCACCAATGGCGTAACCATTGACCATGGCAATAACGGGTTTAGGCAAAGATCGTATTGCTTTGTGCAGGTCTAAAACGTTTAGACGTGGTACGCCGTTTTCTGAGATATACCCGCCGATACCTTTCACATTTTGATCACCTCCGGAGCAAAATGCTTTATCTCCAGCACCCGTTAGGACAACAACGCCTATGTCATTGCGCTCTCGGCAAATTACCATTGCATCAAGCATCTCCATGTTTGTTTCCGGCCGAAACGCATTGTGTACTTGTGGGCGATTAATGGTAATTTTGGCAATGCCTTCAAAAAGCTCAAATTTGATGTCTTGGTAAGACTTGATGGAAACCCAATTCCGCATGACTTTATTTTTACAAAGGTAATAACAATCGATGAAGGGTTGGGTTCAAAAGTTCAAGAACCTCGTAATAGGTCTATTTTATGAGCTCTTTAATTCCAGCAACCAACTCGTCCAGGTCCTCAAATGAGGTGTAAACGTTGGGTGTAACGCGAATACCATTGACTTTTTCATATTCAATGGCCACCGTATGAACTTTGCGGTTTTTAAATAAAGCAGCCTCAATTTCGGACCCCTTCATTCCTTGAATCCCAATGTTTGCAATAGCGCACGAATAGTTTTTATCCAAGGGCGAATAAAATTTCACTTCCGGTATATTTTTAACCTTATCGGTCCAGTACTTTTTCAAGGCGAAAAGCCTTTTCTCTTTTCGTTCTGAGCCGATGACATTGTGAAAATCAATGGCGCTACCTATGGCCATTTCGGAGGCAAAAGAACGGGTGCCGAGCGATTCAAATTTTCGGATGTTGTCTCCGTCGGGCTGGTCGTTTGAAAGCAAAGCCCAGACCTTCTTAATCTTATCTTTTTTAATGTACATCAATCCGCTTCCAAAGGGAGCGCACATCCACTTGTGCAAACTTGTTCCGTAGTAATCGCAGCCAAGATCGGGGATTTTATAGTCCGTGTGCGCGAAACTGTGAGCTCCATCTACGATTACTTCAGCACCGTTTTTGTGCGCTAAATCAGCAATTTTTTTCATGACTGAAACAGGAATAATTTGGCCTGTCCAATTGATTAAGTGAGTTAGGTAAACGAGTTTTGTACTTGGCGTGATTGCCGCAGCGTAGCTTTCATAAATGTAATCGTCATCGGTGGTAGGCATGTTCAAATCGACCCATTTCAATGAGATTTTATCCCGTTTCTCCCGCTGTCTCCACGCGTTACGCATGTTAGGATAATCGTATTTACCTACCACCACCTCATCACCTTCTCGAAGGTCTAAACCAAATATCAGGGTGTTCAATGCTTCTGTTGCATTGCGGTTGATGCTAATTTCTTCGGCTTCTGTTCCACAAAATTTGGCCAGCTTTTTCCGTAAGGGTTCGCGCCCTTCGTCCAAACTCCTCCACATGTAATAGGTTGGAGCTTCATTACACCATTGATAATACTTGATGTGAACCTCCTGCACCTGCTTGGGTTGAGGACTCACCCCGCCGTTGTTGAGATTTATGATGTTCGAGGAGGTAGTGAAACAAGATCTTACCCAAGCCCAAAAATCGTCCTCATCCATTCCCGGCACGAATTCATAATTGAGGGAAGGAATATGGCTAGCCGCGTGAACCCAAGGATCGAGGGCAGAAGCGGCGATGACACCGCCCGCAAGAGCGGCAGTTTGTTGAATGAATTTTCTTCTGCTGGACATAATTAATCGTTTGAATGAAGGTAACTAAAATTACTTAATTACGAACTCATCGCAAAAAATCCAAGGAATATTTCCTTCCCCGGGGAATCCGATTGGAATGGTTTTCAGACCTTCGATATGCAAAAAGATATGATCGCTTTTTGCCTGAAATTTTAAGTTGCAACGTTCGTTGTTTACCTTGTATGACTGATCTTTACCACGATTCGTAGAAACCCGTATTTCCAGAGGAAGATGAATCCACGAGGTGGGCTCGTACAAAAAACCCAGTTCCAATTCCGTTATCCGAATCCTTTTTCCAAAATCAAGTCTTACTTTCACTGTATTTGTATCGAATCCCGCCCACTGATTACCCCTCCAAGGACGTGCTCCAAATTGACCGTCTACCAGGGTTAAATCCCCAGAATTGTAGCGTTCGTTGGGAGGAGTTTCATAGCTGACTTGGGCTCCTAAACCTTGATGCGAAATGAGTGTTAAAGAGTCTGCGCAACAGGGGGAGAGAAAGGTTAGATTATACAGCCGTGTTTTTTTTATGGTTCTTTTGAAATCAAGGGTTTTTTCATGGTCCAACCAAACGCCATCATGGCCATCATTGGAACTTACTGCCACGGATTCACGGGTGTCTTTGAATTCAAATCCCAGCGATATTCCATTGGGTATTCTTTTGAATTTGAAGCTTGGTTTCATAAAACTCAAGGAAGTATGGGTATTTAATATCGGCCCCATAAGCCTTGGAATATGATGGGTTTTAAGGACTTCCTCGAACGTTTGGTAGGGGGCTTTTGATCCACCCCAAAGCACTTGACTCAAGGCTATCGCTCGAGGGTAGGTCATGTAGGTTAATTGATCGAAGGAAGGGATATATTCCGTCCATAAATTCGCCTGTCCTCCTAAAATGAATGGAGCTTCTTGGGCGCTTAGCTCTTGGGGTACAGGTTGAAAATCGTATACCTTTTCCAGCGGGGTGTAACCGCCAATGGCCAAAGGTTCCGAGGTGGATTTTGATTGATAATGATCGAAATAACAGTGAGATCCTGGGCTCATGACTACAAAATGACCTTGTTGTGCAGCCGCGATTCCACCTTCCGTTCCTCGCCAAGACATCACCGCTGCACCGGGCGATAATCCTCCTTCCAATATTTCATCCCAGCCCATTAAATTTCGTCCCCGTTTTTTCAGGTATTGGTCCATTTGACCGATGAAATAGCTTTGAAGTTCGGTTTCATCCTTTAACTCTAAAATGCGCTTTTTCTTCTGACAATTCGGACAAGTTTTCCACCGAGTTTTAGGCACTTCATCACCGCCAACATGGATGTATTGACTGGGAAATAATTCCATAACTTCCTCCAGGATGTTTTGTAAAAAGTGGAGGCTACTATCTTTGGTGCAAAATACATCTTCAAATACCCCCCAAAGCCCAGGTACCGGTTGTTGTTTTCCGCTGCAGGAATATTCAGGGTAGGCGGCCAAGGCAGCCCGCGCATGTCCGGGCATTTCAATTTCCGGTACAATGGTAATTTGTCGATCAGCGGCATAGGCAACTACTTCTCGGATTTGTTCTTGGGTGTAAAAACCGCCGTAACGTTTTGTGTTCCAAGTTCTCGGAGACGTTGCGTAATGGTTTTCTACGGTGCTGTCGCGCCATGCGCCGATTTCGGTTAGCTTCGGATACCGTTTGATTTCGATGCGCCAACCTTGGTCGTCGGTTAAATGCCAATGAAAAATATTGAATTTATACATCGACATGAGATCGAGGTATTTTTTCACTTCATCTACGGTAAAAAAGTGCCTTGCCACATCGAGGTGCAGTCCTCTCCAACTGAATTTGGGATAATCTTTCACGAAACAAAGGGGGAGTTTAAGGCTCGAATCCACGGGGTTTATTTGGATGAGCTGAAACAAGGAATGGAGGGCATAAAAGCACGATGCCGGGCTGGTGTAAGCAATACGTATTTCTTTCGAAGTAATATTTAAGGAATAGGAATCCGGGTATCCACCCGAGATATATTGAAATTTTATGAGCCCTTTGTCTGCTTTATGGTCCAAATAATTGTGGGCTGAAGGCAAATAAAGTTTGGCTATTTCGGCGAAGATAACGTTGATTGGTTCAGGACAAGCATTTGAATCGAAACTGAGTTTTTGGGTTTCGAGAAATTCGTTTCCGCTGCCCGCTTTCACAAAGGTTACCGGCGTTGGTAGAATGTTGCATGTTGAATTTTGGGAAAAAAAATGCAAGCAAATCCAAAAATTACCCAAAAATAGCAGGCTGCGCATGGGTTAAAATTACACCAAAAAAGAAAAAAGCTACTCGCTGCCCGATTCTTAGTTTTTGTGAAGCGGTGGCAACTTAAGTTTTGTTTTGTCTTGTTCCAACGATTTGCTGTAATTCAGCAAAAATATGACCGTTGAAATCGGCACGTTTGGTCCGTTTTTTAAAGGGTTTTGTCGTTTGGTTCTTTTGTATTTTTGAAACATAGGCGTTTTTTTTGTGATTTAACGTAAGGTTTGTTGGATTATTGCCTTGAAGAATGTTGAGCATTATTTTTATCTTTGTTTGTCAGCATTAATACCCTATGCAAACAGCTATTCTTCCCGGTGTTGCCCATGGAGATCAAGTTCAGGCTATCTTTCAATTGGCTAAGTATAAAAAGTTTGCGCTGCCGGCAGTTAACGTGACCAGTTCTTCAACGGTTAATGCGGTCTTGGAGACTGCTGCTAAATTGAAGGCTCCGGTAATCGTTCAATTCTCTAACGGTGGCGCGAGTTATTTTGCTGGGAAAGGCCTTGCGAACGGGGGAGAAAAAGCGGCAATCCTTGGGGGGATTTCCGGTGCTCGACATGTGCATGAATTGGCCGAAGCCTATGGTGCAACCGTTATTTTGCATACCGACCATTGCGCTAAGAAGTTACTCCCCTGGATTGACGGATTGTTGGACGCGGGCGAGGTGCATTTTGCCCTGACGGGCAAACCGCTTTACAGTTCTCATATGTTAGACTTATCGGAGGAGTCACTTTATGAGAATATTGAAATTTGTAAATCTTATTTGGAAAGAATGTCCAAAATTGGCATGACCTTGGAAATCGAATTGGGCATAACGGGTGGGGAGGAGGACGGAGTGGATAATTCGGGAGTAGACAGTTCCAAACTGTATACGCAGCCCGAAGAAGTTGCCTTTGCGTATGAAGAATTGATGAAAATTTCTCCAAGATTTATCATTGCAGCAGCGTTTGGGAATGTACACGGCGTTTACAAACCGGGTAATGTGGTTTTGAAACCCGTTATTTTGAAAAATTCGCAAGATTACATCCAAGCCAAATTTTGTACAGGACATAATCCCGTGGATTTTGTGTTTCATGGGGGTTCGGGATCGCCCTTGGAAGAGATTCGTGAGGCGATCGATTACGGGGTGATTAAAATGAACATTGATACCGATTTGCAATTCGCCTTTACGGAGGGAGTTCGCGATTATGTTGTTAAGAACGTTGACTACCTCCGGACGCAAATTGGGAATCCAGAAGGCGACGATAAGCCCAATAAAAAGTACTACGATCCGAGAAAATGGATGCGCGACGGTGAACTTACGTTCATGAAGCGTTTGGAACAAACCTTTTCCGATTTAAATAACATCAATACATTATGAGTTGGTTTAAAAGAAACAAAGAGGGAATTACCACCAAAACAAAAGATAAAAAAGAAAGTCCCGATGGTTATTGGTCAAGGTGTTCGAATTGTAAAACCCTCTTTATAACGGAAGATTTAGCGAAAATGAATTTCGTTTGCGACCGTTGTTCACACCATGAGCGAATCGATGCACAGACATATTTTAACATGATTTTCGACGAGGGTAATTTTTCAGAGTTAGATGCATCGCTCAGTTCCGGAGACCCTTTAAAATTTGAAGATACTAAGAAATACACCGACCGTATTAAGAATACCCAAAAGGTGACAGGGTTGAAAGACGCTATTCGCGCTGCACATGGTACCGTGGAAGGGCAACCTCTGGTAGTTGCGGCCATGGATTTCGGTTTCATCGGCGGATCCATGGGAAGCGTAATGGGAGAAAAAATTTCTCGCGCCATTATGAAAGCGATTGAGCTTAAAGCAGCATTTATGATCATATCGAGGTCAGGAGGCGCCAGAATGATGGAAGCCGGTTATTCCTTGATGCAAATGGCGAAGGTTTCCGGTAATTTAGGATTGCTCTCAGAGGCGAAATTACCCTACATTTCCTACTTAACCGATCCTACTACCGGGGGGGTAACCGCTTCGTTCGCTATGCTTGGAGATATCAACATCGCAGAGCCCGGTGCACTGATTGGTTTTGCCGGACCGCGAGTAGTGAAAGAAACCATTGGAAGAGATCTTCCCGACGGTTTTCAAACCTCGGAGTTTTTATTGGAGCACGGATTTTTAGACTTCATCATTGATCGAACGGAAATCCGACCTAAATTAGGGCAGGCCATAAGGCTGTTTATGAGTTGATGAAATTTACTAAACTCACGGACGACAGTTCTTGGTTGATTGAAACGACCGATTTTTCCTTGGTGATTGATCCGTGGTTTACCCGTTCTCAAGTAGACGGTTTTGCATGGTTCTCATGGCAAGAACGTTCTAAAACCTACGGCCCTTTTAATTTTTCATCGATGAAAGGATTGACCGTATTGGTCTCTCATCCTTTTTCCGACCATTGCCATAAAGAAACCTTATTGACTTTTCCCGAAAATACGGTTGTCGTGGCGGAGTCTCGTGCCTTAAAGAAAATTCAATCATGGCGATACTTTGAACACGTGCTACCGCTTGAGCGAGCTCCTTTTGGCGTCGAGCAAATTACCACGCCGAGTCTATTGAATCAAACCCATCACGCCTTTTTATTGCACTTGGAGGGACTTCATGTGCTATACGCCCCTCATGGTGTTCGAGCTAACGATTCGTTGCCGCAGGTACATGGACTCATTACTACAACCACTACCTATAAATTACCCTGTTTCCTCGGTGGAACCGTCAATCTTGGACTTCGAGAAGCGGAAAAGGTCTTGGCTAAAACTGGAGCAGCTTGGGTACTCACCACCCATGATCAACCAAAAGAAAGCAAGGGACTAGTGGGGTTATTTGCCAAACCTACTTATGAGAGCAGTCCTGCATTTCATGCGTTGAAAGCCGGAGAATCCTTAACGCTTACTGAGCTTGTTTAAGGTTATGTGACGCTGGGCATTGGATTTAAACGCTGTTACCCCATCAATGCGTTTCTTGAGGTGCTTCAAGGATGAATTTTCAACCCGTTTGCGCCAAAGGATGTAGCTGCTTCTTTTAAGTTCTTTTCGCATTAGCGCACGCACCGCACTTTCAGACAACTGAAATTGAGCCTTGATGGCATCAAAGGGAGTTCGGTCTTCCCAGGCCATCTCTACGATGCGATCTACGATTTCCGGACTCATGATTTGATGCGTGGAGGCTTATCAGGTTTCGCATATTCAAAACGCTGCACCAAGGTTCCTCGCGTGTAGGCATCCAACCCGATGCACCCCACAATACCAGCCTTAGTTAAGTCGGCAAAACCATCGGGGGCAACAATTTCTTCGGGGTACTTAATCCACTGTACCTCGCCAATTACCAGATTTGTTCCGTTGAGCGGTATGGCGATATTATTTCGAAATGCAACTCCAATGGCAATAGGTGAACTGGCCACGAGGGGTGCGTGAAAGCCCTTGAGGTATTCGGCATCGAGCCCCGTTTGATCAAATTCTGATTGTTCTCTTAAATAACGGGCTGCGGTTTGGTGCGCCGCTGCGATGTCGCTTTCAGCAATAAGATTTACCGTATATTCTTTGGTGGATAAAATATTTTCGTACGTATGTCGTTGGACGGAATCCGGTCTAAAAATAATGCCCAACAGAGGAGGATTAGAACCGATGTGAACCAAGGAATTGAAGATGGCAAGGTTGGTTCGGTCCTGAAAATCCTTGGTGCCAATCAGGCAAATATTTTTATGCCCGACGATGCTGTTAAAATACTGCGTCCTGTAACGCTGCTCTAGGGCATCGTATTCCGAACGTTTAAGAAGTCTTTTTAACATATGTCAATAACCATTTTTCTTGTAAATTGTTTGATCATGTACCCCGATGAGTCGGCGTTCCGGCAAGAAAATCAAAGTTTTGAGAAAATCTAGCGGTCTTCCTCAACCTTGATGGATTTTTTTAAGAAGGGGAACATGTATTACCTTTACCCTATGAAAATTGAACAAATTTACACCGGATGTTTAGCTCAGGGGGCTTATTATTTAGTTTCTGAGGGTGAGGCGGTTATCATAGACCCACTCCGCGAAACAACCCCCTATCTTCAACGACTTGAGACGGATAGGGTTCGGCTCAAATACATTCTTGAAACGCATTTTCATGCAGATTTCGTTTCAGGACATGTGGATTTGTCGAAGGCTACTGGTGCCCCCATAGTTTATGGGCCGAATGCTATGCCCGATTATGATTTTTATGCGGCAAAAGACGAGGAGGTGCTTGTTTTTGGCGCCTGTTCGATAAAAGTGCTGCACACTCCAGGCCATACGATGGAGTCGACTTGTTACTTGTTGTTGGATGAACAGGGCAAAGAAAAGGCCTTATTTTCAGGAGACACCCTTTTTATCGGAGATGTTGGTCGTCCCGATTTAGCACAAAAAGCGGCTTCCATGACCCAAGAAGAGTTAGCGGGAACCCTGTTCGACTCACTGCGTCAGAAGATCCTGACCTTGCCGGATGATATCAGCGTATACCCGGCTCATGGGGCAGGAAGCGCTTGCGGCAAAAACATGTCGAAAGAGACGTTTGATTCATTAGGAAATCAGAAGAACTCCAATTACGCTTTAAGAACTGACATGACCCGAGAAGAATTTATTCAAGAAGTTACCGATGGTTTGCTGCCACCTCCGGCTTATTTTGGGCAAAATGTTGCTATGAATAAATCGGGTTATACTCCTTTCAACGAGGTAATGACAAGCGGGTTAACGCCCTTGGATTCTTCTTGCATTCAAGCCATGGAGGAGGATGTGTTGTTGTTAGATACTCGTTCAGCAGGGGAATTTGCGAATGGATTTATTCCAGGTAGTATTTTCATTGGGCTTGACGGGCAATTTGCTCCTTGGGTGGGGGCCTTAATTCCCAGCGTGGAACAAAAAATGGTGTTGATTACCTCCGCAGGTAAAGAAGAAGAGGCAGTCCGAAGGTTATCCCGGGTTGGGTATGACCACGTGATGGGATATTTAGAAGGAGGATTTGCTGCATGGCAAGGATCTGTGGATCGCATTGAACGCTTGGAAGCCGAGGATGTTGCGAAAGGACTAGCTTCTGATGCAACACTCATCGATGTACGAAAACCGGGTGAATACGACGCGGATCACTTAACGGAAGTCCCGAATATCCCGTTGGATTTCATCAACGAACGCATGGGAGATTTTCCACGAGACGCTTCCATCGTGCTGCATTGCGCTGGAGGATATCGGAGCATGATTGCAGCATCCATCTTAAAAGCGCGGGGATATCAAAAGGTTAGGGACGTTGTTGGGGGCTATAGCGCCTTGTCTAAAACAGATTTGCCTAAAATGAGTTCGATTTGTACCAAGGGTTGAACTAATTTCTAACCTTGCCAAATCGATGCACGGTAATGCTGCCGGCACTGTAGGAACAAACCCAAGCTTCTAAACTTTCGTTGTCTTCATACACGTCCACTCCGACAGGCTTCCCAGGGCACTCTATGGAATGCATCAATTGAAAGCGGTCGTCGAGCACTTTGTACACCATCAGCCGGTTACCGGAGTAACAGGTAACAAAAAGGTATTCTCCGGATTTGGATAAGGCCATCGTTCTCGGTTGGGCCTCGGTGCTTGCCTTGAACAACATGGTCCCAGTACTGGGATCAACGCAGGCAATTTGCCCCGCTGAGTTGAACGAAACTAAGAGCCTTCCTTTTTTATCCTGTAAAATGTGCCGTGGATTAGAAACCACTTTAATTTCCGTTGTTTTCTCCCACGTTTTGTTGTCGATTATGGCTAGGCTAGAGCCTCCCATGATCGCGACGTAGGTTAAGTTCGCTGTTTCGTCCATGACGATTCCCCTCGGAATGCTGCTTACGGCTGTATTTTTAATCACTTTTCCGAAAGGATACGTTCGGTTGTTGATTTCTAAAACACTGACATTGTAGGAATGCCAATTGCTGACCATCAAATAACGGTCATCGGAGGTACAAGAAATGACTTTCGGCGTTTTACCGGTTAAAATAATGGGACTGTAAAGCGTGTCTTGGGTTATTCCTTGGGCATTTTGGAGGTAAATCAACTTGTCGGTTTTTCCCAAGGGCTTGTTTTGGGGGTCAAATAGCCGTATGGGGACGATGCCTCCTGCGTTGTGCAAAGAAACCCAAAGAATGCTGTCGTGATGCGTGAGAAAAGCTTCCACCGGCTTTTCCTCGTAAGAATCAATCTCTTTACCGTCGTCGTAATCCCAGCCTTTCCCTGGGGTAGCTTTGAATTGAAAGATGCGGGTTATCCTCCGTTGCTTTCGGTCGAATTCGTAAACCGACATGCCTTCGAGGTTCATGGCATAGAGGAAATTCATGTTCTTACTGAATACGACCGATTTCGTGCCTCCGCTCGCATCCAAAACTGCTCTTTCCAAAAAGGATAGGCTATCTGAGGGTTGGAATTCATGGGATTGCCGGACTTTGTTTGGTGGCGAACTTTTCGAAGGCTGGCTGGTTTTGGAAGGTTCTCCGGACTTACAGCTCAGGCCAATCCACAAGAAACTTAGGGTTAATAACCAAGTTGTGAAGCGTTTATTCATGATGTTTTTTGGTCATTAAATGGAATCCAAGACCAGCACTTATACCGTATTGAGCTAAGGAAACGGAGGACAAGGGCGTCTTTCGAATCCATCCATTGCTAAAGTTGATTTCTGCGAAAAAGTGGCAGTACTTTGAAAAATAATAAGACGTACCTGCCTTCAATAGGTAGGAAGGGCATGCACTCCATTTAAAACGCGAAGGAACATTGACGTAAGGATCTTGAGCCATTTCGGCAAGTACCATTCCCGGTTCGGCATGAAGGTTGATTTTCCAGTTCTTCTTACCCAAGTGATAGCCAAATCCAGCATAGATGGAAGCATAATTACGGGGGAATTTTTCGGGTGAATTGGTGAACAAAAGTAGACCGTTGGGAGCCATGAAGTTGGCCTCACCCCGAACACTGATCTTGGGTTCTAAAACATACTCCATAAATCCATGGATCAAGGCTACGGTAGTTTCTTGCATGTAGAAACGAGTGGGTGCTATGGTGGCGCTTGCGCGCAACAAGGAGGGCTGAAAAAAGCATGCCTTTTCTTGGCCATATGCCAGGGTACTTGCGATCAAGAATAGACCTATTATCTTTTGGTGAATCCCCATAATCTGGCAATTTTATAATTGAAACTCAAGGTAACCAGTAAGTGACCCGCCAAAGAGGCTCCTTTATGCTCATGGAAACTCAAGGTGTTGGAAGTGAAATCATAATCGGTTTCGATGTGATTACCTAAGTGTATCATGTACTGCCCGGTAAGTGAAATGTCGAATTTTGGCGATAATTCCAGATGTGTTCCGAGTCCGGCTTGCACTGCAGAACTCCATCGCTCGGCATACAATGCTCCGTCCAACGCATTTGTGCCATCTTTCGCCTCAATTTTGGAATAATCAAAACAATGGCCTGCCAGGATGTATGGACGGAATTTAGGTTTAAATTGCGCTGTTTGACGGAAATAGTCAAAGCTGTTAATTGGATAAAATAAGACACTCCATCCGATGTGGGAATCCGTTCTATGGGCATAATTGAGGATGTCGCTGGTGATGTAATCAAAAAACCAATCGGTATTGACCGCATCGGAAAAGCGTAAGCGAAATTGTCCGCCAACCCCGGTTCCTGTCATTTCATTTTTATGGTCATTAAATAAACTTACCGTAGTTCTTCCCCCTAAGGAGAGCATTCCTGCAGGATTGAATGTTCTTTGATCTTGGGCGTTGACCTGCAGCGCAAAAAAAAATAGCAATAACAGGAAAATCGGTTTCATGAATACGAAGTTAAGAAAGAATTTGATTTTGTATCTTCGCAAAAAGAAACGGTATGCGGGTTTACTTGGACAACGCGGCTACTACACCGATGGCGCCTGAAGTGGTTGAAGCGATGAGCGATGTGTTGCGAAATCATTTTGGAAATCCTTCCTCCTCGCATGCCTTTGGTCGTTCCTCTAAGGCCCTGTTAGAAACGGCGCGAAGGAATATTGCCCGCCACCTTAATTGTTCGTCCTCCGAATTGTTCTTTACTTCCGGAGGAACTGAGGCAGATAACCTCGCTTGCCATATTGCCGTCAAAGAGTTAGGAGTTCAGCGCATTATTTCAACATCGATTGAGCACCACGCTGTTGGGCATGCCTTGGAAATGTACCGAGAATGTTCGAACGTTCGTATCGATTGCTTAAGGCTTGATAGCCAGGGGCATATTGACCTAGAAGAATTGGAGGCCTTGTTGCAAGAACCCATCCCCACCTTGGTTTCTTTAATGCACGCCAACAACGAAATTGCAACCTTAATTCGGCTCGAAGAAGTAAATAAGGTGTGTCGAAAATACGGGGCATATTTTTTTTCAGATACCGTACAAACTGTCGGGCATTATGCCTTCGATTTGGCCGCTCTCAATATGGATTTTATTACCTGTGCTGCGCACAAATTCCATGGGCCAAAAGGCATTGGGTTTCTGTACGTAAACCAACGCATTAAAATGGCACCAATGATTTTAGGCGGATCTCAGGAACGCGGGTTTCGCGGTGGAACGGAGAACCTATCAGGGGTTGTTGGTTTATCGAAAGCCTTCGATTTGGCCTACGAGAACCTTGAGGTTCATCAAACCCATATTCAAGGATTAAAATCCTACATGATGGAACGGTTAAAGGCGAATTTTTCACAAATTACGTTTCACGGGGATGTTACTCCGGAAGGTTCGTTATACACGGTGCTCAACGTTGGTTTTCCACCGACTGAGAAAGCGAGCATGTTGTTGTTCACCTTAGATTTGAAAGGAGTAGCGGCAAGCGGGGGCAGCGCCTGTACCTCAGGAGCTACTCAAGGATCTCATGTATTAGAAGGAATTGGCGCAGATATGAGTCGTCCGAATGTGCGCTTTTCCTTTTCAAGGTATACTACCAAAGAGGAAATAGATTTCGCATTGGAACAAGTTTTTTCAGCCTTTGCGGTCGCTCTAGCATAATGAATGCTCGAAAGAACGTATTGTTTTTAGCTTCCTGGTATCCAAATCCGAGCAATCCCACCGTAGGAAACTTCATCCAAAAACATGCTGAAGCCGCTGCATTGGTGCATGATGTCGTAACCCTCTCGGTTCATAGCAGGGAGGATGGGGAGTTTGTGGTAGAAAAAACATCCCGTGGAAACCTGACGGAATTACGGGCATATTACCCTAAGGCCAGCGGACTTTTCAAGCGCCTCATTCAATATAACCGTTTCAGAAAGGCTGTGGCTTTGGGAGTACGTACTTATCGTCAGGTCGTTGGTGAACCCGATGTGTTGCACTTGAATGTTGTTTTTCCAGTAGGATTGTTCGTTAAACAGCATTTTCCTACCGTTCCGCTAGTCATCACTGAGCACGCCAGCGGTTTACACGATGGGCCCAACGCCTATTCGAAATGGATGTTACAACGAATGATACCGGTTTACCAGCAGGCGACGGCCAATCTTCCTGTGAGTGCGAATTTGGGAGAGCGTATCAAAGCCTTGGCCGGAACTTCGTATCAGGTGTTACCCAATGCGGTAAGCGAGGAGATTTTTGATTTACCGATTGAATCAACTTCTGGCAATCGCTTGGTGCATATTTCAACCTTGTATGAGGTGGCGAAGAACGTTCACGGGATTTTACGTGCCGTGCATCGCTTGTCCGAAAAAACACAAGATTTCGAATTTCACATTATCACGGATGGGGATGCAACGCAGGCAAAAGCGCTGGCAAGCGAATTGGGTTTGCTGGACCGTTTCGTGTTTTTTCACGGAACCATGAAAACGCAGGAAATTGCCAATTTCCTCAAAACTTGTAAGGCCTTAGTGCTGTTCAGTAATTATGAAAATTTTCCCTGCGTGATCCCCGAAGCGTGGATGAGCGGGGTTCCTGTTATAGCAACGGCGGTCAATGGTATACCTGAATTTGCCCATGCGGAAAATAGTATCTTAGTCGAGCCACGCAACGAGGAGCAGCTCACCCAAGCCATGTTGGAAATAGTACATGGAAAATCTTTCGACCCAAAGTTACTTCGTGCATATGCCCTCGAGCATTTTAGTTATGCAGCTGTCGCTAAACGATTGGATGAGGTGTATAAGAGGTTGGGGCGCTAGGTTGAAATGGCGATAAAGGGTGTAAGGAATTTTTTTTGGTTTTTGATTAAACCCCTACCTAAACGAAAACTTTCGCTGTAAGAAGTAACTGATCGTGACCACCACCACCGAGGCAAACACATTGCAGAGCGAAGCATTCCATGCATAGGTGTCCACCATGAGTTTGATGAGGATCCAGTTGACGGTCGCAGAAATCAAGGCACTCAATCCATAACGGAAAAACTGAACACGCCCTCTCAGTTGACTTTCCGTAAACACTACGTACCGCATCATAACAAAACCAAATAGAAAGCTGAACATGCCGCAGATTGCGGCAATTACCGTATAGCTGTGTACCGGGTGCTCCAAAACGGGGAGCTCCACGATATGGCTGTTGATGACCCATTTGTCTAAGATCCAAAATAAGATCCAGCCTAAAACTAAATTGGTGCATCCCGCGACCGCGTAGTAATAAGTGGTCTTATCAAAGATTCTTGACACTAACGGATAAAAAATATCGAGAAATGTGCGTATGATACTTACCATGTTATTTCCATTCTACTTCATAGCCAGTGTGCCTACGAATATTTAATACTAAATAATGGTCGATATACAAATATTGCCCACGAATTCCAGTCAGTCGACCACTTATTCTTGGCTCTTTGTCGAGGGTTAGAGAGGCCACTTTTTCTGGGTATGCCAACACGGGATACGTAAACGAGTATAGGGTTTCATCTTCAGTGAAATATTGCCCAATATCTTCTGGGAGTTGGTCCAATAGGCCCCATTTCTCTTCGACCAAATCGATGGAGTGCTCCTGAATATTCCGCAACATGTTTTGCCAGTTGGTTTTGTCGCTGTACATCTCTTTGAGGGCGACCTCCATCACCCCAGCAAGGTAACGGTTCGGAGTCTCTGCTAAAATGATGGCCTCACGAGCGCCTTGATCCATCCACCGGGTTGGCATTTGTGTTGCGCGCGTTACACCCACTTTTACTAAGTCGGTAGCTGCTAGGTACACGTAATGCGGTTGGTTATGGTTTTTTTCTTCGTAGGCTAAATCCCGTCCTTTCCCTAAATGTGCTTCACACAATTCCGGGTGCAAGATACAAGGACTCGCCTCGGGCGCCGCTAAGAAACAAGGGTAACAAAACCCTTCACCAAAGGATTTGTTCGTGGATTTTGAACATTTCCGGCAGAAGATATTCCCGGTATATTGGATCAGGATTTCTTTACCAATCCGTTCGTTCAGTAAGGTGCCATCGGCTAAAAAATACTGAACCGTATCCTCATGCTTGGTATGAAGTTTTTCTAAAATCATTCCCTCGGCAGTATGTTCATTTTATCGGCAAAATGGTAGCAATAGTCGCGTAAGTCTTCGCAAATGTTGGTTTCGCCGGTCGCTTTTTCAAAGCTATCGGCCATGGTTAACAAGGATTGATGAAAAAATTGTTTCATTTCATCCACGGTCATGTCTTCTGTCCATAAGTCAATGCGCAGGGCGTTGTTCTCTCTGGCGTCCCATATCGATAAAAAAAATGCTTTGGTGGAGGCATCATGGTGCCCGCTGTCCGTTGCCGACCAATGGATGGTCTCAGGAACGTTGTTTTCGTTAAGAGAAACAGCAAGTTCGATGGTGGATGTTTTATTCATATCAGGTTTTTTCGGGGGCCTCGTAGGCTTGTAGTAAGGTTAAGTATGGTAAGTTGAGCAGCTCCTGCAAACTTGGCGAATGATTTTCAACATATTGCCTAACGATTCGGTAACCCAAGAATTGTCCAAGGCGATCGGGGCTTTTGTTGGGTAAGCCGCGAGTGAAGGGCCCTTCGTGCAGTAAGCTTTGTTTGGTGTCTTCGTTTCGATCGTACAGCAGTTGCTCGTCCACGAGGTATTTCCATACTGCCCATTCGCTCGCTAAGGCCCATTGGTAATCCGCTTCTGAATAGCGCAGAACAACGGCCACAGGCTCTTCGGAAAGCAGTTTTTCAACAATGAAAAGAAGTTTTCCCCAGCGAATCATCTCTTCGGCATACCCTTCTTTAGTTTCTTCAAGGGCGTGGGTATTCAACCATCCCAAAATGGCATCCCGCAACAAGTAACGTTCTTCCATGCCTTCTTTGATCCATCCAAAAAATTGGTCGGAAGGCAGTTTTTGGATGCACGTTGATTTGGCTCCAAGATAACGCTCCAAACCGATGGCTATCGATTTTTTAGAACAAAATACCGAGCTGGTAAATGCAGCATTCATCCACACCACATTTTTCGGTGGTTCGGTGTTTGGCAACAAGGCCTTCATTCGCTGACAAGCCTCTTGTAATTTTCGGTGGTGTTTTGCTTTGGAAACAGCAAATTTTACCGAGATTTCTCGCTCGAGTGCTTGGACGTAAGGGTCGTTATAAATCAAACTTAAACGCTGCAGAAAAGCAGTATCAGGTTGAACCGGAATACGGTAACAATAACCAAACAAGTATCCGAATACATCGCTGTCAAGGGTTTTTAGTTGATTTCTTACCTTGAGTTGGTTGAGCGGATTTTGGCTCGATAGAAGGGAATCAGCATGGTAAAAGCGAAGGTCAAACTTTATTTCATGAAGGTTGACTTGGTAAGGATCTTGATGACAAGAGGAAAATACGAGTAGGGTAGAGCAAAGCAAGATATGAACAAGGTGGTTCATCTCAACCGATTATTTTTAATTTTGTAAAAATACTATAATCCAAAAGTCTATGAAAACCTTGAGTTCTATTTATTTGTTGACTTTACTTGCTTTAATCTGCTCGCTGCATGTTCTCGCTCAGTCTGATTCTACGAAAAACACTCCGCTTCCTAGATTGCAAGCGGGTATGACCGGTAACTTTGCCATAAACATGGTGCAATCCGCAGATGCTTATTTTAACCCAACGTCATTTAATCGCGACCTGGCGGTTGGAATGATTTTTAATACGCGTTTCAAAGGTTCGCCGAATTTAGGACTTTCAACAGGACTCGAGTTTGAATTCACCAAGTTGAATTACGGTATGAAAGACTCGGTATTCTACCGCTTTGCGGGTAACAATATTTTGCAAAAAGATGAAACAGGTGGAACTACCTATTTGCTTACGGATCGCCAATACAGCACGGTTAGCTTAGCAGTTCCCGTTATGATGCTTTTTCGCATGCAACCCATAGGAGATTGGATTATTTTTGGAAAATTTGGAATTCGAAACAGCTTCGTTGTATCGCAAAGGATTAATGACATTGGTTTTGATATGGGAAAAGATGCGCAAAACAATACCACATGGACTTCAAGCAGCAACGCTAACATGAAGTCTTTCGGAGAAAGTTTTTTTTACCGTGGTTCAGTCGGTTTTTCTGCGGGTGCGCAATGGAATTTCGCTGGCACCACCTCACTGGTTCCAGAGCTCGGGTTTTATTACGGATTGATACCCTTACATCTACGAGGCATCGAGAACAATTATACATTGACGAGTTCCGCATCAGGTCAAGGTGGTTCATATTTTTACCCAAAGGCTCGGCAAAACCAACTTATATTTAAAGTTTCCCTGTTGTTTTAGGGTGGAGCAACTGGCCTCTCATATCGTAAAATGGTTAGCGGTTTATTGCAGGGATGCACAACAATCGGGGTTTGTTGTGGGAATTTCAGGGGGTGTTGACTCCGCGCTCACTTCGACGCTTTGTGCCAAAACAGGCCTAAAAACAATCGTACTGAGCATGCCTATCCATCAGGAAGCAGATCACTTGTTTCGAGCAAGAAAGCACATGGATTGGCTTTGTGAGCATTTTTCCAACGTTGAAAGGTTGGAGATTGATCTTACTCCGGTATTTTTAAGTTTGAAAAGTTCTCTTCCAGGGGGCACCTCAGATCACGACCTAAGCATGGCGAATACACGTTCCCGTTTGCGTATGACCACGCTTTATGCGGTTGGTCAAGCCCATGGCTGTTTGGTGGCGGGTACCGGGAATAAGGTAGAGGATTTTGGGGTTGGGTTCTATACAAAATACGGAGACGGTGGCGTGGATTTAAGCCCCATTGCAGATTTATCAAAAACGGAGGTTTGGAAATTGTCTGAATACCTTGGAATTGCTCCGGAGATTATCTCAGCCAAACCTACGGATGGATTATGGGCAGATGACCGTAAAGACGAGGATCAGTTGGGGGCAAGTTATCCGGAATTGGAATGGGCCATGAGTTTTCAAGGCGATGAGAACTCTTTATCGCCTCGCCAGAATGAGGTGCTGGCTATTTACCGCCGCTTTAATAAGTTGAATCGGCACAAAATGGAACCCATTCCCGTTTGTCGAATTCCTCAGGTATTAAAGACTTAAAGCGATTCAGGGGCTAGTCGGAAACAAGCACCCTGAAGGGAATCGTTGAGTTGAATTTGACACCCTAAACGGCTGTTGGTCTTTACAAAAAAAGCCTGGTCCAACATATCCAATTCGGCGTCGCTTTGTTCGGGAAGTATGGTGTTTGATTCTAGGTAAACCTGGCACGTGGCACACATAGCCATACCGCCGCATTCCCCAAGTACCGGTAGTTCATACGCCCTGCACAATTCCATCAGGTTCATATTCATGTCCGTGGGGCCTGTTAATGTGTGCGACTGTCCTTCTCGGTCGACAACGGTGACGGTTACTTCGTGCATATCAATTAAAAATTCTAAGGGAGTTTGAGCCGTTGAATTGCGTGGCATACTGCCGCAGTCCAAAGGCGCTGTTGGAGATCGGAGCCCCATCGTACAACGAAAAACTTGCGTTGTTGCACGAATCAATCAGTTCAAGGAAATTATTCGGGTTAGGGTAAAGGGGCAAGGGACAGGTTCCCTCAGGATCAGCTGGAGAATGCCTGTCGAAGGCAACAAATTCATCCAAGGTTTTACGATACACGATAATTCCTCTTGAGCCGGCGTTCACGTAGGCATAACCGCTAACTCCTTGGAGGGCATAATATCCCGGCAACCCGAGATCAATGGTAATATCAACGGGAAGGTTCGGTACCGGATTTTGGTTGTTTTTGTGACAAGCTCCGATTAAAAAGACGGAAACAAAAATCACGAGCGTTCGTTGAAGCATACCTGCAAAGGTAAAATAAATGACGAGAATTATTAAGGTCTGTTGTTATTCGTTGCTCGTAGCAATTATGATGTTAGGTTCCTGCAAAAGCCGCAATCATGCATCTTTTGAAAAGCACCGTGCCGCGGAATTCAAAAAATACGAGAAGGAGCAGAAACGTAAGCGAAAAGCCAAGAAGAAAGCGTTTAAAAGGCACCGAAAAAATCAGGCCAAACCGATGCGAAAGCAAATGAAAAAAGACTTAAGGAAATTGCGCAGGGATAAAAGAAGAAATCAGCGCAGGTTTGGTTAATGCTCAAACCAATGTTTCCCATTGATCCATTAACTGGTCTAATTTATTTTTAAGTGAGTGGTATTCGCTAATTAAGGCGTTATAGTTGCTTTCATGGTACTGAGTTTCTACCAACTGCTTTTCCAATTCGGACAGTTTGCCCTCTGTCTCTTCAATAAGTCGCTCCGTTTTTTGCAATTTATTCTTGCGTTCTCGGCCTGCTTGATCCGTTTTTGGAGCCGCATTGCTTGGAGACTCTGTGTTTTTTTGCACGGAGTGATGATCCACTTTGGGCGCTTTATGCCTCAAATATTCGTCTAACTCAAAATGGTGGATTGTTAAGCCTTGGTTTTCAATGTCCCAAATGCGGTTGGTTAGACCCGACAGAAATTCACGGTCGTGGGATACAATTATAAAGGTGCCCTCGTAGTTGACAAGAGCATTTTTCAAGATTTCTTTTGATGGGATATCCAAATGGTTAGTAGGTTCATCGAGAATCAGAAAATTGGACGGACTTAACAGCATTTGACATAGGGCCAAGCGGGTGCGTTCCCCGCCCGACAAGATGCCAACTTTTTTATGTATATCCTCTCCGCTGAACAAAAAAGTCCCTAGTAAACTTCGGATTTGGAGCCGAATGTCGCCTTTAGCCACTTGGTCGACAGCCTCAAAAATGGTCTGGTTTGGATCTAACTGCTCTGCTTGATTTTGAGCGAAGTAACCTATCCCTACGTTGTGGCCATATGCCACCGAACCTTCATAATCGATGGCCTTCATGATAACTTTTAACAAAGAGGATTTACCAATGCCGTTCGGACCGAGTAAGGCAATTTTTTCTCCCCGACCTACCGTGATGGAGACCGATCGAAATAAGGGCCGTTCATAGGTTTTTCCAACCCCCTCCATGTTGAGCACCCATTTGCCAGGTTGTACGCTCAGGGGAAACCGCACGCGCATCCCAGAATACTGGTCGTTTTCGATTTCGATGCGTTCTGTCCTATCCAATTTTTTGATCAACGATTGGGCAAAAGCGGCCTTCGACTGTTTGGCCCTGAATTTTTCAATGAGCATTTCGGTTTGTTTGATTGCCTTATCTTGCTGTTTTTTGGCTCCCTCCAAACGTTCGCTTTCTTCGGCCCTTCGCTCTTTATATCGCGAATAGCCAAAGGGGTAATCGATAATTTTGCCCATGCTTATTTCAAGGGTTCTTTTGGTGATGTTATCCAGAAAAAGGCGATCGTGGGAAATGAGGATAACGGATCCTAAAAACCGTTGCAAGTAGTTTTCCAACCAGGCGATGGAAAGAATATCCAAGTGGTTGGTGGGTTCATCCAGGAGCAGAACATCAGGATCATTGACGAGGATTCGGGCAAGTTCCGCCCGCATTTTCCACCCTCCGGAAAAAGTGTTCAAGGGACGATGAACGTGATCTTTAGCAAATCCCAATCCTTCCAGCGTGTTCATTATTTTCTCCTCCCAATGGTAACCTTCATGAATCTGAAAAGCCTCGTTGCATTCCGATAATTCATTTAAGAGGTTCAAATAACTTTCCGATTCGTAATCGGTTCGCAACGTAAGTTCATTGTTAATTTCCTCTAGGCGGGTTTTAAGCTGGGTGAACTGATCGTTGGATTGCTCGAGGTAGGAAAACACCGATAGTTCCGTTTCAATTTTGATATCCTGGGAAAGAAAGCCATAACGACAATTTTTGGGGAAATGAATTTTACCTTCCGAGGGGGTTGTTTGGCCAGTTAATAGCCGTAGGAGCGTTGACTTTCCAGCCCCATTCTTACCTACTAAGCCAATTTTATCGCCTCTATTGATTTGCAGGCTGACCTCTGCGAACAGGTAGCCTTGTGGCAGGAAATACCCCAATTTTTCCAAAGAAATCATGCGCAAAAATACACCTTAGATTGGAAAGGATCTTCACATTTTTAGCATTCCCTCGCACAAAAAATGCTGTACAGCGAACCAAATTCCCAAAAAAATGTTTAATTTGTATATATTTCAAGATTTAACAATGGGTAGACCGCCAACACGACCGGCAAGATTAAAAAACGGTTTTTACATAGAATTAAAAGTTCCAGGATCAAGTTCCATCTTAATTCGCAGAGATACCAAAGAGCAGATGATGATGGCTGCGGAGGAGTATTCACGTTCCAAGACGGTGATCATACGCGGCGAAATGTTCAACGACAAATGGATAGCTGAGAACTCCAAAGGATAATGAGCGCCTCTGGTTTTCGTTTCACTCCCTGGTTGGTGGGTTTTTTCTTAGCGCTCATTGCCATACCTTATTTGATATATGCCCAGTTTTTTGGCCTGGCTAAGGTTCTAGGCATAGCAGTTACGCTAGCTTTGGTGGTCGTATTGCGTATTTGGTTATATCGGTTGAAAAAGCAAGGAGCTAAGGAGCGCTACGCTTTTACGACCAACGATGCCTATGACCTGCACGCGCTTGTTCCAGCGTGCAAATCCCTTTCTTCGGAGGACCTCAAATCACTACATCATCGCCTTGGGCTCATCATGGGGGCCATGACGGTGCAAAACCCGCATCAATTGGCCATAGAAACGAGTGCTAAGCAACTCGCTATTTCGGGAGCCCTTTACGCTTTCATGCATGTCGAAAATCCCAAGGAGATTCAATGGATTATTCGAGATGAACCGTCAAAAATTGAAGGTAATCAGATGGTTTTAGGGCTTGGGGAACTCCATGAATACCTGAATAAATTGAGTCCTAAAACGATTTCGGTACGCCTTTAAGATTTTTTCCAGTCGCTGAGTTTGGAACTTATACCAAGGCTGTTGTTGATGCCCGCTTGGGAGTTTATGATGAATCCGTAATCCAGGTGAAATTTGCGAAAATGTAAACCAACACCGAAAGATAAGCCCGCCATTCCCGGGCGTTGTTCCAATTTCAATTCTTGTCGACGATGATAATCAAACCCGATGCGCAATTGAAAGGCTCCTCGGGTAATCAACTCGGCATTGATCGCAAGGTGACGTCCAATTTGTTCCAAAAAACTAACGCTGGGAGGCTGAAGGGTATCGCCCGTAAGACCGTCTATACTCGGCAGAATGGAAGGATCAAAATATCCTATTTTCCATTGGTTGAGGTGATGCCCTATGAACGTAAATCTCAATGGGGCATGCTTTAATTGAATACTGAGCGCTGCCTGAATTTCCAAGGGTAGGGGCCTTAGCGCCTGTCCGCTTGTATACCCTTTGAATTGAACGCCAACGTTTTTCGCCAGAAGCGAAGCGTATATTAATTCGTTTTTAGCGCGGTATTGGACGGAAAAATTTCCAGTGACACCGTAAGAGGAGTAGGTTTCGAGGTATGAGCCTATTAGGCTGGAATTGATGCCTAAGGTAAATATGGGATTTAGCTTATAGGCAAAACTCGCGCCAGCATTAAAATCGAAGGCATTAAATTCATTGGTTGTGTTGCCGATGGCATCGTACCCTTGGAAGGTGCCATAATTAACATACCGTATAAATGGTACGAGGATGCCTTTTCTCAGGGGTAGCGCCGTGCACAAACTGCCAAAATTGATGCCAGAGGGTAAGAACCCTTGTTGAAGGGAATAAACCCCTAACATGCTTTCATTGGCCAATGCAGGATTAATGGTGGCAAAGTCTACGCTCCGGTCGGCTATGCCATTTGTATAATTTCCAAGGGCGGCCATTCGGGCACCGGCGGGCAAATTTAAGAATCCAAAAACGTAGTTTCCTCCTAGTTGTCCGTAGGTGGAGCCTGCGGTCAGCAGCAACCACAACAGAATAAGGCAGGTTTTGGTAAGGTGCATCGTTCGCGTGAACGTCAAAGTAACGGCAAAATTGTCTATCTTTCACTAAAATAGTCAAGAATGTCAGAAATATCGAATTGGTGGTTTATTGGAAATCATGCCAGCGCTATTGTAAAAGAGGACCAACCTGGTACTAAAGTCAATTATTGCCTTAGCCAAGAGATTGAGGACAACCACGGATCCTTGTCATTTTCCCCCACGGATACCGCGGATCGGGTTGCCTATACCACGGAGGCTTTGCGAAACGCCTTCGAAGAAAGAATGAAAAGCCAGTCAGAGGTTCTCCTCATGGGCGATATTAGCGAACGATTGATGGAGGCGGCCATTCGCGCTGGGGTTTCCAGCAGAAGTTTGAAAAGCGTTTATATCCTATATCCCGTTGGGATGGTCGCCCACGATTGCAGAAAGGAAATGTCCGAAATTATTTTAACCCTGAAAAAAGCACAGGTACCTACTTTTTTAATCCGCGAACCTGCAGCCTTTTTTGACTCTTTTGAACCTAACTCATCTTCGTTTGTAGAAAAACGCTTAGGGGAAAATCACCGAGGCGTGGCAGAATACCTCTGCGGAATCCATGGTGTGGTCTCGAACCAATAGCCGTTCATGAATAAGCAGTCCATTGATATTGTTTTTACGGAGTTAATGAACCGCTATCGCGGTTTTTTCCTCCAGCAAATTCGGTTGAAATTTGAAGGCGAAGACGTGCAAGATATTTTTCAAGAATTTTCCATTCACTTGTACCGCTTGTTGCTTCAGAAGTATTCTACCGAAGTGGATTTGTTCAATACCAAGTCTTGGCTTAAGGCCGTGGTGTCGAATTTTTGCATTTCCGAACTCCGTAAAAAAAATAAAAAGCGCAAGGTTCATTTATTATCCGAAGATAAGACCGCAGTAATTCGTTCCAATTTCTCGGATGCCTCCTACGATTCGGACAGGCCAAAAGGCGAGCCTAATTACTTTGGAGCCATGAAATCCGTGCTCAATTTCCTCACGAAACGAGAGGCCTTAATGCTCAAAATGAAGTACTATTACGGAGTGCCTTCGGCTCGCATTTCCCGTATTCTAAATGTTACCCATGTTGACGTAACCATCGGACGCCTCAAGCAGCGCATCATGCGCAAGGGTAAAATCACAGATTTTGATGCGTTATTGTCGAAAATGGACTGGTTGGTTTAGGCTTATCAACGAATCACATTTACCATGCCATGGTACTTCATTAACTCGTCGTTGGTTTTTCGTTTCAGGATCACTTCCCATGTGTAAACGCCGTCTTGAACCGGCCGGTGGGTGTAAGTATGGATTCCATCCCAACCAACTTGCGTATTATGAGAGGTGAAAATGAGTTCTCCCCAACGGTCGTAAATGTTAAAAGTATAGGCGTATTCGTCCACGTTGCCAAGAATGCTAGGAGTGAACACATTGTTCCGTTCGTCGCCGTCGGGAGTAAAGGCGTTAGGTACATAAATGATAACAGGGTAAGGTCCGCTTACCTGCAATTGTGCGGTATCTAAACATCCGTATTGGGTGCTAGCAATTAGCGAAACCAAATAGGTTGCTCCCTGCATATCGGGATAGTAATGATGGGCGTTGAAGGTGCTTTCAAACGGACTGCCGTCGCCGAAATCCCAACTGTAAAGCACCGCTCCCTCTGATTGGTTGTAGAAGCTGTGCATTAAATTGTTCGCCTCGATCCAAAAATTAGCGAAGGGTTTGGGCCAGACGGTTACGTTTACCGTTGCACTGCTCATGCAACCGTTCACATCGGTTCCTATCACCGTGTATTGCTTCGTTCCTGGATTTTGCAAGAAAGGAACACCATTGACGACGGAATGGTTCCAAACGTAGGATACAGCTCCACCGCCGTATAACGTGATCCATTCGTCCTCGCAAACGGAAGTATCGGGGTATCCAAAAATTACGGGAAGGGGGTGTACGGTAATGGTAACGCTATCGTGGTTGGTGCATCCAAAAGCATCGGTTCCAATAACGTGGTAGGTTTGGGTTCCAACGTTTTGCGTAAAGGGTACGTTGTTGGTAATTCCGTTACTCCACACATAGCTTTGGACTCCGGATCCGCTTAATACGATTAAATCATTATCGCAATATGCCGTATTGGGCCCTGCGTCCACAATGGGCCGCGGCGTAACCACCATTTGAGCCACATCGGTATCGGTGCATCCTGACGAATCTATTGTTACCGTTAAGGTGTAGTTGAAGGTAGCACTCGTTGAGGCCCAGTTTTCATAGTAGAAGCTTGGATTGGAAAGCGTTGGATCATCGAGGCTGGTGGATGGAGTCCATAAGTAGGATTGTCCTGCTTGGGGTGGGGTGCCCATAAGCGTGTCCAGAATGTGGCAATCGGAGTAATCCAGCCCTGCATTGGCCACGGGAAGAGGGTTTACTTGTACCGTATCGGATACTTCACAGAGTCCTGGCAAATCGTAAACGATGGGAATAAACCCTGAACCAGCATTGTTGGGGCTGAATAGACCCGCACTTGCGTTTACGATTCCACTGCCTGACCAAATACCTCCCGGTAAATTGGCGGTGAAATTAAACGGTGCTGCATCATGACAAACCGGACCTTGGTTGTTGATTTGAGGATCAAATATGTGCACGGTAACTTTCATGGTATCCTGCGAATTTCCGCAGGTTGAATAAAGAATGACGTCGTAATCGCCGGGTTGGGTAAAAATCCACTCCAAGTCGTTGCCACCGTTTAATGTTTGCCCCTCTACCAACCACTCTTGAAAGCACTTGAGACCATAGGTCGTTATGTTAAAAAACCGAGCGGTATCGTTGACACACAGCATGGTATCTTCAGGAGTAAATACTGGAATGGAAACGCATTGCTGGCAGAGGTATCCGTCGTTAGGGGTGATGGAATTAACGGTCATCCCAGGAACCGAGGTATTAAAATTAACGGTTGTGGTCGAGCCGATGGATTGTGCTGTAAGGGCTATAGGAACGAATTGCAAGGGAGGGGAGGCCATTTGGCATGATACGATACCCACGCTGTCGGTTTTAATGAACAAGGGGTCCATGCTCGCATCGTTGTTTCCGAAAAAGGGGGAAGTCGTGTAAGCGGAAACAGTAAACCCGGAATCAAGGTTGTACCGAACACCAATTCCTTTATCGCGATCAGCTCCACCGTAAGTTCGGTCCCAATTTAAGTTTCCAGCGCTATCAAATGCGAATAGCAGTACATCCTTTTCTCCCATGGCTTCTGTTATGCCTGCGGCGGCGTTAACGGCAGTGGGGAATGACGCGGTATTTCCAAGGATTACATAGCCCCCGGGATATTTGGCAATGTCGCGGGATTGATCTCTATCTCCGCCTCCTGCAGCACGGGCCCATTGAACGGTTCCATCCAATATGCTGATTTTTGTAACTAAAATATTTTCCCCGGCCATTCCCCCTAGATAGGTAGGTGAAGTAAGGACGATGGAATTATCGATTTGATTAACAGCACCTTTACAGGACCATGCCGTGTGGTCTTGATCGTTCCAACCGCTTCCGCCATAAGCTTTTCCCCAGAGAAAATTTCCGCTGGCATCCAAGCGGCATAATGAAATGTCTTTACCATTACCAACACCAATACATGCTACCAAAATGTCGCCATTGTTCAGTTCATAAAGGTATAAACTGGTAGTACCCATCCCGTCAATGCGTTTGGACCATAGTAAATTTCCTTGGTTATCGGTCCGAATGACAAACAACTGCGATGAACCTGTTCCAGTCGAGATAAAATCTCCGTTGGCAGCCTCTACCGCATACATCATCCATTCAAAGGGATAAAGTTTAATCCATTGGGTGACTCCTTGCGGGTTGAGTTTCATGTTAAAGGCGCGGTTTGGACCTTGAGCATAAAGCCCGCTTACAATGTATCCAGTATCGAGCGTTTGTTGAATCGATCGTCCTCCTTCTTGTGCCGCAGTTCCATAAATATTAAACCATTCAATGTTCCCGCAAACATCCAATTTGTACACGTATATATCGCAATCTCCTGCGGATCCATTCCCCTCGTGCTGACCGGTTGCCACGAATCCTCCGTCCAAGGTAGTTGCCAGTTGCAAGGCCCCTTGCATGCCTCCAAAATTATATTTTCGGTAAAAGGTATTATCCTGAGCTTGGAATAAAAAGCTGAAAACTCCAATAAATAACCCAAGTAAAATTGTCTTCATTCTGCGAAAATACCGTTATTAGGTGAGTTAAAAATTAAAAACATTTTACTTTTTTTAGTAATGCATATGTCTTTCCTTTTTCTCAGGAAAAATATCGTTGATGGTCACCAATATCCCTGTTTCTTCCACCCCTCCGAATTCCGGATTGACCGCGGTACCAAAAGTTTTCATAGTAGGGGACAGGTTCATGTAAATGTTGACCAAGGGGGGGATAAACTCCCCTTTATCCCGGATTAAGCCATTCAACACTCTGAACGCATCTTTGAATTCCAAACCTACCAGTTGTGATTCAACGAAGGTAGGGTCAAAGTTTTGAACCAGCGGATATTTGGGGCTCATTAATTTTTCATGATCTGGAAAATATCGGTGCATAAAATATAAAAGATAATCCCGGCTTTGGGTATCATAATTTGGGTACATGGTTACTTTGCCGAAGAAATAGCGAATCTTTGGATTTTCTTTCACCAAAACTCCTAAACCATCCCAAATATTATCCAAGGCAAAAAGTCCTTTTCGAGGATTAACCGCAGGTTGAAAATTGGGTTGAACCCAACTTCTTCCCAATTCAATGGTGTTGGGTAAATAATTGCTTTCAAACTTGGGGGTGAAATGGAAATAATTTGAGGTAGATAGATGGAATAAGCCCTGTGAGTCCTTCGCTTTGGAGCAGAAAGTAAAGCGGTACCCACCTACGATTTCTTGATCTTCCGGAGACCAAACAATCAATTGTTGGTATGCATATTTTCCAGTATCGAATTCATCTAAATCCATTTCCAGCCCAGTTCCTCCACCCGAGGCTCGAAAGGTGATTTCCCTTAACCGTCCGATTTCTTTTACGATATTTGGGGCATTATGATTATTTACAATGTAGATTTCATTATCTCCTTTGCGTGTTTTTCGAACCATTCCAACCGAATTCAGTTCGGCAATCAGAAGCTCGCGCGAAATTTCATTAATTACCTTTTGCACGGCGTTGGGGGATTAAATAAACTTCATTTTTTATTTGCTGGGCCAAATCGTAGTCCCCTATAGGTGAATCCGCGGGAATGGTAAGGGGTTCGCCTGCAGTAAATATGACTTGTTTATTTTTTTGCTTGTACATTTCATCGGCTAAGTAAAGCATCTCGATGGCGGATTTAATTCCAAAAAACGTTCGTAAACGGCACAAACCATAAAACCAGGGAGAGAGTCTTCCATCGATGTGAATCGGTATAACGGTGTGCCCTGTTTTTTTTGCGTAGGTGACAAAGGTTTTTTTCCATTCAGCATCAATAATAAGCCCTTGGTATTTTCGACTCACGAGTCCTGCTGGAAAAATGCATACTGCCTTGTGGGAGTGGAACATGTTATGAATATTATTCCTGGTTTCCGAAGTGTTATTCCCGTGCTTATTTATGCCTACGAAAAAATCTTTTAATGGCGTCATTTTTAGCAGAATGTCATTTGATATAAAGACAAGGTCTTGTCTTACGTTTTTAAAACTTTTTATCAATGCGATTCCGTCAATACCTCCAAGAGGGTGATTCATGACCAAAATCACGGGACCTGTCTTTGGAATCTTTTCAATGCCATGAAAGGTAATTTTAAGGTTAAGCTCTTTCACTACCGCATCGCAAAATTCAAAGTTTTTAAGGTGCCCGTTGCTCGCTAAAAAATCATTCATCTCTTTCTGATGAATGATTCGTTCAAGGTAGCGTAACATAAAATTTGGCAGCCTTTTAAACAGCTTCGGATTTTTATCGCGAAGCACCCCGGCAACATCAATTTTTAAAGGCTCCATTTCTTACAAATCTACTAAATTATAAGTTGCGAATGGTTTCGAAAATCACTCGTAAGCCGTCATAAGCAGCGAAAACATTCTTGGGAAGTTTTTTCTGAATTTCGAGGTGAGTACCAAAATGATGTGAAATGTGGGTGAGATAGGTTACCTTCGGTTGAACATCTTCAATAAAAGCACTTGCCTCCTCCAGATTAAAATGTGATATGTGCGGCGATTCATGCAAACAATTCAGAATTAGGGTATCAATTCCTCGAATTAAACTCCTCGAGGACTCCGGAACCGTTTTTGCATCGGTGATGTAGGCGAGGTTCCCAATTCGGTAACCAAAAACGCGCAAACGATAATGATATACGGGAATCGGAATGATCTCTATTCCTTCAATGATAAACGGATTTTCAACGATTTCGATAACTTGAACTTTTGGAATTCCGGGATAATTGCTTTCAAAAATATAGGGATAACTCTGGTGCAGGGCATCGATTACCTCTGAAGGAGCATATAGCGGAATGGTTCCCTTACTTTGGTAATTGAAGGCACGTATGTCATCGAGCCCTGAGATATGATCGCGGTGTTCATGCGTGTACAACACGGCGTCAAGATGCTTCACTTTTTCCCGAAGGACTTGCTGCCGAAAATCCGGTCCTGTATCGATGCAAAAATTTTTTCCGGCAATTTCCATTAAAACGCTGCTTCTCAAACGGTTGTCCTTGCTGTCCACAGATTGACAGACGGAGCAGGAACACGCAGGTATTGGAATTCCTTGCGAAGTGCCCGTCCCTAAAAAAGTCAAGTGTCCTTTCATAGTTTTACAAGCCTAAAACCGGTTGCCTTACGAAGGTAAAGATTAATGATGGATCGAATATCACGGTTTTCGTGTTTAGTATGGATGAAATCTTTCCAGTTTAAAGGGGCCTTCTGGTTGAAGTGGTAGGGAGCGTAACCGTAGCCCTTGTAGGTGCCGTTTTCAATCAATGTCAAACTTTTTTCATTTCGGTGTCTTCCTTTGTCAACGACATAAAATGAGGCATCGTCGTAACGCAACGATGCGATAAAACGCTCCACCTTTTTGTTATATTCTTCGGGCAATTCAAGCCCAACACACGCCCCTGAACACAACTTTACACTGTGGTTAAAACAAGAACCCTGACCCGGGTAAACCCCGTTAATCCTTTGGCATAATCCAAAATGATCTCCTCGGTTTTTAAGGTATTCGTTCGCTTCTTTATTAGAATTAAAATAGGTTAGAGGTGTTGCAACCGCTTTTGATGTCAATGCCACTTTCAAACTTAGATAACCTTGCTCATTGGGTTCGTCGAACAATCCATACGTAAAAATAGACCTCCTTAACTTACGGTTAAAGGAAGGTTTAAACTGTTTGATAAGTTCACTTTCCAAGAGCATAGCAATGAGTTCGGAACCGGTCAATTCAAAAGCAATTCGGGCAATTTCTTGTCGCATGATTTCTCCTTTCGCAGTGGAAGTATTACGCAGGTGCTGTTCGACACGCTTTTTGATGTTTTTGCTTTTTCCGATATAGATTAAGCGGTTGTATTCGTCGTAAAAACGGTACACACCTGTTTTTTCCGGGAGTTCGTCTATAGTATTGATATCCAGTTTTGGATGGATGCTTTTGGGATTTACCTCGTGGTGAATGAACTTGGCTAGCCGGTTGGGGTCTTTTTTATAAATAATATCAAAAAGTTTGGCTGTGGCTAAAGCGTCGCCGCCTGCCCGATGCCTGCCATCAATGGATATGTTTAAGGCACTTGAGATATTTCCCAAACTGTACGACTCATACCCTGGGATTACATGCCGCGATGCGCGTACAGTGCAGAGATAGGGTAGGCGAAAATCATACCCTAAGGAGCGAAATTCGTTACGCACCATACCATAATCAAAGCCTACGTTGTGGGCTACGAAGACACAACCTTCGCAAAATGCTAATATGCTCTTCGCTACTTCGTAAAATTTTGGCGCTTTTTTTACCATAGAGTCAGTAATGCCCGTAAGGCGGACGATGAAATCTGGAATTGCTTGCTCTGGATTTATTAGGGTAACAAATTCGTCGATGATGGCATTTCCGTCGTATTTGTATAGGGCAATTTCCGTAATTTTGGAATGTTTAGGGCTCCCTCCGGTGGTTTCAACGTCTACGATGACAAATGGCATGCACGAAGTTAAAAATCTTCCCTTTTATCGTGGTATTTGGAGTGTAAAATATTGCCGGGAATCAGTCCATATGGTAAGAAGTGCTTAAAATTAATTGTAACTTAACCAAGAAATAGCAATGCGCAAAATGATTAAATTATGAAGAAAGTTTTTTTAGGTTTCATTATCATGTGGGCCCTTGTTGGTTATTCCCAAAGCAGTTTGACCGTTTTTAACAATGGCGGACAGAAATTTTTCTTGATCATGAACGGGATCAAGCAGAATTCGTTGGCGCAAACCAATGTGGTGGTTAGTGGGGTTAAAAACGGGGGTTATTCGGTCAAATTGATCTTCGAAGACGGAAAAACTAAAGACATCGATAAAAATTTTTCTATGGATTCACCGCAAGATGTGACAACAAAAGTGGTGTTTAAAAAGGGGGTTGGTAAATTGCAATTGGTCAGTAGGGTTGAAGCAGCCGGAACAGTTACCCAAGGGGCGGTTAGTTACCGACCGGACAATAACGCGGTGTTTTCGGATGCCGTGACCACCACCACGACCACTACCCAAACGGTAACTACGGAATCCTCTACCATTTCTTCGGGAAACGCGAACAGCAACAACGGGAACGGAAATGGGAGTGTTGGGATACAAATCGTTACGCCAGCCCCGGTTCCAAATGAAACACCGGCCAATCCTGGTAACGGTGGGGTGAATATTCAATTCAATGACCCCAACCAACCGCAAAATTTAAACATGAACATTGATATCAACGTTGGAACAACAACCAATGGCACAACACAACAAACCACCAATGTTTCGGGTAATTCAACAGCAACGAATAGCGCTGGAACTTCGAATAGCCGCATGGTATGTTCTAAAACCCTATCGAATGTAGAAACCTTGAAGACCGAATTGAATGGATATTCGTTGGAAGACGACCGGGTTAGAGCGTTAAAAATATCGTTGAAAAATAAATGTTTGTATGCTGCGGATGCTTTGAAAGTAATGGATTTATTTAAGTTTGATGCCAACCAATTAGAAGTAGCTAAGTTTCTTTCTGACCATTTATTGGATTACGATAATGCATCAAGCATAGCCGGTAAGTTCAGCTTTGATTCCACCAAAATGGAGTACATGGAGTATATCGGGAGGGATTAGATTCGTTTAGTTTTTTTGGTTTTAAATCATCATTGATCTCTTTATCATAGCTAAAAAGAACATCGTTGTTAATAAAATTAAATGCAGTTAAATACGAGTAGAGAAAAAATCTAGCTGCCTATCAGTGAGCATCAACATGAATAGCCAACTCAGAAAGGAACTTTTGCTTGCAAGCATATATCTTGCCGCGTGTTGGGGTGCTGTAGGCGGAGTTCTCGGGCGTGCAAGCACAAACGCTCGCCGGCTGTGCCGTACAATTCGTCTCCTACAATGGGGGTGTTGAGCCCGTGCTGGTGCGCTGCGTGGACCCGTAGCTGATGCGTACGGCCGGTTTCTGGGTAAAATTCGACGCGGGTAGAGTGGAGGCCCTCCGTCAAGACCTTATAATGCGTTATCGCCTTCTTCCCGTGCTCGTAACAGACCATTTGATGCGGACGATGCTCCAAGTTGAGCCTCAATGGCAATTCAATAAGCCCTTCAGGACAAACAGGTTTTCCCTTCAGTAAGGCTTCGTAGCATTTCGCAACCTTATTACCAGCAAACTGTTTTTGCACGGCAGCATGCGTTGCCGCATCTTTCGCCAACAGCAACACCCCCGAAGTTCCCATATCCAATCGGTGAACCGCTTTAAGAAAGGAGAGGTTGGTGTACAGTGATTTTAAGCGGTCTTCCACGGAATCAAAGCCGGTGCGTCCCGGTACCGACAACACATGGGGCGGTTTGTTGACGGCTAACAACCAAGCATCCTCGAAGAGGATTTCCAAAGGGCTTTGGTTCATCAATTCATGAATGGGGTTGGGCTCGACCTCCAAGCCTTGCAATTGAAAGGCTACAATTGGTTCGCATTTGGCCCTGCAAGCCGGGTAATATCCTCGGTGTTTTCGAACTTCCCCAGGCGGTGAGGCACCCCACCAAAATTCAGCGAAACAACGTGGTTTTAGGTCGTGTTGCGCTGCGAAGTTGAGCAATTTCGGCAAGGCGCATTCCCCCGTTCCCGATGGAGGAAGTTCAGAAACTGCCGCCTTGAAAATATCCCATACCGTTGAACTTGCTCCCTTGAAGTTCCGTATTTCGTAGGCTTGGAAGAGCTTTCGCTGAAGGTTCACCGAACTTTGCTGACGTTGAGCTTTGAGGTCTTGGATGGTTTGTTGTAGGCCTTGAAGCTTGGTTTCGAGTTCAGCAAGCTCGCCCTGAAAGCGCTTTTTCGCATGTTTGAGCGCAAGTTGTTCTTGTTTGCTCTCGTTGTTAAGCCGTTTCTCCGCAACTTCGTTAAAACCGATCGCTGTTCGTTGTTCTTTTCGTATTGATTTGTTCTGGGCTATGCGTTCTTGCATCGCTGTGCGCGTTGCTTGCCAAGCCTCTTCCAATTGTTTTTTTTGAAGCATATGTGCTTGTAGCTGGCTGCCTTCAGCAATTTTACGAATTTGAGCGGTAAGTTCATCTAAGGCATGTTCGCCTTGTTGGTAGAAATTATTCGGATTCGTGGTATTGAAAATGGGCGGCACAAAACCCGGATGAACGGTGGTGTTGTCAATTTTTCCGGAAAAACCAGCGAGGTATTTTAACCCCACAGGGGTTTCAACGACTAAAACGCCGAACATTTTTCCGGTTTGGTCAAAAGCGTGCTTAAACTGCTTTTTTAGGGTTTCTTGCAGCTGTTGGGCTGCTGCTTTTGCCCACGGGTGTGGGCTGTATTGATGCGGAAAATCAAAGCGTTCGGGCAATGGTACCGTTGGTAGGTTATCCCATTCGTGAAGAAACAAATGTAACCCTTCGCTATTCATCCATTCGCGCTATTTTATCGGAAAATAATTTGATTTTTCGTTGCTTGTAAAGTTTACCAATGGCCTGCTTGAATGTTTTTTTGCTCATTTGGAATCGGTCGTAAATTTCACTGGCCTCGGATTTATCGGTTAAATAAACAAATTTATGCTGCTGAAGGTAGGCTTCGATACGAGCAACGGCATCATCGTATTTTTGCGGTTGTATGGAACTGATTTTAACATCCACCTTTCCGTCGGGCCTAACGGAACTCACGTAGACAGAAAGTGTTTGCCCGAGTGAGACGGGAATTTTACACTCGTTCTTGTACAGCATGCCTAGAAATTGATGATCGATTATTCCACGCCAACCCAGTTGATGGTGTTCAGTCACTAAAAAACTTACGTTTTTGTGCTCAATATCTCGCGAAGCTGCCGTTAACTTTCGGTTGATTTTCATACTTCCAAAAAGCCGGTCTGTTTTAGGGTCGTAACAAAGTAGGATAGGATAGGTTTCGCCTATTTCAATGCCTTCGCGTTGTTCGGAAAACGGAATAAATAGGTCTTTATCCAAGCCCCAATCGGCAAAAGCGCCGTGAAGATTCAGCTCTGTTAGGGTAAGGAAAGCACAGGTATTCAACGTTAATTTTGGAAAATCGCGAATTACCACTCTTCGGTTACTTGAATCTTTCATCAAAAAGCCTGTTAACTCGTCGGCTATTTGCGAATTTTTCGGAAGGTATTTCGACGGAAGTAAAAGTTCTTCTGCATCCAGGATGTTTTCCGCCGTACCACGGACGTAAGCTCCATGTGGGGTGAAACGTTCGATTCGAAAGGTGTGTATCTCTCCTAATTGCATCATGGTTCGGGCGGCCGCCGCCGACTGCGTTTATATTTGCCAGTTGTAACGCTTAATTTATTTGGATTTCTTCGGTCCCACCACTTTTTTTTCGGGATTACCTCCTCGGGATTTTCATCGGCTCTTGGAGCTTGCTCGCTATCCGGAGTTCTGGCGACATGACTGATATCTCCTCGACGATTTGGGTCCTCTGGATCTATCCATGTTAGTTTGTAGTTCTGCTTGACCGGCTGCCCTGTCTTTGGGTCAAGCACATATACCGCTGCTGGTTTTTCTTCCAAAGGATCGTTGACGGCAATGACATCCTCTTCCAATACAAAGCGGTCCTCCACCCAAACGTAGGCATCGTAGGAAAAGTCAGGCACGTAAAAAGAATAAACCCCGGTAAGAGAAGGATTTTCTGGGGAAAGATGGTCAAAAACAATACGGTTGCGTTTTTCATCCATTCTCAAGGCCATACTGCTTTTGTCGGAGTATTCAAAAACCACGCGCTTTGCGATTTTTTTCTTATTGACAAATATCGGACTACCCAATTTTACTGCATTGCCCCTAAAACTGAGAACGTCGATAATTTTGAAATTACTGCTGGTGGTTCCACCGTCCCATCCAAGCAGAACGTATTGGCTTTCACCGTTGTATTCCATGGTAATCATTTTATAGTACAGCGCTCCGTACCAATTTTTTGCATCAAGGATACTTTCAGGTATGGGCGTGTAAGGATCGTTGACATCAATCAGTTCAGCAATACTCGTTTTTTCCTCGTCGGCATCCCAACGAAGTACAAAACCCGAATAACTGTACGAAAAGTCTGGAAATTCCAGGTTCCAATGAATGATACGAACCAATCCATCATCGCTGTTGAGATCCGCAATGGATTTAAGTTTGGTGAATTTGTATTGAAACGCGCCCTTTTGCTGAAGGAAGTTGCGCATTTCTTGGGTAAATAGTACATTGCTGCGAAGCATTTCCTGTTCTGTTTTCGCTGCTCGTAGCTCAATGAGTTTTGCGTTAAGTTGGTCTTCCGAATCGGCAAGGTTTTGACCAAATGCTGAGGTGACCAGCAGGACCAATCCTAAAATGAGACTTCGCATACAAGCAAAACGAGCAACTATAAAAATGGTTACCGACATTTGATGTTACTAAGCGCTTCAATAGCCTTAACTGGATTTTCAGCATGGAAAATATAATTTCCTGCAACCAAAGCCGTCGCCCCGGCATTAGCGAGTAATAATCCATTCTCATGGTTAACCCCTCCGTCGACTTCAATGACCAATGTTGGGTTTCGAACTGCCGCGAGTCGCTTGACTTCGGCTACTTTTTCCAGGCTCTCCGGATTAAAGGATTGACCTCCAAATCCGGGATTTACCGACATAACCAACACCACGTCAACCTCCTCAATGATATGTTGTAGCGCAGAAACAGGTGTGTGTGGGTTGAGGGCAACACCAGGCCTCATACCGAGGTTTCGAATGCGTTGAAGTGTTCGGTGCAGGTGGGTACAACCCTCGATATGTACGGTCAATATGTCGGCTCCGGCATCCTTAAATTCCTCGAGGTAGAGGTCGGCATTTTGAATCATTAAGTGAACGTCCAGAATTTTTTGGCTGTGTTTTCGCACACTTTTGAGTATGGGGAATCCAAAGGAGATGTTAGGTACAAAAACCCCATCCATAACGTCGATGTGAATCCAAGACGCTTCCGAGGAATTTAACATTTCGATATCGCGTTGAAGGTTGCCAAAATCGCAAGAGAGAATAGAAGGTGAAACAATCATATTGATACAAAGGTAAAGGATTTAACTTCGCTCAAGCCTTTAAGGAGTAGAGCGTCACGGCCGTAAATATCGATGAAAAACACCAATTGATTGGTCGATGCTATCACGGTTTGGTAAAGCACTTTAATAGGTATTCGCGTTTTTAGGGGAAGTACGGTATTTTCCCCAATCCGAATCAAGGAGTCCAGCGTGTCCGGGCGCATGCTGTTTTTTCTTCGCCCACGCTGGTCATATTTGAGAAATTGTTTGCTCAATAACAGCGGGTATTCACACCTCATACAACCGTGCGAAAAACTGCGAACGGCACGGTTAAATAAACCCTTCTGCGGAGTGTCGTGAACGTACACGCTGTGAGAGTTATTGAATTCGAATTTAATCACACCGAGGCTGTTCCATTTACCCGGACTTTGAACAATGGAATACCCATTGGATTTGAGGTTAATTTCGTGAATATTTAAAGCACTCGTATCCTTAAGTCCGCGGATGGTGTAGTGATGTTTGGCGAGATAGCCTCTGTTTTTTCGAAGCTCAGGCATAATTTCCTTTTTAACGATGCTTGCGGGCACTTTCCAAAAGGGATAAACGACGATGCTTCGGATTTCCGAGGTAAGCTCGGGCGTTTCATTCTCGCGTTTACCAATAACGATTCGGTGCTTTGCTTTAAGGCTATCGTTGGCGTAAAAATACAAGGCGTACTCGGGAAGATTAATGAGAACAAGCCGTTGATAATTTAAGGTGTTCAAGCGAATCTTCTCAAGGCTGAGGGCCGCTCGAGTAAGTCTGCTCTGGTTGGATTCGCACAATGCTTCAATAGCGTAATTATTCAATTGCAAGGAGGAGTCCAATCCGTTGTGCAATTTGAAGGAAATTAATGCCTTTTGAAACTCCATCTCCGAAGATTTTTTTGATTTTAGGTAACCTTTTTGTTGCAAACTTTTTCTTGCCAATTGGAGGCGTTCACTCTCTGTAGTGAAGTTTTTGGGGGATAAGGTGTCAGAATCCAGCTCATATTGCATTGCAAAGGCAAAGATTTGGTTGGATAGTTTATAAAACGCAGTATCGCTCACTGGACCGAGCGCTTGGAGGTTTCGACAGGCCACGTCAAAATTCCGACAATCGGTTATTGTTTTCATTTTTTTGAGGTCAGGAAGGGGAACTCTCGTGGCCGGTCTTCCGCTAGTGTCGAGAAACCCGTTTTCACGAATTTCTATCATTCGTGCGACATTGAGAACGTTGACCATATCCTCTTCAACGGGGTGGGCATTTTGGGGATTTTGGTCTATGTACTCACGAGGTACTCCAAAAGCCAACGATTTCGTGAACAAGGCGCTGAATAAACTGTCCTTGGAAGGCTCCTGTTCAAGCAAAAAGGGATGATAATCTTCTTCGCTATAGTAGATTCTAAGAAATTGTGTTTCCTCCTTTGAAAAAACGCTTAACATCAAAGTGTCACTCTCAAGGTAACGCCGAATTTTGGTTGAAGTCGACAGCGAAGCGTCTTTCAGGAAATTTCTTTCGCGCTCTTGATCGCGGTTGCAGGACACAAACAACATCAACTGCGCAAATAAAAGTACTTGGATGCGTAGAATCACGTGCTAATATAGTTATTTTTGAACTGGTTTTAAATGGATTTTATGGGCCTTTCGGTGGTTTATATTCTCATAATTGTAGCATCGTTGGTGACCTATGAAGGTTTCCGAAGAGAGCAGTGGCGCGAGGGTTTACTTTTCAACCCTTATGCCATAGCACAAGGTCAAAAATCGATCGGAATTGTTAGCCATTTTTGGTTCCATGCCGACTGGCAGCACCTGATTTTTAACATGCTCTCCTTGTTTATGTTGGGAGAGGTGTTGGAGACCTTATGGATTCAGGATTTTGGCTATGAAAAAGGGTCCACTTTATTTATTGCCTTATATCTGTTTGGCGGAGTAGCCGCAACGATTCTTCCGTATTTTCGCCATCGCAATAACCCAAGCTACCGCTCCCTTGGCGCTTCGGGGGCAGTTTCAGCGGTCGTTTTTGCGGCCATTATGTGGTATCCCAAGATGAAATTGGGGATTTTGTTTTTTCCGATTCCAATACCGGCCTATTTGTTTGGCCCTGTTTATTTGGCTATTGAGTACTATGCCATGAGGCGCGGTAAAACCAACATTGCCAATGATGGGCACATAAGTGGCGCATTGTTTGGCATTCTTTTCGTTTTGATTTTGGAACCTTCTAAGTTATCTTTGTTTCTCAGCAATTTTTAGCCATGCTCTACGTCAACAATAATGGAAAAGTTTTGTCGAGGGATGCGTTCACCATTTCCTCTGGAAGTAGGGCCTTTCTTTATGGCGACGGCATCTTTGAAAGCATTCGGATTTTTTCGGGCAGGCCCATCAACTTGCGAACGCACTGTCAACGTCTTTTCAAGGGCGCTGAAGCTTTACGCATCTCAATTCCAGCATTTTTAACAGAAACGTTTTTGGAAGAAAAGGTGCTAGAGCTCATTTCAATTTCACACATAAAAACAGGAGCGCGCTGTCGAATCAGCCTCGATCGGATCGAGGGCGGTGCTTACCGACCTGAAAAAAACGATGCCGTTTATTTTATTGAAGTGCTTCCACTGGAAGAGAATGAGTTCTTGCTGAATTATAAAGGGTTGGAGGTGGATATATATAAGGAGATTAGATTATCCAAGACATTTCTTTCTCCTTTTAAAACAAAAAATGGGCTGTTGAAGGTAATGGCTGCCGTGCACGCTTCTGAACAGGGCCTGGACGATTTCATTTTAGCTAACGACAAAGGAAACATTATCGAAACCAGTAACAGCAATATCTTTGTGGTGAGTAATGGGGTGCTTTACACGCCCGGTTTGGATGAGGGTTGTATAGCAGGTACGATGCGCATGATGGTCATAAACATCGCCATACAAAATAACATTCGTGTATATGAGTGTCCAATACTACCTCACAACCTACTTTCTGCAGATGAGATATTCCTGACAAATGCAATTTCCGGTATTCGTTGGGTTGGGGGCTATCGAACAAAGCGCTACATGAATACAACTTCGCGAAGGTTGGTAATGCTGTTAAATACTTATTGGTCAAAGGAACTAGGGCTAGAATAACTTACCACTGGTAGGCATGGTCCATGAGCCAACGCTGTTGAACGCGTAAGGTTTGTTCAATAACATCGCGAACTGCTCCTCTTCCTCCGAAATATGGTGAAATATATTCGGCAACCGCTCGAACATCTATGCTTGCGTCGTGGGGTGCGGTAGCCAATCCGACTGCCCGCATTACAGGAATGTCAGGAATATCATCGCCCATGTACAAGCAATCTTCAGCGTCAATTTGGTATTCCTCTTTAAGGACATTAAATACCTTCAGTTTATCTCTTGAACGAAGATATACCGCAGTAACTCCCAAGGATTCAAAGGAAGACTTGACATGGGCAGAGTCTCCTCCGGAGATGAGAAAAATATTGTACCCAAGTCCGCTGGCATACTGAATGGCATAACTGTCCCTCGAGTGAATGGTGCGTTGGAACTCGGCTCCGTTTATCAACACCGTTCCATCGGTCAGAACACCGTCAATATCGAAAATGAAGTGTTGGATGCGCTTAAGTTTAATCTTATAGTTCATGGTATTTTTGGAGAATAAATTGGCTTAATTCGCGGTACAGCTTCACTAACCTGGGATCGACTTTCTCGAGCAGTTCCACTTGTTTTTCCATCATAAGAAGGTCTTTTCTGCGTGCCGGCCCTGTTTGTAAATCAGCCGTTTGCAGCGTATTCGACAAGGTGTTTTTAAGAATGGGTTCGAACATTTTAGGTTCAATATTTCCGGGTATTAACTGCATTCCTTCTTTTAGGATGCAGTATCCGAAATTATTGATGAATACCGCAGCAAGATGACACCTTAACCGTTCCTCCGTTGTAACGTTTCTAAAGGAGGCATTTAGCGAAGTAATAAATGCTTCACCGACCGCTCGAAGCGGTTTTTTGGCATCTATCAAAAAAGGAATTTCACGAATGTCGGGCAAATTTTCCTTGTGAAGGCTTTGCAGTGGGTAAAGATACCCAACATGGGGCGACGCATCTTGGTGAAATCCCGCGCAAATGAAAACCGGTTTTGAGGTAGGAAGTTCGCGAATTACCGAATCAATAGCGTCATTTTGGACAGCAACCAAATAGAAATCGACGCTATGAGGTGTTACCAGAGGCTGTGAAGTATAAAAGCGACAAAAAGCACCTGTTTTGAAGGCGTTTGAACCTTTAACATATAGTCTATTGCCTTTATCTCTGGTGATTTCGCGGGCCCAAAAAGAGGCGAGGTTACCGGTTCCGAGCAGGCCTATTTTCCATGGCATTGTTTGAACTTTTTACCACTGCCACAAGGGCAAGGGTCGTTACGATTAATTTTGGGTTGGGCTACTACAGGACTTCTTTTTTCGGGCGGTGGGGGTATCATTCCCTGTCCTGAGGAACTGTTTTGTTGAAATTTCGGAGCCTCTCCCGACATGGAGGTATTGGTGGAGGCTTTTGCATAATTTTTTTGAGAAACTTCGTTGTTTGTTTGACGCATGCTCTGTTCAGCAGGGATATCCAGGTTCATTAATAATTCAACGGCCTCCTGATTGATCCTGGAGATCATGCTTTCAAATAAATTGTACGCTTCTAACTTATAGATAACCAGAGGATCTTTTTGTTCGTAGGTGGCATTATTAACTGCGCTCCGCAGATCGTCCATTTCCCTTAGGTGTTCTTTCCACTCATTGTCAATAATGCCGAGAATAATGTATTTTTCAAATTGTTTTGAGATCAATTTTCCTTCGCTCTCGCATGCTTCTTGCAGGCTGACAATTAATTGAATTTCGCGTTTGCCGTCGGTTAATGGAAAGACAATGTTCTTATAACGGTCCGACATGGTTGCATAGACCTCTCTAATCTGGGGCATAGTGCGTTGCACCAGTTTTTCTTGCTTTCGCTCGTATTGATTCAACATCGACTCATAAACTGTTTGGGTCAGCTGTTCTGTGTTGGAGGATTTAAAGGTTTCTTCATTTACAGGGCTTACGATTCCCAACAACCTCAGCAATTCCATTTCAAAATCCGAAAAACTACCGTATTGTGTTCGCTCCACAGTTTGTCGGCTTAAATCGTAGAACATGTTGTCCACATCGATGTCCAGACGATCTCCGTTGAGGGCATTTTTACGAAGCTTGTAGATTTTTTTACGCTGAGCATTCATGACGTCGTCGTATTCCAAAAGCCGCTTTCGTATGCCAAAATTATTTTCCTCCACCTTTTTTTGAGCACGCTCGATGGATTTAGAAACCATGCTGTGGGTGATTACTTCCCCTTCTTTGAGCCCCATGCGATCCATAATTTTGGCAATCCGTTCCGAACCAAATTTCCGCATAAGATCGTCCTCAAGGGAAACAAAAAATTGAGAGGTTCCCGGATCTCCTTGGCGACCGGATCGTCCGCGAAGCTGCCTGTCTACCCTTCGAGAATCGTGTCGCTCCGTTCCTACAATCGCCAATCCACCTGCCTCTTTGACGCCCTCCCCTAATTTGATATCCGTGCCGCGTCCTGCCATGTTGGTGGCAATGGTAACAGCCCCTGCCTTTCCCGCGTTAGCGACAATCTCGGCCTCTTTTTGGTGGTATTTTGCGTTGAGCACCTGGTGCTGAATCTTACGAAATTGCAGCATTTTACTCAGCAATTCAGAAATTTCAACCGTGGTAGTTCCTACCAGTACCGGCCTTCCTTCATCCACCAATTTTGCCACTTCATCGATCACTGCTCCAAATTTTTCTCTGGCCGTTTTATACACCATATCGTTGTCGTCCTTGCGAATAACTTTTCGATGTGTCGGAATTACAACCACGTCCAACTTATAAATATCGAAAAACTCCTTAGCCTCCGTTTCTGCTGTTCCTGTCATTCCCGCTAGTTTGTGGTACATGCGGAAGTAGTTTTGAAGCGTAATGGTTGCATAGGTTTGTGTAGCTGCTTCGATGGTTACATTTTCCTTGGCTTCAATGGCTTGGTGTAAACCGTCCGAGTACCGTCTTCCTTCGAGTATTCGTCCCGTTGATTCATCAACAATTTTCACCTTTCCATCCAGGATTACGTACTCTACTTCTCGTTCAAAAAGGGTGTAAGCTTTTAAGAGTTGGTTGACGGAGTGAATTCGTTCCGATTTGATCGAATAATCCCTTACCAAGGAATCTTTTTTCTCCATGAAAGCGTCTTGATTCAACTCCATTGATTGAAGTTTAGCCAATTCGGCGCCGATATCCGGCATGATGAAAAAATCCCTGTCGTCATTTCCCGATATCAAATCAATTCCTTTGGAGGTAAGCTCAATGGAGTTGTTTTTTTCATCGATTACGAAAAACAATTCCTGGTCAATCACCTTCATGTGTTTTCCTTGTTCCTGCAAATAATGATTTTCGGTCTTTTGAAGCATCACTTTTATTCCGGGTTCGGAAAGGTATTTGATGAGCGCCTTATTTTTTGGTAAACCTCTGTGTGCTCTAAGGAGCGCAATACCCCCCTCCTCAAGCATGGTTTTCTCTAGTTTTTTATCGCCTTGCAATTCACTCAGAACCACCAAATTCTTTTTTGCCTCAATCAAAAACTTCTGAACAACTTCTTTTTGAGCGTTTACAATGCGTTCAATTTTTGGTTTCAGCGATTGAAATTCTTGTTCCCCGCGATGTTCGGTGGGCCCGGAAATGATCAACGGCGTTCGGGCATCATCGATGAGTACGGAGTCTACCTCATCCACTATGGCAAAGTGGTGCTTTCGTTGTACTTGCTCGCTCGGATGCCCCACCATATTATCCCGAAGGTAATCGAACCCGAATTCATTATTGGTTCCAAAGGTAATATCGGCAAGATAGGCATTTCTGCGAGCAGCTGAATTGGGAGTGTGTTTATCGATGCAATCCACGCTCAAGCCATGGAACTGATAAATCGGCCCCATCCACTCAGCATCGCGTTTGGCGAGGTAGTCGTTGACCGTTACAACATGAACTCCTTTACCGGCAAGGGCATTTAAGTATACCGGTAGGGTAGCTACGAGTGTTTTACCCTCTCCCGTCTGCATCTCAGAGATGTTTCCTTTGTGTAAAACGGCTCCACCCATGAGTTGAACATCGTAGTGGACCATATTCCAGATAACCTTGTTGCCTGCCGCGGTCCATTCATTTAACCAAATGGCTTTTTCTCCCTCGAGCTTTATTCCATCTTTTTGTTTCGCTAGCTCACGGTCAAAGTCACTGGCTTGTACCGTCAGTTGGCCTGTGGTAGCCCATCGTTTTGCGGTTTCTTTAACAAGGGCAAAGGCCTCTGGAAGTACTTTTATCAGTTCTTCTTCAATCAATGCATCGATTTCCGTGCGCAGCACATCGATGCGTTCGAACAGTTCTTCTTTCTCATTGATCTCCGATTCAACGCTCGCAGCTTGTTTTTCCAGGTTTTGTAATTCTTCCTCTTTAGGTCCTATGCTTTCTTTTATTTGAGCCCGAAATGCGAAAGATTTTGCCCTTAGTTCGTCGTCCGTCAACCCTACCATTGCCGTTTCAGCTGCAAGCACTTGGTCAACATATGGTTGATATTGTTTTTGGTCCTTGGTACTTTTGTCGCCAAAAATTTTTTTGAGTATATCGGTAATCATTTTTTTGGGTTGGGTGTCAAAGTTACGCAATATAAGGGAAACAATCTTTGCTTTGTGCCGAGAGTTCAAAAATTGACGAAGCCTTAACCATAAATAAGTCTTGGCGAACAAATTAAGCGTATTTTTGCACATGCACGAAACGATATTTATTTACGATTTCGGTTCACAATACACGCAATTAATAGCCCGAAGAATTCGCGAGATGAACGTTTTTTGCGAAATTCTTCCTTGGGATAGATGGGGAGATTCTGTCGAGGCAAAAGGGATTATTCTCTCCGGAAGCCCTTTTTCAGTAAGGGATGCTGCCGCTCCTAACCCCGATCTCTCGGTTCACCGCGGCAAGGTACCTCTTCTTGGAATTTGTTACGGTGCTCAATTACTCGCCCAGCAGTTTGGCGGAGCAGTGAATGCCTCGGATACGCGGGAGTACGGTCGTGCACTTTTCACGCTCCGCGATTCAGATTTGCTGCTGAAAGGGATTTCCAAACCAACACAAGTTTGGATGTCTCATGGCGATTCAATTAGTAAATTGCCTGAAAACGCCACATGCATTGGGAGTACGGATGATGTTGCCTATGCTGCGTATCGGTTTTCCGACGAACAAACCTATGGCGTACAATTTCACCCAGAAGTCTACCATTCGCTCGAAGGGATGCAGATGTTGCAAAATTTTGTGTTGGGTATTTGCGGATGTTCAGGAGATTGGACTCCGGGAGCGTTCGTTGAAGAACAAGTCGCTGCGCTTAAGGCGAAAATTGGTCCGGATAAGGTAATCATGGGTTTGTCGGGTGGAGTTGATTCATCGGTGGCTGCTACCCTGCTTCATCGCGCAATCGGAGATCAGTTGCATTGTATTTTTGTTGACAACGGGCTCCTGCGCAAAAACGAGTTCAATCAGGTTCTCGAATCCTATCGACATATGGGATTGAACGTAAAGGGAGTTGATGCTTCCTCGAAGTTTTATAACGCGCTAAGGGGTTTGACGGACCCTGAAGCGAAACGCAAAGCGATCGGGCGGGTGTTCATTGAGGTTTTTGACGAAGAATCTGCTGCTGTTGAACATGCGCGCTGGCTTGGTCAAGGCACCATTTATCCGGATGTAATAGAATCGGTTTCAGCTACAGGTGGGCCTTCTCAAACGATCAAGTCCCATCATAACGTTGGCGGATTACCGGAATACATGAAGCTACGTGTTGTTGAGCCGTTACGAAACCTTTTCAAAGACGAGGTTCGCCGCATTGGAACGGCGCTTAAAATGGACGCAACCCTTCTTGGCCGACATCCTTTCCCCGGACCCGGTTTGGGCATACGGATCCTTGGAGAAGTAACCGCAGAAAAAGTAGCAATGCTGCAGGAAGCAGATGCTATTTTCGTTGGTCAACTGCGAAAAGAAGGTCTTTATGACTCGGTGTGGCAGGCGGGAGTCATTTTGTTGCCCGTACAGTCCGTTGGGGTAATGGGCGATGAGCGAACCTATGAAAATGCTGTGGCATTGAGAGCTGTAACATCGACGGACGGAATGACGGCAGACTGGTGCCATTTGCCCTATGATTTCCTCGCAGAGGTGTCGAATAGGATCATTAACCAAGTTAAAGGAATCAACCGCGTTACCTTGGATATTAGCTCTAAGCCCCCCGCCACGATAGAATGGGAGTGAGGATAAGTATAGCGTTCATAGGGTTCTTTTGGTCTTGTTGTTCCCAAGATTTGGTTCCCCTATTAGGGCGTAATGAAAAAGTCTTTCATGTCGTCACATATCAGGAAGGAATGAGCCTTTTGGGAATGTTGCATTCTACCTCAACCTCAATGGACACCTTTAAAAGAGACAATCCAACGCTTACGGATTCCATTGTTTCGGGTACCTTACTGTATTTTCGCGCGCAACGCAAGGACTTGTCCCACAAAGTGCTAAGCGGTGATACTCCCTTTGGAATTGCTAAAAGGTATGCAATACCTCTCGACTCGTTGTATTCGAGCAATCCGCTCCTGAACAACAACCCATTAAAGGTGGGGCAGCAAATCGAGGTAAGGCGCGGCGTTGTAAGATATTCCAATTCTTTTTTTGCCAGCCCCTTAACGCCGGATGAGGATGTGAAAGAACCCTTTGCTGAGATGCTATATCGCGGGTTCTCAATCGAGGATAGCATACTCATCTACCCCGTTCGTAGCGGTGAGACAATCACGGCGATCGCAAAACGTTTTTTGACGACCTCTAAAAAACTAAAGGCCTACAATAGGTTAACAAGCAATAGCCTTAGCGCCGGGATGATCCTTAAAATTCCCCTTGTCAACGATTCGATTTCTCCTGCCTTTGGAACAATCCCTGCTGCTCGACAACGCATTCAAGGAACTCCCCCAAAACCCAGTTTCAGAGTTCCTGTAGCTCGACCTCTTTCGCAGGATAAATCGTGGAATATCGCGGTTTTTTTACCCTTGGGAGGCGACACCGCTACAATACCCCTTCGCGGTTTTTCTAAAAATGCACTGGATTTTTACATGGGGGCCCGATTGGCTATCGATTCTTTAAATTTAAGGGGCTGTCATGGAGAAGTACGTTTTTTCGATTACTGGACGGAAAGGGAGTCTGTGACCAACGTCCTTGCTTCTGGGGCTCTCAAAAATTGTAACCTGGTAGTAGGGCCGATGCATGCACGGGAATCGGAGCTTTTGGCGAAGTATTGTCGTACAAATAATATTCCAATGGTACTTCAATCCGCAAGCCCCAGTCCCGAGGTACAAAAAAACGAGAATGTTTACAGCATTGCCACAGATATGGACCGACAGTTGGAGAATTTATCCAGCCTTGCGGTTAAACGACTGGGAAGTGAACAGATTATCCTGTACACGACAAAATTACCGAAAGATACCAGTGCGGAAAATCAATTTCTTACCCAATTCAACCAATTGAATCGAGGTGTAAAACGCATTATTATTGCGGATGCCCCAACGTTGAAAGCCCTTCTTCGGAGTGGCAGACCCTCATTGGTATTTAGCGTAACCCAGGAAAAGGAAAAAGCGGTTGAAGTGGTCGTAATGGTTAAAAATAGTGCGGCCACAAATAAAATGGTGGGTTTAAAAGAATGGACGGATTGGAAGGAGATCAACTCCAAGATGCCTAACGAAAGCGATTTCTATTATTTCAGCACAGGATGCTTGGACTACACGAACGCTAGCGTTAAAACTGTACATAAGCGTTTTCGCTCGGTCTACAGTACGGATTTTACAAAATATGCGATGTTTGGCTACGACGTTTTGCTTGGATTCGGCTCTTGGCTATCCCCTTGTGGAGTTGATTTTCCTTACCATGGTTTGATGATGAATTTCAATTACATGAAATCGGAAAACGAGTATCACAGTAATTATGGTTTACAGTTGTGCAGGTTTAGAAACTTTAAGAGTGAAAAAAATGCGAGCATTGACGAATGACCTTATCGTAAAGAGCTTCCGTGATTTACAATCTTTCATTGTTGCAGAGCTTGAAAAGATCGACGGAAAAGGCCAATTTATGAGCGACGAGTGGTTCCGCAAAGAGGGTGGAGGTGGCAGAACTATGATTATGGAGCAAGGTCTTAAAATCATAAAAGGGGGTGTTGCTTTTTCCCAGGTCGAGGGTGAAATTACCGCTATGATGCGAGAACACATGACCATGAAGGGCCATTCCTTCTTTGCGACGGGCGTGTCCATCGTTCTTCATTCAGCACACCCTTTCCACCCAACCATGCATATGAATGTACGATATTTTGAAACCGATCAAGGAGATGAATGGTTTGGTGGTGGGATCGATTTAACCCCTATCTATATCGATGAAGGCCTTGCGAGATCGTTTCATGGGTCCTTGAAACGCTTGTGCGACACTTTCTCATTGGATTCTTACGCGCGTTTCAAAGACTGGGCAGACGATTATTTTTATCTGCCCCATCGACAGGAAACCCGTGGTGTGGGTGGGATTTTTTTCGACCATTTAAAGCCGAAAGATGTGCAAGATAAACAGCGAATTTTTGATTTTTGCATGGATTTAGGCAGGAATTTCCCCGTGTTGTATGCAAATCAATCTGCGATGCACCACGACAGTCCAACCGAGGAGCAACTTTATTGGCAAGCTTTGCGGTGGTCGCGTTACGTTGAATACAATTTATTGTATGACCGAGGCACCAGGTTTGGTATTGTTTCCAACGGCCGAACCGAGTCTATCCTTTTGAGCATGCCGCCCATTGCCACATGGAAGTATAACTATCACCCGGATGAGGACAGTCTGCAGTTTCAAACATTGCGTTATTTAAAAAAGGGATTGCCTTGGGTTTAGGGTTGCAACATAATTTAATTAAATTTGTTTTTAGATTTCCTAAACAGAACCAATGATTCAAAAATTTTTCAGTGTTTTCGCTTTCGCGCTTGCGGGTATTGCACACAGCCAAACTCCATCACCCAGTTTTAGTTCGAATCCAGCTGCAGTGGGCGGAACGATTACGATTTGTCAGGGACAAACTATTTCGTACAGCAACACATCGAATCAGACTGTGGCGGGCGCAACTTATGCGTGGTCTTTTGGTACGGGAGCCAGTCCCTTGGTGGCCAATACTGTGGGCCCTCATACGGTCACCTACAACACCCCCGGTTCAACAACGGTTTCCTTGACCATCAACAATCAAAACGGGACGGGTCCTCAAGTTTTCTCAAGAAACGTGGTCATACTTGCGAATCCTAATCCGGCACTGACCCTGGTTTCTTCCGGTGGAGGTTATGGTACATCGACGCAAAATGGACAAACGACTTTTCGAAATTGCGGTGCGATCGACTCAGCCCTCTTTACCTTTAATGCTGCTGTTAATAGCACAATCACTCAAACGTTCAATTGGGGCGATGGGTCATCCTCCACAAATGCCGCAATGGTAGGGACCCAAATTACGCATGAATATCCTATTGGGCAATTTGTCCTAACCCATACAGTGACACAAAACGGATGTACCAGTACTGCTTCGTACATCGTGTTTAATGGAAGTGCTCCCCAAATTACTGTTTCTGCCTTAGGCTCCAATACCTGTTTACCGTCGCCTTATTCCATCGACATATTGTCCAACGACATTCCTATAACCTACACGATCACGTTTTCGGATGGCACCCCAAATATCGTATTCACAACGGCTAGCGATACCACCGTGAACCACGTTTTTACAACATCCTCTTGCGGGATAGATTATGTGATTGCCCCTGGGTTACCTCCGATTCCCAATGCGTATTCGGCCGCTGTTGTTGCCCAAAATATTTGTTCGAATAATGGAATTCCAACGGTAGTTACCGTGGGTCCCATTATCATTTCGACAGGTACCACTCCTGATTTTAGTTATACGCCTCAATCGCCGGTTTGTGTACTCGACCCGGTAACCTTTAATAACGAATCAGTTGCCGGAGAAAACATCAGTGTGAATGGTTGCGATACAACTTATGGCTATTATTGGACGATTACTCCCAATACCTTTATCGTAAATACCGGTTCATTGGGTTCTTCGAACGGATTTGTTGGAGCGAACTATGATTACACCCAGTGGACCAACGGCTCTTATGATATAGAGGTCTTATTTAGTCAACCAGGAACGTATCAAGTAACACTGTACACAGGAGATTTTTGCGGTTATGACTCCATTGTTGATTCTGTAGTAATAAAACCTGAGGCACACCTTACCTTCTCCTTGTATCAGCAAACCATTTGCAGTGGTGACTCTTCTGTTCTCTTCACGATGAATGCAGATCAGCCGAACTATGTCATCAATTGGGATATAACCGATACCACGAACATTAGCAACATCACGGTGCTCTCGGGAAGTGGGGTAACACCTGTTACATTTAATGCATTGGTGCCGCAAAACAACACCAACGAAGTTGGAACGATTGAAATAACGGCAACGGTGGAATGCTCCAACGATTCGGTGGATGTTCATACCATTACCGTTAACCCTCAAGCGAATGCAACGGTTGATCCTCTGTTTTACCAGATTTGCGCTGGCGAAACAACAGACATCGATATTGAAAGTAACCTCGACAATGTCACGTTTTCTTGGACCGCTGCTGCGCCCGGCACCATCACGGGCTATTCGAACGGAACGGGAAGCACCATAGCACAAACTTTGAACAATTCTGGCAATACCATCGACACGGTTCAGTACATCATTACGGTATTGAACGCGCTGTGCCCAGGTGATTCAGCAATTGTTTCGGTAGCTGTTCAACCTGACCTGACCTTTAACATTAACCCAGACTTTACGGTTTGTCCGGGTTTGCCTGTGAATCCTGATGATTATGTTACAAGTCCACCGAATGCTACAATTTCCTGGACGAATACCAATACCAACATTGGCTTAGGTGCCTCGGGGAACGGCAATGTACCGACCTTTACCTCCGGAAATAATACCTCGGGAAGTACGATAAGCGGTACTATTGAAGTGACCATGCAGCTTAACGACTGCCCTGCACTTACCGATCAGTTTGTGGTGAATGTCAATTCTGCACCTGATTTTGATTACACTACGACCCCTCAAAACGGTTTGGATTGCATCACGGGTATCGGGGTAATTAACGGCGTGGTTAATCCGAATAACTCCTCGGCAACATGGTCCGGACCTGGAATTATTTCCGGTGGTAACACGTTTACACCGGTTATTAACCAACCGGGGCAATACACGGTGCAACTGACCAATAATGCAAACGGTTGTTTTTCCAATTTTGTGGTGACCATCGATCCGCCCACCCTTATTAATATTACAGGGGTGAATTTTACCAATGTATCTTGTTTTAACGGTTCCAACGGTACGATCAGCATTAATACGGATAACGGGAATGGTTCGAATATTAACTACGCTTGGTCACCGTCGTTAACGAATTCTGCGAATGTGAATGGATTAAGTGCAGGAACCTACTCCGTAGAGGTGACCAATGTAGACGGGTGCATCGATGACACAACGGTCGTGATTACCCAACCATCGCAAATTACCATTGATCAAATTGATTCAACGGGTTCAGAGTGCTTGGAAGCTAACGGTAGCCTAACCGTTCTTGCAGTTGGCGGGCAAGGTGGGTTTACCTATAGTTGGTCGTCTGGAAATAACGGAGCTACTGCGAATAACCTTGATGCAGGAACCTACACGGTAACAGCCACAGATGCCGCTGGATGCTCTGTTTCATCTTCGTATGATTTGGGTTGTACACCTTTAATTCCTATTGTCATCCCTCAATTCCTTTCACCGAACGGTGACAATTTAAACGAGCTTTGGATTATTCAAAATACGGAACAGTATCCTGATATTAAAGTTAAGGTTTACAACCGTTGGGGGAATGAGGTGTTCGAAGCCCGACCCTACAACAATGATTGGAATGGACATCTTCGGGGTACTCATCCAAATCCATTGCCCGCCGCAACCTATTTTTACATAGTAGATACGAACAAGAAATCCCAAGATCCTTACCAAGGTTACATTGAAATTCAACCATAATGAAAAAGATTGCTATTCTTTCCTTTATAGTACTTTGCAGTACTTCCCTATGGAGCCAACAAGATCCACAGGCTTCCATGTATTTTTTCAACCCTCTACAGTTTAATCCAGGTTATGCGGGAAGTAGAGGCTCTTTCAACGTAACAGGGGTAACACGAGCGCAGTGGCTTGGATGGGACGGTGCTCCCAATACCCAGTATATTGCGTTTCACGGGCCTGTGCTCCGTCAAAACGTTGGTTTAGGTGGCAACATAGCCTACGATCGTATCGGTTCACGCACTGCATTTAACGCGATGGCCAATTTTGCCTACCACCTGCGCTTGAACGAGGATAACCTTCGATTGTCTCTGGGACTATCTGGTGGTTTTCAACAGTTTGGTTATGATTTTGGAGGATTAACCGTTACCGATCCAACCGATGCCAATTATTTAAATTCCTATCGTCAAACGAAAGTGAATTTTGGTTTTGGAGCCTATTTATTCGATAAGAACTTTTATGCGGGGGTTTCGCTGCCTCGCTTGATTAAACGTTCCATGGATACCCTTGGAGGGAGAGCCTATTTACAGCGCCATTTGTTTGTTACAGGAGGTTACGTGTACAACCTTAATTCGGTCATTGATTTAAAGCCTTCTCTTTTGCTTAAATACACGGCCAACGGACCTTTAATTGCAGACATCAACTTCAGCGTTCATCTGTACAATAAATTTTGGGCAGGGGCCCTTTATCGTACTACGGATTGTGCAGGCATCAATTTTGCCTACCAAATAAAAGATTGGTGCATGGCCGGCTATTCTTTTGATTTTCCGCTCAACGGCAAATTTTTAAACCAGTGGGGAACCCATGAGATCATGATTTCGTTTGATCTAAGAGGAAAAAATAATGCTATTCAAAGTCCAAGATATTTTTAACATGAAAATAACGATTACCCTTCTATTCGCATTAGCTGCATTGAATTATGGCCGAGCGCAGGATTATAAATTAAATTATGCGAAAGGCTTGTCTTCGGAGTTTCGATTTGTCGAGTCCCTGCCTGTTTGGGAAGAACTATCGACAAGCTCGCTCAAGACTCCTGCTCCAAGTTGGGAGATATTAAGTAAAACCCTTCAAGCTGCCTACCTGTCTGAGAACTACCGTAAAGCAGCGCTTTGGGGCCACAAACTTGTTTCAAAAGGTAAGGCCTCCGAACAAGATTGGATTTATTTTCTCAACGCTACTCAATACATCAACCAAGTTTCAAGAACCCCAGGGATCTTAGATTCAGCGTTAAGGGCTTATCCCAATTCTGAATTACTGAAACAGCGTGCATCCGAGTTCGGTCAGTCGCAAGCAAACATGAGTAAAGCATCTGAGCATTCCATTCGCCTCTACAAAAAGGGTTCGAAAGGAGAGGAGTACGGGGCCTTCCCTTACAAATCAGGGATAGTTTTTGTTTCCAACGAATACAACCACACATCCGTGAATAAAAATTATCCAAGGACTGGACAATTTTACAGCGATATTGCATTTTATGATTCTACCTTGGCGAATAAGAAAGCCGGTTTTTTTGAGAAACCTTTTTGGCTTGATTTGCTTTTTAAAAATCAATGGCGCGAAATAGACCGAACAATTGCGCACGACGGGCCCATATCGTTCAGTCCGGATAAAAATTTGGTCTTTATCACGACAAATTTTAGTGAGAAAGATAATTCGGGTATGGTCCGATACCGAAGGCTTCAGCAACGTGTTTACTCGCTCATCAACGGGGCATTTACCGAAATCGGATTCCCTTTCAATTCCACCAATTTTTCTACCGGTCATGCGAGTATGGATGTTGACGGAAACGTGTATTTTGTCTCCGACCGACCTGGAAGCATGATCCAGTCAATCGACAACAAAGATACGGTCTACAGCGCCGATATTTGGAAAACCACTTATTCAGGAGGGGATTGGTCAGAACCAATTAACCTGGGGCCTATGGTAAATTCGATAGAAGATGAGTTGTTTCCGTTTATTTCCGATTGGGGAGTATTGTATTTTAGTTCATCGGCTTGGGGAAGTATGGGAGGCTTGGACGTATTCAGCACTGAGCTGGATGGCAGAAAGCCTGAAAATGTGGGCGTTCCTCTTAATTCGAATGCCGATGATTTCTCGTACTATGTAAATGAAGAAAACGGAAAAGGATACTTTTCGACCAATCGGATGCTATTCACTGACCGAATTTACGCTTTTAATAAGCCTGTATTCCGGGCTGATATGATGGTTTCATTAGCCGATTGCAAGGGAAAAGCGATGAGAAATCAGGATATTAAAGTTACTGATCTCAATAATGGAACCACCTTTGATTTAAGAACCAATTACAAGGGGGAAACTGAGGTTCTTGATTTGAAAAAAAATCACGAATACAAAATCGTTTACTCAGGGGATAAAACGATGACTGCCGATTCATTGCTTTTCAAGGCGCTTGATCCGATTAGTCAAAAACTGAACCTTAGGTCTTTCTATAGTCAATACGTTTCCAAGCTTACCGTGAAAGATGAGAGCGGGGTTGCGCTTGGAGATGTCAGATTGAACATTTACCAATCTAACGGTTCCTCCAGTAAATTAAATACCAACAGTGCAGGTTCCTATATTTGGCGAAATGAAGGGACAACCCGTGTAGATTCGATCGTGGCGAATCTTATCAACTACGAGGACGCTAAAATTGCAATTCCCCCAATTATAAATGGCAATTGCGTAGATACTGTCTCGTACAACCTGACGTTAACCATGAAATCCCAGGAGCAATTTGTTAACTTGGATTTAATCCTGTACAATTTTGATAAGTTCTTTCTAAGACCAGAAGGAAAAGCAGAATTGGATAAACTGGTTACCTACATGAAGGCACATCCCGATTTACGTGTGGAATTATCCTCGCATACCGATTCGCGTGGTTCGGATAAATACAACATGAAGTTATCGAAAAATAGAGCTAAAAGTTGTGTTGATTATATCATCAGCCAAGGAATTGATGCTAAACTGATTAAGGCAGCGGGTTATGGTGAAACACGCTTGGTGAACCAATGCTCAAACGGGGTTTACTGCACCGTAGTAGAACATCAGGCCAATCGGAGAACTGAATTAAAGCTTTTAACTCCGGAAGAGAATTCCCTCGATAACAACAAACTTCGGGAGTAAAATGGCCTTTCACGAGGACAAACTACCACCTCTGCAGATGAAACGCCCTAAAGGTCTAATGGTTCTCTTGGTGTTGACTTGGGTTAATACCTTTCTCTCGATGGTGACTACCGTATTTTCAATTTTGTTCATCAGGCCCAGTGCTCATGATTTGGAAAGAGAAAAAATTGAAACTGCTAAGTCCTTAATTGAGTTAAAAAAGCTAGGAATGGATTCCTTAGTTGATTTATTGGAGCGCATACAAGCGATGACCGAGGCCATGCAGCCTTACTTTATGCAAAGCAACCTAGTGAGTCTGGTGGTGTTAATTTGCGGTGCTATCGCTGCCTTTCTCATGTATCAGCGTAACGTTCTCGGATTTCACTTGTACATTATCTACAACCTTGCTTCGGTAGGTTCGATTTACCTTTTTGTGGTTCCTTCCTTGGTTCCTTCGGTAATTATCCTCGTAAATTCTGTTCTAGCGTTAATTTTTGTATTGCTTTATGCCAAGCACCTTACCTGGTTAAAGAACGAAGATTAAAAAATTTTTCCGGGGTTTAGGATTCCCTTAGGGTCGAATACCCGCTTAATTTCGCGCATAAGTTGCAAGGTAACCTCCGGAAAGGCGAGGGGCATGTAGGGTTTTTGGACGTAACCGATACCGTGTTCCCCGGAGAGTGTGCCTCCAAGTCGTACAACTTCCTCAAAAATCTCCGTAATGGCTTTCGGAAGTTCATGGGTCCATTGTTCTTCGTTCAAATCACCGCGTATGATGTTCACGTGGAGGTTGCCATCTCCGGCATGCCCATAACACACGGATTTAAAGCCGTAGCGTTCACCCACCTTTTTTACGTGAGTCAGTAAATTGGGCAGTTGGTATCTCGGAACCACGGTGTCTTCCTCTTTGTACACCGATTGGGTTTTAACAGCTTCGCCGACTTTCCTTCGTAAATTCCATAGCGCCTCTTTTTGTGCAGCGGAATCTGCAAAGAGGATTTCATCCGTTTCAAAAGCCTCAAGCACAGCAAATAATTGTTCCGCTTCCCGCATTAACTGTTCATGGTCAAACCCGTCCAATTCAATTAATAGGTGCGCCTGGTGGTTATCTGCTAGTGGAACGGCTTGGTCTCCCGTGAAAGCTTTAGCCCATAGGAGTGCATCGCGCTCCATGAATTCCATTCCGCTCGGGATAATACCTGCCTTGAAAATGGCAGGTACCGCTTCGCAGGCGGTTCGGGCATCAAAGAACGGGACCAGAAAGAGCACATCGTGGGTTGGATGGGGTAACAGTTTTAGAACAATTTTTGTGATGATTCCTAAGGTACCCTCGGAACCTACCATCAGTTGTGTCAGGTTGTATCCTGTTGCATTTTTCAAGACATTAGCGCCGGTCCATATGATTTCCCCCGTTGGTAAGACCACTTGCAAATTCAGCACATAATCTTTGGTAACGCCATATTTAACGGCTTTTGGGCCTCCTGAATTTTCAGAGACATTCCCCCCAATAAAGCAAGAACCTTTACTGGCAGGATCGGGCGGGTAAAACAACCCGAGCTCCTTCACAGCCTGTTGTAAAACCTCGGTGATAACGCCCGGTTCGGTGGTGACCTGAAGGTTATCGGTATCAATGTGTAAAATTCGGTTGAACTTTTCCATGGATAACAATACCCCGCCGTGTAAAGGTAAACAACCTCCGCTCAGGCCTGTTCGCGCTCCAGCTGGGGTTACCGGTATATCGTTTTGATAACAATATCGAACAATGTCGGCAACCTCTTCCGCTGTTGAGGGAAGTACAACAAGTTCGGGTGGAAAAACGAAATCCTCGGTTTCGTCATGGCCGTATTCCAACAATTGCTCATGACCTTGGTGCGTCTTTACTCCCATCGAGTCAAAAAATTGCAAATGCGATTCGTTGAGGTGGCTCATAGATTACAAAATTGCTAATAAATATTCAAATACCTTAACCCTTTTTTTACCTCTTTTTGCCTATTTTTACCTTAAACTATTACTTTGAAAGATACTTTTATCCTTGACGGTATTCGTACACCCATTGGCAACTTTGGTGGAAGTCTGTCTGCTGTGCGTGCGGACGATTTACTCGCTGTTACCATGAGAGCCCTGATAGATCGAAATGAGCGCTTGGATGCCTCACGGATTGAGGATGCTATTATTGGCTGTGCCAACCAAGCCGGGGAAGACAATCGAAATGTAGCCCGAATGGCAACCTTGCTAGCCGGTTTACCCACATCGATTGGTGGAGAGACCGTAAACCGCCTTTGCGCATCCGGAATGGCTGCGGTAGTGAATGCCTCCCGTGCCATCAAAGACGGGGCGGGCGATTTGTACCTTGCTGGGGGCGTTGAACAAATGACCCGGGCACCTTTTGTGCTATCAAAAGCAGGAGTTGCCTTTGGCCGCGATCAACAAATGTTCGATTCCTCCTTTGGGTGGAGGTTCGTTAATCCAACGATGGAACGCCTTTACGGGGTCGATAGTATGGGAATGACCGCAGAAAATTTGGCCGAAATGCACGGTATATCCCGAGACGACCAAGACGCCTTTGCCTATTGGTCGCAGCAAAAAACGGCTAAAGCTCAGGAGCGTGGCTTTTTTAGTGGGGAAATCATCCCCGTGAGCATTCCTATGAAGAAAGGAGATCCAACCTCAGTTACCCAGGATGAGTTTCCGAAAGCCACGACTAGCTTCGAAAAACTTGGAACTTTGCGTCCTGCCTTTAAAAGTTCGGGAACGGTAACCGCGGGAAATGCGTCTGGATTGAACGACGGGGCTGCTTGTTTATTAATTGGTTCTGCCGAAGGAGCATCGATTTCGGGTGCCTCGCCGCTGGCTCGTATCGTAAGTGCTGCTATCAGTGGCGTAGAGCCAAGAATTATGGGAATTGGACCGGTAGAAGCTTCCAACAAGGCCTTGCAACGAGCAGGACTTACCTTGGATCAAATGGATGTGATTGAATTGAACGAGGCCTTTGCCGCCCAAGTGTTGGCGTGTACGCGTTCTTTAGGTTTGGCGGATCATGATCCTCGAATCAATCCGAACGGAGGAGCGATTGCTTTGGGCCATCCCTTGGGCATGTCCGGTGCGCGTATTTTGTTAACTGCGGTAAGGCAGTTAAAGGTTACAGGAAAACGTTACGCGCTGGTTTCCATGTGCATTGGTGTTGGACAGGGTTATGCAACCATTATAGAAAACGCCTCATGAAAGTTATCGGGATGGTATTTGGCTTGCTGATGGTATTGGCAAGTTGTACTAAAAAACCTACAAGTTGGGAAGTGGATCTCGGAGCTCCTTTGATCAGTGATACGTTAGATTTGAGCCGCCTAACCTCGGACAGCGTATTGGTGGCAAACGGCCAAGGCAATTTGGATTTAGATTTTACCAAAACTTTATTAGACGTTGGTTTGGCGGATTTGATTTCGATTCCGGATACGCAAGTCGTGCAGACATTTAATTCGAATTTCGCTATTAACGTACCTCCCGGATTTAATGTCTTCAACCAATCTGAAACCCACACCATTGACCTACCAGGAGTCCAATTAAAGAAAGTCCGTGTGTACAGCGGTGCTATTCAATTAAGCGTTTACAATCCTTTACCCACCTCAGTGACCTTCGATGTAAGCCTACCGGGTGTTAGCTTGAATGGCGTTACCTTTCAGCAAACCGTTACCGTCGGTGCTGGGGATAATATAAACCCAACTCCGGGCAATGCCAATTTCGACTTGGCTGGCTATGAAATGGACCTTCGAGGTCCGAATTTTGTTGATTTCAACATGTTGCAAGCCAGCGTTACTGCGGTATCCGACCCTAATGGCCCCATGGTAAGTGTTTCACCTGCGCAAGAATTCAAAGTAGAGGCGACCTTAAAAAATATAGCACTTGATTACGCGCGAGGTTATTTTGGCAATCAGCTGTTCACCGATACCGTTTTGTTGGACCTTCCCATCATGGAAAAAGTGGAGTCGGGATTGGTGGACCTTCAATCGGTTCAGTTGGGATTGACTTTTTCCAACGGAACTAAAGTGCCCATTCGAGGTGCTTTGACTCACATCACGAACATCAACCCTACAGGGAGTACGGTTGCCTTAAACGCTCCGGTAATCGGGCAAGATTTGTATTTAGCTCCAGCCACAGGTTCTTGGAATTCCCTGAATCCCTCAACCCAACAAGTTCAGGTGAATTCTGGCAACAGCAACATTGAGCAGGTAATGGAAAATTTGGGTTCGCAATTTCAAGCGGGATATGCGATTGAAATCAATCCTAATGGTAATTTGAACGGCGGCTGGGATGAGATTTATTCAACCAGCAGGATCAAAGTAGTATTGCATGCACAAATGCCTTTGCAGCTACAAGCCGATCAATTGACCTTAGTGGATACGTTCCAGGTTTCCCTAAAACAGAGCGGGGCAAAAACCCGTGTGGTAGGCGGATATTTTCAGCTCGATGCGGCCAATGCGTTTCCTATGCAAGCGCAATTAAAACTGAGTTTCCTAAATGCTCAGAAGTCCGTCATTGACGAGGCGGTGGGAGACGCGCTGGTGTTGAGTTCTCTGGCGGGTATACCGAATGCAAGCGGGATATTGGTAAAAAATTCAACAACTCGTTTTTACCTTTCGGAATACCTTATGAAAAACATCAACGAATTGAAGTTTCTTCGGGTTGAAGCCATCTTAGATACGCCTGTCGCTTCTGGCGCCTCTAACCAAGTGGTGGCTATTCCCGTAGGCGCGTTTATGCAGGTAAAAGTAAAAGCGGCCTTAAAAACAGAAATCGTTTATTGATGGTAAATCGAATCCTTTTGTGCGCTGTTTTTTTCGTGGTGTTCGGAGCGAACGCACAAATCCTGCGTAACTACGATTTCGATACATCGGTTAGCGCGCAACAGTTGCTGCTAGTTAACGGTTCCGTGGATTATGGCGGTTCGGCGGTGGAAAATGAAATGTTCAATGCCTTGATTTTTGGCGGATTCATCGATAGTTCGGCGAAAGAAGCGTCGTTGGAAAACCATAAATCGGTCAATGTTGTTGGCTTGGAAGGAACGGCCAATGCGCGGTACTATTGGAGTCCAAAGTTCAAAGACGAACGCCTTAAGAATTTTATGGTAGGGGTTCGTTACGGACAAAATTACCTTGGGTCATTAGCTTACACTTCCGACGCGTTTCGATTTGCCTTCTATGGGAACGCTCCATTTTTAGGGAAGTACGCCGATTTTTCAGGTTCTGAAATGCGTTTTGTTGGCTTTCAAACCTTGGGATTCAGTGTGTTGGATAAGCGTTCTCAATCTTCGCTAAGTTTGAATTTAGTGGGTTTGACTTCTTACGTGCGCGGTGCCTTGGGAGATCAGAATCCCATGAAGTTTTATTACACGGAATCGGGCGATAGCCTTTACGGCATTTGCAATGGTGCTGTAGAACGCGCCTCGTCGCCTGCCTATTTTAAAGGACTGGGCATGAGCCTTGATTTTGATTACCGCTTCAATGCTTTAGGAGAGGAGAGCGGCCGCGTGCACACCATGCAATTCAGCGTAAGTAATTTGGGATTTGCCTTCAGCAACCGATATACTTCTCAACGCATCGATACCTCGTTCGCCTTCGGCGGATACAGCATCAACGATATCATCGACCGAAACGGTTTATTGGCCCCCGATTATTCTTTTCAAGACAGTTTAACCACTGTTAATACGGCAAGCAAGTTGATTCTTCTACCGATGACCGTCCAATTGGGTAACGTGGTGGGATTGCAGTCACAGCAAGTTTTGCAGCCAACCTATGGTTTTCGATTGACCTTTATTCAAGGATTTATTCCCCACGTTTATGCGGGTTTGAATGCCAAGGTTGCCAAGGGCTTACAAGTGGGTTTGTGCGCAAGTTATGGCGGGTTTTCCGGCCTTAAAATGAATTCTTCGTTGGTATATCACCGTTCCAAGTTTTACGTGGGTCTTGGCAGCGATAACGTATTGGGCTTGTTTTCGAAACGGGCCTTTGGACAGGCTCTTTCAATCCGTTTACGATGCGATATTTAGTTTACCTCTTTTTCATGCTGTGCACCTTCAAAGCTGTGGCTCAGCTGAGCTTTTACCGTCAATATTCCGGAACCGAATACGATTTTGGCCAGGGAGTTGTGCAATTGCCCGATAGCAGTTACGCCATCACGGGAAGGAGTGGCAGCTGGGGGTTGAATTCCCAGGCCTATATATTAAAAGTGAATAAAGACGGATCGTACGCGTGGAGTCAACATTACGGAGGATCCGAATTTGACGAAGGACGAAGGATATTATCGGTTCCCAATCAAGGATATTATGTTGCAGGAAGCTCTTTATCCAGTCCAAGCTCGGCTTACGATGTGTACCTGGTGAAAACGGATATGAGCGGCACCATGCAGTGGGAAAAAAGGTTCGATTTAGGCGCTTGGGATTTTGTTACCGATGCCGTTCTTGCAGCCGATTCAGGAGTGCTGTGCGTAGGGTATTCACAAGCCTCTTCCTCGAATGTCACCCGGGGCTTTGTGCTTCGAATGGCTCAAAACGGCGATACCTTGTGGTCGCGTTATGTGGGTTCGCAAGCGCTCAACTCGGTCAACGCTGCTTTGTTGGTCAACGATTCTACCCTTATAGTAGGCGGAACGTATTATAACGTGGATTCCACCTTGAATAAAGGATTTTTAGCTGCGTATCACGTCAACGGGAACCCCCTGTGGTTTACGTCGATTGGCGATAACGGCAGTTTCGGCATAACCGATCTTACCCTCAACCAAAACCGCTATAATTTAACCGGATGGAAATACGATGCAGCCTTGGGCGAACACGATAATTATTCGGGCAGGTATGAATTGAACGGCAGCTTGTTTTATGAGTCCGTGTATGTGAATCCCGGTGATGTCGTCCTCGACGAAATCACCCTTAATGGAGCACAAACAAAATTATACGTCGGTTACCGAAACCAGAATTTGAACAACCCTAATTTTGGTATGGACGTTACCCTCGGAAGATTTAACACCAATTACGACTGGGATAACGGACCGATTTATATTAACCACGCAGGAGATGAAAAGGTAGAGCAGTTCATTCCAACCTCGGATGGTGGAGCCTTGGCTGTTGGCTGGATTACGTACCCCATGAACGGCGGCAATTCGATTTTTTTGATGAAAATAGGCCCCAACGATGAAGTACAGACCGTGGTGGGAAATGAACCCTTTTTACCCTTGGTGGAAAATCCTTCCTTAACCTCGTTTTCCTTTACCGTGTATCCGAATCCAACAGAGGATTACCTTCACGTGCAAATTCCATCCGCGATCGACGGGGTGCGCATATTTGGTCCGCAAGGACAACTTGTGCTGCAACAGCCCTTAGAGGTTGGTACTCATGTGTTGGATGTGAGCCATTGCCCTTCCGGAGTGTATTTCATTCAATGCGGCCATACCACGCGTAAATGGGTGAAATTATGATTCGATGGTTCTTGTTTGCGCTTTGGTTGGTGCCATGTTACGGTCAAGTTTTACCCGCAAATCGTGCGGTGGATTGGACGGTAGCGGGATTGAACGACACGAATACTCTTGGATTTACCTATTACGATGTCGTGCAGGAAGGTGCTGCTCCCGATGGGGTTACTCCTGTGAATACCGTTATTGATAGTTTACTGGCCTTGAATCAGCCAGTGGGTGTGCATCTACATTTTCCCGCAGGGAGTTATTTTTTCAATCAACCTTTATCGCTTCCCAGCAATACCCGGATCAGTGGCGCAGGAGCGGATGCCACGCATTGGATTTTCGATTTGGGAGGGACCGGTCATTCCGTACAAACTTCGGGAAGCTTGGTGAGTGCCGACAGCAGTTCTCTAACAGTCGCTGGGGTGAAAGGAAATACGTGGCTGGTGGTAGCTAATGCCAACGCATTCTTTGCGGGTGCTTGGGTTCGAATTCGTCAGCAAGATGCAGATTTAGTGACCTCGAATTGGGCCTTGAACAGCGTGGGGCAATTGATGAAAGTCGACAGCATTGGCGGAGATACCCTTTACTTGCACAGCGCTTTGCGCTTGGATTATCCCTTGAACCGTTTACCCAAGCTGGTGCGTATTGCCATGAAACGCAATATTGGTTTGGAGTGTTTATCCTTGGAACGAATGGACTACACGGCACCCGAACAAGCGAGCACCATTCATTTTACGTATGCTGAAAATTGCTGGTTCAGCGGTTTGGAATCCAATAAAACCACCTTTGGGCATGTGGAGTTTGAAAGTGTAGCCAATTCCAAAGTGGAGAAAAGTTACTTTCACGATGCCTTTGACTACGGAGGCGGGGGAAGAGGATACGGGGTGGTAATGCATTTTACTACCAATGAGTGTTTGATAGAAAACAACGTTTTCAAGCATTTGCGCCACAGCATTATCCTTCAAGCGGCTGCCAACGGAAATGTTGCTGCCTTTAACCATTCCACCGATCCTTATTGGACGAATGCCAATCCCTTATTGGGAGGGAACTCAGCAGGCGAATTAGTGCTTCACGGCAATTATGTGTACGCGAATCTATTCGAACAGAACGACGTCCAGAACATTGTGATTGATAATTCGCACGGTGGAAACGGTCCCTACAATACCTTCTTACGGAATCGGGCCTCCTTGTACGGTATCTTTTTCTCCGACAATACCAGTCCTTCGCAGAACTTCATAGGCAATGAGATTCCGAATACCGGTTTTCCTTACAGCGCAGTGAATTACAATATTCTAGGCAACGATCAGTTCAGTTACGGTAATAACAACAAGGGAACCGTAGCTCCCGCAGGAACATCGAATTTACCAGATACCAGTTATTATTACGCGGTAAAGCCCGACTTTGTGCAAGGCTACCAATGGGGGAGGATTGGATTGCCGAATGCCATGAACAGTGCTAAGGTTCCCGCTACGAACCGCTTTGAGGGCAACGATATTTTTGCTGGAGCCTGTGGCAAGGAAGATTATTATGCAGGTTTGTCGGAACGTGTAAAGTACGAGATCTACCCCAATCCCGTGAGCGAAACTTTGTATATTCGTGGCTATAAGGAGGGGGAGAGTTATGCCATATCTGATCTCCAAGGACGGATTTGGATGCGAGGAAAGCTTAAGGATGGATGCGTGGATTTGGTGGAATTGCCTTTTGGTTGGTATCTCATTCACCTAAGGGGAAGTGTTTATAGGTTATTAAAATACGGTTGAAGTTCACCTCTTCACGATTATCGGTAGCCAGGTTAACTAAGTTTAATTCAAGTTCGATTATGAAAAAATCAATGCTGTTGGTTGTTTTATTCGCCTTCAACAATCCGTTGCTTCGCGCCCAGGAACCTGTGGCACCTCGTATCGATTATATTATGGAAAAACACGGTCACCAGCGCAACGATCCTTATTATTGGATGCGTGAGCGCGATACGAAACCGGTACTTGACTACCTTAAGGCTGAAAACGAATATGCAAAAGCGTATTTTAAATCCCTGGATACGCTGGTGGGTGAGTTGCTCAATGAATTTGAACAGCGTATTGACCCCAACGAAACCAGTGCACCTTTCATTTTTAACGGCTGTCAATATCAAGTACGCAATGTCGAAGGCCTTGATTATCAGCAAATCTTCCGTTACACAGCCGACGGCAAAGCCGTTTTATTTTTTGACGAAAACGAGCGAGCCAAAGGAAAATCGTTTTATGAACTTGCAAGTTGGGTGCCATCCGTGGATAATGAAATATTAGCGATTAGCGAGGATTTTACAGGTCGGAGAAAGTACGAGGTGCGATTCAGAATGAAGGGTAAGTTTCTAAAGGATGTCTTGACGGAAACGAGCGGAGGCTTGGTGTGGGCCAACGATAACAAAACGGTTTATTATTCGAAAAAAGATCCTGAAACGCTGCGCGAATATCTTATTTTCCGACATCAGCTCGGAACTCCTCAAAGTTCTGATGAACTCATTTACGAAGAAAAAGACGACAAATTCAGTGTGGGAATAGGTAAAGCCATAACGGGGAAATACGTTTTAATTTACAGCTACAGTTCTACGACCTCAGAAATTCAGTTAATGGATGCCGATAATCCCAAAGCAAGTCCGCAAGTGTTCCTAAAACGCGAGGCTGGACACATTTATGAGATAGAACACCACGACCGTGGATTTTACATATTAAGCAACGATAACGCAGTTAATAACAGGGTATTATTCAGTAAAACCATACCATCTGATCTTAAAAATTGTGTTGAAATTGTTCCACATAATTCAACAGTACTTCTTGAAGGGCTCAGTGTCTTTAAAGACTACCTACTGTTGGAGGAACGCAGTAACGGCTTACTCAAATTGAAATTGAAAGGGGTAGAAGATGGAAAGGAATCCTACATTTCCGTTGATGGAGAAACTTATTATTTAGGCTTGGCGATGAACGACGACTACCATGCAAAGCGGTTGTACTTTGTGTACAACTCGATGACAACCCCATCTCGGGTAATGGCCTATGATTTACCATCCTCGCAGCAAAGCATCTTTTTCGAAAATAAAATACGCGACGTCAACTTTGAGCCATCCAACTACGTTTCAAAACGCGTTTGGGCAACGGCCAATGATGGAACGCAAATTCCCATAAGCTTGGTTTATCGCAAAGGAACGATGTTGTCCAAAGCACCGCTGCTATTGTACGGCTACGGTTCTTACGGCTTTACAATACCTGATGTATTCAGTCCAACAAGACTTTCGTTATTAGACCGCGGTTTTGTATTTGCTACAGCACATATCCGAGGGTGTAAATATTTGGGCGAGGAATGGTATCAGAATGGCAAGTTTGATAAGAAAACCAATACGTTTACCGACTTCATCAATGCAGCGGAGTTTCTTGGTCATATGAATTATTGCGATCCTGCTCGAATTTATGCCAATGGGGGAAGTGCCGGTGGATTATTGATGGGAGCCGTAAGTAATATGGCGCCTTATTTGTTTAAAGGCATTGTTTCGGAGGTTCCTTTTGTTGATGTAGTAACTACCATGCTCGACGAAACCATTCCACTTACAACGAGTGAATACGAAGAATGGGGTAATCCGAACGACCCCTATTATTACTCCTATTTATTAAAGTATTCTCCTTACGATAATTTACATGCCATGGATTATCCTGCTATGTTCATTACCTCCGGTTATCACGACTCTCAAGTTCAGTATTGGGAGCCCGCTAAGTATGTTGCCAAATTACGAACACTTCGCACGAACAACAACGCGCTTATTTTTGAATGCAATATGGACGCTGGCCATGGCGGAGGGTCGGGCAGAACGACCGAACGATTCGAGCGCGCCAAAATTTACGCATTCATCCTAGGATTGGAACAGAACGTATCGCATTAGCCAAGTGCCCTTATCCCAAACTGCTGGAGTTTAATCGTTCATTTTTCACGAATAAACGCAAAAATTGTAGAGGGTGGCGGTTCTGCCGTCCATGGCGTGTCGAAACGAAATGCAATCGAGGTTTCCTCGAACGTCGTCCACATAAATACCTCGTTGGGTTTTACGCGAAGTAGGTTGAAAATGCAGTAAACGCATCAATTGGTAAAATCCTGTAACCCCGAGTTGGGTAAAGGGGGCATTTTCCCTTAGACCTCTTCCCGTACACAGCTGCCGACACCCATTAGCAATAATGTCAAGTTCTTCGGGATCGGTGGTTTTGGGTTCATGGAAAAAATCCGAGGTGCGATAATTTACAGCCCCCTGTTCCAAGAAAAGCGCGGCCTTGGTGAAGAGGTAGGGGAACTGCTGATCGAGCGCATGCAGCTGCTCGGATTCGGACATGGCGTCCATGACTTCGTCAAGCGATTTGTTTGGTGAATTGTTTTCCATGGGTTGGAAGATAGGTAAAAAGTGGAATAGGATCTCAATCATACAAATCCACCGCTAAGCGAAAGGTATTGCAGTGCGCTTCTACGATGTCTTTGATATCGGGCGAATAGCCTCCGCCCAAGGCAACGGCAACGGGAATTCCGACGTGTTTAAGGGTTTTGAACACCATTTCATCCCGTTGTTTGCAAGCCTCCAAGCTCACATCAAGCCTGCCGAATTTATCGGTATTCAAGATATCGACTCCTGCCAGGTAAAAGGCGAAGTCGGGCTTAAACGATTCGATGATTTTGGGGAGATGTTCGGTCAAAAGCGCTAAATAAGCCTCTCCAGTTGTGCCATTTTCAAGCTCGACATCCAAGTCGGATTTTTCTTTGTGAAAAGGATAATTGCTCCCGCCATGCATGCTAAAGGTGAATACCTGTGGATTATTTTCCATCAGTTTGGCGGTTCCGTTTCCTTGGTGAACATCCAAGTCGATGATGAGAATGTTGCGACGCAACTTGTTTTTCAGTAAATAATTAGCTGCTACGGCCATATCGTTAAGCAAACAAAATCCTTCACCGCGCTCGGCGAAGGCGTGATGGGTACCTCCTGCGATATTCAATCCTGCGCCATGCTCTAGTGCATGCAGGGCGATGTCGATGGTACCTTGGGTGATGACCAGTTCACGTTGCACCAGTTCGGGGGATTGGGGAAATCCTATTTTTCGTTGTTCAGATGCACTCAATTGTTGCGAAATCAACTTTTCAAAATAACTTGGTTCGTGCGTCCATAGCACCACTTCCTGCTCACAGGGATTGGGTGCGAAAAAATGCGCAGGCGTGCAGGTGCCTTCGTACAACAGCTGTTGGGGAATTAGCTCGTATTTGAGCATGGGAAACCGATGGTTTTCGGGCAGGGGGTGTGCATAAATCGGATCGAAAGCAATTTGTACCATACGCTTTGCAAACCTAGCAATTAATCTTCTGGGTCGTTTTGCTGCACTTGAGACTTAATTAAGATTTTGACATAGTGCCGGTTCCGCCGTTCCCTCTTGGCGCTGGCCCGCTTATCTACGCGCTTATCCGTAACGATGAGGTTGAGATCGTTCAAATCGGATAATTCCCGTACGTCGTTAATGGAGGTTCGTTTCGGCATATGGAAAAAACACGCAAGGCCCACGAATGTTTTAGCACATCCTATTCTTCGACCTCCTCGCAATGATCCCGTTTTCAGTTCGCTTTACCTCTGCTCTAAACTTGCACCAAAAATGGAAAGCATGGTGAAAGGATTTGATTAGCCAATCACGTGAATTAGTTGATCGCTAAAAGCCAGTTGAAAGGAATTTCCAACAATCAACTCTCCATCGATTTCGCCCAACAAGACCTTTGAGCTTGAAGTAATGTCGATGGAGGCGGTGCGTTCATATTGAATTTCAGGATGGCTTATTTCCTTTCCTCGTCTCAGGTTCGGAAGGTTTTTAAGGTAATCCCACAAGGTAATTTCTCGAAGAATAACCAACCGAAAATAGGGCGCAGAAGGGTCTTTTCCCGGGGCAATGATCATGCCGTTGCCGAAGGTTGAACCATGACAAACAGCGATCATAAAATGACGGTGTGAATGAGTTTGGTCATTGAAGGAAAGGTCCAATTCTTGGGCCTTGTAAGAAATAAAGGTGCGTATAATGGCAAGGAAATAAGACGCCTTGGCACCGAAGTAAGCACGGAAACGTTGCAGGGATTCAACCACGTGCCCACCAAAACCAATATCTGCAATGTTGATGAAATATCGGATCTCCTTTCCGCATTGGCAAAATGGAATTTTTATGGGGATACCTTCTTGTTGGAAGAGTTTAAACGGTTGGCTTTCTGCCAGAGCGGATCGCTTGAAATTGCGAATAAAGTCGTTGCCCGTTCCCCCGGGAAGGATAAATACCTTGGGGTTTAACCCTTTCTTCGCGCACAGCCCATTAACCACTTCATTGATTAAGCCGTCGCCGCCATGCAATACCAGAAGGTCTACCTTACCTTTTGCTTCGCGCGCCAGGATGGTGGCATGTCCACCATGGGTGGTGTAAGACTCGGTGAATTCTAGCTCGGTATCTGCACAACAAGCGGCCAAAAATCGGGCATGCGCCGCAGGTATTTTTCGAGACCCATGGACAATGGCTAGTACCTTCATAAGAACCTAAAGGTAGGGGAAAACTTTGGAAGCGGCGTATTGGTAGCAATCGAGGACAGTTCGCTTTGCTTGTCCCTTAAACATGCACCAAAGGCAAGGTGGCAAAGCAATGATATCACGGATTTTATAGGTTGGTTTCGAATGCAGGCATGAAGCAATACATTAACACATTTATTTTTTCTTCCTTCTATATTTCCCTCGAGTGTGATAATAATACCTTGATTGCATTCGTTTCTTGATAGCATTTTTTTGGGTGCTGATCTTCCTGCGAACATGTGCCTTGCGCATTTTTCCCTTGTAATCAATGGAAGGTCTGATATAGCTACCATCGGCATTATCTGACTTCTTGAGATCGCAAGAAGAGATAGGTAGAAACAATCCGATAATTAGCGCTAAAATTAGGTTTAATTTGGGCATGTGAACGGTTATTTATTGACGGTAATTTTTCTGCGACTTATTTCATTAATTGTTAGATCACCATAATCTGACTAATTACCAACGTATTTTTAAATCCAGCTTGACTACTTGAGCAATTCGAATTTGTAAGCTTCAAATTTGATTTTGGACTGTATATTGTTTTGAATTTCCTTTTTATATGTTAAAATTTTGGTGACACCTCGGCCTAAATATAACAGGTAAAAGAAAATTGCAATTCCCATTGTTGTGATCCCTGTAGATTGCACAATCGCTAAATCTCTTGACGTCTCGATGGGTAGATTACCACTGAAATCTTTTGGGTTATTATAAGTGGTTATTCCAAGGAAAAAGATAAGACCAAGCATCGCCAGATAAAGTATGTTAATAACGGTATATATATGCTGTTCTCGCATGTAACTTGGTCTTAATCCTATTAGGGTTGCCAAGCAAGCTATTCCAAGGTTCCTCTCTGCTAGTTTTGTTTCATTGTCATCAAAATGCGAAATCACAGCGTCAATGTAAGCTATATGCTTCGCTTTTATTGCTTTGTAATTTCGGGCATTCAGCACATCTAACTTTTCGAGTGGCCCTTGATATTTTTGAGTAAGATTTGCCTTGCAGAAGTCAATTTTATTATCGAGTTCGTTGAAGAGTTCCTGCCATTTAAAATCCTCAGGGTCTACATGTTCAGCCTTCTCCACGAGATTAGCTAAATGGCGAAAAGTTTGTTCGTCGTCGGCCAACAACTCAAAGTTAAGCACTTGGGTGTAAATAGGCTCCTCCGCGTCGGCTATTTTTTGTTGTAGACGACCTCTTTGTCTACTGTTAATTGTACGGTATGCGTCACGGCCCAACTCTCGGCCAATTTGGTTGATAAAAGAATTTACAAGACCCATATTTCCGATAATTTTCCCATTTGTGCTTTGAACGGTTTTTCACTTTTTAATGGATAAACGCGCATTTAAGTATACTAAAGATAATTTATTTTTAAAGACTTATCCTAAGAAAGAAAACATATTATCCAAAGATCATAAGATTAAAGCGGGAAACGAGTTCTGCGTGGCTTGAAGGTTGGAGGTCTTTTTTAAAGTATTCGTAATATTCGTTAAATGTCATGGAGTTTGGCAAATGCCTATTAAAACGATGGCTATTCACTAAGTTACGGAATAACAGTAAACTACATATCATTTGAATTTTTATGGGTGCTGGTAAAAAATATAATTCCGGCACTTGGATGTTTCGGTTTGATCACTGAACTGAGCAGCCATCGTTT
>Ga0194122_10000145_pt1 | contig 107123 bp, 119 predicted proteins | sample TA2MahCa10mmetaG_FD_155487 | JGI IMG/M metagenome (GOLD analysis project Ga0194122, IMG submission 155487) | Freshwater microbial communities from Lake Tanganyika, Tanzania - TA2015021 Mahale Deep Cast 10m | ecosystem: Environmental > Aquatic > Freshwater > Lake | place: Tanzania: Lake... | reverse complement strand
GAGCATGGGATCGACCACGCGCCGCTTGAGCTCCATAACGTCGTTGTGCAGGGCATCGTTCCACTCGCCGAGAAGCTCGACGACCGCACATCCCTCAGCGTAGTCGACGAAAAGCACCTTGAGAAACAAGGTTTCGCAGCCAATGTCGTCCCAATCGGGGTGGATCACAAAGTCGTACATCTGGTGGTAGGCTCCATTCACCGGGGCGCCCTGGTCGAGAAAAAATGGGCTTCGCGGGTCGTCCGCCGCGATGTACCGAAGGCGCCACGCGCTGTGGGGTTGAAGCGAATGCATGCTGTTGTGAACTGAGTTGCTAAGTTCGCGTTGAAAAGGTATGATTTACTGCGTTACCGGTGGAAGCGGCCTCGTTGGTCGAGCGGTTCAAAAAGAGCTTGAAGGTCAGGGGCATGAGGTCCGCATTTTGACGCGGACTCCGCGCAAACCCGGAGAATTTGCGTGGAACCCTGCGGCCCACTCCATCGACCCGGCTGCCCTCATGGGCGCCCACGGCGTACTTCACCTTGCCGGGGCTTCGGTTTCAGCGCGCTGGACGGCGTCGCACAAGCGCGCCATTATGGACAGCCGCATCCAGGGAGCCGAAACCCTGTACCGCGCCATCGAAGCCATGGATCAGCGCCCTGAGGTTTTGGTCAGCGCCTCGGCCGTCGGTATTTATCCAAACAGCCTTGACCGCGTCTACACCGAGCGCGACGGCGGCGCAGCGGGCTTTTTGGGCGACGTCGTGCGCGCCTGGGAATCGCAGGCCGACCGGTTCGACGAACTTGGCCTGAGGGTGGCCAAAATCCGCATTGGTATCGTTTTAGGCCACGGCGGCGGTGTTTTGGGCACCTTGCTTCCCGTGTTTCGCCTTGGACTTGGAAGCGCCTTGGGCGACGGCGCCCACTGGATGCCGTGGATTCATGTCCAGGACTTGGCGCGCATGGTTTCGCGGCTGGCCACCGATGCGGCACTCGACGGAACCTGGAACGGTGTAGGTCCCGAATCCGTCACCAACGCCAATTTTAGCCGCACCCTCGCTCAGGTCCTCAAAAAGCCCTTTTGGGCCCCCGCCCCACCGGCATGGGCACTCTGTCTCGCCTTGGGCGAAATGGCCCAAATTGCCCTGATGAGCACCCACTGCTCCAGCGCCAAATGGCAACGCATCGGATTCAGCTACCGCTTTGGCGACCTGCGTTCTGCCTTGGAGGACCTCGTCTAATCGGCTACCTTAGCGGCATGTACCGCGAATCCTACCGCATTCCTCAAGCCTTTTTGTGGATTCTTGTGATCACTGGCGGATCAACCCTCGTCATGATGCTGGCGGTGGCTAGCCAAGAAGGCTGGAACGCCGAAGCCCTAATCGCCGCCGTCGCCGTTACGGGAATTCAGGTATTCACCGCCTGGCTCATTCGCCGTCCCTGCCTCATTCAGGTGGCGGAATCGGGCATCGACATTTCGTACCGTCCGTTCAATATTGGCCCCAAGCACGTCGACTGGAACGACGTGGTCCAGATCAACCACCGCAAAGTGGACCCCATGGGCGACTTTTTGGGCTATGGGGTGCGCATGACCGGGTGGAAGCGCGCCGACCGCGTTATCGCCTATGCGTTTGAAGAAGGTCGCTACGCGTTTATTGTCCGCAAAAATGCCCCGAGTTTTGGCTTTCAAATCACGCAGCCCGAAGCGTGGGAAGCGGTTCTCGAACACGCTTCGGCGCGCGGAATCGAGGTGCTGCGCTAAGCTTCTGACCCAAAAAACTGCTTGGCGTACAGGTTGGCATACACGCCTCCCGCCTCGATCAGCTGGGTGTGGGTACCCTGCTCCACCACCTGTCCGTGCTCAAGTACCGCGATACGGTCCGCGTGAAGCACCGTGGCCAGGCGGTGGGCGACCACTACCGAAGTGCGGCCCTGGGTAATCTTTTCGGTCGCACGCTGAATCCACGCCTCGGACTGGGAATCCACCGACGACGTCGCCTCGTCTAAAATCAGCACGTCGGGGTTGGCCAAATAGGCGCGCAAGAAGGCCAGCAGCTGGCGTTGCCCCGTCGAAAGCATGCCTCCGCGCTCCTTGACGTCGTAATCCAAACCGCCGGGGAGGCTCTCCAAAAAGTCCTTGATGCCCATTTCGGCAGCCGCCGCCCAAATTCGGTCGTCGGGCATGCTGCGGTATAGCGTGACGTTGTTGCGCACCGTGTCGCTAAACAAAAACACGTCTTGCTGCACCAACGCCAGTCGGCTGCGCAGTGCATTAAAATCCCATTCAGACACCGGCACGCCGTCGACCCGCACGGCACCCGAATTCGGATGGTACATACCGGCCAACAGCCCGATGAGCGTTGATTTTCCACTGCCCGTTGAGCCCACCAAGGCGAGCATTTCGCCTGGAAGGGCATTCAAATTAACGCCGTGCAGCACCTGCTGGTCCTCGAGGTAACCAAAATTCACCTCGTCAAATTCAACCTGGCCCTTGAGGCGATCTGCCGAGTAGCTTCCGGGGCGCTCAAGCTGGTCCGTGCTTTCCACGAGCTTGAGCACCCGGTCGCTTGCTACCATACCCATTTGCAGGGTATTAAAGCGGTCGGCCAGTTGGCGGAGCGGACGGTAGAGCATGTTGATGAACATGATCAACGCAGTCAAGTCACCGATGCTCACACTGCCCGCGTCGACAAGGGACCGCCAGCCACCGTACCAAATCGCCAAACCAATGGACAGCGCCGAAAGCATGTCGATAATCGGAAAAAACAACGAGAAGTACCAAATGCTCTTGATGTTGGCGTCGCGGTGGCTCTGGTTGATGGCATCAAACCGCCGGGCCTCCTCGGCCTCGCGCCCAAAAAGCTGCACGACCGCCATGCCGGTAATCCGCTCTTGGACAAACGAATTAAGTGCGGCCACCTGATTGCGTACGTCGGTGAACGCCCCCTTAATGCTCTTTTGAAACCAGCGGGTGGCGACATACAAAATGGGGACCACCGAAAGGCTGACCGCCACCATGCCCGGGTCAAAAAGTACAAACATGGCGACAACCATGACGGCAATCTTGAATAGATCGCCAAAAATGACCAACAGCCCTTCGGCAAAAATGTCGGCCATGGTCTCGACGTCGCTCACCGTGCGCGTCACGAGCTGACCCACCGGAGTTCGGTCAAAAAAGGCTGCCCGGTAGTGCAGCAGCTGCCCAAAGAGCCGCACCCGCACGTCGCGAATCACCTTTTGGCCCAGTTCGTTGGTCGAGAGCACAAAAAACCACTGGCCAATTCCCTCGAGCACCAACGTGAGCATAAGCGCAGCAATGCTCCAGCGCAGCATACTGAGGTCGCCGTCTTCGACCGCAAAGTCTACGGCGACCTGCACCAAGTAGGGTCGCGCCGTGGTCACGGCCCCCAGGGCGACACTTAGGAGTCCGGCACTTAAAAGCAGCAAACGGTAGGGCGAAGCAAACCTCAAAACTCGGCGGAGCACCACCCAGTCGAAGGCCTTGCCGCTGACGCTTTTAGATGAATTGGGGGTTTTCACGGCCATCAAACAGGTGCGCCTCAAAATGCGCGCCCGCAAAGGTAAGCCCTTGGGCCGGGGCAGACGGGCCCGATTCGGTCCTTTTTTGGCTCGAAAAGATGCGGTTCCATTCCGCCAAACCCCGGTCGGTGACGGCCTGCTCTACCATGGTTCCGACGAGCGAACGAACCATGTTCCGCAGAAAGCGATTGCCCACAACCTGAAACTCCAGTGCGCCGTCTTCGACCACCCATCGGGCGAGGTGAATGCTGCAAATTCCATTTGTTTCGGCGCCACCGCTGCGCTCAAAAGCTCCGAAATGATGTTCCCCGAGCAGACTGCTGGCCATTTCGTGAAGCAGCGATTCGTTGAGTTCACGCTCGTAGTGCCACGCCGTGTCGCGCCCAAAAACCGTCTTGTTCCGCTGAATGCGGTAAGCGTACCCCCGAGCGACCGCGCTGAACCGCGCATGAAAGGTCTCCGGTGCAGATACCGCCTCTAAAAGCACGACGTCGTCAGGGAGAAATCGGTTCATGCGAAACAGCATTTCGCCCGCGTCGAGCGCGCGGTCGACTTCGAGGTGCGCCACGTAGTTTTGGGCATGGACGCCAGCGTCGGTCCGCCCTACGCCCACCACGGCCACTTCGGTGCGAAGCCACGTCGCCAAACTCGATTCCAGCACGCCCTGCACCGTGCGGCCTTGAGCTTGGCGCTGCCAGCCTAAAAAATCCGCGCCGTGGTACGCCAAGCGCAACGCATACCGGTGGGAGAACGACCTTTGGGGTTCCATGACGACCAAAGGTAGCGCCCTGAACATTCTTCTGCTGTCGGACACGCACGGTCACCTCGACGACCGAATTGTGGCGCACGCCGCCGAGGCCGACGAAATCTGGCACGCGGGCGACGTTGGGTCGCTCGAGGTGGTCGACCGCCTGATGGCGCTCGGTAAACCGGTTCGGGGGGTGTTCGGAAACATCGACGACGCCGTGCTCCGCCGGGTGTGGCCGCACGATCAGCGGTTTACCGCAGGGGGACTTCGCTTTTGGATCACGCACATCGCTGGCCCCGCAGGACGGCTTCCGTCAGCCATTAAGGCGGAACTTCAGGCCAACCCCGTCGACGTGTTGATTTGCGGCCACTCGCACCTCCTCAGGGTTGGTCGGGACCCGCTGGGCGTGCTGTGCATGAATCCCGGGGCCTGCGGCCACCATGGGTTTCACAAAGTGCGCACGATGCTGCGCTTTAGCCTTCGGGGCGGGCTGCTCGAGGACCTCGCCGTAATCGAGCTGGGTCCGCGCGGAGGCCGACGCGACTAACTACTTTTTACCGCTTTTACGCTTCGGTCGAAAGCTATCTGCTTCGCGGACTTTGGCTTCGTCAGCCTGAATAGCTCGATTCGCCATCGAGGCAAAAACCACCGCAACTAGCGGAAGCGCCACCGACCACGACCGGTCCGCTGACGCCGATCCGTTGAGCACCGGAACCAGGTACACCACTTCAAGGGCAAAGGCCGCAAGAATTCCGACCCGATTCACCACAAACTGGCGCTGGCGATGCCGGTAGTAGGTGATGTTGGCGGTAAAGAGGGCCACGCCTAATCCGGCCAGAAGCGAAGACCATTCCGTAGGATTGGCCGCACCGACGGCAAACAGCGAAGCAGCCGCAAGGGCCATGTAGAGGGTTTGAATTCGTTGCCACATAATGTGCAAAGGTCAGGTATAGCCGCGCTTCGTGTATATTTGCGTCATCAACGAGTTCCACTCGGGCTCGACTTCTCTTCCACATTCCTGTTTTACAGTCCCTTACACCCTTATTGGTATGGCGTCATTGCCTGATCTCTCGGATCGCAAACTTCCCGAGCTCAAAGAATTAGCGGAATCTTTAGGCGTACCCAAAGCACGGTACCTGCGCAAACCTGAGTTGCTTGAAGCCATTCAGCAGCTCGGAAATTCAGCCGCTCCCGCGCCATCCGAGCCGGCAAATGAGGCTCCGGCCGCCGAAGGTCGCCGCCGTGGACGTCCGTCGCGTTCAAACGACGAAGCTGGTGCACCGACCGCAGCCCAGGGTTCATACGACGCCGACGAGCGCGCTCCACGAGAAGATCGTCCCCGCCGCGAAGGCTGGGAAGACCGTGGACCCCGCCAAGACCGTGGACCCCGCGAAGACCGTCCGCGCCGCGAAGGCTGGGAAGATCGCGGACCCCGCGAAGACCGTCCGCGCCGCGAAGGCTGGGAAGACCGTGGTCCGCGCGAACCCCGTGAACCCCGCGAAGACCGAGGACCCCGTGAAGACCGTCCGCGCCGCGAAGGCTGGGAAGATCGCGGACCCCGCGAAGACCGTGGTCCGCGCGAACCGCGCGAACCCCGCCAACCCAAAATTCAGGAACCCGTCTACGAATTTGAAGGAATCATTCCGACCGAAGGCGTCGTAGAAATCATGCCTGAGGGCTTCGGATTCCTGCGCTCCAGCGACTACAACTACCTGAATTCGCCCGACGACGTGCTGCTTACCCAGCAGCAGATCAAGCACTACGGACTCAAAACGGGCGACACCGTGCGCGGTGAAGTGCGTCCTCCGCGCGAAGCAGAGAAATTCTTCCCGCTGACCAAGGTGCACATGATCAACGGCAAAAATCCCGAATTCATTCGCGACCGCGTTGCCTTTGAGCACCTTACGCCCCTCTTTCCTGAAGAGAAATTCAACCTTACTGGGCGCAAAGCCACCATCAGTACCCGCATTATTGACCTCGTGTCGCCGATCGGCAAGGGCCAGCGCGGACTCATTGTCGCGCAACCCAAAACCGGTAAAACCACCCTTCTCAAAGAAGTAGCCAACGCCATAGCCGCCAACCACCCTGAGGTGTACATGATCATTTTGCTGATCGACGAACGCCCCGAAGAAGTGACCGACATGGCGCGCAGCGTCAACGCCGAAGTCGTGGCCTCAACCTTTGACGAGCCCGCGGAACGCCACGTGCGCGTCGCCAACATCGTGCTCGAAAAAGCCAAGCGCCTGGTGGAAAGCGGCCACGACGTCGTGATCCTTCTAGACTCGATCACGCGCCTGGCGCGCGCCTACAACACCGTGAGCCCGGCCTCAGGCAAGGTGCTCTCGGGCGGTGTAGACGCCAACGCCCTGCACAAGCCCAAGCGCTTCTTTGGCGCGGCCCGCAACATTGAAAATGGCGGATCGCTCACCATCCTCGCCACGGCCCTCATTGACACCGGTTCTAAAATGGATGAAGTCATCTTTGAAGAATTCAAGGGAACCGGCAACATGGAAATGCAGCTTGACCGCCGCATTGCCAACCGCCGAATCTGGCCGGCCATCGACCTTATTGCGTCGGGAACGCGCAAAGAGGATATGCTGCTAAGCCCGGAGGTTTTGAACCGCATGTACATTCTGCGCCGTCACTTGGCCGACATGACTCCGGTGGAGGCCATGGAGTTCCTCGAAGACCGCATGAGCAAAACGCGAAACAACGAGGAATTCCTCGTTTCGATGAACGGCTAAGGCCCTCGGCGAATTGTCCGTATAGAGCCGCTCCCCCTCGGGAGCGGCTTTTTTATTCTGCTGCGGCGAGCGGATTCAGTCCGCTTTGGCCCACCAAAATCTGCCCAGTGTACACTTCGGCTGCTTCGTCGCGAAAATCTACCAACCGGGCATACCGCTGCGAAAAATGCCCCAACACCAAGCAACCGGCGCCAGCGGCAGCGGCCACTAGTCCCGCCTCACGAGCGGTTGAATGGCCCGTTTTTATTGCCAGCTCTTGGTGCCGCTCCAAAAACGTGCTTTCGTGGTACAAAAAATCTACGCCTTGCGCGAACGCCGCAAGGGCCTGATCGTATCGGGTGTCGGTAAGGTAGGCCATGCGGAATCCGCGCCGCCCCGGAACGGTAACCGACGCGTTTGGAACCAGCACACCGCTGCGCGTACGGCCGTCGAGCCCCAACTGAAGGCTTCGAAAGTCCGCGTGCTCCAAGCCCGCTGCCACCGCGGCCTCGTAGTTCACCGAGCGGGGCGCCACGCGCTCTTCAACCCGGTAGCCCCAAGTTTCAATTCGGTGATTCAGGGGATGAGCCTCAATGCGCACGTCTTCGTTCTCAAAAACACATCCGCGTTCAGCCGTCGCAAACTGAACCGGGTACGAAAAAGTCCCCCCGGTCGCCGCATTGATTACCTGCACCAAATCAGAAAGGCCTTGGGGCCCGACCAAGGTCAACGGTTTGGTGCGGCCCTGAAGCGTCCACGACGACAGCAGCCCCGGCAGCCCAAAGACATGGTCGCCGTGCAGGTGCGTGATTAGGATTAGGTCAAAGGTGGCTCCGCGCAGTCCCACTTCGCGAATGCGGATTTGGGTGCCTTCGCCGCAATCTAGGAGCAGCAGGGTCCCTCCTACCCGGAGCGACTGGGCCGAGGGGTACTGATCGGGTGCAGGAATCGCCGCGCTGCACCCCAAGATGCGCCAGTCAATGCGAGAAAAGTCCATGGCTCCCAAAGGTCGCGCGCGAACGGGATGCAAAAAAGCCCTAATTTTGAAGCCGAGATGGCCCAAAAGACGCTTTTATTCCAGCGCGACTGCGAAGTTACCCTGCGCCGGCTGTGCCATCAGCTCAACGAGGTTCATGTTCCGTGGAGCCGCACCGTCCTCGTGGGCATCCAACCTCGGGGCAGCATGCTGCTCAAGGCGCTGGTCGCGCAACTTGAATCCGAATTTCAAACGGGACCCATCGCCCACGGCCTTCTCGACATTACGTTTCACCGCGACGACTTTCGGCGCCGCGAAGAACCCCTTGCCGCTAGCCCTACCGAGATGGATGTGCTGATTGAAGGCAAGCGCGTCGTGCTCATCGACGACGTACTCTACACGGGGCGCTCGGTACGGGCTGCGCTCGACGCCCTCGGCGACTTTGGTCGCCCCCAGCGCGTGGAACTCTGCGTGCTTATCGATCGACGCTTTTCGCGTGAACTTCCCATTCAGCCTGACTATTCGGGCCGCCGCGTCGACGCCCTCAACCACGAACGGGTGCGCCTTAACTGGCGTGGCGAAACCCTAGAATCCGTACTGCTCGAATCCCAACCCTATGCCCCGGAACGCTAAGCTGCAATCTCGACACCTCCTTGGACTTCAGCACGTTCCCGCCGAAGACCTCCACCTCATTTTGCACTGGGCCGGGCACTTTAAAGAGGTCATTAACCGTCCGATCAAACGGGTCCCTTCGCTTCGCGACATCACCATCGCCAACCTCTTTTTTGAAAACTCCACGCGCACGCGCCTAAGCTTTGAATTGGCCGAAAAACGGCTTTCGGCCGACGTAGTCAACTTTGCCGCGTCCAACTCGTCCGTTAAAAAAGGCGAAACGCTTACCGACACCGTAAACAACATCCTTGCGATGAAAGTCGATGTGGTCGTCATCCGCCACGCCGACGCGGGCGTTCCGCAGTTCCTGGCCGACCGGGTTCCCGCGCACATTGTCAACGCTGGAGACGGCACCCACGAGCACCCGACCCAAGCCTTGCTCGACGCGTTCACCATTCAGGAACGGCTCGGCAGCCTCGAGGGCAAAAAAGTAGTGATTGTGGGCGACATTCTGCATTCGCGCGTGGCCTTGAGCAACATGTTTGGCCTGCAAAAGCTTGGCGCACAGGTCGCGGTAACCGGACCCTCCACCTTGATTCCGCGAGCCATCCACGAGCTGGGCGTCGAGGTAATATCCGATGTGGACGAAGCTCTGGCTTGGGCCGATGTGGCCAACGTGCTTCGGGTGCAGCACGAGCGCATGGATCGGGCGTTTTTTCCGTCGATTCGCGAGTACCACCGCCGCTACGGAATCACCATGGAACGCCTCAATCGCCTTGACCGCATTCCGCTCATTTTGCACCCCGGCCCCATCAACCGCGGGGTCGAGCTGACCAGCGAGGTTGCTGATTCGCCCCACGCCGCCATTCTGGACCAGGTCGAAAACGGGGTTGCGGTTCGCATGGCCGTGTTGTACCTTCTTGCCGCTCAATCAAGTACGCAAGATGTCCTTTAAGCTCGAACGCAAGCCGCAGTTCATTCACCTTCGGTGGGGCGCCGACACGTTTGGCCCTGAAGGGGTGACGGAATTTCAATCGCTCGTTCAAAAGCACCCCGACGACCACCTGCTGGTCAACTTACTGGCCGCCGAAGAATTCGATGGCATCGAAGAGCTCCAAGACCTTCAAGCGGAGCGAATGGACCAAATGTTCTCGTGCATCTTAATCGTGCGCGAGTCGCTCCTTCACCTGTTCGACGAAGACTTGGCAGTGGTACCGACCGTACTTGAAGCCGAAGATTACTTTGGCATGGAGGACATGCAGCGCCAGCTGCTCGACGGCGACGCCGAGTAATTTGGGTTAGACGAATTGGGGCGCCCACTGGCGAACTTCCCACCCCCCGAGGTTTCCTGAACTCATAATGAGCAAATTCAACTCGTTGGGCGCGCTTCGCTCAAGTTCCGCGCGCAACGCATTGGCGTCGGTAAACACTTCCACACCCGGACCAAAAGCCGCCTGCACCGCTTCAGGCGACAAAGGCGGCAATTTTTTGTGGGCCACAGCGGCCGGATCAAACAGCACCATGGCTCGGTCAAGGCCCTCGAGCGAACCCGCATAGCCCGGCAAAAACGCCGGGTTCAGGCTGCTGAACGTGTGCAGCTCGAGCAAGCCCCACACCGGTCGGCTTCCAAAACTTTCGGCAAAGGCAGCCGTCGTGGCCGCAACCTTCGACGGAGCGTGGGCAAAATCTAAGTAGACGGCTCGTCGGTCCGAGTCGGCAAGCGGTTCAAGGCGGCGCTGCGCACCCTGAAACGAGGCGATGGCCTCATAAAAATCTGCTTCCTGGATTCCCATTTCTAGGGCCAGCCAGCGCGCTCCCTCGGCGTTGGCCAAGTTGTGGCGCCCCATTACGCTCATGGGCAATTCGCCCATTGGTGTCTTCCAAAACCACTGCGTGCCGTCGTGGCGGTGTTCGGGGGTTCGGTACGGAATCTTGCGAATCGGCGAAGAATCCGCCGCAACCAGTGCCGCAAGCTCCTCGTCTTCCTCAAAGTAGAGCAAAGTTCCGCCCGGCTCCATGGAGGCCAAAAATCCGCGGAATGCGTCGGCATACGACTCCTGCGTCGGAAAAACGTTGACGTGATCCCAGGCCATGCCGGTAATCAACCCCACATGGGCCTTGTAAAGGTGAAACTTGGGGCGCGGATCCAGTGGCGATGCCAAGTACTCGTCGCCTTCAAAAACCGCCCACTCGTCGGTCCCCTGAAGGCGGACCGAGGCGTCCAATCCCGGAACCTGTGCGCCGACGAGGTAGTCGGGCAAGCGATCCCAGTACTTCAGCACGTGCAGAAGCATCGACGTCGTGGTTGTTTTGCCGTGCGAACCGCCCACCACCACTCGGGTTTGGGCCTCGCAGGCCTTTTGCACGTATTCGGGATACGAATACACCGCAATGCCAAGCTCTTGCGCCCGCTTGAGCTCGGGGTTGTCGCCGCGTGCGTGCATGCCAAGCACCACCGCATCGAGCCCCGCATGAATGCGCTCGGGGAACCAACCCTCTTCGGCCGGCAGAAGGCCCGCCGCACGCAATCGGCTGCGGCTGGGTTCAAAAATCGCGTCGTCGCTTCCGGTTACGACCACCCCAGAACGGGTAGCCAGCGCAAGCGCGAGGCTGTGCATCGCGCTTCCGCCAATGGCGATAAAATGTATGTTCATAATGCCCTAGAGCTGAATCTGGTAGGCTTTAAGCAAGTTCATGCGAAACGTAGGAAGCAGCGGGTAGAACAGGGCGTTCGAAGGATCAATGTCGATCTGGTCCACGATGGCAGGATCTGCACCTTCGAGCAGCAGGTTCGCCTTGAACACGATGTTGACGTTGACGTCGCGTCCCTTGCGCACCGTGAACTGCGACTGGTACTCCAGAAGTTCGTTAAACGCTTCAGAGCTTATCGTGTACTTGAATGGCTTGTAGGGCTTTTCTTGGGTGGTATCGGTCGGACTCTTCCACCAACCTTCGATGACCACGGCGTTATAACCACCGTTTGGTCGAACCAAACGATTCATGGGACTTTCAGGCGACCATGAAGTAGTCGGTACGGCATTTTGGGCACTGTCGAGGCCTATTCTCCACCAGTGTCGACCCGAATACGTCCCTGTTGGAATTTCATAAATCCGAGTAAATCCGCCGTAAAGAGACGACGTAGAAGTAATGGCAAATTCGGTCGTATCGCCCTTCACCGGAAAAATGGTGTCGCCCAAATGGTTTTCAAAATGGTAAAAACCCATGGCCAGCTCGATATTTTTGAAGCGGACCAGCGTGCCTGAATTGTCGAGTGCAAACACTTTATTGGTGTCAATCAGTTCACCCTTAAAGTAGTAGAAGTGTCGGAGCACCACGTTGCGCGAATCCCTTCCGGGGTCGGGCTCCACAAACGTCGCTTCGCACCCCGCGAAACCAAGTGCCGCGATGCACACGGCCAACCAAGCATTTTTCATAACGGAAAATTACGCATTACCCACGAGTTCCGGGGGACGCACTTGCTCAATGGCCTCCATCACTTGATCTAATATTTGCTGCGGCGTCGCGTCGGGGGCGAACTGGAGCGGCTCTTTAAAACGCAACTTCAAATCAACCCGGCGTTTTTTGACGCGGAGGCCTTTTTTGTCAAAACCCCGGCGGAATCCGTCGACCACCACCGGAACTACTGTTGGCTGGAGGTCGCGGATGATGTGAGCGGTTCCGCGGCGACCCGGGGCAAACGGCTTCGTGGTGCCTTGCGGAAACGTAATCACCCAGCCCACCTTAATGGCCTTGCGAATGTTGTCCAAGTCCTTGGGGTCCACGCCACGGCTAACTTCTTTGCCGGCCTCGCGCCAGGTGCGTTTAATGCTCACCGACCCCGCCAACGCCAGCAAGCGCGGCAGCGGCCCCGACTTCATGGTCTCTTTGGCGGCGATAAAAAAAAGGTTCATGCGCGGATTAACCACGGGCCACCAGCGATCCACGCGGTTGGGCATCTTGTTGCGAAAGTGCATGAAGGCCAAAAACATCGAGGCCACATCCATGAAGTAGGTCTGGTGGTTGCTAACAAAAAGCACGTTTTCGTCGGGCAAATCCTTGAGGTGCTCCATGCCTTCGACGTGCGTGCGGTGAATGCGGTTCAAGCGGTACCACGTCACCGTTCCGAACCAAAAGATGACCATGCGCTTGGCCCACAAGGGGTAACCAAACGGGTCACGGTACGGCAGTCGGCGAATCTTCTTCATGAATTCGACAAATCTACATCACCTTTGCGGAGTGGAGCGCGAAAAATGGCCGAATCCCCAGCTAATACCCGACAGCGGCGGCCGTCTTTGGGATCCTTTTCGGCGCAAACGCGTGGCCGGAACCCCCGAGGAGTACGTACGGCAGCATAGCCTGCGGCGATTAGTCCTCGAAGCCCAATGTCCGCCCGAATCCATTGCCGTCGAGCGCGGACTCAGCGTGCACGGGCACGCCAAGCGATTTGATGCCGTCGTGTTCCACCAAGGCGCACCCTGGATGCTCATCGAATGCAAGGCCCCCAACGTGCCGCTCGACGACGCCGTGTGCGTGCAGTGGATGCGCTACAACCTTCCGCTCGGTGCCGCGTGGGGCTGGATCACCAACGGAGTCCGAGACCGAATGTTTACCGCCGACGGCCGCGAACTTCCCGCGAACCTCCCGCTATTTGGTACCTTTGCGCTTTAGGAACGCACCATGAACTACGCCCTGCACGCGCTCTCGCCGCTCGACGGCCGCTACCAAAAGCACGCTTCAACCCTTAGCCCGTATTTTTCTGAATTCGGACTCATGCGCTACCGCGTGCTCGTCGAGGTTCGGTACTTTATCGCTCTTTCGGCGCTGAACCTCAAGGGACTTCCCTCCTTAGACGCCGCTCAGACCGCCGAGCTTCACCGCATCTACACCGAATTCAGCGAGCAGGACGCCGCGCGCATCAAAGAAATCGAGTCTACCATCAACCACGACGTCAAAGCCGTGGAGTACTTTCTCAAAGAGCGCTTTGCGCCCCTTGGGCTATCGGATCGGGCCGAATTCATTCACTTCGGACTCACCTCCCAGGACGTCAACAACACCGCGATTCCGCTTTCGCTGCTCGAGGCGCACCGCGAGGTGCTCCGCCCCGCGCTGGCAACCTTAATCGAGCGGATCGAAGCTCAGGCCGCCGAATGGGACCACCTGCCGATGCTCGCGCGAACCCACGGCCAGCCCGCCTCCCCCACCCGCATGGGTAAGGAATGGCGTGTGTTCAGTGAACGCCTCCGCCAGCAACTCAGCCTGCTCGATACGGTTCCCTTCGCCGGAAAATTTGGCGGAGCCACTGGCAACTTCAACGCCCACAGCGTGGCCTACCCAGGAATCGACTGGCACGCATTCGGAGACGAATTTTTGCGCGCTCAGCTCGGCCTACAGCGCAGCCATCCGACCACCCAAATCGAGCACTACGATCATTTGGCGGCCTACTTTGACGGACTAAAACGCCTAAATACCGTTTTGGTGGACTTAGCGCGCGACGCTTGGCAGTACATTTCGATGGACTACTTCAAGCAGCGCATCAACCCCAACGAAGTTGGTTCGTCGGCTATGCCCCACAAAGTGAATCCGATCGACTTTGAAAATGCCGAAGGCAACTTTGGCATCGCCAACGCGTGGCTTGAGCACTTGTCAGCCAAGCTGCCCATCAGCCGATTGCAGCGCGACCTCACCGACTCTACCGTACTGCGCAACCTCGGAATGCCGTTGGGCCACACGCTGCTGGCCTACCACAGCCTTTCGCGCGGACTCGGCAAGCTCGTCGTCAACGAATCAGCCCTCACTGCCGACCTCGAAGACCACTGGGAAGTCGTCGCCGAGGGCATTCAGACCATTCTGCGGCGCGAAGGCTTTCCGAAACCCTACGAAGCACTCAAAGCCCTTACGCGTAAGTCGGACCGCATCACACCTGAAGTCATCGCCGAATTTGTCGCGGAGCTTCAGGTCAGCGAATCTGTCAAAGCCGAACTGCGGGCCATCACCCCGACCAACTACACGGGGCAATGAAGTATCCTGAGGTCGCGCCCATGGTGCTGGGAGACACGGTAATTCCGCCCGGCTCCACCAAAACCGTCGACCTGCAAATTGCCCGCCTGCTCTCGGGAACCGAAATCCACATGCCGGTTCACGTGTTTCGCAGCGAGGTACCGGGGCCTACGGTGCTCCTCAGCGGCGGACTTCACGGCGACGAAGTCAACGGCATCGAAGCCGTTCGGCGCATGATGTCCCTTGGCCTGTTTGGCGACCTGGCCTGCGGAACCGTCGTGGCCATCCCCATCATTAACGTGTACGGTTTCTTGTTTTTTAGCCGCGAAGTCCCTGACGGCAAAGACGTCAACCGCAGCTTTCCGGGCTCAACGCAAGGTTCCCTGGCGAGCTTGGTGGCCCATACCCTAACCGACAAAATCTTGCCGCACATTGACTTGGCGGTCGACTTCCACACGGGCGGAGCGAGCCGCACCAACAGTCCGCAAGTTCGCTACGACCCCGAAGACGCCGACGCGATTCGTTTTGCCCAGCTCTTCGGCGCCCCGATGGCCATGGCCTCGTCGCTCATCCCCGGCTCCTTACGTGCACAGGGCCGAAGCATGGGGGTGCCCATCATCGTGTTTGAAGGAGGCGAAAGCATGCGCCTCGAGGAGTCCGCCGTAAAAGAAGCCATCCGCGGAACCAAGCGTTTGCTTCACAGTCTGGGCATGTACGCCCACAAAAGCCCCAAAGTGCGCGGACTCAAAGACCGGCACGGCAAGCGCAGCATGCCCCGCCACCTCAACCAAACCACCTGGGTTCGGGCTGAGGCGAGCGGACTTTTTTCGTTTGAACGCCAGAGCGGCCAGGCCATTACGGAAGGTGAGCTCATCGGTCGCATCCGCAATCCCTACGACTCCTATTCGGTCAAGGTTTTTGCGCCGCTCGACGGCTTCATCATTGGGCACAACAACATTCCGCTCGTACACCGCGGCGACGCCCTTTTTCACGTGGGCAAAGAGAGCGAATGGCCGGTTGGCTAACGGGGTGCTCGTTGCCAGTTGCTAGTTGCTAGTTGCTAGCTACTAGATGCTAGCTACTAGTTGCTCGTTGCTAACCAACGTAGCCAGCCTGGCGTAAGATTTCGTCTGCAATCGCCAACGAAGCCGTGGCTGCGGGGGAAGGAGCATTGAGCACGTGAAAGGCGCGCTCGCCTTGACGAAGCACAAAATCGTCTTCAAGGCTGCCGTCGCGGCGTAGGGCTTGGGCACGGATGCCGGCACGGCCGGGGAGCAAATCCGCGCGTTCAAGACTCGGAAGTAATCGTTGGAGGGCATTCAGAAATTTTGTTTTGCTGAATGCCCGCTCGTACTCGCCCAGTCCGTACCGCCAATGCTGGGCGAACAGCTTCCACGTTCCGCCGTACCCGAGGGCCGCAGCCGTGTCCGCCCCACTGAAGGCCGTTTTAGTGTACCCCTCCCGGGCAAAACTGAATACCGCGTTCGGTCCGCACTCGACGCCACCGTGCACCATTCGGGTAAAGTGCACGCCCAAAAAAGGGAAATTGGGGTCCGGAACCGGGTAGATGAGGTGCTTGACTTTGGCCTGCGCGGGCGGACTGAGTTCGTAGTAGTCGCCGCGGAACGGCACGATCTGCAGGTCCGCCTCAACGCCGTCGCGCCGGGCTAGGCGGTCGCTCTGGAGCCCCGCACACACGATGATGTTTTTTCCGCGAACCAGCCCCTTGCGGGTAGCAACACCTTCTTGGGTGAATCCTGTGGCGGTGGTTTGGAGCCTAACGATGGCACGGCTTGACCGCAGGAGGGCCTCCGTTGCGTCGGCGTAGTGGATGATGCCGGTCTGCGGGACCAGCAGGGCTTTGGTGGCGTTCAGGTGGGGTTCGCGCTCGCGAAGCTCGCGCTCGTCGAGGTAGCGCAGGCCTTCTAGCCCGTTTTCCATGCCCCGAAGGCGCAGGGTTTCGAGGCGGGTCTCCTCCTCAGAGCCCACGGCCGCCACAACCTTACCGCATACCTCGTGCGCAACTCCGTGCTCTTGCGCAAAGCGGAGCATTTGGCCGTATCCGTCTAGGCAGGTGCGCGCCTTCAGCGAACCCGGTTTGTAGTAAAGTCCGGAGTGGATTACACCGCTGTTCCGGCCGGTTTGGTGCTGGGCGAGTCCGCCCTCTTTTTCGAGCACCGCCACCTTGGCTTCGGGGTAGGCCTGCGCCAACTTGTGGGCCACCGCAGCACCGACGATGCCGCCGCCAACCACAATAAAATCATACTGCTCCATGGGCACCAAAAGTAACGCCCGCCGCGGTGCTAAACCGGGCGGGCGCCGTGAAAAAATCGAGCTGCTACTGCGGCATTCCCGCGCGTACCCAACGCTTGAGCAAGGCGACGTTGCAGGTGCTCATGGCCCCAGCGGGCGGCATCGGGGCGCGGCCGTTGGTGCCGCTCAAGGCGTCGACGAGGCCTCAAGCGTTCACGGCGTTCACGGTCTGGGCATAAGTTCCGAGCGAAACACCGCCCGACGGAGCGGAACCTTGGTGGCACCCGAGGCAGTTGGCCTGAATCATGGGGGCAATCACCGCAGAATACGTTGTGGCCGACGTCGAGTCGCACGCACCCGCACAGTTGGTCTCTTTGGCTCCTTGCTGTATCCAGAGGCGAATGCGCTCCTTTTGTGCGGAACTCAAGGGGGCCATCGGTGGAGGCGGCATCAAATCATCACCTGATTCCCAAAGCACTTCATAAAGCTTGCTGTCGTTTGGGTCTCCCGGTTTTACTTCTGCACGAATCCCCGCATAAGTCGAAAGATCTATTCCTTCGGCTGCATAAGGCCCCACGTGGCAACCGCTCATGGCGCAGTTTGATTGAATCATCGGGTAGATCTCGTTGGTGAAATCGACGATTCCCGGATCACAGGGCGTGGGTTCGGGGTCCGAGACCGGCGGAAGGTGCGTGCACGAGGCCAACAGCCCGAGGCTCAACGCGGCAAGAACATTTTTTATCGCAATTCTTTTGGTTTTACGTGGGTAAACACCCGCGAAATATTAAAGCCAAGGAACAAATCTCCGTTGGCCCACGAGCCCGGAGTCTGCATCATCCACTGCGGATCTGCCATCGACCGAGCATTGGTCACATGAAACTGAAACACGTGGCCTCCGGTCTCGAGGTCAAGCCCAATGCTCAACGGCATGTGCGTGCCGGCAAACGGAGTTTGACGGAACATGGTTTCGGCCGTGAGCGCCATGCGCTGCGTGAGCTTATAGCGTCCGCTAAAGCCAAGGCCAAGCTGGTCGTTTCGGTCGCTCGCCAGCGGAACCAAATTGAAGTGCACGAGCGTCGGCGCCACCTGCACCGACACCTTGTCGTTAAGCTTGCTCGCCACCATCAGCTGGTGGGCGTAGGCCAGGCGGTCGGTAAAAAAATGATCAAAACCGTCAGTGAACGGTACCGTCGTCAGCGTCATGGACGAATACCACACTACGCTTACTGGGCTGTTTAAGCCTTTACCTCCTTTAGACTGGTGCAGCAAGCGCACTTTGGTGAACCCGTCGTAGGTCTTGCTTCCGGACGATCGACCGAGACCGACGTTCAACCAAGCTACCGGGTTGTAGGAATACTCGAAGCGGATCTGGGCCACATCCATTCCGAAGAGGTTGTATAGTGGCTTGTCGTTGAGCGCGCCAAAGCGGTGCCCGACAATGAACTGTCCGACCCCCGCGCCCGGCATTTCAACGGTCGATCCGTTGACCAATTTGGTTCCCTTAAACGTGGCAAACGCAAACTGCTTGGGTGCCTCAGGGGCCATGGCGTTCAGCTCCGCCAGCAAATCATCCTGAGCCCAAAGACCCAACGAACTAAGGGCCAAGAAGGCCAAAACCTGCTTACGCACCCTTCAACGTCGATTTAACGGTGACCTTAACGACCTCAGCGACCTTTGACACCACGAGCCTCGGAATCTCAATTCCGTAGTCTGCGGTGCGCACGCTGAATTCGCTTTCGATGCTCACCGAACCGTCCTTGTTCACCGTGATCGTAACCGGTATCGACACGTCTTTATTCACTCCGTGAATTTCCATTTGGCCTTTAATACCGCCCTTGTAGGTGGCCGGCTTATTCCAATCGGTTACTCCGCCAATCTTGGCTCGCAGCGTTGCCTTGGGGAACTTCGTCGATTCCATGTAGTTCTCGTTGAAGTGCTCCTGCATCAGGGCGCGCTTAAACGTAAACGACTGAATTTGAAGCTGCCAAACGGCTTCGTTGGTTTCGGTATTGAGAATTCCGACCGCGTTATTCAGCACCGCATCGATGTCTTCAACCGGCGTGGACGCGTTGATGTGCACTTGCGTGTCTTTGCTCGTCAGCTTTTGGGCGGACGCCATTAGCGATAGTCCCAGGGCCGCCAGGGCAAAAATCTTCTTCATAATCAGTTAGGTAGCGCGCCGCCCCGCTCCCAGACGCGGACTTTGGCTTGGTTGCAGTTAGACAATGGCCCGCTGGGGGGCATCGCAAGCGGATCACCCGCTCCGCGCTGAATGCGGTCGATGAGGGAGCCGTTTAGGGTTGAAGCCTGTACCGAAGCATGGCTGCTGAGATCAAGGTCCCCGCTTGCACTGGCGCCCTGGTGGCAACCCACGCACTGCGTTTGGATCATCGGTTGAATGTCAACCGACCACGTGGCGGTCGAATCGCAGTTTCCGCCGGTGCCGTACAGCTGCTCGGCATTGTCGTAGTAGCAGCTCGAAGAAATGGCCGCCACGCCAGTAAGGAGAAAAATTACCGAAAACGTTCTGAGCATACCCCAAAGGTATATTATACATGCCACTAGCGCTTCCACGGAACCCGCGCCCAAAGCACAACCGCAACCGCAAAAAAGCCAGATAGCATAACCGCGGCAAGGCGCAAGTCGCCCGTCAGGGTTTCGAGCCAGCCCACGGCGACCATACCGAGTACCGTAGCCAGTTTCTCGGCGACGTCAAAAAAGCTGAAGTACACGACGTGCTCCTCGGCCGGCGGCAGCAGTTGGCTGAAGGTAGAGCGGGCGAGCGATTGAATTCCGCCCAAGACCAACCCCACTCCGGCGCCCAATAGGTAGAACTGGAGTTCGTTTTGAATGAAGTAGGCCAAAAAGCTGATGAGCATCCAAAGCGCCCCAGTAACGAGGAGGGCCCGAATGTTTCCTACGACCCGACTCAAGCGGGCGAACAGCCACGACCCAAGCATACCCACAAACTGAATGAGCAAAATGGTAGTGATCAGTGCGGACGTTTCTAGATGCAGCGCCTCCTTGCCAAACAGCGTCGCGATGAGGATGACGGTTTGTACGCCGGCTGACGCAAAGAAGAATCCGAGGACGAAGCGCTCGAGGCCCTTTGTGGCCCGAAACGACTTGGCTACATCAAAAAGCTGTTGGTAGGCCGCGCGAATCCAACCCTTTTGGCGATCACCCACGGGGTGGCCATCTGGAAGCCGGCGTAAGCTGTATTCACCCCAACCGAGCCACCAAATTCCGACGGCAACAAACGTGAAGCGCGTAATTAGGCCGGGGCCATCCAAACCAAACCACGCGGGGTTTTGAATGAAGGCCAAAGCCACAATGAGCATCAAGGCAGAACCGAAGTAGCCTAGGGCAAATCCGCGGGCGCTCAGGGCATCCTGATCGTCTGGGGCCGCAATTTCAGGCAGGTAGCTGTTGTAAAAAACCAGGCTTCCTGCAAAGGCGATTGATGCAACAAAGGGGGTTAGGAGTCCGAGAATCAGCGCATCAGCCGTGAAAAAATACATGGCAAAGCAGGCCAAGGTTCCGCTGTAAATGAAGCGGCGCATAAACATTTTCTTGCTGCCCGAAACCTCGGCGAGCGCGCTGAGGTACGGCGTGCCCAGGCTGACGACCAGGTAGGCGGCGGCCATGACAAACGTGTAGGCGGCGGTGGTGCTGAACGAGATTCCGAGCAGGCTAACCTCAGACCGCCCCGCGGCCTCCATTACCGCGGAGTAGTAAATCGGAAAAATGGCCGTGCCAATCACCAGGGAGTAGCTCGAATTGGCCCAATCGTACATGGCCCAACCGTGGTGGACTCTTCGTGTGGCGGCGTCGTGGTGCATCGTTCCTCGAAAGTAGGGCAAATTGCCGGCCTAGCTGTTGAGCAAACGTTAAAAAAAACTCCGGTGCCTTGCGAGCACCGGAGCCTTCATCACGCGGTCAGCGCGCTTACTTCTCAATCATGTTCAGCGCCGAACCGGCCTTGAACCACGAAATCTGCTGGGCGTTGTAGCTGTGGTTGGCCGAAATGCGGTCTTCGCTTCCGTCTTCGTGGCAGAATACCAACGTCAACGGCTTACCCGGTGTAAACGAAGTCAAGTCGATGAATTCCACGACGTCGCGTTCCTGAATTTTGTCGTAGTCGGATTCGTTGGCGAAGGTCAGCGCCAGCATACCCTGCTTCTTGAGGTTGGTCTCGTGAATGCGGGCGAAGCTTTTCACCAGCACGGCGCGCACACCGAGGTGGCGGGGCTGCATGGCGGCGTGTTCGCGCGACGATCCTTCACCGTAGTTCTGGTCGCCGACCACAAGGGTGGGGATGCCCGCGGCCTTGTAGGCACGCTGCACGGCCGGAACTTCACCGTACTCGCCCGTCAATTGGTTGAGCACCTTATTGGTTTCGCCGTTGAAGGCGTTCACCGCGCCGATCAGCGTGTTGTTGGCGATGTTGTCGAGGTGTCCGCGGTAGCGCAGCCACGGGCCGGCCATCGAAATGTGGTCGGTGGTGCACTTGCCTTGGGCTTTAATCAAAACCTTGGCGCCCGTGATGTTGGCACCGTCCCAGGCCGCGAAGGGCTCGAGGAGTTGCAGACGCTGGCTGTCGGCCTTGACGTCGACCACCACCGCGCTGCCGTCTTCGGCGGGGGCTTGGTAGCCGGCATCTTCTACCGCGTACCCGCGAGCGGGCAATTCGTCGCCACTTGGCGGATCAAGCATAACGCGCTCGCCATTTGTATTCACCAAAGTGTCTTTGAGCGGATTAAACCCGAGGTCCCCCGCAATCGCAAGTGCCGTGACGAGTTCCGGTGAACCCACAAAGGCGTGCGTATTGGGGTTGCCGTCGGCGCGCTTGCTGAAGTTGCGGTTAAACGAGTGAACAATGGTGTTCTTCTCTTGCTTGTCAGCACCTTCCCGGGCCCACTGGCCGATGCAGGGTCCGCACGCGTTGGCGAACACGTTACCACCGATTTCTTCGAAGTCGCTCAGAAGTCCGTCGCGTTCAGCGGTGTAGCGCACTTGCTCCGAGCCGGGAGTGATGCTGTATTCCGCCGCGACCTTCAGATTCTTGGCTTTGGCTTGTCGGGCCACCGAGGCGGCGCGCGTCATGTCTTCGTACGACGAGTTGGTGCACGATCCGATCAAACCAACCTCAACCTTCATCGGCCAGCCGTTCTTCTCGGCAAGGGCGCGCACTTCAGAAATTGGGGTTGCCAAATCTGGGGTAAACGGTCCGTTGAGGTGCGGCTCGAGGGTGTCGAGGTTAATTTCAATAACCTGGTCAAAGTACTTCGCGGGGTCGGCATAGACTTCGGCGTCGCCGGTCAGTTCGGCACGCAGCGCGTTGGCCAAATCGGCCACGGCGGCGCGGCCGGTGGCGCGCAGGTAGCGTTCCATGCTGTCGTCGTAGCCAAACGTCGAGGTCGTAGCACCCACTTCGGCGCCCATGTTGCAAATGGTTCCTTTGCCCGTGCAGCTTAGGGATTCTGCGCCTTCACCGAAGTACTCGATGATGGCTCCGGTTCCGCCCTTCACGGTCAAAATTCCGGCAACCTTAAGGATTACGTCCTTGGCTGAGGTCCAGCCGTTCATGCGGCCGGTCAGCTTCACGCCGATGAGCTTAGGGAACTTGAGCTCCCAGGGCATACCCGCCATGACGTCTACGGCGTCGGCCCCGCCGACTCCAATGGCCACCATTCCGAGTCCTCCCGCGTTAACGGTGTGCGAATCGGTTCCGATCATCATGCCGCCGGGGAAGGCGTAGTTTTCAAGAACCACCTGGTGAATGATGCCGGCGCCCGGCTTCCAAAAGCCGATGCCGTACTTGTTTGAAACCGAAGCCAAGAAGTTGAATACCTCATTGGATTTGTTGATCGACTCCTGAAGGTCGACGGTGGCACCCACGCGGGCCTGAATCAAGTGGTCGCAGTGGACGGTAGCGGGCACCGCTACTTTTTTGCGGCCGGCCGACATGAACTGCAGCAAGGCCATTTGGGCCGTCGCGTCCTGCATCGCCACACGGTCCGGGGCAAAGTCGACGTAGGAGGCTCCGCGCTGGAAGGCCTCCTTGGCCTCACCCTCCCAAAGGTGGGCGTACAAAATTTTCTCAGAAAGGGTCAGTGGGCGACCCAGCACGTTGCGGGCGGCAGATACTTTGGCCTCATACCCAGCGTAAAACGCGTGAATTTTATCAAGATCAAAAACCATAATTGCGGAATTTTTACAAAATTACGCCGCAAATCGCCGTTTTTGTCTGCGATTTTTCAAGAAATCACGCAGAAATTCTAAAATTTTCGCTCGTTAGTGCAGGGTGCGGAACGGGAAGCTCCATACCCCTTCGACCCCCTCGGTACGCACCCAGTAGGTGCCTGAGGGAAGCAGCGACGTGGGGAGGCTGATCTCAGCGCCTAGCCAGGTTCCGCGCATCAGGATGCGGCCCGAGGCTTCCACCACCGCAAACGAGCGGGGCCGCGCTTCGTTCGCGCGAATCAACCGAATGCGGTCCGTGGATTGGGCCCAAGTGTAGCCTTCGAGGTTACGGTCCTCGTCAACCCCAATCCAAATGTGGCCGGCAAACATCAGGCTGTCGTCGGCAGCCTGAAACCCAGCATCTTTGAGGGTAAAAGACGTGCCGTCGGCGGAGATGGCGAGTCGAACCCAACCGTTGACCACGGTGTCGTTGACGTTTCGGCGAACGGCCAGGAATCCGTCAGTGTAGGGTGACTGCCACTGAACGAAGGGGTCGTGCTGGCCGGCGTAGCGGAAGTCGAGGTACCCGAGGTAGCTTGGGGTCGCGAAGCCCTGCCACAGCGAAGACGAACGCGAAATAGAATCTCCGACGGCGAGGCGATCGGGGTAGTAGTAGGCGCCACGCTTTTGTCCGGCGACCTGAATGCGCGCGCTATCGAGTGGCGAAACATAAACGACCGACATCAATCCCGTGGTTCCTGTGTCGCGGAGCAGGGTGAATCGCAGGTCCGCCACGCTGTCGTTGTTGAAGTCCACGTCGGCAAAACCGAGGTTGGTGGCTACGGTCGTGTCGGTGAAATCGTGGTAGACGTACTGGGCGCTCGCCAGAGAAATTCCGGCAAACCACAGCATAAACGCGGCATAAATCTTGGTCATTTCGGCTGCAAAGGTGCAAAATGTAGACCACGCACGCACCATTACCTTTACACAAACCTATGGCACGCATTTCTGCACCCGTCGTACTCGAAGCCTTGCGCATGGCCGTTCAGGCCCTACAGGCCCAAATGCTGCGGGCCGTGCTAACTGCCTTGATCATCGCGATCGGCATCACCGCGCTGGTCGGCATGCTCACCGCGACGAGCGTTATGGAGGGCTCGATCACCAAGCAGTTCTCGAGTATGGGCGCAACCACCTTCACGATCCAGCAGGGCGGAATGCAGATCCAAATCGGCCGCCGAGGCATAAAAGAAAAGCCCCAACCCCCGATTCCGCTGCTCCAGGCCCTCAAGCTTCGGGACCGAATGGCCGCAGAGGGATATGTGGCGAGCGTGGGCGATAACGTGGCGGGAGCCATGGAAGTCCAGCACGAGGGAACCAAGACCAACCCCAACGTAAATATTCATGCGGCCGACGCCGACTACCCGGCCACACAGGGCCTTGAGGTGGCCGAGGGGCGTTTTTTTTCGTCGGCCGAGCAAAACGAAGCGCGGGCCGTGGCGGTGCTGGGTTCTGATGTGGCCGGCAAGCTTTTTCCCGAAGGCGGAGCCCTTGGCAAAGTGATCCGCGTCGGCGCCAAGCCGTATGCGGTAGTTGGCGTGACCGCTCCGAAGGGAAGCAGCTCGTTTATGTCGAGCGACCAAGTTGTCTACTTGCCGCTGCGCACCGCCCACTTGGCGTTTGCCGACCCTTCGGCGAGCTACGTAATAAGTATCAAAGCGCCCAACGCAGAATCGCTCGATGCGAGCATCGCGCGCGCAACCACCGTAATGCGCGCTGTGCGCCGACTCAAGCCCGGAGCCGAAGACAACTTTAACCTGCGCCGAAGCGACAGCATTTCCGCCATGCTCATTGAGTCGCTGAGCTCCGTGAGCACCGGAGCCGCCCTGATTGCGCTCATCACGCTGCTCGGAGCGTCAATTGCGCTAATGAACATCATGCTCGTCAGCGTCACCGAGCGCACCCGCGAAATCGGCACCCGCAAAGCACTGGGCGCCAGCGCCCAAGTCATCGTCGTGCAGTTTTTGGCTGAAGCCGTACTCGTCAGCGTTCTCGGCGGCGTCGCCGGAATTATTTTGGGGCTCGCCGTAGGCAACGGCCTGGCCTTCGCCATGGATGCTGACACCGTATTCCCGATTCAGTGGATGTTGCTGGCCCTGGGCGTTTCGATCGCCGTGGGCATTCTTTCAGGCTGGTACCCCGCCAAAAAAGCGGCCGCCCTCGACCCCATTGAAGCGCTTCGCTATGAATAAAGTGCGCGAAGTTGCTGCCCACGACCCCTGGTGGAAAACAAACTCTGCGAGCCTTCGTCAGGGCCGGTCGCTGGCGCTGGCCTTCGCCCGTCGCGACCTCAGGCTTCGCTACACCCAAACCCGCCTCGCATGGCTGTGGGCTGTCGTACAGCCCGTCGGCTTAATCGCGGCCCTTACCGTTGTGCTGGGTCGGGTGTTTGGGCTTCCGCCCGACGGCCTGCGGCAATTTGGGCTGAACCTCGCGGTGGCGCTCCCCGGCTGGATCTGGTTTCAGTTCACCGTGAGCCAAGGCGCCCAAAGCTTGATTTCGAACCAGTCCCTCGTCAGCAAGGCCGCCTTTTCGCGCACGGCGCTTGCCAACGCTAAAGCGCTCGTTGGCTTGGTCGACTTTGCGGTGGGGACCGCGGTCGTCCTGCTCGGACTCTTGACGGTCGGCGCGGTTGAAGCCTTCGCCCTGCTGCGCGTGCCCTTGGTTGCGGCCTATACGGCCCTAGCGGCGCTGGGCTGGGCCTACCTGATTGCCGCAGTTAGCGTGCGCCGGCGCGACGTGCTGGCCGTGCTACCGATGCTCCTGCAAATCCTGTTTTTCATTAGTCCGGTTGCGCTGCCCTCGGCCAATTTTGAACCTAAAGGTTGGGGCCTGCTGTACTGGCTCAATCCGGCGGTGGCTATGGCCGACGGATTTCGGTGGGCCTGGCTGGGTTGGAACGTTTGGCAGCCCGCCCACGCCATCTCGTTCGCCTCGGGCGGACTGAGCTTCGCTGCAGGCATCTTGGCCATGCGCTGGCGTTCGCGTCGATTAAACGAATTTTTGGGATGAGTCCGCGCATCGAAGCCGTGAACCTCGGCAAGCAATTAGGGGGGCGCTGGGCCCTTCGCCGCCTCGACGTCCACGTTAACGAGGGCGAAGTACTTGGTATTATCGGAGCCAACGGGGCCGGTAAATCTACCCTGCTGAAGACCTTGAGCGGACTTTTGCACCCCGATGAGGGCAGCTACCGCGTTCGGGGCAGCCTCGCCAGCCTTCTCGAAGTGGGTACAGGGTTCCACCCCGACTTGAGCGGACGCGAAAACGCCTTTCTGCGTGGCGCCCTGCTCGGACTGAGCCGCCGCGAGGTCGAAGTCCTTCTTCCGCGCATCGCTGAATTCGCCGGAGTTGCAGATCGGCTGGACGAACCCGTCAAGTACTACTCGAGCGGAATGCAGCTCCGCCTCGGATTTTCGGTGGCCGCGCACTTGCCCGCCGACACGCTCATCGTGGACGAGGTATTGGCGGTGGGAGACGCGGCGTTTCAAGCGAAGAGCTTGACCTTTCTAGAAACGTCTTGGCGTGCAGCGGGCCGCAGCGTGGTGTACGTTGCCCACCAACTCAACCAAGTGCGCCGCCTGTGCGACCGAGTGCTGTGGTTGGATCACGGAACCTTGCGCCTCGAAGGCCACGCCGACGAGGTGTGCGATGCCTACCTGGCCAGCATGCTCGAAGCACCCGAAGAATGGCCGGACGCCGCCGCGCGACCGGGCTTGGGAGGTGTCCGCGCCACCGCCCTTCACGTCGACGGCACCTGGTCAACCGGTAGCCCTGCCCAACTACGCGTAGAATGGACGGGCGCCGCAGCAGATACGGGACTCGACCTTCGCATCAGCTTGGAACGCCCCGACGCAAGCGCGCTCACGCTGTGGAGCAGCCTGAATTCGGGATGGATGCCCAACGGGGCGAGCTGCGCCACCCTGACGCTCCCTGAACTGGCCCTAAGCAGCGGAACCTACCTGATGCACCTGCGCGTTTTTGTCGACGGATTGCTGCACGACGAGGTGCGGAACGCCGCGCGGGTGGTGGTTCAACCGGGGGCGTGGCAGGGTTTCGACTACCCCACTCCCCGGCCAATGGCTCTTCAGACGCAGCGCTGGTCCTAGCGCGCAGAGCCCGCCGCTAACGCTTTTTTAAACCGAGCGCCTTAAGGCTCAAGCTGGCCCAAGTTCGCAGGCGCGCGGTGGCACGAGCGGACCACGGAACCGGCAGCGCGTGGGGTCCGCGTGGGTGGTGAAAAAGGCCCGACATGTAGGTGGATCCCTGTTGAGCCGGCAGGCGCTCGGGGTATTCAAGCTGCCAATCGTCCGCCGGATAGCCCTGGGCCCTGAGGTATTCGTTAAAAACGGGTTGGTAAAACGCCACGTCTTCGTCGGTAAACCAACGACGCCAATCGCTGTGTGCCTGGCTGCGGGCTACGTGCCTAAAGTTTCCCCGAACTTCGGTCGTGCGGGGCAGCGACACCCCCAGGTAGGCTTCTAATTCGGACCAGTTGCCGTCGACGAGGTCCTCGTACCGCCAAATGAACCAACCTTCTGCCCTCAAGCGATCAAGGAAGGCCGAAAGTTCGTCGAGTTTTTGCTTTTGCTCAGCAGCGTGCGCGCGCAAGGCTTCGTCGCTGTCCGCGTGCAACCGGTGAAACGGTACCGACGCCGGGTCGGCCTCTTTGGCGCGGACCCGTTCCAGTGCCCGCGCAAATTCCTCGGGAACGGGCTGGTGAACATAAAACCAGCGGTAAAAGAAGCCAGAAATCCACCGGTCGCGCGGGTCTCGAACCAAAAAAATCTTGCGGTCGAAATGCGCAAATGCGGCAGCGGCGGCGTCGCCCGACCATCCGTGCATTTCGGGACTGCTGTATAAAATTTTGACGAGCGAAGCGTCTTCGTCGGGCCATACCATGCCGTCAAGCCGGTGAAATTGGCCGTTTTCGAGGCGGTTGGGTTCAAAAACTTCGCGAAGCGGACCCTTAGCGCGGAGCGCTTCCGAAAGCAACGAAAACCCATAAGTAGTGCCGCTTCGCGGCATTCCAAACAAAACGGTGCGCATGGGGGCTGAAGGTACATTAAGTTTGGGGGATGCGCGAACGACCTCCTTTAGTCACCGTGGCGGTACCCAACTACCGTCATGAACGCTACCTCAAGGAGCGCCTGGAAAGCATTGCCCAACAGAGCTTTACCGACGTCGAAGTACTCCTGCTCGACGACGCCTCGCCCGACCATTCGCTCGAAATTTTGACGGAATTCGCCGCCGGACGCCCCGGCTGGTCCGTGCATTCCAACGACCAAAATTCCGGTAGTCCCTTTGCCCAATGGAACAAAGCAGCGGCGATGGCGCGCGGAACCTACCTGTGGATTGCCGAAAGCGACGACGTGGCCGACCCCCGATTGCTTGAGACGTTGGTCGGACTAATGGAGTCTGATTCGGGGCTTGCGATCGCCTACTCCCAGTCAATGCTCATCGACGAAGGCAGTGCGCCTCTGCACACGTTTGATGTGCACTACCGCTACGTTTTTGGCACCGAAGCGGTGCGCTGGGAGCACGGCTACCGCAACGACGGCATCGACGAAATCCGGCGTTTTATGCTGCTGCACAACGTGGTTCCCAACGCCTCGGGGGCGCTGCTGCGGCTGTCCACGTTCCGCGAAGCTGGCGGAGCGGACCCCCATTGGAAGCTCAACGGCGACTGGATGACCTACCTAAAAATGCTGGAGCTCGGCGGCATCGCTTTTGCCCCCAACGTGCTGAACTACTTTCGGGTTCATCCGCACACGGCCCGCCAAAAAGCCAACGAAACCGGCGAGGTGTATCAGGAACTCCTAGCTCTCGTGGACTACATTTCGGAGCATCACCGACCCGAACCCGTTCGTCGCGCCAGGGCCTACCGCAACGTCGCCGCGTGGTGGACGCACTCGCTCTACCGCCAAGATTGGAGCGCGTCGCATCGAGCGACCAACCTGCGCGTCAACGCGGCACTGCTTCGGCGGTTTTTGAAACTTCACCCGCTCGTGCTGCTGCACATACCGTACGAGGGCGCTGTTCGCCTTGCGGTGCGGACCCTTGAACTCCTGGGACTCAAGGAACCCCTTCGCCGGGTGCTGCACCGGGCCTTTCCAAGCCACTTTATGCCCCGTGCGACATGAACATTAGCGTGATCATTCCTTGCTACGCCTCGGAGTCAACGCTGCGCGAGGCCGTGGTAAGCGCCTCGGCCGCTCACGAAGTGCTGGTGGTCGACGACGCCTCTCCGGGCGGTTGCGCCGAGCTCGTCGCCTCATGGAACTGGCCCAACGTTCGGGTGATCACGCATTCCGAAAACCTGGGACTCGGCGCCGCGCGAAATACCGGGGTGCGCGAAGCAACCGGTGATTGGGTCGCCTTTCTCGATGCCGATGACTGCTTCGAGCAAACCTGGCACGAACATCTGCAGGTAGCGCTCGCGGCGCACGCCGAATCCGCGTGGCTGTACCACCCGGTGCGGGAATGGGACGGAACGCGGCTCGGACGCATTCGACTGGGCGACCACCCTACCCAAATCAGCGACTGGGTGCTCAAGCGGCCCGCCGTGGCTCCAAGCGCGTGCACGTTGCGGGTGGACCTGGCGCGCAGCCACCCGTTTGACACCGCCCGTAGCCTTCAAGGCACCGAAGACCTCGAACTCTGGGTGCGGCTGTGGGCAGAAGGGCTGCGTCCCGTTCGCTGGACCGACGAAGCCTTCACCCGCTACCGAATCGGTTTTGGCATGTCGGCCGAACTGGATTCCCACAGCACCAAGATTCGCCTGCGCTGGGCCCAATTTGTACAGCGCGGATGGCTTCCTGAAGCCGTTCTCCTCGCGGCCGAGCGCGAACTTCTGCGGCAAAAAGCGCGGAGCCTCCACAAAGCTGGGCGGTTTTTTGAAGCACAAAAGGCCTACCGCATGGCAGGCCTTTCGGTTCAAAATGTGCTGTTGGCCGCAATGGCCGCCGCGCGGGTCCGCCTCTAGAGTCGGGCGCGAAGTTCCGCGTCCAGGGCATCCAAGAACTCCTCGGTGTAGAGGTAGTGCGTGCCGTGCTCTACGCGGTTGCCGTGAATGCACACCGCTAAATCCTTAGTCATGCGGCCGCTCTCGACCACATCGATGCACACCTGCTCCAGGGTTTCGCAGAAGCGAATCAACTCGGCGTTGCCGTCGAGCTTTCCCCGGTGCGCAAGTCCGCGCGTCCAGGCAAAAATGGACGCAATCGGATTCGTGCTGGTCGGTTTGCCCTGCTGGTGCTGGCGGTAGTGGCGCGTCACGGTTCCGTGGGCCGCCTCTGCCTCCATGGTTTGTCCGTCGGGCGTAATCAGCACCGACGTCATCAAGCCCAACGATCCAAAGCCCTGAGCGACTGTATCTGACTGAACGTCGCCGTCGTAGTTCTTGCAGGCCCACACAAAAGAACCTTCCCATTTAAGGGCTGATGCCACCATGTCGTCGATCAGGCGGTGCTCGTAGGTAATGCCTGCGGCCTCGTACTTGGCTTTGAATTCAGCCTGGTAGATTTCTTCAAAAACGTCTTTAAACCGGCCGTCGTACTTCTTCAGAATGGTGTTTTTGGTACTGAGGTACAGCGGCCACTTTTTGTCGAGCGCCATGTTGAAGCAGCTCCGTGCAAAGCCCGCAATTGACTCGTCGGTGTTGTACATGCTCAGCGCCACTCCGTCGCCTTTGAAGTTGTAGACCTCCCAGGTTTGGGGCTCGCTACCGTCTTCAGGGGTGAAGGTCATCGTGAGCGTTCCCTTGCCCTTCACCGTGGTGTCGGTGGCGCGGTATTGGTCGCCAAACGCGTGGCGTCCAATGACAATGGGCTTGTTCCAGGTTGTGACCAGGCGCGGAATATTTGCCATTACAATCGGCTCGCGGAACACCGTTCCGTCTAAGATGTTGCGGATGGTGCCGTTGGGCGACTTCCACATCTGCTTGAGGTTGAACTCTTTTACGCGCTGTTCGTCGGGCGTAATCGTGGCGCACTTAATGCCCACGTGGTACTTCTTAATCGCCTCTGCCGCATCAACCGTCACTTGGTCGTTGGTGGCGTCGCGGTGCTCCATGCCCAAGTCGTAGTACTTGATGTCGAGGTCGACGTACGGAAGAATCAGCTTGTTTTTGATAAACGTCCAAATGATTCGGGTCATTTCATCGCCGTCCAACTCGACGACGGGGTTCGCAACAGGTATCTTTTGCATATGGATTGCAAAAGTACCGAAGAAAGCGCAGGATTATTCGATATCTAGCTGAAATTCTCTTCGAAATTCGTCTAAATGTGGATTTTTTTCTAACAAAAAGGCATACCGCTCATCAGGCGTGTACACGAGGCGTGCATTAACCGCTCCCTCCTGCACTTCCGTGCGAATTTTTAGCGAATCGTTGTGCAGCGCTTGCCGCAAAAACGGCAGAATGCGGTCGCGCACTGAATTCAGGTATCCTTCTTGAAGATCGTTTTCTAGGCTCACGCGAACGCCGTTATCATCCTCGAGGACCGGCTTGACTTGCTGAACAATGGCCTTGATTACCGGAACTTCATCCAGCGTCGCGGCGGACTCGAGCCACGCCGTCTCGAGCGCCGCCTGCGTAACGGGGCGCAACCGACGCTCCACCAGGGTTGAGACCTCGGCAACCGAATCATCCGGTTCTTGGCCCAGCTGCTCCAGGGGTGCTCCTACGGCAATCGGTGCCGGCGACGGAGACTCCAGGTCTTTGAGCGAAAAGGCCGTTCGGCGCACCCGGACCACCGGATTCACGACCGGCACCGTTTCGGGCGACGGAGCCAACGGCACTTCGACCGGCTCGTCGAGGACCGGATCAGGCCCGATGGGCTCAGACATTTGGGGCAGCGACGCTGCGGGCTCCACCGGAGCGAGCTCGATGGGCTCAGACTCTTGAAGAAACGACGCTGCGGGCTCCACCGGAACGGCCATCGGAGCAGGCGCTGGAACGGCTGCTTCCGAGGGCGCGGGCGATGACGGTTGGGGTCGCTTCGCCGGAGCCTCGAGCTCGGCTACGCGTTCGCTAGTGGGATTTTTTTTTTCGTCGACGGACTCGTCGGAAATCAAGTCAAGCAGCGCCACCTCGACGTGCCATCGGGCATTGCTTGCGGCTCGGTACCCCGCATCGGCGGCCACAAGGCGCTTTAAGGCGGTCGCCGCGCGTCCTGCACTCACGCGCGATGCCGAATCGAGGATGCCGCGCTTCACCGAATCGGGAGCGTCAAGCAACGCCACGGTGCTGGGGTGGTGCGCCAAAAGCAGTTCGCGCACGTACCCGGCAAAGCCCATCAGAAAGCGCTGAAGATCAAACCCTTGATCGAGGACGTTGTGCACCGCCGTGAGCACCGAGGCGCGGTCCCCTGCTTCGATAGACTCCCAAAGCTGTACAAAAAGGGCCCGATCGACCAGCTGAAGGTTTTGGCGAACGAGTTCGTAGGTCAAGGTTCCGCCTTGGGCAAATGCTGCAATGCGGTCAAAAATGGACAGGGAATCGCGAAGCGAACCGTCGGCCTTCTCTGCAATCGCATGCAGGGCCTGAGGGTCCGCTGTGAGCCCTTCTTGCTGGGCTACCCAGGCCAAATGCTCGGCGATGTCGCCGATTCCGATGCGCTTGAAATCAAAAATCTGGCAGCGCGAAAGAATGGTGGGCAGTACTTTGTGCTTCTCGGTCGTCGCTAAAATGAACACGGCGTGGGCGGGCGGCTCTTCGAGGGTCTTCAAAAAGGCATTGAAGGCCGCTTGCGAAAGCATGTGCACCTCATCAATGATGTACACTTTGTAGGTGCCCATCTGCGGCGCAAAACGCACCTGGTCAATGAGCTGGCGAATGTCGTCAACCGTGTTGTTGGAGGCCGCGTCCAGTTCAAAAATGTTGAGGCTGTAGTCAAGACCTTCGCCCGTGTGCACCTCGTTGATTCGCCGGGCCAAAATGCGGGCACAGGTCGTTTTGCCTACTCCGCGCGGACCAGTGAAGAGCAATGCCTGCGCCAGGCGACCGCTGACGACTTCGTGCTCCAGCGTCTCGGTTACGTGGGCCTGACCGACCACCGAGGCAAAGGCCGCGGGCCGGTATTTACGGGCTGAAACGAGGTACTGCTGATCCATATGGCGTGAATGCAAACCTACACCTTAGTTGCCGATTGGCCACAGCCACGAAAGGGCAAAAAAACAGGCTTGCGCGAGGAGCACCGGCCGAGCGAGGGGGTTGCGAAGCGGAGCCGTTCCGAGCAACCACTGCGCGGCAAAGGCGACCACCGCCCACGACGCGTAGTTCTGCCAGGGCGCGACTCCGCCGGCAAAGAGCCACAGCCGGTGTGCGTGGGCGACCGGCTCCATTAGCACGTCGAGGGACAGCATCAGACCGCTAGCTAAAAGGGCGCGCTGCAGTCGCGTTCCGTCGACCAAAAACTGGGAGGCAAACGATCCGGTCGCCAAGCTCAGCAAGGCCCAATTCAGGCCGATGAGCCACGGGGTTTCCATGACCTTGGGACCGAGGCCTTCGAGGTAAACGTAGGCCCCAAACGGAAGGCCCGTGTTGACCCCAAGGATTTCCACAGCGAGTCCTAAGGCAAAAATGGCGAGGAGCGAGGCTTTAAGCCGCTCCGAGCGGTCCGAGTAGAAAAACAGCAGGCCAAAAGTGAGCAGTAGGTGGACCGGGGTGAGCAAGATCATCCAGTCAGCCCAAGGGCTGCGTAGCCCAATGGCGCCTACCAAATGGGTGACCACGACAACGAGGAGTGCAGTGCGGTGCGGCATGCTCCAAAGGTAGGATTGAACCCTGCACCGGAATCCGCGTTGACGTAGTATGTGGACCGAACGCCGAATGCTTGCCGTAGTGGCCGCCCTTTGCACGGCCGTCGTGGGTCTCGCTGTAGCTACCTACCAGGCGCCTCCCGTCGACCTCAGCTACCGCAACAACCTGCAAGAGAACCGCTTGCTGTACTTTACTAACATACGAAGCATCAACTACACCCGCACCGAGTACGGGGAAGGCATACTCCGCTACACCCCCGAAGACCAAACGACCGATCGGGGTGGCTTTGTGATCCGAATAAACCGCCACAGCGCCGAGGCGAACATTGTTTGGCAGCGCGGAACGGCCGCCGAACGCCTCGTCGAGCGCCCCGACTCGCTCGGCCTATGGGATCCCGATACGGCCCAGCTACCTACGCATTGGAACATGGCCCTGCGGCAACTTCGGCGGCAGCGGCGGCCCGACCGGGTGCTGTCAGATTATTTTGAGCTTATTGGCATCTTCCCAGAACACTTAAAGAACTGATTTTTTTGTATCTTTGCGCCCCTTAAAAGGAAATTTCTAATGAAACAATACGAAACCGTTTTCATCCTAAATCCCGTCTTATCTGATGATCAGATAAGGGAAACGGTGGATAAATACACCAGCAGCATTAAAGCCGCCGGTGGTTCCATCATCAACGTAGAGCGTTGGGGCCTGCGAAAGCTTGCCTACCCCATCGACAAGAAGAAGTCTGGATTCTACAACTTAGTAGAGTTCACGGCCCCTTCTACCCTGATTGCCACTCTTGAAGTGGATATGAAGCGCGACGAGCGCATTCTTCGCTTTTTGACGGTAGCTCTTGACCAGCACGGTGTTGAGTACGCGTCAAAGCGCCGTGAAAAGGTTAAAAACGCTTAAGACATGAGCACGAATTTAGAACCCACCGGCACCAGCGAAATTCGCTACCTGCAGCCGATCGCCATTGATTCTTCGGTATCAAAGAAGTACTGCCGATTCAAGAAGTACGGCATTAAGCACATCGACTACAAGGATCCCGACTACCTCCTTCGCTTTGTGAACGAGCAGGGAAAAATCCTTCCCCGTCGCCTTACGGGAACTTCGTTGAAGTACCAGCGCAAATTGGCTCAAGCCATCAAGCGCGCCCGTCACCTCGCCCTCATGCCCTACGTAGCTGATAACCTTAAATAAGCGGACGCCATGGAAGTTATTCTCAAGCAAGACGTTGAAAACCTAGGTTTCAAGGACGACGTGGTATCAGTGAAGAACGGCTACGGTCGCAACTACCTGATCCCGCAAGGATTTGCCATTCTCGCTACCGAGTCGGCAAAAAAAGTTTTGGCCGAAGACCTTCGCCAGCGCGCCCACAAGGAAGCGAAGATGGTCGATGCCGCAACGAAGACTTCTGAAGCTCTGCGCCGTGTAGAGTTGAAGATCGAAGCTAAGGCAGGCGCTGGTGGCAAGCTTTTCGGAGCCGTTACCAACCTAGACGTCGCCGAAGAATTGGCGAAGTTGGGTCACCAAATCGACAAGAAGTACATCCAAATTGCCGGTGGTTCGATCAAGGTATCGGGCAAAAACAGCGCGAAAGTTCGCCTGCACCGCGACGTTGTGGTGGACTTCCATTTCGAAGTAGTACCCGTAGAAGCCTAAACGATTGATTCGTTGAACGCGAAGCACCCCGCCTCACCGCGGGGTGCTTTATTTTTATACCCCTATGAACGACACCCGTCCGAGCTGGATTGCCTTTGCCGTGGGTGCTGCCTTTGCAGCCCTTCCCGCCCTACCCATATCCCAAGCGTTGGGCGACACCTCCCACTGGCCGATGCATCTTGGGGCGGCGCTCCTTTTGATTAGCCTCGGGCTTCAGCAGCATTTCTCGGGGCGTGACGTTTCGGTTAGCCTACCCAACTTAAGCGTGGTCGGCAGCCTGGCGTTGGCGTTCGTTGCCCTGGCGGGACTCGTTTGGGCTCCGATCTTTGCGGCGAGCGAGGCTTATTTAGCGATTGGTCGGTACGTTGGTTACGCCGCGGCGGCCTTGCTCGGATGGCGAATGGGACCTCAAGGCATTCCGATGCTTGCTTGGGGAATATTGGGCGCCTCAGGCGTTGAGGCATGGTCCGCCCTAAGCGACCTAACGGAACACCGCAAAGCCCTTAGCGACCCGTACCTCGCTCAAGGGCTGATGGGGCACAAAAACTTTACCTCATCGGCCATTGTGCTCGGATTGCCTGCAGCATGGTACCTGTACGCCCAGCACCGCGGACTTGGCCGAGCAATGGCGGTGACCGTGGGTCTGCTGGCGGTCGTCGCCCTCGTTTTGCTGCGCACGCGAAGCATTTGGATCGGAACCGGAATCTGGGCGCTCTGGATGCTGGCAGCGAACCGTACGTCGTGGAAGCCGTTGGCGGGCGGACTCGCCCTTGGGCTCCTCGTTGCTGGCGCCCTTTTGGCCCAGCCGCGGATTCGCGAAGACCTATTGGACCCCACCAACCTTAACATTCGTCAGGTGTTTTGGGGGCATTCCCAACGCATGATCGAACTCGAGCCTTGGACGGGCGTAGGCGCCGGGCAGTGGCGCATTTATTTTCCTGGATTCGGTCTGCGCGGAATGAATCCCTCGGTTTCTGAGGGGGTGACGGCCGAGGTCCGGCCGCACAACGATGCCCTTTGGGTCGCTGCCGAACACGGAATCCCGGGCCTCGCCGCATGGCTCCTAATCTGGGTGGGGTTGATTGCCGCGTGGTGGCGCTCGCGCCGCGAGGCCCACGCGCCGTTTGTGGGCGGACTTGCCCTCTTGGTGTTTTGCTACAGCATGTTTGAATTTCCGCTGGAGCGGGCGGCCGTTTGGATTCCTTTTATGCTGGCCACCGGCATGGCCTATTCGCCGGGCCGAGCAGCGCGCGCGTCAGTGGCTAAATGGGTTCCGACTGCCCTCATCGTCGTACTAGCGGGTGCGTACGCCTACGCGGCGAACGAGGGACTATCCTCGGAACGCGATCAGCAAGAACTCCTGGCGCTCAACGCCCGTCAAGATGCGGCCAATTTGCTCCCACGCGCCGTTCAGAGCCTTGACGCGTGGACCGAACTCGATCGCTTTGGCAACCCCTCTCCCTACTTCGCGGGAATGTCGTCAATGTTCCTTGAGGCTGCGCAGGGCCCCATTTCGATAAAAAGCTTTTCAGAGGCTGAATCCTTCTTTAAGCAGTCCCTTGAGCTTCACCCGAACCATGTGGTTACCTGGTACCAGTTGGGCAATTTGTACCGCTACCGGGGGGACGCACCCGCCGCGGAGCGCGCCTACCGCGAACTCTTGAAGCGTTCACCGCGGCATCCGGGCGGGCAGATGCACCTCGCCCACGCCCTTTTGGCCCAGAACAAGTCCGGCGAGGCCGCCGGAGTACTTTTTGGCGCCTTCGGCGACGAGGCCTACTACCTACAGCCCGACTACCGCAACGCGGTCGTTCAGGCCCTGCGACAGTGCCCCGAGCGGGTGGCGCACCGCGACGTTAATGCCCTGCTCTCCCAGCGCGACGCGCTCGACGACGAGGCGCTGTTCCGCGCTTTTTTGGCTGCGAAGCAGGCCTACCTGAATTAACCCTTTAGCCCAGGACCAAGCGCACCGGGCAGTGGTCGCTGCCGTGCACATCGGTGTGGATTTCGGTCGCGGCGACCGAGTCCATGAGGCGGCGCGATACAACGTGGTAGTCGAGGCGCCAACCGATGTTTTTTGCTCGGGCGCCCGACCGCATACTCCACCAGGAATACTTCGCTATACCGGGATTTTGCTCCCTCCAGGAGTCGGCGAATCCTGCATCGAGCAGGTGCTGAAATCCGTCAATTTCGCTTTGGGTGTAGCCGGGCGTTTTGTTGTAGTTCGATTGCGGATTGCTCAAGTCAATCGGTTGGTGCGCCACATTCAAATCGCCGCAGAGCACCACTGGCTTGCGGAGATCTAAGCGCTGCAGGTACGCCGTGAGGTCGCGGTCCCATCGGGCCCGCTGCGGAATCCGCGACAGGTCCCCCTTAGAATTCGGAACGTAGGTGGTCACGACAAAGCAGTCGCTGAATTCCGCGGTAATGACCCGGCCCTCGCCTTCGTGCTCCGCCACGCCCATTCCGTAGGCAACGTTGAGCGGCTCGACTTTGCTGATCAGCGCGGTACCCGAATAGCCTTTTTTCTCGGCTTCGTGGGCAACGACGTGGTAGCCAAGCCCGTTCAGCACTTCTTTGGCCTGTTCGACCGTGCACTTAATTTCTTGAAAACCCATCACATCAGGGTTTAAACCGCGAATGATGTCGTGCAGGCCTTTGCCTGCGACGGCGCGAAGTCCGTTAACGTTCCACGAGATAATGTTCATGTGCCGAAGGTACATTACCTTGAGCGCATGCATCGGTGGTTACTGTGGGTACTCAGTGCCTTGCTTCTGGCGTCGTGCTCGATCCGCCGCAGTGACCGATATGTGTTGGTCCAAAACCCGCAGGTCGAACAAAACACGGCGCTGGTCAGGCGCCCCCGTTCTGCGGCCTTCCACCAGTCGTTTACTGGAATCGGCAACTGGGTCGGCATGGATCGACACGGCAACCTGGTGCGCCACGTGCTTACTGCAGCGGGACAAGCCTACCCTTCATGTCGGGAGGGCGATCAGCTGGTCTTACCTCAAGGGAGCATTCCCGCGCCCGAGCACTTGTACCACCTGAGCAGCCTGATGGTCCTACCCCTGCTTGTTCCCGATTTGCGCGGCCTGACCCCGGACCGCGAATGGAAGCACTTTGCGACCACCGCCCCTTCAGGAGATCTCGTCGAAGTGACCTGGATCAGCACGCTCCGAACGCCGCGTCAGCGGCATTTCGTAGCCCGATACGAGGTGACCACCGCGGAACTTCGGTACGCGAAGCACCACGGCCGATGGACCTTGGAATCCGCTGAATACAGCGAGCGCGAATTTGTGCAGCGCTGGAACCGGGTTCCGCGCCGCTAAAACTTACATGTTTCGGCGGTACTGCCCGCCTACTTCAAACATCGCCTCGGTCATCGACCCCAGCGAACAGACCTTGGCGGCCTCCATAATGGCGTCAAACATAGGTTGGTTGCCCAGGGCCGCCGCGCGAATGGAATCTAAGGCCGATTCGGCTGCAGCGCCGCCCACCGCAGTGAGGTGCTCCACCGTCGCGATTTGGCGCTCTTTTTCGTCGACCTCGGCGCGAATGACCTCGCCCGGAATCAACGTTGGTGACCCCTTGCTGCTCAAGAACGTATTTACCCCAATGATAGGGTACTCTCCGGTGTGCTTGAGCATCTCGTAGTGCATGGACTCCTCTTGGATTTTTCCGCGCTGGTACATGGTTTCCATGGCCCCCAGCACGCCTCCGCGCTCGGTAATGCGGTCAAATTCGGCCATCACCGCCTCTTCGACGAGGTCGGTTAGTTCTTCGATGATGAACGAGCCCTGGAGCGGATTCTCGTTCTTCGCCAGCCCTAGCTCCTTGTTGATGATGAGCTGAATCGCCATCGCTCGGCGCACGCTCTCCTCCGTAGGCGTCGTGATTGCCTCGTCGTAGGCATTGGTATGCAGCGAGTTACAGTTGTCGTAAATCGCATAAAGCGCTTGAAGCGTGGTGCGGATGTCGTTGAAATCAATCTCTTGCGCGTGCAGCGACCGCCCCGAAGTCTGAATGTGGTACTTCAGCATTTGCGCGCGCGGATCGGCCGCATACTTGTTCTTCATCGCCTTCGCCCAGATGCGGCGGGCTACCCGGCCTATCACCGCATACTCGGGATCAATTCCGTTGCTGAAGAAGAAGCTCAAATTGGGCCCAAACGCGTTGATGTCCATGCCGCGGCTGAGGTAGTACTCCACGTAGGTGAAGCCATTGGCCAGGGTGAACGCGAGCTGCGTGATGGGGTTGGCTCCAGCTTCGGCGATGTGGTATCCGCTGATCGAAACGGAATAAAAATTCCGCACGTTGCGGTCAATAAAGTAGGACTGCACGTCGCCCATAAGGCGGAGCGCGAATTCCGTACTGAAAATGCAGGTGTTTTGGGCTTGGTCCTCTTTGAGGATGTCGGCCTGCACCGTTCCGCGCACTTGGCTAAGCGCCTCAGCCTTGATGCGGGCGTACACGTCGGCCGGCAGCACCTCGTCACCGGTCACGCCAAGCAGCATGAGTCCCAGTCCGTCGTTGCCTTCGGGCAGGCTGCCGTAGTAGCGCGGGCGCTGGACGCCCTTCGCCTCGTACTTGGCGTGCAGCACCTTTTCGACGGCGGATTCGAGCCCTTGCGCCTTGATGTACTTCTCGCACTGCTGGTCGATGGCCGCGTTCAAAAAGAACGCCAGCACCATCGGAGCAGGGCCGTTTATGGTCATCGACACCGACGTGGCCGGGTCGCAGAGGTCAAATCCGCTGTACAAGCGCTTGGCGTCGTCAAGGCAGCTCACCGAAACCCCGGCGTTGCCAATCTTGCCGTAGATGTCGGGGCGGCGGCCCGGATCTCGCCCGTACAACGTCACCGAATCAAATGCAGTCGATAAGCGCTTGGCCGGCAACCCGAGCGAAACGTAGTGGAAGCGCTTGTTGGTGCGTTCGGGTCCGCCCTCGCCCGCAAACATGCGCGTGGGGTCCTCACCTTGGCGCTTAAAGGGATACAGGCCCGAAGTGAACGGAAACTGCCCCGGAACGTTTTCTTGAAGCTGCCAGCGCAAAATGTCGCCCCAACTGCGGTACGACGGCGTGACCACTTTTGGAATCTCTTGGTTCGACAGCGACGTGCTGTGGGTCGGAACCTTAATGTCTTTACCCCGAACCTGGTAGACGTACTCGTCGGCCTTGTAGCGTTGACGCAGCGCACCCCAACCTTCAATCAATGCCGAGTTGTGCGGATCCAAATCGCGCTTGCGCAGCTCGTAGGCTTCCTGGATTCCCTTAGCCAACCGGTCGCGGTCGTCCAGCTTCGCAGCGCGCATTTCGCCTTCAGCCTTGTGTAAGCTGTAGAGCGCGTCGGCCACTTCGGCCTGATGGTCTACCCACGCGTTGTAGGCACGGATTCCTTCAGAAATCTCGCTCAGGTAGCGGGTGCGGTGGGGCGGAATCACAAACATCTTCTCGCCCGGCTCCTTCACCACCTCAGGGGCCAATTGCCACTGGTCGCTAGCAGTTTTAGCCTTAAGCGCCTCGACGGTGGCGGCAAACAAGCGGTTCGTCCCTGGATCGTTGAACTGGCTGGCCATCGTCCCAAACACCGGCATGTCGTCGATGGGGTCGTCCCAGCGCTGGTGGTTGCGCTGGTACTGCTTTTTCACGTCGCGCAGGGCATCGAGGGCTCCGCGCTTGTCAAACTTGTTGAGCGCAATCAGGTCAGCAAAATCGAGCATGTCAATTTTCTCGAGCTGCGTGGCCGCACCGTACTCGGGAGTCATTACGTACAGCGAAACGTCGCTGTGGTCCAGAATTTCGGTGTCCGACTGACCGATTCCGCTCGTTTCGAGAATGATGAGGTCGTACTTCGCCGCCTTGAGGACGTTGAGTGCGTCGCTCACGTGCTTGCTCAGGGCCAAATTGCTCTGGCGCGTGGCCAGCGAACGCATGTACACGTTGGGGTGGTTGATTGCATTCATGCGGATTCGGTCGCCCAGCAGAGCTCCGCCCGTTTTGCGCTTCGAGGGATCCACGCTCACCAAGCCCACCTTAAGTTCCGGAAAATGGCGGAGCACCCGGCGCACCAATTCGTCGACCATAGAGCTTTTGCCCGCTCCGCCCGTGCCCGTAATACCTAGAACTGGCGCGTGGCTCTTGGTCGCGAGGGCCTCGACTTCGGCACGCATCGTCTCGTACACGGCGGGCGCGTTTTCGGCCGCCGATATCATGCGGGCGACCGAGCGCGGACGCTGAATTTTGACTCCTTCAAGGGCATCGCCCACTTCGCTTCCGATGGCAAAATCGCACCGCTCCAACAGGTCATTGATCATGCCTTGAAGACCCATGGCCCGTCCGTCGTCGGGATGGTAAATGCGCGCAATTCCGTACCCCTGAAGCTCCTCGATTTCGCTGGGCAAAATGGTTCCGCCGCCGCCGCCAAAAATGCGGATGTGGCCGGCTCCGCGCTCCTTCAGCAAATCAAACATAAACTTGAAGTACTCGAGGTGCCCGCCTTGGTACGACGTCATCGCAATGGCGTTGGCGTCTTCCTGAATCGCGGTCTCAACCACCTCTTCGGCGCTGCGGTCGTGACCTAAGTGAATTACTTCAGCGCCCGAGGACTGAAGAATGCGTCGCATGATGTTGATGCTCGCGTCGTGGCCGTCAAAAAGTGAGGCGGCAGTAACAATGCGGATCGGATGCTGGGGCTTGTAGGGTTGTACGTCCACCATAGTACGCAAAGATACCGCCGAAGCCGGCTCTAGCTGCGGTCCATCGCGGCCTTAAGCTGCTCGGGAAAGCCCTTCCAATCGCTGAATTCGAAGTCGGCCCGACCCTCGGCGTCGGGGGGTAGCGCGTCAGGCGCGCGAAACCACGCGGTGCGCATTCCAACCCCTTGACCGCCCAGCACATCCCGCAGCACCGAATCACCAATCATCCAAGACGATTCAGCCTGAGCGCCGGCTGCGACAAGCGCCGCTCGAAATATGTCTGGCGCCGGTTTGTACGACTTTGCTACGTCTGAAGTCATGAACACGTCAATGTGCTCCGTCAAACCGAGCGCGGCAATCTTGCGTTGCTGTGGGGCAAGTACTCCGTTGGTCAAAATGTGCAATCGGTGCCCACGATCTACCAAGGTTGCGAAAGCCTCGTGTACCCCTTCATAGCCCTCACCAAAATCAGGTAAGCGCTCCTTGAGAACCCCTTCGCACTGTGAAGCCAGTTCTTTAGCCACTCGGGCATTCGAAAAAGCTAGTCCCATTTCACGAAACAGCAAAGGAAAACGTCGAGCGCGAACATACTCAACACTCAAGTTGTGCGCTTGAATGTGGTCCCAAAGTCGATCATTAATTCGCAGGTAGGCTTTCGCCCAATTCAAGGCTAATCCAGGCCATGACTGTGCCGCATGTAGTTCTTCAAAAAACTGCTCATGGTTGCGCTCGTGATGCCAGAGAGTCCGGTCCAGATCAAAAAAAAGCTCAGCCACGGATCAAAGGTCGGCATTGACCCCCCAGCATGTGAAAAAAGTTCATACACACTTCACAGAGGACCGCTGAGTTTGTTCTATTTTTGAGCCTCAATTTGAACAAATGAACGCCCGTACCATCCTCATTCTGCGCGTAGTCCTTGGTGTCGCTGCTGTGCTCTTCACCTTTCGCATTTACCGCATCATCATGGAACCCATTGAGTTTCAAAATATTCGCGACAAGCGTTACTCGTCTGTAATTGAGCAACTTGAACAGCTTCGCGAAGCTCAATTGGCGTTTAAAAACGAATACGGAATGTATGCCACTGAACTCTCCACACTGGTAGACTTCATTAAAAATGCGGAGGTGACCATTGTTGAGCGCAAAGACTCGTCGTTCATGCAGTACAACAAAGTGTACCAAACCGACATGCTCAAGGACACGATCATCTACCGAGTAATCGGTAGCGCTTCAGCTCTTACCAAGTTGCGCAACCAACGCGAAGACTTGTTCCCTGAGGATTTCAACGCAGACAATTTGCGAACCATTAAGTACAGCCAAGATTCTACGTTTAAAATGGGCACCGCCGAGGTCGAAAAAAACGGAGTAAAAGTGCCAGTGTTTGAGATCAGGGCAAGCAATAAGGCCATTTTCGGTGACGTTTTGGGTCAGTATGGCAACTACATCAAGCGCCTTAAAACCAATGCGCTAATCGTAGGTTCATTAACCGAGCCCACATTGAGCGGCAACTGGAAGTAGCCCCATTGAATAGCCAAACTTGGTCTGAACCTGCGAGCGGCCTTAAGTGGCATGACGAGGCGTTTAGTGCGCTCGTTCCCAAAGATTTTAGTGACGCCAACCTTCGGCCCCTTGATCCCCAAGGAGGTTCTTGGTTTCGCAGTCCATTGGATGATTCCTACGACCTCGCATATCGGTTTCAAGGTGCCCCCGGTGGAGCACAACCCCTGAGCCTATTTAATTTGCGTCGATGGCTCCAAAGTGAGCCCTTGGGCCGCCGGATCCGCGCGCAGCACTGGGGTAAGCGTTTGGAGCTCGCCGCCCTTGACGGAAGCCGCATTCGGATGCACGGCGTTTACCGAACGGAAACACCCGAAGAAGTTTCTTATTTCATTCTACTCTATTTCGAACAACTTGACTGGAGTGCGGCTTCCGTCCCCGTTTTCTGGGAAGGCATGGACGACCGCGCGATCCGCCAACTGACTCAGCACTTTATCGCCCACTGGCACGTTCGCAGCCTCGAGGGAATACTCCGTTTGGACTAATGCGCATTATTCGTGGCTCCCACCGTGGAAAAATACTGAGGGCACCTTCCAATTTGCCGGTGCGCCCTACCACCGACATGGCTAAAGAGGGCTTATTCAATATTCTTGAAAACCGATTTCAATGGGACGAAATTCGCGCCCTTGACCTGTTTGCGGGAACCGGTAACCTCTCCTACGAACTTGCCAGCCGTGGCTGTCCCGACGTGACTGCGGTAGATAGCTTTCGCGACTGCACCCGGTTTATTCACAAAAACTCGGAGCAGCTTTCGTTCCCCATTCGGGCCGTAAGCGAAGAAGCGCTGCGCTTTCTTCAGCGCAATCCGGCAAAATGGGACCTCATTGTGGCGGACCCACCCTACGACTTTGGTGAATATGCCACCCTGGTAGATGCTGCATTAAGCCGTTTAGCCCCTGACGGCACCCTGGTCGTGGAACACGGAGCCGACACCGACCTTTCAAACCATGCGCAGTTTGAGCAAGTGCGCCGATACGGCAGCGTTCACTTCAGCTTTTTTCTAGCCTAGCACGCCACGCCGCCACCGCCCGACTTCGGTGGCTTATGGCGGATTTCTCCTCGGCACTCATCTCGGCAAAACTCCGCCCGTCGCCTTCAAGCGGAATAAACAGCGCGTCGTACCCAAATCCCTGGGTCCCGCGTTCGCACGTGCCGAGCTGCCCTTCAACCGTTCCTTCGAACAGCGCCACGCCATCGTCCGTCGCCCACGCAAGCACCGTTTTGAAGCGCGCACGCCGGTTTTCCACTCCGTGAAGTGCGCCCAACAGCTTACTGCGGTTGGCGGAATCGGAACGCTCAGGTCCCGCGTAATGTGCGCTATCCACGCCCGGGGCCCCAGCGAGGGCTTCAACTTCGAGGCCGCTGTCGTCGGCGAGGCTGGGCATTCCCGTGTGCTCCCACAAAAAATGGGCTTTTTGCTCGGCGTTAGCTTCGAGGGTTCTACCGTCTTCGCGAAGTTCAGCCGTCAACCCAAAATCCGAGGGCAGCCAAACCTTCCACGTGGCGGGAAGCACGGCGCGGATTTCTGCCACCTTATGGGGATTCTGGGTAGCGAGTACGATGTTCATCGGGCGGCAGATACCACGTGATCGTCGGAACGCTCTACCCGGAGCACCTCAGGGACCGAGGCGCGAATGATTCGAGCGAGCGCTTCCACCATACCCAAACGACGGTGCCCTGGCAACGCGAGCAGGGCAACTTGCCGCACCGGTCGTGGCTCCGAAATAGGCTTCATGCGCTTTTGGCGAACCGGTGAAAGTTCCGACACCGCCAGCTGCGGAAGAAGCGTCATTCCCAAACCCTCATCGGCCAATCGAACCAAGGTTTCAAACTGTCCCACCGAAAGGGCGATGCGGTCTGCACCCCGTTCCACGCCGCAGAGCTGCACTACTTGGTCGCGAAAGCAATGCCCTTCGGGCAAGAGTAAAATGGACTCCGACTTTAGCTCCGAAGCGGTCAAGAACAAATCGTTTGATTTCGCGTGGCCTTCAGGCAGGTAGGCTAAAAAAGGCTCCCGGTAGAGCGGTTCGAGCACAAAATGCGAGGCCGCAAGGGGCACCGCGAGAATGGCCGCATCCAAACGGTCTGATTCTAATCGTTCTACGAGCTGTTCGGTAGTGGCCTCTTCAAGTTCCAACCGCAGCCGTGGGAAGCGCCGAAGCAATTCGGGCGCAAAGCGAGGAATCAGGTAGGGCGCAATGGTCGGTATCACTCCAACCCGAAGGGACCCCTCCAGGGGTTTGTGAAACGTCTGGCCTACCTCTGCGATACTTTGGGCCGCACCCAGCGTGCGCTGCGCGTAGGGAAGAATCTGGGTCCCCAACTGCGTCAACTGCACCGGCTGGCTCCGTCGATCCACCAAGCTTCCCTGAAGTTCTTCCTCCAGTTTTTGAATTTGCGCCGAAAGGGTTGGTTGGGAAACGCCACAGGCCTTAGCCGCTCGGCCGAAATGGCGGTGCGTGGCGAGGGCATCGAAGTACTGCAGTTGGATTAGCGTAATGGCCATGGAAGGTTCCAGCGTTCCCAGCTAAGGTACGCGACGTTTTCAGCACCAAATCCTTGATAAAACCGGGCCAATCCGGGAGCGCTGCTGCCTTCAAAATCAACGACGGACCAGCGCCCCACTGCCATGGTGAGAAATTCATTAATAAGCCACGTCATCGACTGCCGCTCCCGGCCTTCCTCCGTTACCGCACTGAACAAAAGCACCGCTCGGTTGCCCGAAAAGGCCACGAACATTCCCGCCAACCACTGATTTCCGGGACCGATGGCGGCCCACACGGCACCCCGTCCTTGGTGCAGCAAATGGTACATGGCCGACTTCATGGACTGTTCATAACCAGCAGGTACCCGGTACTTTGTTCCCTGGTTCTGCGCGAAGTAGTTCCAAAGCTCTTCGGGATTGCTGTATTCCCAGAGTTGGTTTTCAAACGACGATTTAAGATTTTTGCGTGTTTGGCTCGAAAATCCGCGATAGAGTACTTCGTAGCTCGTACCAAGTCGGAGTTCATAATTCGGTTCAGATCGCCAACGCTCCCAACCGCCGCCGCGCCAGTGCCAGCTGCGATCTTCAGGCCACGACTGGGGGCGCGAAAACCGCAACCGCAACCTTAGAAAGCGGGGCAACGCATCGAGGGCGGACCGAAGCGATTCCGCATCCCCAGCTAAGTCCCCGATCGGACCAAGCCGCTGCGCGCCCAACGGGCAAAATGCTTGCGGGTACCCCAGCTTGCTCCGCCCAACGGCAAACGGTAGAATGAACGAATCTCCTTCTATGGCGCACCACGTGACACCCAACGAATCGAGGTACTCGATTCGATCGTAGGGGAACGGTTCCGCCGCATATCGGTACGCAGCGTCCCATTTGGCCCCATCGGGGTTTGACGTCACCCAAAATCGACTCATGACGGCCGTTCGTTTAGCCAGCGTTCGAGACCCTCCCGCCAGGTTGAAAAATCTTTAGCATTGCGTTCCGCTGCCGGACGGGGTCCGAAAATCCGCCAGTGCGTACCCACCCGAAGCCCCGAACCCACCGACCAGGCGGCCCGCTCCAACCTGTGAAGCGTTTGAGCGACTTCTTCGGGAGCGAGGTGGATGAGGTTTTGATCCATTACGGCAACCGGTACGCTCCAAAGGTTCTCGTTGCGTGGAAACGGATTGGCCCACCCCGACCGGAATCCGGGGGTATCGGCAAATTCATCCGACCAATCTTCGCGCACGCCCAATTCGGTCAAGGACTGAAGTTGCGGCAGCGAACCGGCGTTTCGCAGAAAGTGGAACCGCTGACGCAGCGTTGGCACCCCTAATATCTGATCTACGTATCCGATTTCGGTGCGGAATCCCCCACTGCGATCGTGGCTTCCGTACGACAAATGAGCTCCAACCTCAAACCGCATTCCCAACTGCTTTATCGCGGCGCGGACCGCCTCAGAATCAGGACGCACTCCTCGATCATAGGTGCCTTGCTCAACGGCCAGGAGAACAAAAAACTGAAGCGTGCCCTGCGGAAACCGTGATGCCCACTTCGCCCAATAAGCGCTGCTGTAAAACGGATCCGGACCGTTCACGCGTTCCGCAACCGCCCGCCAGTCGCCGCGAAGCACATCGCGAACGGCTCCACCAACTGCGGACCTCCATCCCCTGCCCCGGTAGGCGAACAGATGATCGATGTCTACGACAACCGTGGGACTCGGCTTTCCTTTCAGCGGTAGCGAAACCCCGTATGCTTCGGCGAGTTCAATCGCCCGAAGCTCCGCCTCGGGGATCATCACGTCGCGCATAGCCGAGCGTCCCATCGGTCGCCCATGTCCGTCCTTTTCGAGCGTTAACTCCCAGTACTCCGTCCGCCACAAAATCCACGCGAAGGCATCTTCAAACCTAGGCTCATGGGTTCCGGGAGCCTCCAACCAACCGGAATCGACCCAGGACTGGGCTTCGGGGCTGACGCCAAACGACACCGACACGCCCCAAGCTGCGCTGAGCAGCTGCGCCACGCGCTGGTGCGCGATGCCAGGACGCGCATGCCGAAACACCACGTAGCTCACCGCTTAAGAATTTGGAGGCCCTCAGCCAGTGATTGAAGCATCTTCTCCGCCGCATGCCCGTCGCCGTACAGGTCCGGTGGCGCTGCTGCACCCTGCGCTTCCCACGCAGCGAATTGGCGCGTTACGGAGCCCAATAAATCCGGCGTATCGGGATCGATCAATGCCGCCCATCCGTGGTCAACTAATTCGGTCCATTCCGTTTCGCGGCGCAGGACGACACAACGTTTGCCCGCAAAAAATGCCTCTTTCTGCAGGCCGCCCGAATCCGTAATTACCCATTGCGATTCGTGTAAGGCCTTGAGCATTGCTTCGCGTCCGAGGGGCGGACAATCTGGAATGTGCTTCGTCCCAATGCCCGCGGCTCGATGGCGCGGATGCCGGGGCCAAAGCACCTCGTAGGACGCACCCAGAGCATCCATAGCCGCTTCGATACGGTGAAGGCGCTGGGGCTCGTCCACGTTGGTGTTGCGGTGAACCGTGACCAGTATTCGGCCTTTGGGATCGCGAGTGCCTGTGCAATCCGGAAACGCATCGCGCATTAAATCACCGGTAACGATCGTCCACGGGGCGCCGCGATCAAGCTGCTCGCGCTTGATTTGTTCGAGTGCCCCAGCGGTCGGAGCCCAGAGCCAATTTGCCCGTTCGTCCACCCAAATTCGGTTGTGCTCCTCGGGCATAAGCGAATTAAAGCTTCGCAGCCCCGCTTCCGCATGAGCAAAAGGCAATCCCAGTTCTTGTGCCGCTTGGGCTCCGAGAACTGTGGAGTCCGTGTCGCCGTACACAACTACGGCATCAACAGAAGCTTGCTCCAGGGCCAATTGAAGGGCAGCTGCATCGGCCCTACGATCGGACCAGACTCCCTGATAATCCGGGCGGAACCCCAATTCAGCCCAAAATGAATCGTTCATTGCTGCATCGTAGTGCTGCCCGGTGTGCGCCACCCAATTTTGCCCACCAGCTCGCGAAATGGCCTCCACGAGGGGCTTCAATTTCACAAACTGGGGCCGTGCACCAACGACGTGGCCAATGCGGTACGGGGCTAAGGTTAAGGCATCCATCCTCGATCCGCAAAACTAACGTATTGGTTCTCGCCAATGATCAAATGATCCAAACACGATAGTTCCAAAATCCGAGCCCCCTCCACAAGGCGCTGCGTCAACCTTCGATCCTCGTCCGACGGCTCAAGGCGACCGCTCGGATGGTTGTGCGCCACCACCATCGATGGCGTTCGCAATGCCAAGGCACGCTGATACACCACCCGAACATCTGCCGACGTGGCCGTCCACCCGCCTTGACCCACACATTCGTAGTGGACCACCTTGTTGGCCCGACTCAAATAAACGACCCAAAATTGCTCGTGGTCGAGCGAAGACAAGCGCGGATTCAGTAGCTGAAACACATCGTGGGACCCTCGAACGACCTGCTCAGAGCCCGATTGATCGCTCGCCGATCTTCGACCTAGCTCGAAGGCTGCCGCAACCGCTGCGGCCTTGGCCAAACCGACTCCAGATATACCCTGAAGGCTGAGTACGTCCGCTCGCGCCAGACGACTGAGGCTCCCCTCGTGCTGCGCCAGCACACTTCGCGCCAAATCCAAGGCCGATTGGGCTCGAGTTCCCGATCGCAATACCAGTGCAAGGCACTCGGCAGCCGTCATGCCGCGAATACCGTTAGCCATAGCCCGTTCCCGCGGGCGCTCTTCTTCGGACCATGTGCGAATAGAGGTTGTTGAAAATGCATCATTCATGAGGTAAACCTCGTGCAGAAGCTGCCCAGCAGTCGTCACTAAACGCAAGTTGGCGTTTAAAACGGATCAACGGCGACCAACGCCTCAAGCAACATCCGCAAACAAAAAAACCGCCCCTCTCGGGGCGGTTCCAAACAACCAATCTCAACGTAACGGAGTTACGCTAACTTATTTACGTGCTTCGTAAGACTAGACTTCAAATTTGAAGCCTTATTCTTGTGAATGATGTTGCGCTTCGCAAGCTTGTCTAGCATTGAAGCCACCAAGGGAAGCTGGGCAGCAGCGGCTGCAGCATCCGTAACGGCACGGAGGGCGCGAACCGCATTGCGGGTCGTCTTGTGAAAGTACTTGTTGTGGGCGCGCTTGGCCTGGATTTGGCGAATGCGCTTCAACGCAGATTTATGGTTAGCCATGATTAGCTAGTTTTTGTTGTTTGTGACCCGTACGGGATTCGAACCCGTGATCTTCTCCGTGAAAGGGAGATGTCCTGAACCGCTAGACGAACGGGCCCCTATGTTTTGGGAGCGCAAAGATATAAAATTTCGCAGTTCACTCCAACTCTCCAAAAAGAAATCGATTAACCCCCGGGACGAAATCCAAGTCGCTTACCGGTGCGCTGCCTCAATTCTTCGCGAATCCCTTCGAGCGCCAGCACCGACACCTCCTGAATCGCTTCAAATGGAGCAGCTTGCAAATCAAAGTCCATCGCCGTCACCATCAGGCGGTACAGCCATGCCCGCAAATCGTCGGCGCAAACTTCAGACTCCTTCAAGGGCAAATTCAACGGCCCTACCCCCTCGACAAAGTGATGCCCAGCAGCGTTGACAAAAAACCGACTGACGAGGGTTCCAACGTCATTGAGCCGCCGCATCCGAAACGAGTCCGACAAAAAATTATACACGTGAATCAGGCCATAATACGCCCGGTTCGGATCAGCCTTTACGTAGGATGACGCGAGCACGGGATGACCCGAAGGCAGCAAAAACGCATTAGTATGCACCTGAAAAACAAGCGAATCGCCCGAAAAACGAATCTCGAATTCAAACTCACCGCGGTCCACAAATTCTACGACCACCGACCGGTCAATTCCGACCATTTTGCTGTTGAGCTCGACGGCCACCGACTGGACCACGATCCGCAGCTCGGCAAACGCCGACAGCACCCGCCGATGCACCAACTGCTTGTTGCTCGATTTGGTCGCAAGGGTTTGCAAAATCAAGTCGGGACTGGCTTCTGGCTTTTTCATCAGTAGGCGCGTGCAAAGAGAACCCGTTGCGTCGAGGGGGTGCCGGTAAGCACACAAACCCCCGCCTCTTGGGCGTTGTTCAGCGGAATGCAGCGAATCGTCGCCTTCGTGAGCTCCTTGATGCGCTCCTCGGTTTCGGGCGTGCCGTCCCAGTGCGCGGACACAAATCCGCCCGCGTCGAGCCCCGCCTCAAACTCGCTCCACGAGTTCACAACGTGCATGTTCGCCTCGCGGTGCGCGAGCGCACGGTCGTACAACGCTTTCTGAATCTCGGCTAAGCGCTGGGGCATCGAGGCTGCAAGACCCTCCAATGGCACCGAATCCTTAGTAAGCGTGTCGCGGCGAGCAAGCTCAACGACCCCGTTTGCGAGGTCGCGCGGACCAATGGCGATGCGCACCGGTACGCCCTTGAGCTCGTACTCGTTGAACTTCCAGCCCGGCTTGTACGTGTCGCGGTCGTCGTACTTCACCCGGATTCCCTGGGCGCGCAGGTCGGCAACCAACTGCTTCGCCACGACCGAAATAGCATCGAGCTCGTCTTCTCCGCGGTAAATCGGAACAATAACCACCTGAATGGGCGCCAACTTGGGAGGAAGCACCAACCCGTTGTCGTCGGAGTGCGTCATGACCAGCGCTCCCATCAAACGCGTCGACACGCCCCACGACGTCGCCCACACGTGCTTGACCTCGCCGTCGCGATCCTGGAACTTCACGTCAAACGCCTTGGCAAAATTCTGCCCTAAAAAGTGCGAGGTTCCGGCCTGAAGTGCCTTGCCGTCCTGCATCAATGCTTCAATGCAGTACGTCTCCAACGCGCCCGCAAACCGCTCGTTGGCCGTTTTGATCCCACGAACCACCGGAATGGCCAGTACGTTTTCGGCAAATTCGGCGTATACCTCGAGCATTTGCTCCGCCTCGGCAATCGCCTCTTCGCGGGTCGCGTGCGCGGTGTGTCCCTCCTGCCAGAGAAATTCCGCCGTGCGCAAAAACAAGCGGGTGCGCATCTCCCAACGCACCACATTGGCCCATTGATTCACCAAAATGGGGAGGTCGCGGTAGCTCTGCACCCATCCGCGGTACGTATCCCAAATAATGGTCTCCGACGTGGGGCGCACGATGAGCTCCTCCTCGAGCTTGGCGTCTTCGTCGACCACTACACCCTTGCCGTCCGGAGCCGTTTTTAAGCGGTAGTGAGTAACCACGGCACATTCCTTGGCAAAACCTTCCACGTGGTCGGCTTCCTTGCTGAAGTAGCTCTTGGGAATAAACAGCGGAAAATACGCGTTAACGTGCCCCGTTTCCTTGAACCGACGGTCGAGTTCTGCCTGCATTCCCTCCCAAATGGCGTAGCCGTGCGGCTTGATGACCATGCATCCGCGCACCCCTGAGTTATCTGCCAAGTCAGCCTGCACGACGAGTTCATTGTACCATTTGCTGTAGTCGGTGCCTCGAGGCGTCAGGTTCTTTGCCATACTTTGGTATGCAATTTGGGTTCGTTACGAAGTGAACCCCAAAAGTACGGCCGATGCGCTACCTCCTACTCTTTGCTCCCCTTGGCTTTTTGATGTCTTCGTGCGGAACCTCACAGGTCGCCTTTGAGGACTACGACGGCTCCTATTCGTGGTCGAATTCCCAGGCCTACCGCGAAGGCTACGAATCTGGGTACCAACAAGGCTACCACGAAGGGGCCGACGATCAAGCCGCTGAAGTGGGGCAGGCTGGCCGCTCCGATCGTGCGAACCGCACCCGAACCATCGTTCGCTACGAGTACTACCCCACTTACTACTACCACTGGAGCCAGCCCTGGATGGGGCACCCAGCTTACGGGTACTACGGCGGATGGAACTTGCCCAACCGATGGAATGGCTGGAACCGCGGCTACGGCTGGAACGACCCGTGGTACGGCGGCTACGGCTGGAACGACCCGTGGTACGGGGGTTACGGCTGTAACAACCCTTGGGGCTGGGACCCCTACAACGCCTACGGCGGATACTACGGGTACGGCGGATACTACGGGTATGGCGGATACTACGGGTACGGCGGATACGGAAGCCCCTGGGGCTACAATCCGTACTACGGCTACCGTCGCTACGACCGCTGGAACCGTCCCGGCGGCGGTTGGTCGCAGCCCGGAGGTGGCGGCAGCGGCGGCAATGGCGGCAATGGCGGCGGAACCGTCGACCCCACTCCCGACGACGGTTTGCGCCGTCAGCAAATCAACGCCAGCCCCACGCCCTACCGTCGGCCGGTGGTAACCAACAATCCCGGGGGTGGAAGCGTCGCTTCCCCGCGACCCGGAGCGAGTCCCTCAGAGCGGTCTGCGGAACCTGCCCCGAATCGTCCCTCGCGCGGAACGCAACCCGGCACCCTAGCCGAACCCGCGCCCACGCGGCCCAATCCGCCTGCAAGCCGCACGGCACCCCAGGTACCGCAGTCCCGCCAGCCTGAGGTTCAGCGCCCGGTGCGCGTGCCCAGCCATTCTGAGGGACGAGCCGAACTCCGTGCACCCGAAGGCCGAAGCCATTCTGATACTCGCGGAGGTTCTGATTCGCGAGGCGGTTTTGAAGCGCGCCCCAGCCAGCCAGCCCCGCAGCGCAGCATGCCAAGTGCCGCTCCCTCTGCTCCACGCGGCGGCGGAAGCCCTAGCGTACGCCGACCTTAAACCGTACTTCTTATGAAAAACCTCCTTTTATGTGCCCTCACCCTGGGGGCAGCAAGCACGGCATGGGCACAGCAGAGCACCTCGGTGGTTTGGATGCAGCAAAGTCCGCTCTACGGCACCGCACGCTACAACGGATCAGCCGGCGCTCTGGCAGCCTTGGGGGGCGATGGAAGCTCGAGCCTCGAAAACCCCGCACTGATGAACAGTTCCACGTTTGGCGGAATGGAGTTCTCTGGGCATTTGCGCAACGACTGGGGCGACCTCAAAAGCCAAGGCGGAGGCGTTGGACAGGCCTACCTTGCTGGAGCGTGGCGGATTAACTCCAAAACGCGCATGTCGCTGGGCTTGGCCTACCAGCGCGACGCTTGGTTCCCCAACTACTGGATTCAAACCGAGATCAATCCGAGTCAATCGGCGGTCGCTCAGTGGGTTTCAGCGTCCAACGGACTCAGCCCAACGCAGTTGCTGGAACAGGGCAAGTACGATGCCTACGTGGCCTATATGGGCTACTTAACTGAGGTCGGAAGCGGAAACAGCTACACGGCATATGCCGACGGGCTGCCCAGCTTTCGGCAAACGAGGTTCATGCGCGAGTACGAACGCACGTCGTGGTCGTTGCCCGTAGCCCTTAAAACCGACAAGTTTGCGCTCGGACTCCGCATCGAACGGCGCGACGGCCGCAGCCAAGAACGGCTCTCGATGAACGAATCAGGGTTTAATCCCGCGGGGGTAACCGCGTCCTACCGCAAAATGGTGGTAGACAGCACCCGTTGGGGGCAGTGGACGGTTCGCCTGGGGGCTGCGCTGCAGGCTAGTCCGTCGCTTCGCCTGAGCGCCGCGGTGCAGCCCGGCACCATGGCACGGGTCCAGTGGGATTACCGCAACCGCGTTACCCCGACCGCCACCAATCCCGAATCCAATTTGACGCCGTTTGAGCTGTACGACAACCAAACGTTTAGTTACCAACTGCCGCTACAGGTCCAGTTCGGCGCAGCCCAAACGTTTGCTTCGCGCGGAGCGCTTTGCGCCGTGTGGACCTACACGGGAGCAGTTAATGCCGTGATCATTGATCCCTTGGACTACTACGAACTGGGGCGCGAACTGGCCTCCCAACTTCAAGCCCACCACCAGGTCCGCATTGGCGGAGAATACCGCGCCACCGAAGAATGGACGCTCCGCGGCGGCTATCAGTGGTCCGAGTCGGGAACCGAATTTGCGGACCACAGCGCGTTCCAGATGTTTGGCCTCGGCGTCGGATACCAAGAGCGCGACTGGGGCTTTGATGTGGCCTACCAACTCACCTCACGAACAGGGAGCATCAAAAACCCCGCTACCGAGGCCGATTGGGCACTCAACACCCTTAACCAACGGCTGAGCGCCACCTACAAGGTGCGGTTCTAGGGTGCTTCGCGTTCCGTGGCGTATTTTCGGAACATGAAGCGTATTATTTGGATTGCGGCCTTTGCGGCCCTGCCGGCCAGTTTGCTGGCCCAGAAGTTAGATGCCCTGGCGTTCCGCAGCGTGGGCCCTGCCCTCACCAGCGGGCGCGTGGCGGACCTTGCCGTGAACCCGAACAACCCCGATGAATGGTACGTCGCAGCCGCGTCGGGCGGAGTCTGGAAAACTTCCAACCATGGCGTCACGTTTGAACCGCTTTTTGACGACCAAGGCTCGTACTCCATTGGTTGCGTAACTCTGGATCCGAGCAACCCCCACACCGTTTGGGTCGGCACTGGCGAGAACAACAACCAGCGGTCGGTAGCCTACGGCGACGGGGTTTATAAGTCCATCGACGGCGGTGCGAGCTGGACCAACATGGGCCTCAAGGCCTCAGAACACATCGGCATGATCGCCGTGCATCCCAAAAACGCCAATACCGTATGGGTCGCAGCCTACGGCCCGCTCTGGAGCAGCGGGGGCGAGCGCGGGATTTACAAAACCACCGACGGTGGCAAAACCTGGCGCCGGGTCCTTCACGTTTCAGACCACACGGGCTTTAACGAGGTTCACGTCGACCCGCGCAACCCCAACGTACTGTTCGCCACAGCCCACCAGCGCCGTCGCCACGTGCACACCTTTGTGTCGGGCGGACCCGAATCCGGCCTATGGAAGTCTGAAGACGGCGGCGAAACCTGGTCCGAGGTAAAAGGCGGAATTCCGAGCGGAGACAAAGGCCGACTGAGCTTGGCCATATCGCCGGTAAACCCCGACGTGCACTACCTAATGATCGAGGGCCACGGAACCTACCGAAGCACCAACCGCGGCGCATCCTACAGCAAGCGCAGCGACCACGCTACATCGGGCAATTACTACGTGGAACTGATCGCATCCAAGCACGACGCCGACGTGGTCTACAGCATGGACACCTACGCTCAGTGGTCCGAGGACGGCGGAGCTACGTTTAAACGCTTGGGTGAGAAAAACAAGCACGTCGACAACCACGCATTTTGGCAGAGCCCCAGCAACCCCAAGCACCTCGTGATGGGCTGCGACGGAGGCGTGTACGAATCCTGGGACCATGCCGCTACCTGGCACTACAAGGACAACCTACCCATCACGCAGTTTTACCGCGTGTCCGTCGACAACGCCTTGCCGTTTTATGGCATTTACGGCGGCACCCAAGACAATTTTTCGCTAGGCGGTCCGAGCCGAACCATCAACGACCGCGGTATTGTCAACAGCGATTGGTACGTGACCCAAACGGGCGATGGTTTTGAGTCGCAAGTTGATCCCAACGATCCCAACATCGTTTATGCCCAAGCCCAATACGGCGGCCTGCAGCGCTTCGACAAAAAGTCGGGCGAAGGCGTCAACATCAAGCCCATTGAGCCTGCGGGAGGCACGGCATGGCGGTGGAACTGGGATGCCCCGTTGCTGATTAGTCCGCACGACGCCAAAACACTGTACTTCGCTGCCAATGTGGTGTTTAAGAGCACTGACCGCGGCAACAGCTGGACCCCCATTTCGGGCGATTTGTCGCGCCAGCTCGATCGCCACCAGATGCCGGTCATGGGCAAAATTCAAGGACTTGACGCCATCGCCTACAAGCAAAGCACGTCGATGTACGGCAACATCACGGCGCTCCACGAGTCGCCGAAAGCCAAGGGACTGCTGGCGGTGGGCACCGACGACGGACTCGTGCACCTTTCGAGCGACGGCGGGGCCAACTGGACCCGGCTCGACAAACTGCCAGGCATTCCCGACCTGACCTTTGTGAACGACGTGAAGTGGTCGCAGCATTCGGCCGACGTGCTCTATGTGGTGTTCAACAACCACAAAAATGGGGACTTCAAACCCTACGTGCTGGTGACCAAAAACCGCGGAAAGTCCTGGGAGACCCTCAGCACCGGACTGCCGCAGCGCGGCTCGAGCTACGTACTGGCCGAAGACCATAAAGACCCCTCGCTGCTGTTTGTGGGCACCGAATTTGGGGTGTACACCAGCACCGACGCAGGCGTGACCTGGACCGAGCTCAAGAAAGGGCTTCCGACCGTAGCCGTGCGCGACATAGCCATCCAGCAGCGCGAAGACGATTTGGTCTTGGCCACGTTTGGGCGCGGATTTTATGTGCTCGACGACTACAGCCCGCTGCGCGAAATCAAGAACGACATCAAAAAGAACGAAGCGCTGATTCTTCCGATCAAGCCGGCGCTGCTCTTTCACGAGGCTTCGCCCCTCGGGTACGGCGGAGCCGGGTTCCTGGGAGCCAGCTACTACATGGCCGACAATCCCAAAGTGGGCGCGACGTTGACCTACTGGGTGAAGAACGCCCCAAAAACACTCAAGGAGCAGCGCGAAGAGCTCGACAAAAAGTCCGCCACGGGAAGCTACCCTAGCAAAGAAGCCATTCGGGCCGAGGCTGAAGAAGAAAAACCGTACCTCGCCCTGGTGATTCGCAGCAGCACGGGTAGCGTGGTCCGCGTGCTTCAAGCCAAGTACAGCAACGGCCTGAAGCGCACCACTTGGGACGGCAAGTTTGCCCGCGGAACGGCGCCCGACCGCGGTTCCTACCTGGCGCCCGAAGGCACGTACAGCCTGCAGCTCGTTGGAGTACATGGCGCCAAGGTGGACACGCTGACCAAGCCGAGCGAGTTCGCCGTAAAGCATTTAGCCAACGTGAGCCTCCCCGCCGAGAAGCCCGCAGACTTGGTCGCCCTGCAAAAGCAGCTCGACGCCCTTCAGGGCCGCATGGACAAGGTGGGGCGCCAAATGGACGATGTGGAGTCGCGCTTGGAGCGGGCTGAGAAACTGGTTGCCTACGGGACCGCTAACCCGAGTACGCTGAGGACACAGGTTGCCGCGGCGCGTGCCGAATGGCGGGCCCTTAAGCGGGTGCTCGACGGCGACGAGCTCATCGCGAGTAAGGAGTTTGAAACGCTTCCGGGCTTGCGGGACCGTCTGAGTTCGGCCGTTTGGGGATCGTACGCTATTCGCTCCGAGCCCACGCAAACCATGAAGGACCAGCGTCGGGTCGTGGCCGAGCAGCTCACCGACGTAGAAAAGCGCTTAGCCACCCTAATGGCGCAGAGCGAGGCCTGGTAACCTCGATCGACGCGAACGAAAAAGGGCGACCCCGAACAGGGCCGCCCTTTGTTTTTTCTGCGGATTTAGCCGAACTAAAAGCGGTACACGAACGCGTTGATGTTCATGCCCGCCCCAACGCTCGCAAAGAGCGCTACATCGCCTGGGCGAACCTCGTGACCTTGGTACTGCTCGTGGCGCACGAGATCGAGCAACGTCGGCACGGTGGCTACCGAGCTGTTGCCCATCCACTGAATGGACATGGGCATAACCGCATCGAGGTCGGGCTGCATACCATAAAGTTTGTATAGGCGCTCACCCACTCCGTGATCCAGTTTCGCGTTAGCCTGGTGCATGAAAATCTTCGAAACTTCGCTGAGGTGCACCCCGGCGTGGTCGAGGGCCGCCTTCATGGCGTCGGGCACGTACTTGAGGGCAAACTCATAAATTTTGCGGCCCTTCATGCGGATCAGGCGCTCGTTGGGGTCGCCCGCCGGATTAACCGAAGGTAGCGACTTGAGGTAGTACGCCTCATCTTTGGTGTAGCTCACCGCAGAATACCCCATGATTCCTTCTCCGTGGGTTTGCGGACGAAGTTCCAAGCAGGCTGCACCGGCGCCGTCGGCAAAAATCATGGAATCTCGGTCGTGCACGTCGACGACGCGCGAAAGCGTCTCCGTGCCAATTACCAGGGCCTTCACCGCCATGCCCGCCTTGAGGTAGGCGTTGGCGACCAGCACGCCCTGAATCCATCCGGGGCAACCTGCCAGCACGTCAAACGCCACGGTGTTGGGATTGGCGATGCCCAACTTCTCTTTAGTACGCGACGCAATCGACGGCATTTGGTCGATGCGGCGGGTTCCCGGGTCAACATCCCCAAAATTTTGTCCCACGATAAGGAGGTCGAGCTCCTCGGGGTTCCAGCCCGCGTCGGCCAGCGCTTTGCGGCCGGCTTCGGCCGCCAGGTCCGACGAATTTTGGTCGGCGCGCGCGTAGCGGCGCTCCTCAATCTCGGTGATTTGCTGGAATTTTTGAATGATGACCTCGTTGCTGTACGCAAACGAATTGCCGTTATCATCCATAAACTGGCGGTCGAGAAAGGCCGAATTCGGAACCACTAACTCGGGAAGGACGGACCCAGTACCCGCGATTACTACTGCGTTATTCATGGGTGCAAAGGTACCGTTTTCCTCGGAATGCCCTTGTACCTTTGCCGCTATGAAATCTCACGACCCCGACCACGCGAGTTCAAGCGTGCATACGCCCATTCGATCGGACGCGTTCGCCCTCAGCGACGACGAGAAAATTGCGCGCATTGAGGTGCACGTGCGCGGAATCTTGGACACCCTCGGGATGGACCTCAGCGACGACAGCCTGCGCGGAACGCCCAAGCGCGTCGCCAAAATGTTCGTCAAAGAGACTTTTGGAGGCCTGCATCCGGACCGAAAACCCGACCTCAACACGTTTGAAAACAGCTACCACTACGGCGAAATGCTGGTAGAAAAAAACATTGTGGTGTACTCGACCTGCGAACACCACCTGATGCCGATTGTGGGCCGCGCCCACATCGCCTACCTCAGCAAAGACCGCGTGATTGGACTAAGTAAAATGAACCGCATCGTGGACTTTTATGCCAAACGTCCTCAAGTTCAGGAACGGCTTACCCGCCAGGTGGCGGAATCGCTTGCTGAGGCCCTGGGCACCGAAGACGTGGCGGTACTCATTGACGCCAAGCACCTGTGCGTCAATGCGCGAGGAATTCGCGACATTCACTCGAGCACCGTGACCGCCGAATACCGAGGACGATTTTTGGCCGAAGAAGGGCTCCGCACGGAATTTTTAGCCTACATTCAAACACAAACCACGTTTGGCGACAGCCCCCACACATGAGCACGTTGCACCTGTACGATAGCCTTTCTGGCGAACTCAAACCGTTTAAACCCCTGCACGCGCCCAACGTGGGCATGTACGTCTGCGGTCCCACGGTATACAGCGACGTGCATTTGGGCAATACCCGCACGTTTCTAAGCTTTGACCTGCTGTTTCGCTACCTGATGCATTTGGGCTTTAACGTGCGCTACGTGCGGAACATTACCGATGCCGGCCACCTCGAAAGCGACGCCGACTCCGGCGAAGACAAAATTGCCAAGAAGGCGCGCCTCGAGCAGCTCGAGCCCATGGAAATCGTTCAGCGCTATACCGTGGGGTTCCGCAGCGTTATGCAGGCGTACAATGCCCTTCCGCCTTCCATTGAGCCCACCGCCACCGGCCACATCGTTGAGCAAATTGAGCTAATCAAAAAGCTACTCGCCGACGGATTTGCGTACGAGGCCAACGGCAGCGTGTACTTCAGCATCGAAACCTACCTCAAGACCCACCCCTACGGAGAGCTCTCGGGGCGCAGCATCGACGACCTGGAGGCGGGTACGCGCGACCTCGACGGGCAGAACGACAAGCGGCACCCGCTTGATTTCGCCCTCTGGAAGAAGGCCTCCACCGAGCACATCATGCGCTGGCCCTCACCGTGGGGCGAGGGTTTCCCCGGTTGGCACCTCGAGTGTTCAGCCATGAGCACCAAGTACTTAGGCGACGAATTCGACATTCACGGGGGCGGAATGGACCTAAAATTCCCGCACCACGAGTGCGAAATCGCCCAAAACAAGGGTGCGACCGGTCACGGTGGGGCCCGCTACTGGCTGCATGCCAACATGCTGACCTTAAACGGTAAACGCATGGCCAAGTCGACAGGCAATACCCTGGATCCGCGCGACCTGATCACGGGCAACAGCCCGCACCTCACCAAGGCCTACAGCCCCGGTGCTGTGCGCTTTTTCATTCACCAAGCGCACTACCGAAGCGTGCTCGACTTTAGCGACGCCGCGCTTCAAGCCGCAGAGAAGGGCTACTACCGCCTGCTTGCCAGCCTCGAGGTGCTGCGGGCTCGCCCAAATCAAGGGCCCGCCCGCGGCTCGTGGTCGGTGGAAGAATGGAACGCCCAATGCTCCGAGGCCATGAACCAAGACCTTAACAGCCCGGTGCTTATTGCGCAGCTGTTTGAAGCCGCCAAGGCGGTAGCGTCGGACCAAAAAGATCCGCACGTCCTCGGCACCAAGGGGGCTTCCGAGCTGCTCCAGCTTATGGAAACCTGGCTTTTCAGCGTGCTTGGTTTGGCGCCCGAATCCAACGCCGGAACCGCGAAGTACCAGCAAGCCCTCGACGCCGCCATGTCGGTGGTGCTTGACGTGCGGCGAAAGGCTCGTGAAACCAAGGACTGGACGACCAGCGACGCCCTTCGCGAGGCCCTTTCGCGGGGCGGAATCGTGGTGCAGGACGGCCCCGAGGGAAGCAGCTACCGCATCGAATGAAGCGCGTGCTGACTTGGTTGGTTTCTTCGCCGCTGCTCGCACTCATTGGTATCTACAAGTACGTGATTTCGCCGCTGACACCGCCGAGCTGCAGGCACTACCCCACCTGCTCCACCTACGCCGCCGAGGCCGTGAACGAATGGGGGCCGTGGACCGGCTCCTGGCTTGCCCTCAAGCGCATTAGCCGATGCCACCCTTGGGGGACCCACGGCGCAGATCCTGTCCCTAAAAAGTCCAACTCCGCCCCAAAGCGCTGAGCAAAAAACCTAACTTTAAGCCATGCTTGCCACCATCACCTGGGTTGCCGACCGCGGCATCGAACTCGGACCGCTGTTTGTGCGGTACTACCAAGTATTCTTCTTCCTCGGATTCTTTTTTGGGTACCGTTGGATGAAAAAAGTCTTTGTGAAGGAGGGGGTCGACCTAAGTATCCTTGATGCCCTGCTCTCGACGATGGTAGTCGCCACCGTGGTGGGGGCGCGGTTGGGCCATGTGTTCTTTTATGACTGGAGCTACTACCGTGAGCACGTCGCCGAGATCTTTATGCCGTGGAAGGGCGGACTCGCCTCGCACGGCGCCGCCATCTCCATAGTCTTAGCCATGCTGTGGTTTGGCCGCAAATACCTGAAACCGATTGGCAAAAGTCCGCTCTGGATGCTGGACCGCGTGGTCATAACTGTTGCCTTGGCTGGCGCCTTCATTCGCCTCGGAAATTTTACCAACAGCGAGATTTACGGGCAGCCGCAAAATTCCGCGGTCGAAACCGTGTTTGTGCGCAACATAACCGATTATGTGGAGCGCTACTTCGCCCGCGACGTGGCTGAAGTCCAGTATGTGGCGACAGGCAACCACCTGCAAACCGACAGCTTGACGTTGCCCGAATACGAACTGCGCTTCACGCCAACCGCCAACGCCAGCCTCGACGGAGTGCAGTCGATGGTCGAGCTTTACCTCGAGCCACTGGTCAACCGCCAGACAGCCGACAACCGGCACCTATACCTCCCTCGAGATCAGCTGGTCCGCGAGGAGGACGGGGCCTATGTGCTCACCGCCTACGGCATTCCGCGGGCGCCGAGTCAGCTTTATGAGGCCTTAGCCTATGCCTTGATATACGTGCTCTTGCTTGCTTTGTTCAAGCGGGGGGCTACCGCTCGCGAAGGCCAGATTTTTGGCGTGTTCTTGACTGCCGTCTTCGGATTCCGCTTTGTCATTGAGTTCATCAAGGCCAACCAAAAGGATTTTGAATCGGGCATGGATTGGAACATGGGGCAGTTGCTCAGCATTCCGCTGGTGGTTGCGGGGGTATTCTTGATAATCCGCAGCCTAAAAACCTCAAAATCTGCATCATGAACCGCACGTTAATCATGCGCGTCGGCGGAGTCCTGCTGGTTCTCGCCCTACTCGGACTGGTGATTCCGGTCGTCCTTTCGTGGTTTAACCACAGCGGTTCTGAAATCGGTGAACCGGAGTGTCCGGTTCCCCAGGAGGCCTACGAACCGCCGTTCACCCCTGAAGGCGCCGGTGCGTTTGTGTCTGCCCAAGGCGACACGTTGGCCGCCTTCACCCTCGAACTCGCCGAAGGCACCGCGGAAACCACTCAAGGTATGATGTACCGCCGCAGCGTACCCGAGGGCACCGGAATGCTTTTCATCATGCCCGACGAGCGCTACCAGAGCTTTTGGATGCGCAACACCTATGTTCCGCTCGACATAATTTACCTGAGCGAGGCCGGAACCGTAGTCAGCATTCAGGCCAACGCCCAGCCTATGAACGAAACGCCGCTGCCGTCTGAAGGGCCGGCCAAGTACGTGCTTGAAATTGCGGGCGGAGCTTCCGCGAACCTAAAAATTACCCCTGGAACGAAGTGGTTATGGAAACGAAACTAAAGACAACACTGCTCGCCCTGGCGCTTAACTCGGGACTCTGGGCGCAAGCTCAGTGGACCGTTACGCCAATAACCAAGGCAGACGGTGCGACCAATTGGGCCTGCGAGCCGTCGGTAACGGTGGATCCCAACGGCAAAAGCGTGTACCTCGGCAACGTGCTCAACCAGCTGCACCGAAATCCGCACAACGGAGCCCCCGACGCCTGGGTGCGCAACCAAGGGTTGACCTCGTCAATGGGTGTGTACGGCGACCCCATTCTTGCCCACGACTACACGGGTCGACTGTACTACCTGCACCTGGCCGACCCCAGCGGCAAAGGGCGCGCCGGCGAATCCTGGCTTGACCGCATCGTGATTCAATGGAGCGACGACCGCGGAAAAACATGGTCTGATGGGGCCGGAATCGGGCACAATCCGCCCAAAGACCAAGACAAAGAAGGAATCGCAATCGATCCCGCTACCGGCACGCTAAACGTTTCGTGGACCGAGTTTGACGCATACGGTAAAAAAGAACCCGAGTTCCGCTCGCGGATTCGATTCAGCCAGAGCTACGACCGCGGCGAAACCTGGTCTCCTGCAATCACTGTTTCAAAAAATGAGGGTAATTGCCTCGATGGCGACCAAACCCCAGAAGGAGCGATTCCTGTGGCAGATCCCTTGGGCGGCGTGGCCGTGGTATGGTCCTACAACGACACGATTTGGATGAACCGTTCTGACGACGACGGGGCGCTGACGTGGCTGCCTTTGGACCGCCCGATTGCCTACCAGCGCGGCGGTTGGGCCCACGAGATTCCTGCCCTGGGCCGCGCCAACGGAATGCCCATTTCGTTTTTTGCGCCCGACGGGGTTTGGCACCTCGTGTTCGGTGAGCAAGACAGCACAGGATCTTGGGTTAGCCATGCGCGTTCCACCGACCGCGGTGAGAGCTGGTCTCCAAGCCGTCGACTTCCGGTGCCCGACAGCATCAAGCATCACTTTATGCCCTGGTTTGCCCTTGATGCAAGCACGGGTGCCCTGCACGTTTTAGCCTACGGTCAAACGGCCGATCTCCAAACGCAAGCCTGGGTGCACCGTTCTGACGACGGTGGGAAAACATGGACCGCCACCTCGCTCAGCACGCCCTTTGTGCCTACACCGAAACGCTTTTTTGGCGACTACTCGGGCATCGTTGCGCGGAACGGCGAGGTGCACGCCGTTTGGACCGAGCAGCGCGAAGGCATTAATGAGTTGGTGTACGGGCGTTTTGCCGACCCAGCCAACGACGCAACGACGCAGGCTGACCCGATTCCGCCCAAAAAGCGTCGCCGCTAATGCAGCTGCTGCTGGCGTCCACCTCGACCGTTCACGGGGCACCCTACTTGAGCTACCTGCGCGACGAGTGGACTCGCTTGTTTGCGAGCAGGCTTGTGGTGTTTGTCCCCTATGCTCGCCCCGGAGGCCTGAGCTGGGACGAGTATACGGCCCGTCCCAAGGCGGTGTTTGCGGCAGAGGGCATCACCCTCAAGGGCGTACATGAATTTGAAACTGTCGAAGAGGCCACCCAGCACGCCGAAGCGTGGTTTGTCGGAGGGGGCAACACCTTTGTCTTGCGCCGCACCCTAGACGAAACAGGCCTAACTCCGTTTCTAGATGCCAGCGTGCGCGGCGGTGTCCCCTACATGGGCAGCAGCGCAGGAATCAACCTCGCCGGAATCAGCATTGGCACCACCAACGACATGCCCGTCGTCGAAGTACCCACCCACCGGGCGATGGGTTGGTTGCCGTTTAACCTGAATCCACACTACCAGGATCCCCTTGCCGGCAGTACCCACATGGGCGAAACCCGCGAGCAGCGCATTGCCGAATTTCACGTGTTCAACCCCCAACCGGTGGTCGGCTTGCGCGAAGGCAGTTGGATCACCTCCGACGGACAGCACCACGAGCTGCACGGCCCGCATTCCGCCCGGATTTTTCGCGCCGGAATGCCTCCCTATGAGGCAGAGCCCGGTCGGCTAGCCATCTAGAAATTCCTACCTTTGCCGGGTGCGCAAAGCAGTTTTAATCATACTCGACGGCTGGGGCTTACCTGCCGATCCTTCGGTCTCAGCTATTGACCTCGGCTCAACCCCTTTTTACGACGGACTTTTTAACGCCTACCCCCACAGCCAGCTCGAGGCAAGTGGGCGTGCGGTCGGCCTTCCCGAGGGCCAAATGGGAAATTCCGAGGTCGGACACATGAACCTGGGCGCAGGCCGCGTGGTGTACCAAGACCTGGTGCGCATCGATGTGGCCCTCGAAGATGGCTCGTTTGCAACCAACCCCGTTTTTTCAACGCTTGCTCAGCGCGGAGCCTCCGGCCAGCGCATTCACCTTCTTGGACTACTTAGCGACGGCGGGGTTCATAGCCACATAGCGCACGTCAAAGGAATCCTCAGCGAACTCGCCAAAGCGGGTGCCCAAGAGGTATTTGTCCACGGATTCACCGACGGCCGCGACACCGACCCGCAGAGCGGTCAGGCCTTTATTACGGACCTCGAGCAGCATATGGCCCAGACAACCGGTCGTTTAGCGACGCTTACGGGCCGATACTACGCCATGGACCGCGATAAGCGTTGGGAGCGCGTCAAAATTGCCTACGACGCCCTCGTGCACGGCCAAGGCACGCCCTGGTCCGGCACAGGTCAGGTTGCCCTTGCGTCGTCCTACGCCCACGGAACCACCGATGAATTTTTGCTTCCGCACGTGCTCGATCCCAACGGCTGCATTCGGCCGGGTGATGCGGTGTTTTTTATGAACTACCGAACCGACCGCGGCCGCGAACTCACCCAAGCCCTCAGCCAAGGCGGACTCGAGGCCGAAGGGATGCACGCGCTCGAAGGACTACACTTCGTGACGCTCACCCTCTACGACGCGACGTTCAAAGGAATCGACGTGGTGTTCGAAAAAGACAACCTTAGCGACACGCTTGGCGAGGTCCTCGAGCGGGCGGGCAAAACCCAAGTTCGCATCGCCGAGACGGAGAAATACCCCCACGTTACCTTTTTCTTTTCGGGAGGGCGCGAAGAGCCGTTCAACGGCGAATCGCGCATTCTACGGGCATCTCCCAAGGTGGCCACCTACGACATGCAGCCCGAAATGAGCGCTTTTGAACTCCGCGACGCCCTTATCCCCGAGCTTAAGTCGAACCGTCCCGATTTCGTCTGCCTGAACTTCGCCAACCCCGATATGGTTGGCCATACCGGAGTCCTCGCGGCGGCCATTCGGGCCTGCGAAGTGGTGGATCAGTGCGCTCAAGCGGTCACTGAAGCAGCCCTTGAACTTGACTACAGCGTGTTCATCTTGGCCGACCACGGCAACGCCGATTGCATGCGCAACCCCGACGGCAGTCCCCACACGGCCCACACGACTTGTCCGGTTCCGTTCTTCCTCGTATCGCGCGAGGCTAAATCCATTCAGGGCCTCGCCAACGGGGTACTCGGCGATGTGGCCCCGACCATTTTGGACTGGATGCAGGTTCCGCAGCCCGCGGCAATGACGGGCAAAAGTTTGATTGTGAGATGATTGTACTTAAGTCCGCCGACGAAATCGCATTGATGCGCGAATCCGCACAGCTTGTGTCGCGCACTTTGGGCATGCTCGCCGCCGAAATAAAGCCGGGCGTCAGTTCGCTCCAACTCGACTGTCTTGCCGAAGCCTACATTCGCGACCACGGCGGAATTCCCGCATTTTTAGGCATGTATGGATTTCCGAACAGCCTATGCATGTCGCGAAACGAGCAGGTGGTGCACGGAATTCCCAACGACCTTCCGCTCGAAGAAGGCGACATCATTTCGGTCGACTGCGGCGTGCTGATGAACGACTTCTACGGCGACCACGCCTACACGTTTGAAGTGGGTAAAGTGGCTCCCGAGACCCGCAAACTCCTCGACGTTACCAAAGCGTCGCTCTACCTCGGTATTGACGCCATGCGCCGCGGCAATCGCGTGGGCGACATCGGCCACGCCATCCAAAAACACTGCGAACGCGAAGGTTACGGGGTGGTTCGCGAACTGGTTGGCCACGGTCTTGGCCGCAAGCTCCACGAGGATCCCCAGGTACCCAACTACGGCAAGCGCGGGTCGGGCAAACTTCTGCAGGACGGCATGGTGCTCGCCATCGAACCCATGATCAACATGGGTACGCACCGCGTGCGCCAGCTCAAAGACGGTTGGAGCATCGTTACCGGAGACCAAAAGCCTTCGGCGCACTTTGAGCACGACGTTGCCCTTGTGGACGGCCGGCCGGTGGTCCTATCTACGTTTGATTTCATTTATGAGGCCCTCAGGCTACCCAAAAACGACCCTGTTTTCGCATGATACGTTGGGCCCTACGATGGATTCCGCGGCCGTGGCTCATTCGCCTGAGTGCCCCGTTGCGTGCGCTTGCCCCGCTGCTCTATGCCGGTTCCAAGTACACCGACCCAATCGACGGGCGGTCCTACCGCACGTTTCTTCCCTACGGTTACGGCGGAGCCATACGGCCTGAAGTGCTGGCCCCCGGCACCCATTCGCTGGAGCGCCACCGACTTTTGTGGCTCTACCTTCAGCGCCACAGCAACTTTTTCACGCAACCCGGCGAGCTCCTCCACATCGCCCCGGAACAGTGCTTCTACCACCGCTTTAAGGCCTTACCGCACCTCAAGGTGCTCACCGGCGACATCGAGTCGCCCCTGGCCGACCTGCACTTTGACTTGCACCACATTCCGCTAGAAAGCAACCGCTTTGACGTTGTTCTCTGCAACCACGTCTTGGAGCACGTGACCGATGACGCTCAGTGCCTTCGCGAGCTGTACCGCGTCATGAAGCCCGGCGGATGGGGCATTTTTCAAATTCCCTGGATCGCCGGGCGCCTCACCACCGATGAGGATCCCAGCCTTACCGATCCCCGCGAACGCGAACGCCGCTTTGGCCAGTACGACCACGTGCGCATGTACGGCGAAGATTACGCCGACCGCTTGGCCGCCGCAGGCTTCAGCGTGGATCGCATCGACCTCGCTGACAACATTCCTGCGGACGAATATGCGCGCTATCGCCTCCCTGTTGGCGAACCCCTCTTTGTGGTGCACAAGCCCACGGCGTAAGCGCGCCCCGAAAAGCATTGAAGCAACAAAAAAGACCGCTTGCGCGGGCTTCATTTTTTTTGTGAGGTGGAGAACTAACCCAGGATGCCCGCGAGCTCCTGAGCCATCTTCTGCTCTTCCTCTTGGGCAAGAAGCGGATCCACCAAAATACGACCCGAGTGCTCATCAATCGTGATCTTCTTGCGCTGGGCAATCTCCATCTGACGCTGCGGCGGAATCGTGAAGAACGATCCCGCAGAGGCTCCGCGCTCAATGCTCACCACGGCCAAACCGTTGCGAACCTTGCCGCGAATGCGGCGGTAGGCGCTGAGCAAGCGGTCGTCGCCCACCACAGCTGATAGCGTTTCGCTCTTGGCGAGCAGCAACTCCTCTTCGCGCTGCGTCTCGGCGATAATCGTGTCGAGCTCGTTCTTCTTGAACTCAAGGTGGCTCTTGCGCTCGCTGAGCTTCCCTTCTACCGAATTCAGGGCGATCGTCTTGTTCTCTAGCGAAGCCTCAAACTCGCGAATGTGCTTTTCGGCAAGTTGAATTTCAAGCTCCTGAAACTCAATCTCCTTAGCAATCGCATCAAATTCGCGGTTGTTGCGGACGTTTTTCTGCTGCTCTTCGTACTTAGCGATCTTCTCTTGGCAGTTCTTGATCATGAGCTTGTGGCCCTTGATTTCGGTCTTCGCCTGGTTGATGTCCTCTTGCACTTTGGCAAAACGCGTCTCTAATCCAGCGATTTCGTCTTCCAAATCTTCTACTTCGAGCGGAAGTTCGCCACGAAGACTGCGGATTTCGTCGATGCGGCGATCAACAATTTGCAAGCTGTACAGCGCACGAAGTTTATCCTCTACTGAGGTGGTCGCGGCGTTTGATGCAGGTGACTTTTTAGCCATGGTGGTGGTATGTACGAACGGGACGGTTGTCCGACTCCGAAATTAGGACTGCAAAAGTAACAAATTCTGAGCGAATAGCCTCGGCCCAATCGTGAACGAATGGCCATTCACTCGGTCCGTGCCCCACATCCACGAGGACCACGTCGCCGGGAGGGTCCTGAAACCCATGGTACTTTAGGTCTCCGGTAACGTACACATCGGCTTTGGCTGCGGCTGCGGCGCCCACGAAATCGGCTCCCGACCCACCGCAAACGGCAACCCGGTGAACCGAGCGGTCCAACGGAACGTTGCGGTAGTTGATCGCCGCGGCGCCCAAAGATTCCGCGCAGCGCGCCAAAAAGTCCGATAAGCGCATCGGCACGGGCAGCATACCCACCGCGCCGTAACCCGCATCGGGCCAATTGCTGCGCAGCGAAATCCACGAATGCGCCACAACCTCATAGGGGTGCACTTCACAGACCGCTCGGTGCACCGCCGACTGAAGCGCGGTCGGCACGGTAAACTCGAGGCGTTGCTCGGCCACGGATTCGCGGGTACCTACCGTACCCAAAAAGGGCTGAGCTCCGCTCTTCGGGCGAAACGTCCCCGTGCCCTCGACAGCAAAATGGCATTGGTCGTAGGATCCGATAGACCCAGCGCCGGCGGCAAAAGCTGCGTCGGCGACCGCAGGCGCATGGTCCTTGGGCACGTACACGACGTACTGGAGCAAGGCATTTTCCTTGGGCTGAAGGATTTGCGGGTCTGCGATCCCCAATCGGTGCGCCAGCGAAAAACTCACTCCGCCCTTGATCTGATCCCAGTTCGTATGCCCGGCATACAGGGCCACGCCGTGCCTGAGCGCCAATGCAACGCTTCGCTCCACTGCATTGCTGCCGGTCAACCGTTTTAATCCTTTAAAAATGAGCGGATGGTGGCTGAGCACCACATTGCAGCCCCGACGAACCGCTTCTTCGATGACGGCTTCGTCGGCATCCAAGCAGCACAGTACCCCAGTGACCTCCTGCTGCGGATCGCCCACATGCAGTCCACACTGGTCCCACGACTCTTGCAGCGCAAGGGGCGCCTTCGTCTCCAGCCAGCGTAAAAGCTCATTCAACTTCATAGGCTGCAAAGAAACAAAAAAGGCCGCCCATGCGGGCGGCCTTCACCAGTTAAGAACGGTGCAGAATTACTCTTTGCCTTCCATTTCTTCTTTTAGGCGAGCCAAGCTGTCGAGGTCACCCAAGGTGGCCTTCTCAACTTGCGCATTGATCGACTGTACGGTCGTCTTTGCTCCGGCGCCCTTAGCAGCGCCCTTCTTGCCCTTACCGCCTTCTACTGCATCTTCTGCGGCACCGCCCTTAAAGGACTGCGTGTGCGAAACCAAAATGCGGCGCGAATCGCGGTTGAACTCAATTACGCGGAACTCCAGCTCCTCACCTACCGCAATGCTTGAATTGTCTTCTTTGCTTGCGTGGCGGGGAGGACAGTAAGCCTCAATCTCTTGGTTCGGGAACCAAATATTGAAACCTTTGTCAGCCGTCGACTTCACGGTTCCCGTGTGGCTGCTGCCCACGGCGAACACGTCTTCGAGGTTGTCCCACGGGTTCTCGTTTACTTGCTTGTGGCCAAGGCTCAAGCGGCGGTTTTCCACGTCGATGTCAAGGACCTTGACTTCGAGTCCGGCGCCCACGGAGGTAAACTCGCTCGGGTGCTTCACCTTCTTCAGCCACGACAGGTCGCTAATGTGGATCAAACCGTCAATTCCCTCCTCAAGCTCGACAAACACGCCGAAGTTGGTGAAGTTGCGAACCTTACCGGTGTGCTGTGAGCCAACGGGGTACTTCGCCGTGATGCTTGCCCAGGGGTCTGGAGTAAGCTGCTTGATACCCAACGACATTTTGCGCTCTTCGCGGTCGATTGAAAGAACGGAAGCCTGAACCTCGTCGCCCACTTTGAAAAAGTCTTGGGCTGAACGAAGGTGCGACCCCCAGCTCATTTCTGAAACGTGCACCAGACCTTCTACGCCCGAAGCCACTTCGATGAACGCACCGTAGTCCGCGAGAACGACCACTTTACCTTTAATCGTGTCGCCGGCGGCGATCGATTGATCAAGTGCATCCCAAGGATGAGCAGAAAGCTGCTTGAGGCCGAGCTGAATGCGCGTCTTGGCTTCGTCGAAGTCCAAAATAACGACGTTCAGCTTCTGATCGAGCTCGACCACCTCTGACGGGTGGTTGATGCGGCTCCACGAAAGGTCGGTAATGTGTACCAGACCGTCGACGCCACCAAGGTCGATAAATACCCCGTAGCTCGTGATGTTCTTGACCACCCCTTCGAGTACTTGACCCTTCTCGAGCTGGCCGATGATCTTGCGCTTTTGCTCTTCGAGGTCGGCCTCGATAAGGGCTTTGTGCGAAACCACCACATTCTTGAACTCGTGGTTGATCTTGACGATCTTGAATTCCATAGTCTTGTCGACGAAGATGTCGTAGTCGCGAATTGGCTTGACGTCGATTTGCGATCCGGGCAAAAAGGCCTCGAGACCAAAAACGTCGACGATCATACCGCCCTTGGTGCGGGCCTTCACGTAACCTTGAACGATTTCTTCGGCTTCGAAGGCTTCGTTTACGCGGTCCCAAGCCTTAATCGAGCGGGCCTTGCGGTGCGAGAGCACGAGCTGTCCCAGCTTGTCTTCTTGCTTGTCCACCAATACCTCTACGACGTCGCCGACTTTGAGGTCGGGATTGTAGCGGAACTCGTTCAGCGATACGACACCTTCAGACTTAGATGAAATGTCAATGATGGCGTCGCGATCGGTCAACTGAACGACTACGCCATTAACTACTTGGTGCTCTACAGAAGTAACCAGCGTGGCTTCATAAAGCTGCTCCAACGCCTTGTGTTCTTCGCTGCGCGCACCGTACCCTGATTCGTACGCGTCCCAATCAAAGGTTACGTCTTCTTCTTCGGTATCGAACTCGAGCACAAGCTCTTCTTCGTCAGCTAGGTCTTCAGCCACCTCTACGGCAACGGCTTCAACGGTTTCTACTTCGGGGGTTGCCTCCACTTCTGCGGTGGCTTGTTCTTGGATTTGGCCCTCCAATTCGGGGTTTAGCTCTTCAGACATGAGCTTGAGGTCTTGTATCTGGCGCCCAGAAAGGACTGCGGCTTAGCGCGCAGAGACGTTAGGTAGTAAATCCCTCTTGGCGTCCTTTCGCAACGCGTACCAAAAAGGGATCGCAAAGGTAGGTAAAATCCGCGCTCAATCAACGAATTAAAATAAAAAAGCCCCGAAAATCGGGGCTTAGTTCTACGCAAATGATACGTTACGCGTTGAATTTTTGCTTGAGAAGCAAGGTCGTTGTCGAATCCGGGCGCTCGATGGGCATCGCCAAAGCGCGGTCCCAGATCAAGTTGGCCAAAACGCCCAGCGAGCGCGAAACCCCAAACAGCACTGTGAAGAAGTCGTACTCCACCATGCCGTAGTGCATGAGCAGCTGCCCGCTGTGGGCGTCGACGTTCGGATACGGATTCTTAACCTTACCCGTAGCCTCGAGAATTCCCGGAACCACTTCAAAAATGTTGCTTACTACCTTAAACAACGGATCCTCGGGCATATGCTTCTGGGCAAACTCGCGCTGCGCCATGTAGCGCGGATCGGTCTTGCGCAGCACTGCGTGCCCAAATCCCGGAACAACCTTGCCGTTGGCTAGGGTTTGGTGCACGTACTGGGCTATTTGGTCCTTGCTCGGCTCCTGCGTTCCCAGCTCTTCCAGCATTTCCAGCGTCCACTTGATCACCTCTTGGTTGGCCAACCCGTGGAGCGGGCCTGCTAAACCGTTCATGCCCGCGGCAAAGCTCTGGTAGGCATCGCTCAGCGCGGACCCGACCAAATGCACGGCGTGCGCCGAAACGTTTCCGCCCTCGTGGTCCGAGTGAATCGTCATGTACAAGCGCATGAGCTCTCGGAACTCCTCGTTATCGTACCCCAACATGTGGGCGAAGTTGCCCGCCCAATCCAGCTTGGGATCAGGCTCAATATGGTCGCTGTTTTTGTAGGTGCGGCGGTAGATGTAGGCGGCAACCCTCGGAAGGCGGGCAATGAGGTTCATCGCATCTTCGTAGGTGTACTCCCAGTACTCCGATTTGCTGATTCCGCGCGCATAGGCCTTGCCAAATTCCGTTTCTGTGCGGAGGGCCATAATGCCCACCACAAACTGCGTCATGGGGTGCGCCGTCAGCGGCAAGGCATCGATGGCCTTGAACACGTGCTGCGGAACGATTGCACGTCGCGCCCAACTGTTGCTCAACCGACGCACGTCGTCGTCGTCCGGCATTTCATTCATCAAAATCAGGTGAAAAAGTCCCTCGGGAAGCGGCTCCGAACCACCTGGGTACTTCGGCAACTTGGCTTGAAGCTCTGGAATGCTGTAGCCCCTAAACCGAATGCCCTCTTGGGAATCCAACTTCGAGGTTTCGCAAATCAGCGCCGTCATGCCGCGCATGCCTTGGTACACCTGGGCCACCGTGATTTCGCCCAGGCTTTCTTCACCGTGCTTCGCCAAAAACGCCTTTATCTCCGCTTGTGCCGGGGCGATTTTGGTTGAAAAATGTTCTTTAATCCGATCCATATCAAGGGGTTGTTTTGTCGGTTACTTAAAATTCCATCCTGGGTACACGCCTGTGGCGCCGAGCATCTCTTCGATGCGCAGGAGCTGGTTGTACTTCGCCATGCGGTCAGAGCGCGACGCGGAACCCGTTTTGATTTGGCCCGTATTCAAGGCCACCGCCAAGTCCGCAATGGTCGAGTCCTCGGTCTCGCCTGAACGGTGCGACATAATGCAGGTCATCCCATTGCGCTGAGCCTTTTGTACCGTCGCAATAGTTTCGGTGAGGCTTCCGATTTGGTTCACTTTTACCAGAACCGAGTTCGCGGCATTGAGTTCAATACCCTTGGTCACCCGGTCAACGTTGGTCACAAACAGGTCGTCGCCAACAATTTGCACGCGGTTTCCAATGGCGGAATTTAGCTTGGACCAACCGGTCCAGTCGTCCTCAGCCAACCCGTCTTCAATCGAACGAATGGGGTACTGATCTACCCATTTGGTCCAGTAGGCCACTACTTCGTCGGTGGTCATGGTCGCGCCCCCAGACTTTTTGAAGGTGTACAGGCCCGTTTTTTCGTCGTACAGCTCAGTCATGGCCGCATCCATGGCAATAACGAGGTCATTGCCGGCGGTAAATCCTGCCTTGTGAATAGCCTCCAACACGGTCTCGATAGCCTCTTCGTTGGAGCGAATGTTGGGCGCAAATCCGCCCTCGTCGCCCACATTGGTGCTGTACCCCTTGGCCTTTAGCACCGACTTGAGGTGGTGAAACACTTCGGTGCCCATCTGAAGACCTTGGCTGAAGCTGGTTGCTCCAACCGGCATTACCATAAATTCCTGGAAATCGATGGCGTTGTCGGCATGCGCTCCGCCGTTGAGAATGTTCATCATCGGCACCGGCAGCGTGCGGGCGGTGGCCCCGCCGACGTACTGAAACAAGGGTAGTCCGCTTGCCTGCGCCGCAGCACGGGCCGCAGCCAACGAAACCGCCAAAATAGCGTTTGCACCTAATCGGGCTTTGTTGGGCGTTCCGTCGGCCTCGAGCATGGCCATGTCAACCTCTGCCTGATCAGTCACCTCAAGTCCAACTACGGCTTGCGCCAATTCGCCATTCACGTGATCCACGGCGCGAAGCACCCCTTTTCCGAGGTAGCTGCGCGCATCGCCGTCGCGGAGCTCAACCGCTTCGTGCGCACCCGTCGACGCACCCGAAGGCACAGCCGCACGGCCAAAATGGCCAGAGTCGGTAACCACATCCGCTTCAACCGTAGGGTTTCCGCGGGAATCTAAAATTTGGCGAGCATAAACAGAAGTAATCGTAGGCATGTTAGGCAGGGATTGGTTGGTTCATTAACGCAACGAATTCATCAAAAAGGTATTGGGCATCGTGCGGACCCGGAGAGGCCTCTGGGTGGTACTGCACACTAAAAGCTGGCACGTCCGTGCGGCGAATTCCCGCTACGGTGCCGTCGTTGAGGTGGATGTGGGTCAACTCCACATTGATTGCGGCCTTGACCTCATCCATCGACACGGCAAAACCATGGTTCTGCGACGTGATCTCCCCCTTACCGGAGCGGAGGTTTTTAACTGGGTGGTTAATTCCCCGGTGGCCGTTGTGCATCTTGTAGGTGCTGAGCCCAGAAGCCAAAGCGATCATTTGGTGGCCAAGGCAGATACCAAACGCCGGGGTGCCCGAAGCCAAAATCTGGCGAACCGTGGCAATCACTCCAGGGCTCGCTGCGGGATCTCCGGGGCCATTGGACAAAAAGTAGCCATCGGGTTTATCGGCAGAAAGCACGTCAAAGGGCGTGTCGTACGGATACACCGTGACGCGGCACCCCACGCGGACCAGGTTGCGCAAAATGTTGCGCTTTACGCCCAAATCAAGGGCCGCCACGTGAAACTTCGCATCAGGTGCCCCCACGGTGTAGGGCTCGTTCGTGCTAACGACGGAACACAGCTCGAGCCCCTTCATGTTGGGTGCATCTGCGAGTCGCTGCGCTGCCTGCTCTAAGCTGAGTTCGGTGGTCACCACCGCATTCTGGGCCCCAAAATCGCGGATGTGCTGTACTAAGGCCCGAGTATCCACCTCAGATACCACGACCGACCCCTTCATGAAGTCTGCCAAGCTCCGGTGGCCGCCGCGCACGCGAGATGCCAAATCGCTAAAATTTCGGCATACCAAGCCCGCTATCTGAACCTCAGCAGACTCATTCTCCTCGGGAGCCACACCGTAGTTACCGATATGCGCCGTTGCGGTCACCATGATTTGGCCCTTGTAGCTCGGGTCGGTAAAAATCTCTTGATATCCGGTCATTCCGGTATTGAAGCAAATTTCGCCCACCGAAGTGCCGTCAATACCCACCGAAACCCCTTCGAAGTAGGTGCCATCTGCAAGCAGTACAAAGGCTTTTGAATTCATTTTCAATCGTTAAGAATTGGGCACAAAAAAAGGATAAGGGGCCTCCTTATCCTTTGCAAAGTACGAGCCAATCACGGTTTATTCCGCGTCGTTCGAATCGGTGTTTTCGGCTACTTCCGGAGCTTCCGGAGCAACTTCAGCCGCAGGTGCCGGAGCAGCCGCCGCCGGGGCAGCAGCCTTAGTGCGGCTACGGCGCGTGTTCTTCTTGGCCTCTTTCTTGGCGTTCGAGTAGATCTCGTTGAAGTCAACCAACTCAATCATGGCCATTTCGGCGTTGTCACCCAGACGGTTACCCGTCTTGATGATGCGGGTGTAGCCACCGGGGCGGTCGCCCACCTTCACAGCTACCTCGCGAAAGAGTTCCGCAACAGCCTCCTTATTCTGAAGGTACGAGAACACCATACGGCGGTTGTGCGTGCTGTCAGACTTTGAACGCGTAACCAAAGGCTCCACGTACTTCTTAAGTTCCTTCGCCTTGGCCAACGTAGTGTTGATGCGCTTGTGCGTAATCAACGACGCCGCCATATTGCTCAGCATCGCCTTGCGGTGCGAAGCCGTACGTCCTAAGTGGTTAAATTTCTTGCCGTGACGCATGTCTTATTCTTTATCGAGTTTGTACTTGGTAATATCCATACCGAACGTCAAGCCGAGGCGAGCTACCAGCTCTTCGAGTTCAGTGAGTGACTTCTTTCCGAAGTTGCGGAACTTCATCAAATCTTGCTTCGTGTACGAAACCAGGTCTGAAACAAGTTCAACTTCGGCGGCCTTCAAGCAATTCAAGGCGCGCACGCTCAATTCGAGTTCGGTGAGCGGACGCAGCAAAAGCTTGCGCATCTCCAGCACCTCTTCGTCGTAGGTCTCAGACTCTACAGCAACCTCGGTCTCGGCGACCATGCGGTCGTCGGTAAACAGCAGGAAGTGCTGAATCAAGATCTGGGCCGACTCGGTGAGCGCGTCCATCGGAGCAATCGAACCGTCGGTCTCGATGTTGAGGACCAACTTTTCGAAGTCCGTCTTCTGCTCCACACGGAAGTTTTCTACGTCAAAGCTGACGTTCTTCATCGGCGTGTAGATCGAATCCATGAAGATGGTGCCTATGGGGGCGTCAACCTTCTTGTTCTCTTCAGCCGGAACGTATCCGCGACCCTTTTCAATGGTGAACTCTAGTTCCAACTTGATCGAAGCGTCCATGTTGCAAATCACGAGGTCGGGATTCAGCACTTGGAAGTTGGTCAAAAAGGCTGAAAGGTCGCCTGCCTTAAAGGCATCTTTACCTGAAATAACCACTTTAACCGTTTCGCCTTCGGTACCGTCGATTTGGCGCTTGAAGCGGACTTGCTTCAAATTCAAAATCATCTCGGTAACGTCTTCGACTACACCTTTGATGGTTGAGAACTCGTGGTCTACACCTTGAATGCGCACGCTGGTAAAGGCAAAACCCTCCAACGAGTTCAGCAGAACGCGGCGCAGCGCGTTGCCCACGGTAAGACCGAAGCCGGGCTCCAAGGGGCGGAATTCAAACTGACCCAGGTTCTCAGACGTCGAGATGACGTGAACCTTGTCAGGCTTTTGGAAAGGAAGAATCGGCATAGCTTATTTCGAGTAGAGTTCGACAATCAGTTGCTCCTTGATGTTCTCCGGGATCATATCGCGGGTAGGAACACTGAGCATTTTTCCGCTCATTGTGGCGGAGTTCCACTGCATCCAAGGGTATTGGTCGGCACGAGCAGAACCGAGGCTGTTCGAAACAACCTCCAGAGACTTTGAGCGCTCGCGAACGGCGATCTCGTCGTTCAGCGTAACCGAGTACGAAGGAATGTTCAGTACTTCACCGTTCACCGTAATGTGGCAGTGCGTAACCAATTGGCGAGCCGCACGGCGCGTAGGAGCAATTCCTAGACGGTACACGACGTTGTCCAAGCGGCGCTCGCACAGCTGAAGCAGAACCTCACCGGTGATGCCCTTTGAACGAGACGCGTGGTCAAACATGATGCGGAACTGGCGCTCCAGAATTCCGTAGGTGTACTTCGCCTTTTGCTTTTCAGCAAGCTGTACAGAGTATTCGCTCTTCTTGCCGCGCTTGCGCTGGAATCCGTGCTGCCCCGGAGGGTAGTTGCGCTTATCCAGTGAGCGATCCGGACCAAAGATGGGTTCGCCAAAACGACGGGCGATTTTCGTAACAGGACCTCGGTAACGTGCCATTTCTTTCTGCTTCTTTTAACTTATTACTATACGCGACGGCGCTTGGGCGGACGGCATCCGTTGTGCGGAATCGGCGTGATGTCCACGATTTCCGTCACTTCAATGCCCGTATTGGCGAGGCTGCGGATGGCGCTTTCGCGACCGTTGCCCGGCCCTTTTACGTACACCTTCACCTTGCGAAGACCTGCCTCCATCGCTACACCCGCAGCTTGCTCTGCAGCAACCTGAGCGGCGTAGGGGGTGTTCTTTTTCGAACCGCGGAAGCCCATCTTACCGGCTGACGACCACGAGATCACCTGACCTTGGGTGTTCGTCAACGCAATGATGATGTTGTTGAACGTAGTGCTGATGTGCGCTTCGCCCACCGACTCCACTTTAACCTTCCGCTTCTTCGTAGTCTTCGCGGATTTTGTATTCTGTTTTGCCATCGCTTCTAACGCTTAATGCTTATTTAGTTGCCTTCTTCTTGTTTGCTACCGTCTTGCGCTTACCCTTACGAGTACGGCTGTTGTTCTTGGTACGCTGACCGCGCAACGGAAGTCCCAGACGGTGGCGAATGCCGCGCTGGCATCCGATGTCCATAAGGCGCTTAATGCTCATCGATACCTCGGAACGGAGCTCGCCCTCCACCTTCATGCTGCCCGTGATGAAGTCACGGATGAGCTGGAGCTGCTCGTCAGTCCAATCTTGAACCTTGATGTTGACATCTACGCCAACCGTAGTCAGAATCTCTTTCGCTTTGGAGCGACCGATTCCGTAGATGTAGGTCAAGCCGATTTCACCGCGCTTGTTCCGGGGGAGGTCAATACCTGCAATACGTGCCATTATTCTATTCGGATTGGATTAGCCCTGACGCTGCTTGAGCTTCGGATTTTTCTTGTTAATGATGTACAAGCGGCCTTTGCGGCGGACAATTTTGCAGTCCGCGCTGCGCTTTTTGAGGGATGCTCTAACTTTCATCGGTTGCGATTATAACTTCAGTTTAGTAGCGGTAAACAATTCGTGCTTTGGTCAAATCATACGGAGACAACTCCAACTTCACCCGATCTCCTGGCAAAAGCTTGATGTAGTGCATCCGCATTTTGCCCGAGATGTGCGCGGTAACGACGTGGCCGTTTTCCAGCTCCACACGAAACATCGCGTTAGAGAGGTTTTCGGTAATCGTACCGTCTTGGGAGATCGCGCCTTGCTTCGACATAGACTTAGATTGATTCGGGATTGCGACCGCGAATGCGGCCCCCTTCCATCAAGCCATCGTAGTGGCGGTTCAACAAGTAGCTCTCGATTTGCATCAGCGTATCAAGAACTACACCCACGATAATCAGCAGTGAAGTACCGCCGTAAAACTGTGCCCAGGTCATGCTCACTCCAAAATTCATGAGTACCGCAGGTAGAATTGCGATACCTGAAAGGAGCAACGCACCGGGAAGCGTGATTTTTGCAAGGACGTCGTCGATAAAACGAGCCGTGTCGCCTCCGGGCTTAACCCCCGGAATAAATCCGCCATTGCGCGTCAAGTCGTCAGACATCTGCGTAGAGTTGATCTGAATCGCCGTGTAGAAGTAGGTGAAGACCAAAATCAGCACCACGAACACGAAATTGTACCAGAAACCTTGGATGTTGCCAAAGAGGTCTACCATCCACGAAGTGCCTTCACCCGTAAGCCCGGCATACTGAACCACCGTCAAGGGAATGAACATCAACGCTTGCGCAAAAATGATCGGCATTACCCCCGAGGCATTCACCTTGATCGGCAGGTAGCTGCGGCCAAGAGACTTGGAACTTCCGCCGGCAACGCGCTTGGCGTACTCCAAAGGAATCTGGCGAACCGCTTGCGTAAGCGCAATGGCGAACAAAATCACCAAGTACAGCGCGACCATCTCCAAGAGGAATACGATCCAACCTCCGCCCGCAGGACTCAGCTGGGTAACCAACTCTTGAAGGAACGACTGCGGAAACGAGGCAATGATACCGATCATGATCAACAGAGAGATACCGTTGCCAATGCCCTTGTCGGTGATCTTTTCTCCAAGCCACATCGCGAAGATGGTACCCGAAATCAACGTAATCCAGGCGCTAAACCAAAACAACTCCGTAGGCAGGGTTACCTGCACCCCTTGGTACATCAGGTTGGTGATGTATCCCGGTGCCTGTGCAGCAACCACCAGAATCGTTAAGTAGCGCGTGATTTGGTTGAGTTTGCGGCGACCCGACTCCCCTTCTTTCTGCATTTTGCTGATCGCAGGAATGGCGAGTCCGGCAAGTTGCATGAAGATCGAAGCCGAGATGTAGGGCATGATACCCAAAGCGAGTATCGAGGCGTTGGCAAATGCTCCGCCAGAAAACGCGTTGATCAAGCCCACCAACCCTTCAGAGGCCTGGTTTTGCAACTGATCCAAACTCGAAGGATCAATACCGGGCAAAACCACGTTCGAACCCAAGCGGTAAACCAGGATCAATCCAGCAGTCAACGTGATTTTGTCACGCAGCTCCTGGATAGCCCAGATATTCTTAAAGGTTTCGATGAGCTTTTTCATTACTCGGTGACTTCTTGAAGAAGGCTAATGCTACCGCCCGCAGCCGTAATGGCTGAGGCAGCTGACTGGCTTACTTTGTGTACACGGATGGTCAAGGCCGTCTTCACCTCACCACGTCCAAGCACTTTGATCAAATCGTTCTTGCCTGCAAGACCGAACTGAACCAGTTCAATAGGGCTAATTTCTTTGATGCTGTGGGTAGTAGCAAGCTGCTCGAGCACGTCGAGGTTGATGGCGCGGAATTCTACGCGGTTTGGATTCTTGAAACCAAACTTCGGTACGCGACGCTGAAGGGGCATCTGGCCACCCTCAAAACCAATCTTCTTGCTGTAGCCCGTGCGAGCCTTTTGACCTTTGTGACCAGCTCCGGCGGTTCCGCCGTTGCCAGTACCTTCACCACGTCCGAGGCGCTTTTTGGTCTTCACTGCTCCAGGAGCAGGCTTAAGTTCGTGCAATGCTGCCATGATCGTTAGGCGTTTACTTCTTCAACTTTAACTAAGTGGTTCACAGCGCGAACCATTCCCAAAATCTGGGGCGTAGCCTCGTGTTCAACCGTTTGGTTCATCTTGCGAAGACCCAGGGCGGTCATGGTGGCCTTTTGGTACGGCGGACGATCGATCGTGCTGCGCACCTTGGTGACTTTAATACGTGCCATGGATTCGAATATTAACCGTTGAACACTTTATCTAACGCGATTCCGCGCGTCTTTGAAACCAGCTTCGCGTCGCGCATCAGGTGAAGAGCTTCAAACGTCGCCTTAACTAGGTTGTGGGGGTTTGATGAGCCCTTGCTCTTGGCAAGAACGTCATGTACACCAACACTCTCCAGTACCGCGCGCATAGCACCACCGGCGATAACACCCGTACCGTGCGATGCAGGACGAAGGAATACACGCGCACCACCAAACTTGCCGTCTTGCTCGTGCGGAACCGTTCCTTTCAGGATCGGAAACTTGTACAAGTTCTTTTTCGCGTCTTCGATGCCTTTGGTAACGGCTTCGCTTACTTCTTTGGATTTGCCCAAGCCGTAACCGCCGATACCGTTTTCGTCACCCACCACGACAATGGCAGTGAAGCTGAAGGTACGGCCACCCTTGGTGGTCTTGGTAACGCGTTGCACACCTACGAGGCGGTCAACCAGCTCAAGTCCGCTAGGCTTTACTTTTTTAGATGCAGTCTCTTTCATAACAGTCTTAGAAATTCAGGCCACCCTCGCGAGCACCCTCAGCCAATGATTTTACGCGTCCGTGGTACAGGAATCCGCCGCGGTCAAACGATACCGATTCAATCCCCTTGGCCTTGGCCATTTCGGCAATCTTCTTGCCTACTTGATGGGCTTGCTCCAGCTTTGATCCCGTTACGTCGCGGCCGGACTTCTTCAATGAAGATGCGGCACACAGCGTAACCCCTGAAAGGTCATCGATGATTTGAGCATAGATTTCTTTGCTCGAGCGGAACACTGCGAGGCGCGGGCGAGCGGCGGTACCTTCGACCACCTTACGAACGCGCAGGTGAATGCGCTCACGACGAGTTAACGATTTTGTTGCCATAGTTTATTACTTCTTAGCACCTGATTTACCTGCCTTGCGGCGAACAATTTCACCCACGTAGCGCACCCCTTTGCCTTTGAACGGCTCAGGTTTGCGAAGGCTGCGAATTTTTGAAGCGACCGCGCCGAGGAGTTGCTTGTCAAACGACGCGAGCTCCACAATGGGGTTCTTACCTTTTTCAGATACCGTATTCAACTTTACTTCGCTCGGAATCTGCATCACGAAGATGTGTGAGTAACCCAGCGCCAACTCCAAGTTTTGACCTTGATGCGAAGCGCGGTAACCTACACCCACGAGTTCCAGGTTCTTGGCAAAACCTTGAGACACGCCCAAGATCATGTTTTGAATCAATGCTCGGTACAGGCCGTGCTGGGCACGGTGATCTTTGTGGTCTGAAGGGCGAACTACGGTCAGCACATCACCCTCGCGCTCGAGCGTAATGTCTGAATTCACTTCCTGCGTCAAAGTGCCTAATTTGCCTTTAACGGTTACCACGTTTCCCGCGATCGAAAGCTCGACGCCTGCGGGAATAGTGATGGGGGATTTACCAACTCGTGACATGACTAATCCTTAGTAAACTACACAAACAACTTCACCACCCACATTCTGGGTACGTGCCTCTTTGTCGGTCATCATGCCGTGTGAAGTACTCACAATGGCAATACCCAAACCGTTCTTCACGCGGGGGAGCTCATCGCTGCCCTTAAAGTTGCGAAGACCCGGACGAGAAACGCGATCAATGCCGCGGATTACCGAGCGCTTAGACGCCTTGTCGTACTTGAGGGCGACCTTAAGAAGACCTTGAGGGCCAACTTCGTCTACCTTGTAGCTCTTGATGAAGCCCTGGTCCATCAAAATGCGCGCAATTTCCGCCTTCATTTTGCTGTTCGGAACCTCAACAACTGCGTGACCAGCCTTCGCTCCGTTGCGAATGCGCGTCAAAAAATCTGCAATGGGATCAGTATACATAACTAATTCGTTCTATTGAGGTTACCAGCTGCTCTTCTTAACTCCTGGGATCAAGCCATTCAGGGCCATTTCGCGGAAGGTTACCCGTGAAATTCCGAACTGACGCATGTAGCCGCGGGGACGACCCGTCAACTTGCAGCGGTTGTGAAGGCGTACCGGAGAGGCATTCTTCGGAAGCTTTTGAAGCGCGTCGTAATCGCCTGCTTCTTTCAATGCGGCACGCTTAGCAGCATACTTTGCAACCAGAGCTTCGCGCTTGCGCTCACGCGCTTTCATTGATTCTTTTGCCATGACTTACTTCTTAAAAGGCATTCCAAAGTTTTGCAGGAGGGCCTTGCACTCCTTATCGGTGTTTGCCGAGGTGACAAACGTGATGTCCATACCGGAGATGCGGTTGACCTTGTCAATTTCAATCTCAGGGAAGATGATCTGCTCCGTGATACCGAAGGTGTAGTTGCCACGACCATCAAAGCCATCTTTCAGACCTTGGAAGTCACGAATGCGCGGAAGCGACGACACCAAAAGGCGATCGAAGAATTCGTACATGCGCTCTCCACGAAGCGTAACGCGCACACCAACCGGCATTCCTTTGCGCAACTTGAAGTTAGAGATATCTTTTTTAGACTTAGTAGCTACGGCCTTCTGACCTGCGATGGTCGTCATCTCCTCGATGGCGTACTCGATCAACTTCTTGTCAGACACCGCTGCTCCGAGGCCTTGGCTCAAAACAATCTTTTGAAGGCGCGGAACCTGCATGTGGTTCGTGTAGGAAAACTGCTCCATCATGGCCGGAACGACCTGACCGAGGTACTTCTTTTTAAGATTCGGTTCCATTACTTAATTACTTCACCTGTTTTTTTCGCTACGCGAACTTTAACACCATTTGCTTCGACGCGGATACCCGTGCGGGTAGCGTTGCCTTTAGCATCAAGAAGCATCAGATTAGATACGTGAAGCGGTGCTTCAACTTTCTCTAGACCTCCCTGGGGATTCGTAGCACTCGGCTTGATGTGCTTCGTGACCAGATTGACACCCTCAACAATCGCGCGGTGCTGCTTGGGGATCATGCGGACAACCTTACCCTTCTCACCCTTGTGGGCACCAGCGATCACTACTACCGTGTCTCCAGTTTTAATGTGAAACTTTGCCATCGTCGTAGGCGATTAAAGCACTTCAGGTGCTAGTGAAACAATCTTCATGTATTGCTTATCGCGGAGCTCACGGGCAACGGGTCCGAAGACACGCGTTCCGCGCATTTCGTCAGCCGCATTAAGTAGCACGCAAGCGTTATCATCGAAACGGATGTAGGATCCATCAGGACGACGGATTTCCTTGGTCGTGCGCACCACTACCGCTTTAGAAACGGTACCTTTTTTCGCATTACCCGAAGGAGTAGCGTCTTTAACCGTTACTACAATGGTATCACCCACTGAAGCGTAGCGACGGCGAGTACCACCAAGTACGCGAATCACCAAAACTTCTTTGGCGCCGGTATTGTCCGCAACGCGGAGCCGAGATTCAGTCTGTAGCATCTTTTAATTACTTAGCGCGCTCAATAACTTCAACAACACGCCACTTCTTCGTTTTAGAAAGGGGACGTACTTCCATAATGCGAACGGTGTCACCCTTGTTGCAGTCGTTCGTCTCGTCGTGAGCATGGAACTTCTTAGAAAAGGTGATGAACTTGCCGTACATGCCGTGCTTTACGCGGCGTGAAACGTTAACCGTCACGGTTTTATCCATGGCAGACGAGGTTACTACCCCGATGCGCTCTTTGCGCAGATTGCGTTGGTTTTCCATCGTATTAATTCTTAGAACGCTGGGTCAATTCGGTTGCCAAACGCGCTACATCCTTGCGGAGCGCAGCAATACGCATGGGGTTCTCAAGCGGGCTCAAGCGGTGCTTGCGCTTAAGGTCAAGCAATTCTGACTTGAGGTTTTGGTACTGGGTACCTACCTCTTCGTTGCTCAATTTTTTCAGTTCTGCAGTAGTCATGTCAATACGAGCATTAAGCGTTTACTAAATCACGACGTACCACGAACTTGGTTTTAACCGGAAGCTTTTGGGCCGCAAGGCGAAGAGCCTCCTTGGCGATATCTTCAGGTACTCCGTCAAGCTCGAACAGCATGCGTCCTGGGCGCACTACAGCTGCCCAGTATTCTACGGCACCTTTACCCTTACCCATACGAACCTCAAGAGGCTTTTTCGTGATTGGTTTGTCCGGGAAGATGCGAATCCAGAGCTGTCCCTCACGCTTCATGTAGCGGGTGGCGGCGATACGCGCAGCCTCAATCTGGCGCGCGGTCATCCAAACCTCCTCGAGGGATTTAATTCCATACGAACCGAAGGCCAAGGTGGCTCCGCGCTGGGCGGTGCCTTTCATCTTGCCCTTAAACATTTTGCGGTACTTAGTCTTTTTAGGCTGAAGCATGGCTATTGCGCTTTACGGTTGTTGTTATTCGGGCGACGGCGCTCGCGACGTCCGCCACGGTCGTTGCCACTAGCCGGAGCACCTGTGCCTGCACCCGCGCCTACGCGCTTAGTTTGGCCGAGGACGTTGCTGAGGTCACGCTTTCCGTAGACTTCGCCTTTCATGATCCACACCTTGATGCCGATGCGGCCGTAGGTGGTGTGGGCTTCAGAGATGTAGTAATCAATGTCTGCACGGAACGTGTGAAGCGGAGTACGACCCTCTTTGAACTTCTCGGAACGGGCGATTTCTGCACCGTTCAAACGTCCGCTCAACTGAACCTTGATACCTTCAGCACCCATGCGCATCGTGCTGCCCATAGACATCTTAACTGCGCGACGGAAGGAGATACGGCCTTCGATCTGGCGAGCGATGCTGTCAGCCACCAACTTAGCGTCAAGCTCAGGACGCTTGATTTCGTGGATGTTGATTTGAACTTCTTTCTTGGTCAACTTCTTGAGCTCTTCGCGAAGCTTGTCAACTTCTTGACCGCCCTTACCGATGATTACGCCCGGACGAGCCGTGGCAATGGTAATGGTAACCAGTTTCAGCGTGCGCTCAATGATGATGCGCGAAACGTTGGCACGGCTTAGCCGAGCATAGAGGTACTTGCGAATCGCTGCATCTTCAGCGATTTTGTCTCCGTAGTTACGGCCGCCGTACCAGTTAGACTCCCATCCACGGATGTAGCCCAGGCGGTTGCCAATAGGATTTGCTTTTTGTCCCATGATTAGGCGTTTTCAGAGCTAGTTGAACCTTCTTCGGCTACACGACCCACAACCAGGGTAACGTGGTTAGAGCGCTTGCGCACACGGTGGGCACGGCCCTGCGGTGCGGGTTGGATGCGCTTCAGCATACGGCCTCCATCAACCGAGATGCTCTGAACGACAAGACCAGCGTCCACCGAAGCTTCGGGGTTCTTGGCTTGCCAGTTGCTCAGGGCAGAAAGCAGCAGCTTCTCGAGGCGAATTGACGCCTCTTTGCTGCTGTGCTTAAGAACGTAGAGCGCCTTGGCAACCTCCATTCCACGAATGAGGTCGGCCATCAAACGCATCTTGCGCGGCGAAGTTGGGCAGTTGTTCAGTGAAGCCATTGCTACACTGCGGCGTGCCTCTTTAATCGCTTCAGCGCGATTTTTTTTACGAGCTCCCATCGCTAATTACTTTTTGCCTTTATCTTTTTTACCGGCATGGCCACGGAACACACGGGTCGGAGCAAATTCTCCGAGTTTGTGACCCACCATGTTTTCGGTAACATAAACCGGAACGAAGGTTTTGCCGTTGTGAACCGCAATGGTTTGGCCGACAAAATCTGGACTAATCATTGAAGCGCGCGACCAAGTCTTGATCACGGTCTTCTTACCTGCTTCCACGTTCTCCATTACGCGCTTTTCAAGCTTGAAATGGATGTAGGGACCTTTTTTAAGCGAACGTGCCATGATTACTTCTTGCGTTTTTCAATGATGTAGCGGTTGCTCGCCTTCTTCGGCGTGCGCGTCTTGTAGCCCTTCGCGGGTAGACCCTTGCGTGAACGCGGGTGACCACCTGAAGCACGACCTTCACCACCACCCATGGGGTGATCGACAGGGTTCATAGCAACACCACGGTTGCGCGGGCGACGTCCCAGCCAACGGCTGCGACCTGCCTTACCGCTGTCCACTTGAGCGTGGTCTGCGTTAGAAACAGTACCAACCGTTGCCATGCACTCGGTCAAGATCATACGGCTTTCACCTGAAGGCATGCGAAGAACGGCGTACTTGCCGTCACGCGCAGCAAGCTGAGCAAAAGCACCCGCAGACCGCGCGATGATGCCACCTTGACCTGGGCGCAACTCGATGTTGTGCACAATGGTACCCAAGGGCATTTCACCAAGCTTCATAGCGTTCCCTACTTCGGGAGCGATACCTGAGCCGCTGAATACGGTTTGACCTACCTGAATGCCGTTTGGGGCAATGATGTAGCGCTTCTCGCCGTCTGCATAGACCAACAGGGCGATAAACGCCGTGCGGTTGGGATCGTACTCGATGCTCTTTACCGTAGCAGGAATGTTAAACTTTTCACGCTTGAAGTCGACCAAACGGTAGCGCTGCTTTGCACCACCACCGAGGTAGCGCATCGTCATCTTACCGGTATTGTTACGACCGCCTGAACGCTTCTTCGAAACGGTGAGGCTCTTTTCAGGAGCTGACGCCGTTACTGCGGCGAAATCATTCACCGAACGCAGGCGCTGGCCTGGGGTAATCGGTTTTAGTTTACGTACGCCCATGACTTAGAGGTTAGCGTAGATATCAATTGTTTCACCAGCACGCACCTCGATAACCGCTTTTTTAACCGAAGGCTTGCGACCTTCCATCATTCCGGCTTTAGTGTAGCGTACAATGCGCTTAGCGGGTGCAATCATCGTGCGTACGTTCTCGACGTTCACTTTGTAGGCAGCCTCTACCGCTTTTTTAATTTGAACCTTGTTGGCCTTTTTGTCTACGACAAATGTGTAGCGATTCGCTCCCTCTGCTGAGGCAGTCGCTTTCTCGGTGAGCACCGGGCGAATTAGAATCTGTTCCATCACTATTTGGCCGTTAAGGCGGTTTCAATTTTCGCAATCGAAGGCTCAACTAAGACCAGTGTGCCACCGTTCAAAATTGCGTAAGTGCTTAATTCTGAAGCGATTACAACTTTTGAGCCCTCAAAATTGCGGGACGACAAATATACTGAATTATTCGGTTCAGCCAAGACCAGCGTGGATTTCTTTCCTTCAAGACCTAAGGCCTTGAGGATCACCGCGTAATCTTTAGTCTTGGGCGCCGTCATCGCGATTTGGTCCACGACCAAGATCTGATTTGAGGCCGCCAACTGGCTGAGTGCCGACTTACGCGCTACCAACTTAAGCTTCTTGTTGAGCTTAAATCCGTAGTCGTGCGGAATCGGTCCGAAGACGCGACCACCGCCGCGGTACAACGGAGACTTCATGCTGCCGTGGCGAGCACCACCCGTGCCCTTTTGCTTGTGCAGCTTCTTTGTGGTACGCGCGATTTCGGCACGCTGTTTTGACTTGTGCGTTCCTTGGCGTTGGTTGGCCAAGTACTGCTTCACGTCGAGGTACATCGCGTGATCGTTTGGCGTAACGCCAAAAACCTCGTCGTTCAACTGAGCCGTGCGGCCAGTCTCTTTACCTTGCTGATTGAGAATACGAACTTCCATTACTTCTCTACAATTACGAGCGATTGCTTCGCGCCGGGAATGGAACCTTTAACCACGAGCAGATTTTTCTCTGCATCGACCTTCAAGATTTGAAGGTTTTGAACTTTGACACGGCTGTTGCCCGTGCGGCCGGCCATGCGCATTCCACGGAATACACGGCTGGGGTCAGAACCCGCACCGATTGAACCTGGAGCGCGAAGGCGGTTGTGTTGACCGTGGGTAGACTCACCGACACCGCTAAAGCCGTGGCGCTTAACTACACCCTGGAAGCCCTTGCCCTTTGATTGGCCAACGACGTCAACGAACTCGCCTTCTTCAAACATGGCCACGGTGAGAACCTCACCCAGAGCCACTTCAGAACCGAACTCGCGGAATTCAACATATTTCGCTTTAGCAGAGGTGTTCGCCTTTGCAGCGTGGCCGGAGGCAGGTGCGATGGCGTTTTTCTTTTCGCCAAAGCCGATCTGCACGGCTTCGTAGCCATCGACATCGTTCGTCTTGAGCTGGGTCACCACGCAGGGGCCAAGCTCAATAACGGTGCACGGAAAATTCTTTCCGTCACCGTCGAAGATGCTGGTCATTCCGATTTTTTTGCCAATTAGTCCAGGCATTTTCAGGAATTCTAGGGGTTATTACACTTTGATTTCGACCTCAACACCGCTGGGAAGCTCAAGCTTCATCAGAGCATCGATGGTTTTACTTGAAGACGAGTAGATGTCAAGCAAACGCTTGTAGCTTGACAGCTCGAATTGCTCACGCGCCTTTTTGTTGACGTGCGGGCTGCGCAGTACGGTGTAGATGCGCTTGTTGGTAGGCAAAGGAATCGGACCGTTAACTACGGCTCCGGTGCTCTTCACCGTCTTAACAATTTTCTCGGCGCTCTTGTCTACGAGGTTGTGGTCGTAGGACTTAAGCTTGATGCGAATTTTCTGGCTCATCGATCCTATTATTTGCCTTTTACTTTTTCAATTACCGCCTCAGAAATGTTTTGTGGGGTTTCTGAGAAGTGGCTGAACTCCATGCTTGAAGAACCGCGACCTGAGGTCAAGGTGCGCAACGTAGTTACGTATCCAAACATTTCGCTCAAGGGCACTTTGGCGCGAACGAGGCTGTCGCCATCTTTCGTGTCCATACCTTCAACCATTCCACGGCGCTTGTTGAGGTCACCCACAACGTCACCCATGTTGATTTCGGGCATAACGACCTCCATTTTCATGATCGGCTCGAGAATTACCGGACGCGCCTTGCGGGCAGACTCCTTGAATCCAATTTTAGCAGCCAATTCGAACGAAAGCGAGTCCGAGTCAACGGGGTGGAACGATCCGTCCGTGAGGGTCACCTTCATTGTGTCAATTCCGTATCCGGCCAAAGGACCGTTTTTCATTGCCTCTTTGAAGCCCTTCTCGATTGAAGGAACGTATTCTTTAGGAACGTTACCGCCCTTGATCTCGTTGACGAACTGAAGTCCGCCCGTGTGGCCTTCGTCAGCAGGTCCGATTGAGAACACAATGTCAGCGAACTTACCGCGACCACCGGTCTGCTTCTTGTACACTTCACGGTGGTTCACCGCAGCCGTCAAGGCTTCTTTGTACTGTACCTGAGGCGCGCCCTGGTTGCACTCAACCTTGAACTCACGCTTAAGGCGGTCCACAATGATTTCCAGGTGAAGCTCACCCATTCCGGAGATAACCGTTTGGCCGGTTTCTTCGTCGGTGTGCACGCGGAACGTGGGATCCTCTTCAGCCAATTTGGCCAGAGACATTCCAAGCTTGTCAACGTCAGCTTGGGTCTTGGGCTCTACCGCCAAACCGATAACGGGTTCAGGGAAGCTCATCGACTCAAGGATGATCGGCTTCTTCTCGTCGCAAAGGGTATCACCCGTACGGATGTCCTTGAAACCAACACCAGCTCCAATATCGCCCGCTTCGATCAATTCGATGGGGTTTTGCTTGTTAGCGTGCATTTGGAAGATGCGGCTGATGCGCTCTTTGTTGCCGGTACGCATGTTTTTGACGTACGAGCCCGCGTCGATCTTGCCGGAGTACACGCGGAAGAAGCAAAGACGGCCTACGAAGGGGTCGGTAGCAATCTTGAAGGCCAACGCCGCAAACGGCTCGGTAGACTCAGGCTTGCGAACTTCTTCTTCTTCGGTGTCAGGGTTGATGCCCGCGATGGCGTCTACGTCAACCGGTGAAGGTAGGTACTCCATAACCGCGTCCAGCATAGTCTGAACACCTTTGTTCTTGAAAGCAGATCCGCAAAGGACCGGCGTAATCTTCATGGCAATAACGGCCTTGCGGATCGCTGCCGTCAGCTCCTCACGCGTTATGCTTGCGGGGTCGTCAAAGAACTTCTCCATGAGGTTGTCGTCGAATTCGGCAACGGCCTCAACGAGCTTTTCGCGGTACTCCTCTACGGTGTCTACGAGGTCGGCAGGAATGTCGATCACGTCGTAGGTCATGCCTTGGGTTTCGTCGTTCCAAATAATGGCCTTCTTGTCGAGCAGGTCAACTACGCCACGGAATTCCGCTTCAGCGCCAATGGGCACCTGCAAAGGAACCGCGTTACCGCGAAGCTTGTCGTCAATTTGACGAACTACGTTGAAGAAGTCGGCACCGGTACGGTCCATTTTATTGACGAAGGCAATGCGCGGAACGCTGTACTTCGTGGCCTGACGCCATACCGTCTCCGTTTGGGGCTGAACGCCACCTACGGCACAAAGCAGGGCAACGGCGCCGTCGAGAACGCGCAGCGAGCGCTCCACCTCTACTGTGAAGTCAACGTGACCCGGAGTATCGATGATGTTAATCTTGTACTCTTCCGTTTGGCCGGCGATGTCCTTTCCCTGAACCGTCGGGAAGCGCCAAAAGCACGTCGTCGCCGCTGAGGTAATGGTGATACCGCGTTCTTGCTCCTGAACCATCCAGTCCATGGTAGCAGCGCCGTCGTGAACCTCACCAATCTTGTGGCTTACGCCCGTGTAGTAAAGGATGCGTTCGGTCGTCGTGGTTTTACCGGCATCAATGTGGGCCATGATGCCGATGTTGCGGGTGTATTTAAGGTCGCGTAAAGCCATCTTCGTAATCGTAAACTATTAGAAACGGAAGTGCGAGAACGCTTTGTTCGCCTCGGCCATTTTATGGGTATCCATACGCTTTTTCACTGCTGCACCTTCTTCTTTGGCGGCAGCCATGATTTCGCCGGCAAGCTTACCCGCCATGCTCTTTTCGTTGCGTCCGCGAGCGTAGCCGATCAACCACTTCATGGCAACTGAGATCTTGCGCTCAGGGCGGATTTGCTGCGGAATTTGGAAGGTAGCACCACCGACACGGCGGCTGCGTACTTCGACGTGGGGCATCACGTTGGTCAACGCGGTCTTCCACTGGTCCAAACCGTTGGCTTCGCCGGTGCGCTCTGAAACCAAATCAATGGCATCATAGAAAATCTTGAACGCCGTCGACTTTTTGCCGTCGAGCATCATGTTGTTCACGAAGCGCGTAACGAGGGGATCGTTGAAGCGGGGGTCCGGCAGTAACGGGCGCTTTTTGGCACGAGTCTTTCTCATGGTTCCTTACTTAATTATTTTTTAGCCTTGGGACGCTTGGCACCGTACTTCGAGCGGCGCTGCATACGACCGTTCACGCCAGCCGTATCAAGGGCACCGCGAACGATGTGGTAGCGCACACCGGGAAGGTCTTTAACACGACCTCCGCGAACCAGAACGATGCTGTGTTCTTGCAGGTTGTGGCCTTCACCTCCGATGTAGGCGTTGACTTCATTGCCGTTGGTCAAGCGCACACGCGCAACCTTGCGCATAGCGGAATTCGGCTTCTTAGGAGTGGTGGTGTACACCCGGGTGCAAACGCCACGGCGTTGCGGGCAAGCGTCCAGTGCGGCCGACTTGCTCTTCTTTTCCAGGGTGACGCGTCCTTTGCGGACTAGTTGTTGGATCGTTGGCATGCTCTTCTACGTGGTTTGACGTCGGTAGAAATAAAAGTTTACCCCCACTTTTTTTGGGGACTGCAAATGTAGAACAATTTCTTGTCTAATCGCGATGACCGACTAAAAAGAATTTCAAAGTTTTCCACTTCCGTCGCTCCGGCAGTAGGACCCACCTACTTTTGCAGGGCAACATGGAAGGACTATTAAGCGGACTCAACTCGGCCCAACGCAAGGCCGCAGAACACACCAAAGGGCCCGTAATGGTCATCGCTGGAGCTGGCTCAGGTAAGACCCGTATGCTAACGTATCGAATTGCGCACTTAATTCAACAGGGTGCGGACTCATTCCAAATTTTGGCCCTAACCTTCACAAACAAAGCCGCCCGCGAGATGAAGGACCGCATTGCCAAGGTCATTGGGCCAGACGAGGCTAAAAACGTTTGGATGGGCACGTTCCACAGCATTTTTGCGCGCATCCTTCGCGTGGAGGGTGAGCGGTTAGGGTTCCCTAGCAACTTCACGATTTACGATTCCGAGGATGCGCAAAAGGTGCTCGCCAATGTGATTAAGGAGCTCAACCTTGACAAAGAGGTATACAAGACCAAGTCTGTGGCTTCACGAATTTCAGCCTTTAAAAACAACCTGATCACGCCAAAGGCCTATGCCGCCCGAGCAGACCTCCAAGAGCACGACGCCGCAGCGCGCATGCCCAAGCTGGGAGAGGTTTATTCGCAGTACATGGAACGCTGCTTTCGTGCGGGAGCAATGGACTTTGACGACTTACTGCTCAAAACCAACGAGTTGTTTGCGCGATTCCCTGATGCCCTAGCGAAGTACCAGGAGCGGTTCCACTACCTTTTGGTGGACGAGTATCAGGACACCAACCACGCGCAGTACTTGATCGTCAAAGCCCTTGCCGCTCGGTTCGAGAACATTTGTGTAGTCGGCGACGATGCTCAGAGCATTTACTCGTTTCGGGGCGCCAACATTCGGAACATTCTCAATTTTCAAAAGGACTATCCCGATGCGGCGCTGTACAAGCTCGAGCAAAACTACCGCAGTACGCAGCGAATAGTCAAGGCGGCGAATGTTCTGATTTCGCACAACAAGGAGCAGCTCGAAAAAGATGTTTGGACTGAAAATCCGCTTGGAGAGAAAATTGTAGTCCACCAAAGCGTGAGTGACTCTGACGAGGGCCAGTACGTCGCCCAGAGCATTTGGGACTTGGTTCATCGAGAGCAGAGCGGGTACGGCGATTTTGCCATTTTGTACCGCACGAATGCACAATCTCGATCGTTTGAAGATGCACTGCGCCGAAGGAATATTCCCTACCAGATTTATGGCGGACTTTCGTTTTACCAGCGCAAAGAAATCAAGGACGTGCTCGCCTACGTGCGCCTCACCGTGAACGCGAACGACGAAGAAGCGCTGCGCCGCGTCATCAACCTACCGGGCCGCGGGATTGGGGACACCACTCTTGCGCGCATGACGATTGTAGCGAACGAGCGAAAAGTTCCGCTCTGGGAAACGGTACGGTATGCCAAGTCGTGGGAATTAGGCATCAACCGGCCCACGGCGGAACGGCTTGAAGCCTTCGCCGATTTAATTGACTCGTACCGAATCATCGCAACCCAAATGGACGCCTTCGGGACTGTGGAACACATTGCCCGCACGAGCGGGTTGGTGAAGTTATTGGCCGAAGACAAAACGCCCGAAGGGATAAGCCGGTACGAAAACGTCCAAGAATTGCTCAACGGAATCAAGGATTTTGTGGAGCAGCAGAGCCAGACCGAAGGCGGGGACCCCAGCCTTGGCGCGTTCCTTCAAGACGTGGCGCTCTTGACCGATCGCGACGAGCAAGAGACCGATGAGCCCAAGGTGATTTTAATGACCATTCACTTGGCCAAGGGCTTGGAGTTTCCGGTCGTATTTGTCGTGGGAATGGAAGACAGTTTGTTCCCCTCGATGATGGCCATGAATTCGCGGAGTGATCTCGAAGAGGAACGCCGACTTTTTTATGTGGCGCTAACCCGTGCGGAACAGCGGGCCTTTTTAACGTATGCTCGGGTGCGCTACCGCTGGGGGAAGTTGATCGACTGCGAACCCAGCCGCTTTTTGGACGAGCTCGACGAGGAACATTTAGATGTCCATGTCCCGGAACTGCCCAAAAACTACGGGGTACCGCGGGAACTACGCGAAGCATTTGGGGACCCTGAGCAGCCGCGCACGTTTCGGGGCGCCGCCGCGCAAAAGATGCGGCCACAAGCTTCCGGCAAAAGTTCGCCCCCACCCGCTCCTATTCGATTTCGTAAGCCCGACCACTTGACCCCAATAGGACAGACAACGTCCACGTCGGGAAGTCCCGCAAACGAACTAAATTTGACCCCAGGAACTCGGGTGCTGCACGAACGTTTTGGCGTGGGAACAGTAACTGAGGTGGAACCTGCCGCTGATGGCGGCAAAGCAACAATCCAATTTGATAACGCGGGCGAAAAGAAACTCCTTTTGAAGTTCGCTAAATTGCAGCTCTTGGCCTAGCAAGGGCACCTCGATGGAAACCTCAAGCATTACGACGCTTTCGTTAGATTACAATACGGACCGGCCTCAAATGGTACTTGGCGAGTATGGCCGCCTCGTTCAAACTATGGTAGAGTTCTGTCTTACGATTGAAGATCGGAGCAAGCGTACCGAAGCCGCAGCGCATATCGTAGATACGGTCGGACGGTTGAATCCTAGCTTACGTGGACAAGCCGATTTTGCGCGGAAGGTTTGGGATCATTTACATGTCATTTCGGGATTCGCATTAGAAGTTGACGGTCCGTTCCCGGCTCCGCAAAAAGAATTACTCGAAGCCAAGCCGGAACGGGTGCCCTACCCCCCGAAGAGCCGCAGCCACCGATACTACGGCGTGATTTTGCAGAACTTGATCAACACCGTGGCCGAAATGGAGCCGTCGGAAGAGCGCCAAGGCATCGAGTACGACATCGCCAACCAAATGAAGCGGGCCTACTTGAGCTGGAATAAGGACACGGTAGACGACGCCGTTATTTTTAACGACTTGCGCATTCTTTCGGGCGGACGACTCGGTCAAGAAGGCTCCGCACTTTCGGTGGCGAAAGGTGTGGTTTCGCAAAATGCCCCGCTGCACACCAAGAACCGCAAGAAGAAAAAACCGAATTCGTCCAACTATAACAAACGCAAAGGCGGATTCTTCCGCAAGTAACTATGGCCTCATTCCGAATTACCGGCGGTCTTGCCCTGCGTGGCGACGTGCAACCCCAGGGAGCGAAAAACGAAGTGCTCCAGATTCTCTGTGCGGTTCTTTTGACTGCAGACCCCGTTCGCGTTACCAACGTGCCCGACATCGTCGACGTCAACAAGCTCATAGAGATTTTGGGCGATTTCGGCGTAACCGTGACGAAAAATGGCCCCGGTGACTTCACGTTTCAAGCCGACAAGATCGACGTCGACTTTTTATTTGGCGACACCTACAAAAAGAAGGGCGCATCGCTACGCGGATCAGTCATGGTAGTAGGCCCGATGCTTGCACGCTTCGGTAAAGGCTACATCCCTAAGCCAGGCGGAGACAAGATTGGCCGCCGCCGCCTCGACACACACTTTGAAGGGTTCATGAAGTTAGGCGCCAAGTTTGTGTACGAGGAAGAAGCCTACTTCTACGGCGTGGAAGCACCGGCTGAAGGACTCAAGAGTGCCTACATTTTGCTCGACGAACCTTCGGTAACCGGTACCGCCAACATCGTGATGGCGGCGGTGCTCACACCCGGCGAAACAACCATTTACAACGCCGCATGCGAACCCTACCTCCAGCAGCTTTGCAGTATGCTGGTCCGCATGGGAGCCCGAATCGAGGGCATTGGCAGCAACCGCCTCGTCATCAACGGGGTTGAACGACTGGGCGGCACGGAACACTGCTGCCTTCCCGACATGATTGAAATCGGCTCGTGGATTGGACTTGCGGCGATGACGCAGTCCGAGATTACAATTAAAAACGCAGGAATTCCGCATTTGGGTCAAATTCCGAACGTGTTTCGCAAACTAGGAATCCAGATCGAAGAGCGCGGCGACGACCTGTACATCCCCGCGCAGAAGCACTACCAGATCGGAGCATACCTTGACGGTTCGATGGTGACGATTGCCGACGGGCCCTGGCCCTTGTTCACCCCAGACCTACTGAGCATCGTGCTGGTCACGGCTACGCAAGCGAGGGGGTCGGTCCTGATTCACCAAAAGATGTTTGAGAGCCGCCTGTTCTTTGTGGACAAACTCATTGACATGGGCGCTCAGATTATTTTGTGCGACCCGCACCGCGCTACGGTCATAGGTCACGACCGCAACTTTCAGCTGCGCCCAACCACGATGACATCACCCGACATCCGCGCGGGAATCGCCTTGCTGATCGCCGCCCTTAGCGCCGAGGGAACATCTACGATTCACCACATCGAGCAAATCGATCGCGGGTACGAGCGCATTGACGAACGCCTTCGCGCCCTTGGCGCACGCATCGAGCGCATCGCGGACTAATTTTTGAACTGTACTTTTATCCTATGAAACACGTAGTTGCTTTGGGCCTAGCCGCCCTCGTTTTTGCAGCGGTCCCCGCGAACCGAGTAACCGCTCCCCGCGCTGAAGTGCCTGCAGCCCAACTTGCTACAATTAATGTGGGAGACATGGCACCGGACTTGGCTTTTCCAGACCCTTCGGGCAAGACCCGCAAGCTGTCAGACCTACGCGGAAAAGTGGTTCTTCTCGATTTCTGGGCTGCGTGGTGCGGACCCTGCCGCATGGAAAATCCGAACGTCGTAAAGGTCTACAGCCAGTATAAAGACGCTAAGTTTACTTCAGGTAAAGGTTTTGAGGTTTTCTCGCTGTCCCTGGATAATACGAAAGACCGCTGGGTTGAAGCGATCGCCAAAGATGGCTTAGTATGGCCGAACCACGTGAGCGACCTTAAAGGCTGGCGGTCCGAAGGTGCTGCACTGTATGGAGTTAACTCGATTCCGGCAACCTACCTCATTGACGGTAAAGGAAAAGTTGTGGCTAAAAACCTGCGCGGACCTGCTCTGGAGAACGCCTTAAAGGCGATGCAAGCCAAGTAAGTTAGCTAAAAGACTAGGCCTGCCAATCTGACACTTTGCGGTCGTTTGGCAGGCTTTCTGTTTAATAGGCAGCGCAACACAATAGCATTATGGAAGAGCCTCAAACTATGCCCGATTCACATGAAGAAGATGTTCGTGTAGATGCCGAAACGGCAGAAATGCCAGCGGCAGTAGAACGTGATGTAGACGCCGAAATTCAGGAGCTTAAGGACCAAAACCTTAGGCTTTACGCAGAATTCGAGAATTTTAGGCGCCGAAACGCTCGGGAACGGCTTGAACTTATATCAACTGCAGGCGAAAAGGTGATTAAATCCGTTCTTCCGATACTGGACGATTTTGATCGTGCGCTCAAAACCCTCCAGGAAGGGTCGGAGCGTCAAGGCCTTGAGTTGATTCAAACCAAGTTGATTTCTGCCTTAAGGGCCGAAGGACTTGAGCCCATGGATTCTACGGTTGGACAAGCCTTTGACGTTGAGCGCATGGAGGCCATTACAAATATTCCCGCCCCAACGCCAGAGCTTGCGGGCTGTGTCGTCGACGAACTCGAAAAGGGCTACCTCTTGGGAGATAAAATCATCCGATACGCCAAGGTGGTGGTAGGACAAACCGCCGAGTAACGATGAGCAAGCGCGACTACTACGAGGTATTAGGGGTTTCTAAAGGATCCTCTGCAGACGATATTAAAAAGGCCTACCGGAAGTTGGCCATACAGTACCACCCTGATAAGAATCCGGGTGATACTGCGGCTGAGGAGAAGTTCAAAGAAGCGGCTGAAGCATACGAGGTCCTGTCAAACCCTGAAAAGCGTCAGAAATACGATCAGTTTGGACACCAAGCATTTGGTGCCGGCTCGGGCGGCTTCGGCGGCGGCATGAATATGGATGACATTTTCAGCCACTTCGGAGACATTTTCGGAGATGCTTTTGGCGGAGCCTTCGGTGGATTTGGAGGCCGCGGTGGCGGCGCTAATCGAGGAGCTAATTTGCGCGTTCGAGTCAAATTGACACTCGAGGAAATTGCCAACGGGGTTGAAAAGAAAATCAAGATTGTACGGGCCGTACCCGCTGAAGGTCTTACGTTTAAATCCTGTGGAACGTGCGGTGGTTCTGGCCAGGTTACCCGCGTGCAAAACACGATTCTTGGACAGATGCGCACCGCGAGCGCCTGCCCGAGCTGTCAGGGCGCGGGAAAAACCATCGACAAGCGACCAGATGGCGTCGGGCCGGACGGCCTTGAACGTCACGACGAAGTAGTCAACGTTAAAATACCTGGGGGCGTACAAGACGGTATGCAGCTTCGCGTGCAGGGCAAGGGCAACCACGGTCCGGCCGGAGGCCCTGCGGGTGACTTAATTGTGTCTATTGAAGAAGAAGCACACGAGTTCTTAGTTCGCGAGGGTAGCAACTTGCACTATGAACTTCATGTTTCATTCCCTGACGCGGCGTTGGGCACCTCGGTGGAGATTCCGACGGTTTCGGGTAAAGTCCGAATGAAGATTGACCCCGGTACCCAAAGCGGCAAAACGCTTCGGCTCAAAGGCAAAGGGCTACCGAGCCTCGAGGGCTACGGACAGGGAGACCAACTGATTCACGTGGCCGTGTGGACACCGAAGTCACTGACGAACGAAGAAAAAGAAGTTCTCGAAAAGCTCAAGCAAAGCGACCGATTTCAACCCCGACCCGGCGCCGGAGACAAAAGTTTCTTTGACAAAGTGAAGGACCTGTTTCAGGGATAAAAAATGCGGCCCTCGGGCCGCTTTTTTTATGTTCCAAAACCGCTGGTGAGCCGTCAGTACACCAAGGTTACGGGACCCGAATACCGCAGGTCGCGACCGCAAACCACAAAGAAGTAGTAGGTTCCGCTCGGAAGCAAATTGCCGTCGGCGTCTGTTCCACCCCAATTATTGGCGTAGTTCTCCGTTTCGTACACCCAAGTAGTCCCCCAGCGATTCATCACCCGTAGCGTACACGCATCTCCAAAGAGAACTTCAGTCAAGTCGAGGACGTCGTTGTTGCCGTCGCCGTTGGGGGTAATTACGTTCATCACGTTTGACAAATCCGGTTCCACCTGATCGGGCAACCAGCTCACAAAGACGGTGTCGATTCCGCGGCAACCCCGATTGTCCGTAACAATGACGTAGTACGTCGTGCTGTCGGCGTGCATCAACGCCTGCGGATTGCGCTGTTGGGCATTGTTAAAGTAGACTGGTTGGTCGGCAAACCAATAGTAGGCCGCCCCCGAAGTCACGTCGAGCAGCAGCGTGTCTCCTCGGGCAATCTGGGTATCCTGCGGCGTAGCCGCTACCGGGTAGTACCAATCGTAGACTTTGACCGTGTCCCAAAGTGTATCGGGGCAGTACGCGGACTGAATAATGCACCGTACCGGATAAACTCCTGAACTGTTCCAGCTCACGCCGGTAACCAACTTGCCAGTAGCTCCAAAAGTGTTGGCGTCGCTGCCAAAATCCCATGAAATGCTGGCGTCGTAGGGGGCGGTACCCTTGGCCTCAAACCGGTAGTTCTGAACCTCCACACACGGCACACCCGACTTCTCAATTCGGTAATCGGGTGCGTTCATAACGCGGAACGGCACCGTCAGCGTGTCGGTGCACACCAAGCCCGGATTGATGATTAAGGTCACTATGTAGGTGCCGGTATCAGGGAACGTGTAGGTCGGATACGCTTGCGAACTGGTGTCGGCCGTGGTTGAGGTGTCCCCAAAATTCCAGAAGTACGTGAGGGCACCCGCGGTTTGCGGCGTGAACGTCAGCGTGCGGCCGTCGCAGTAGAGCTGCGGATCCTCAAGCTGGGTCACCATGTCTGCTACCGTGTTGATGATGCAGTTGGTCACGTTGAACTGGTAGTCTCGTCGCACCACCGACAGCAGTTGGCCGTTTCGGTATTCGCTCACGCAGATCCCCACGACGTACTGGCCGGCGGTGGTCGCAATACCCGTAATCATTCCGGTTTGCGGATTGATGGCTAATGCAGGATTGCCCGGTACAGGCTGACTCGGAGTAGCTGGCGCCACAAACGGAATCGTCGTGTAGGGCGGCGCCGTGGCCGTGCTCGGGCTTGGGTTGCCGCTGCTTCCGCCGGTATAAATGTCGCAGAACTCGTAGAACAACGAGTCTCCGTTGGAATCGGTAGCCGACGCGTCCACATTCAGTTGGTCGCCCAAGCAGAGTACGATGGGCGGAACCGTAGTAAATGCCGGCGTACTGTTGCATGTGTTGTCCATCGACGGGATTTTCACCGTGTAGGTGTTTCCGCGCGAACCCGGATTGGTAATGTTGCTGATCGTCGAATTTCGGCAGCAGCGCTGGTACGAAATCGTGTATCCTCCCACTACTGGCGGCAAGGTCAGGGTAGCGACGTACTCGGCATACTCTGTGCAAATGTTGGGCGGAGTAGTCAAACATGGATTGCCCGTGCCTGCTGGTACCGAAATCGTCGGCCCTTTGGGTACGGACGGATTCGTGACCACCGTGCCCGCAAGGTTGTATACCGTGAAGTTCACCGAATTGTCAAAGGCGGCACCTCCCGAAAAGCAATCGCGGTAAATGCGCAACTTGACCTGGTACTGGTTGGACCCCAAGCACGTGTAGGTGATTTCACCGCCCACAAGGTGTGCGGCGCTCGATGCCAAGCTCAGCGTTACCGCCAAAAGGACTAAGAGCCTGCGCATCACTGGATCACCTTAACCCAAAGTTTGCCCGGGTACTGTCCGTTCAGGCTGCTCCCGCGAGCGCTTGAGGCTTCTTCGTAGGTTCCGAACTTCAGGAGGTACACATAAACCATGTTGTTCTTGGGATCGCGGAAGGTGCGAGACTGGATACCCTGTGCCTTGAGCTTTTGAACCATTTTGTCGGCATTCTCTTGCTCGCCGTAAACCCCAGCGGTTACGTAGAACCCTGGGCTACCTGGAGCCACGTTGTTGGCATAGGAATCCTTACTGTACCCTTTGATGCTCGTGGAAGGGGTTGAACCCGTTTGTGCGTCAGTCCCCGACGGAACTGCTGCATTTGCGGCTGCTCCACGAACCCCACCGGCTTGGGCACCCGCTTCTTGAAGCTTTAGAGCCGTAACCTTGGCGATCTCTTCACTCTGCGCGGCGAGCTGCTTTTTGTTGGCGGCCTCGAGTTCTTCCTTAAACTCTTCAAACTTCTCGTTCAGCAATTTCTCGCCGTTTTGGTCGGCCTGGCGTTGCTTGTCTTTGAGGCGCTTGATTTCGGCTTCAATACGGTCGTTGCGCTTGTTGTCGCCAAATCGGTAGGTTAGAATGAACTCGTTGGACATACCCAGCGACGTCGCATATTCGTTGGTGCTGAAATCGTGAGCGTATCCCAACGTCAGCAGCGGCGTCAGGTGCACGCCAAGCTGCGCCGAGGCTCCAAAGTTGGAACGGTAAAGGGCGCCCACGTAACCGTACTCCGTCACGTTGAACATCATGCCGGCATCAACTTGGGGGGTAACATGGTTGGCGGCGCGGACCACGACCAGCGGCGAAAGGGTCATGCGGTCCTTTTGAATAGGTAAATCGTACTGCGTTTGTACGACGTAGTGGCGAATGAGGTGAAACGCCACGGGCCCTGCATAGTTGTTGGAATAGGTGATCGCCGGCGCGAGCACTTGAGGCGCGGCTACTCCTAGCTGGAAGTTCTCCACCTTTAAGTTGATTCCCAAGTTGATGTCGAGGGTACCGTTGGTATTGGCCGGAAACAAGAAGGGGTCTCCTTCGTTTTTGACGCGGATGCTGGCCATGTCAAACGTATTGTTGACGTAGCCCGCTCCGATTCCGAAACTGAGTACCGAGTTCTCGGCAAGCTGCGCATGGTATGCGTAGTGGCCATAAATGCCCGAACGGCGCACAATGTCGGTGGCATCCGTGAATCCGTAGACCGAATACCCGATGCGCTCCTTGTTGGTCGCGCCATTGAACAGCAAGGCAGATGTTTCAGGAGCACCCTCCATCCCCTGCCACTGCTGGCGGTGAATGGTAACGAGTTCGCTGTATCCCTTGGCTCCGCTGCGAGCCGGATTTACCATGGCTTGAGCGAAGTACAGGTGGCTGTAGAGTGGAATCTGCTGGGCATTGGCCGTCAACGAGAGGCCGGCCAGCGCAGCACAAAAAACGCGTGATTTCATATTTTTCATAGCAAAAATTACAGGCGAACTACGGTTACGGCGCCTCGGAAGCGCACCACGTCACTGCAGGTTAAAATGTAGTAGTAGGTTCCGTCAGGAAGCGGGTCTCCGCCGTTACTTCGTCCGTCCCAGCCCGAAACGTAGCGCTTCTGCTCAAACACTTTAGCACCCCAGCGGTCAAACATCATGAGGTCGCACGAGTCGGCGCGGACCACCTCTGACAAGTCAAACTGATCGTTAAACCCATCACCGTTGGGCGTAATCACGTTCATCACGCCTGACAGGTCGGGTATGAGCGACGCCGGATCGAACAGGTACACCATCATAGTGTCGGTGTCGAAGCATCCGTAGCTATTGAGCACCTCAACGATGTACATCGTGGTGTCTTGAGTTGGGACCGTCTGCGCGTTGGGGTTGTATGGATCGCTGAAGTACGTCGGAACGTCAGCATACCAGTAGTAAAGAGCGCCGCCTGTGGCCGCGAGCTGCACCGTAGAACCAGGCAGTACGGTTTGGTCCGGACCGGCGTTGGCATTCACCGTGAAGAAGTACACTTTAAGGGTGTCGTAGGCGGTACATCCGTTGGAATTGGTACCCGCTACCACGTAGGTACCGGGAGTCTTCGCATAAAACGAAGCCCCGCTGAAGCTGCCGCCGGGGAAGGTCCATAGGTAGCTCGTACTGTTTCCGGTGACACCAACCAACACCGAATCTCCGGCACAAAGGGCCAAGGAATCGGCTGGCGCCACGTTTACGTTAGGCAACGAAACCACGGTGACCAAAAGTTCACTGGTAATGTGCTCGCAGTAGTCGTTTTTAATGACCACACGGTATTCGGCGTCGTCGGATACGATGGCCGTCGATACCGTCAGCTTATCAGAAGTTTTTCCGGGAATGTTGGACCAGTTTCCCGTTCCAGCAGGGAAGCGCACTTGCCATTGGTACGTCCAGTCGTTCGAGGACGCGATTGTGGCTAGCTGGGTCGAATCGTCAGCACAGATAGTCAAGCTTGCTTGAGGTTGTCCGGGCCAAGCAACGACTTGGATTTCGGTATCGGGCACGGAGTCTACGAACAACCAAAACGCGGCGCTCGTATCGGGACATCCGCCCGGAAGCCAGGTCGACTGAAGGTAGTAGACTCCCGTCTTGCTTAGTGAAACAGTTTTCTGAGTACCTCCAGAAACGGGTACGATAAAGTTCTGTCCAAACAATCCAGTGGAATCACGAAGCCACTGGTACAAAACCGAGGTGCCCGGAGTGGTCGAACTCGGACCCTCGAGCTGGATCGTTTCGGTCTCGCAGAAACCGACCGAGTCTACCGTGGCGTCGACGTCAAGCACCTTTATGGTCGTCATGGTTCCTGGTTTGTGGATAACCGACGTCGTCGGCGTAAATGCGTTGATAATCGTGTCTTTAGACATTTTGGTGCAGACGCCGTTGCTCACCTGAACGGAGTAGGTGCCCGAGTTGAACACATCAAGGTTCACCGTGGTCGCGCCCGGCAACGGGACGCCGTCTTTGTACCATTGGTAGCCATTTTGGCCCGGATTTGCAGAGACTTTAACGGTGTCTCCGAAGCAAAAGCCCCAGTCTTGTGCTGCGGTATGAAGGTTATTAAATCCGCCCACAATGCTCGACACAACCGCAGTAGGGCTCACATTGACTAAAACTTGAATAGTGTCGGACCATAGCGAGGGCGAGGTGCCCTTTACGACGATGCTATAGAAACCACTTAGGGTAATGGACTCTGGAATTTGAACCCAAACGTATTTAGTGCCTACCGAGTTGGTGTCCGTTCCCACAGGCAAGGGTAATATGGACTGCCACTTAGCAATGGGCAAAATCGTAGATGCAGCTTGAGTGAACGAGCTCGGAACGCCCGGTGCAAAAAGCACCTTGAAGGAATTCGTGCTCGACATCGGGCTGCCCGCAATTTGGAGCTCGAGCCGCAAGGAATCACCAGTACACTTTGACAGGTTGAGGGTTTGAACGAGGGACACGCTTTGGGCGTGGGCAGAATAGCTTAGGACGAGGGCAGCGAAAAGCCCTGCGAAAAAGGCGTGAAACTTCATGAAGGTACGCGTAACGTTATGCTAACAAAAGTACGACCATAAACCGGTGAAAAATGCCTTTTGCCCGAATGGCAATTTTGGCGGACTGCACGCAGTGTTCGGCTGAACGAACGAACTCGACGACTACTTTAGCAGCATGCTTCAAGCATTTAAAGCAGCCTTTCGGGGTGTCGGTATCGCGTGGCTTCACGAGCGCCACCTCAAGGTGCATACCGTGGCCATGGTAAGCGTATGCTGCGTGGCCGCGTACGTTGAGGTTTCGCGGATCGAGTGGGCGATTTTGCTTCTTTGCTTTGGCTTGGTAACGTCACTTGAATACGCCAACTCCGCCCTCGAGCGGCTGGCCAACCGCGTAACGTCGGAGCGCGACCCCTTAATTCGCGACGCCAAAGACATGGCTGCCGCCGCGGTATTGGTGGCGTCCATCGCTGCAGCTGGGGTTGGATTGCTCATTTTAGCCCCCCCCGTGTTGCGCCTAATACTTGGATGATGAACGCAGATTTTTGGATGACGCAGCGCGATTCCGCGCTTCAAACGATTCAAAACCGGGGCTGGTCGGGCTTGGTTGAGGTGTGCGAAGGCCTTCGCAAGGAGGTTCCGCACTACCAATGGGTCGGAATTTATTGGATGAACAACGCGGAGCAAGCGCTGCACCTCGGGCCCTTTGCTGGCGCAGAGACGGAGCACCGGGTGATACCTTACGGTCGCGGAATTTGCGGTCAGGTCGCGTTAAGCGGTCAAACGTTTGAAGTGCCCGACGTTTGGGCGCAGGACAACTACCTCGCGTGCTCGATGGAAACCAAGGCTGAGTTGGTGGTTCCGATTTACCGTGGATCGATGCTTATAGGACAAATCGACATTGACAGCCACTACTTGGATCCGTTTTCGGCAGAAGACGAAGAACTGCTTTACGGCATAGCCGAAGCCATTAGCAGGCTCCCTGAGGCGGCCGCTATTGGTTGAAGCGGATTGCCTCGACCGGATCAAGTCGGGCGGCCATTTCTGCCGGGGCGTAGCCAGCGATCAAGCCGATGATTGCCGAAAGTCCGATGCCCGTAAGCACGTTTTCAATCGAGACCGAAAGATCAAAATCCGAAACTTCAGCGCCCACATAAATCAAGATTCCTGCCAGTGCCAATCCGATTAGTCCTCCTACGAGGCTGAGCAGCACACTTTCGAGTAAAAACTGAGCAAGGATGAATCCGCGCTTGGCCCCCAGGGCCTTTTGTA